>OEIU01000832.1_pt1 | contig 24445 bp, 20 predicted proteins | sample 1539221 | NCBI WGS metagenome assembly OEIU01 (sample SAMN03792071, study PRJEB22550) | activated sludge metagenome | feature: wastewater treatment plant; material: activated sludge; isolation source: Wastewater treatment plant of a petroleum refinery complex | place: Argentina: Zarate | collected...
TCCGCCGGCGCGGCGCGCGCATCTCCACCCGCTTTCCGGTCGGTGAGGCGCCCCCGCCGCGGAGCATGGCATGAGCAATCCCCGCATCCTCGTCGTCGACGACGAGCCGCAGATCCAGCGGTTCCTGAAGGTCGCGCTCGCCGCCGCGGGCTACGACGCCCTTTCCGCGGAAACCGGCGCGCAGGCGTTGAAGCTTTTTGTCAACAAGGCGCCCGATGTCGTGGTGCTCGATCTCGGCCTGCCCGATCGCGACGGCAAGGACGTCCTGCGCGACATCCGCGCCCTCTCGAAAGTCCCCGTCATCATCCTGTCGGCGCGCGACCGCGAGGCCGAGAAGATCGAGGCGCTCGATCTCGGCGCTGACGATTACGTCGAAAAGCCCTTCGGCATCGGCGAGTTGATGGCGCGCCTGCGCACGGCGATGCGCCACGCCGGGGGCGCCGCCGCGCTCCCGTCTGTCTTCGCGAAGGACGGCCTCGTCGTCGACCAGGAGCGCCGGCTCGTGACCCGCGACGGCGCCCCGGTGAAGCTGACGCCGAAGGAATACGATCTGCTGACGACGCTGGTGAGGCATGCCGGACGCGTCGTCACCCACCGCCAGATTCTCGGCGAGGTCTGGGGTCCCGCGCATGCCGAGGACACGCAATATCTGCGCGTCTTCATCGGTCAGTTACGCGCCAAGATCGAGCGTGATCCCTCGGCGCCGACCATCATCCGCACCGAGCCCGGCGTCGGATACAGGATGATCGAGGCGTAAGCCGTCGGCGTGTTGCGCTGGCGCGCCGCGCGCGCCGCTCAGAGGCCGTATGTCCGGCGGGCCTCCGCGAGTTCGGCCTCGTCCCAATAGCCGATGAGAACGCCGCTCTTCAGTTGGGCCGCGCCGTTGTAACCCTCGATCTTCGCATCCGGCGTGGTGATGCGGTTGTGGTCGGCGAGCGACCATTCCATCAGCGCCTCGCGCATCCGTGCGCGCACCGGCTCGCAGGACGGATCGGCGCCGAGATCGTTGAATTCCTGCGGGTCGCTCTCGAGGTCGAACAGCATCGGCCGGAAGCCGGGCGCGTGGATATACTTCCAGCGCCCGTCGAAACACATGAACAGACGGCATTTGTCGACCGGCAGTCCGAGCGTTCCGCGCACGTCCTGCATGGAATAATCGTATTCGGAGAACACATGGCCGCGCCATTGCGCGGGCTTCTCGCCACGCAGCCACGGCGCGAGCGACTTTCCTTCCACGATGTGCCGCGGCGACGTCCCGCCGAAATATTCGATGAAGGTCGGCGTAAGGTCGATCGCCTCGACCAGCGCGTCGCAGATGGCGCCGCGCGTCGCATCGGCCGAAGGCGAGGGATCGACGACGATCATCGGAACCTTCACCGATACCTCGTGGAACAGGTCTTTCTCGCCGAGCCAGTGGTCGCCGAGATAGTCGCCGTGATCGGAGGTGAAGACGATCAGCGTGTTCTCCTCGAGGCCCTTGCGCTTGAGAAAATCGAACAGAAGCCCGAGCTGGTCGTCGATCTGTTTGATGAGGCCCATGTAGGTCGGAATGACGCGCGCGCGCACTTCGTCGCGCGAGAAATTGCGGGAGACGCGCAGGTCCATGAAGGCGCGGTAGACGGGATGGGCGTCGTTGCCGCGCTCGCGCTCGCTGCGCACCGCGGGCGACACCTGCGAGGCGTCGAACATGTCGTGGTAGGGCGCGGGCGCGATATAGGGCCAGTGCGGCTTGATGTAGGAGAGATGCAGGCACCAGTTCTCGCCCTTGCCCTCCGCCTCGTCGATGAATCGTATCGCCTCGCGCGTCGTCCACGGCGTTTCGGTGTCCTCGTCCGGCGCGCGCGCCTTCTTGTCGGCATGGACGAGAAGCCAGCCGTTCTGTTGGCTTCCGTCCTCCGCCATGCCGGAATTGGCGTAGGTCTCCCATGGATTGTCGCCGTCGTAGCCCTTGGCCTTGAGATAATCGTTGAAGGGCGCGCTCTTGGCGCGGCGCGCGGAGGGATGCAGGCCGTCGTCGCGATCGTAGGGTTCGAAGCCGCATTCGGAGGCGAGCACGCCGATGGTCGATCCGGAATCGATGCCGAGCCGCTGCATGCCTTCGTCGTCGGATGTCATATGGGTCTTGCCGACCAGCGCCGTGCGCACGCCGAGCTTGCGCAGGTGATCGCCGAGCGTCGGCTCGCCGATGCGCAGCGGAAAGCCGTTCCAGTTCGCGCCGTGCGAGCGCATGTAGCGGCCGGTGTAATAGCTCATGCGCGAGGGGCCGCAGACCGGCGATTGCACGTAGGCGCGCGTGAAGCGCACGCCGCGCGCGGCGAGCGCATCGATGTTGGGGGTCCTGAGAAACGGATGGCCGGCGCAGCTCATGTAATCGAACCTGAGCTGGTCGCACATGATGAAAAGCACGTTGCGCCTGGTCACCTCTGAAACCTCTCCGAATGCGGGCGTCGCAGGCAAACGCGGCGGCGCCTCTTGACTCGCGTCGACATTATGAGAAAATCAATTATTGATAATGTCAAGTTCATGGGATCCGATGCCCCCACGCCCGCACGATGCGCCGCCGCGGCGCCCGCGCGACATCCGCGACATGCTGATGTACCGGATCGTGCGCCTGGCGAAGATCGGCGATCGAACGGGACAATTGGTCATTTCCCGCAGGTTCGGCCTGAACGTCGGCGACTGGCGTGTTCTCGGAGCCATCCATGCGTTGGCGCCGGTGACGCTCGCCGGGCTGGCGCGCGAACTCTATATCGACAAGGGCCAGCTCAGCCGCACGGTCTCCGGCCTCATCGAGACGGGTCTCGTTTCGCACCGTGCGAGCACGAGCGACCGTCGCCAGAATTTCTTCGGGACGACCGCCAGGGGGCGCAAGCTGCACGGCGAAGTGCTCGCTTACATCACGCGCCGTAACGTCGAGCTTCTCGCCGATCTCGATGCGGCGGAGCAGGCGGAATTTTTTCGGTTGCTCGACAAGATCGGCGCGACCTTCGCTAGGTCCTACGACGAATTGTTCGGAACGCCGGCGCGCCAGGACGAAGAGGCCGGGCGTCCGACGAGCCGGTCACGCATCGCGAGGAAGGCGGGCGGCGCGCCGAAACGCGCCGGGGAGCGCAGGAATGTCGGGCGCGCAAGCGCCGGCGCGGCCGGCTCGTGACGCGTGAGCCGCCGCCGTTCGACTGGCCGGGAGGAAACAAGAGCCGGACGAACGCAACGCGAAAGAGGGAGGAAGGCATGGACAGACGACAATTCATGGCGGGCGTTGCGGCGTCGGCCGGCATGTTCGGCGGGCCCGCGCTCGCGGCCGACGGGCTGCTCAAATTCATCTATCCCTACGCGCCCGGCAGCGGCGGCGACATTCTCGTGCGCGTGCTCGCCGACGACCTGCAGAAGAAGCTCGGCATTTCCGCCATCGTCGACAACAAGCCCGGCGCGGACGGACGCATCGGCGTGCGCGAGGTCAAGCATGCCGCGCCCGACGGCAATACGCTGCTGTTCACGCCCTTCGGCACGATGGTTCTGTTTCCCACCGTGTTCAAGAGCTTGCCTTACGACGCGTTCAAGGATTTCGCGCCGGTCACGCAGGCGTTGACTTTCGATTTCGGCCTAGCCGCCGGGCCGATGTCCGGCGCGAAGACGCTCGCCGAACTCACGGAATGGCTGAAGAAGAATCCGGACAAGGGCAACGTCGGCATGCCCGGCCTCGGCGCGCTGCCGCACCTTCTGCCGCTCAAATACGCAGCCGACGCCGGCGTGAAACTGAAGGCGATCGCCTACAAGGGCACGGCGCCGGCCCTGACGGCCGCCATGTCCGGCGAGACGGCGCTCGTCTGCGCGCCGCTCGCCGATCTGATCGCGCAGCACAAGGCTGGCGCGATTCATCTGCTCGCGACCTCGGGCAGAACGCGCTCGCCCTATCTTCCCGACGTGCCGACTTTCATCGACCAGGGTTTCAAGATCGAGGGCTCCGGCTGGTATGGCGTTTTCGCGCCGGCCGGGACTCCGCCGGAAACGATCGCCAGGCTCAACAAGGCTCTGGTCGACGCGATCCATTCCCCCCAATTCCAGGAACGCGCCAAGTCGGTCTATCTGCGCGCCGTCGGCACGACGCCCGAGGAGCTCGGCGCGATCCAGAAGGCGGATTACGAGCGCTGGAAGCCGGTGATCGAGGCGGCGGGCCTGGCGGGCAAGTAGCTGTCGTCAACGCCGTCGTTCGCGCGGCGTTGCGCTCGCGCCGCCGGGCGGACGGCGCACACCTGCAATCGGGGCGGTATCAGCGATGATGAAGCGTTTGGAAAAACGGCGCGACTATTACGCCGGCGCTTTGATGGTCCTGGTCGGCGTCTTCGCGGGATATGTCGCGACGACGTACGACATCGGCTCCCTGAGCGAGATGGGCCCCGGCTTTTTCCCGCTCGTCCTCAGCGTGCTGATCGCCGCGCTCGGCATCGGGATCGCCGCCGGCGCGGGCCGGACGGAGGAAGAAGCCTACGGGCCGATGGCGCACAGCCGCCGCGTCGGCGTCGACCTGCGCGGCTGGGCGGCGATCCTCGCCGGCGTCGTCGCCTTCATCGCGCTCGGACAATACGCCGGCATGGCGCCGGCGACCTTCGCCTGCGTCTTTCTCTCGGCGCTGGGCGACAGGCAGAACACATGGAAGACGGCCGCGGCGCTCGCGCTCGGCCTGACGATCGTCGCCGTCGTCGTGCTGGCCTTCGGCCTGCGCGTGCAGATGCCTGTCATCAAGGGATTTTGAGACATGATCTGGACGAGCTTCGTCGATCTCGCCCATGGCTTCGAGATCGCCCTGCAGCCGCACAATCTGCTCTATTGCTTCGTCGGCGTGCTGATCGGCAATCTCGTCGGCGTGCTGCCGGGCATGGGCGTTCTGTCCGCCGTGTCGATCCTGCTGCCGCTCACTTTCGGCATGAAGCCGGTCGCCGCGATCCTGATGATCTCGGGAATATTCTATGGCGCGCAATATGGCGGCGCGATCTGCTCGATCCTGCTCAACCTGCCGTCGCATCCCCCGCACGCGGTCACCTGTCTCGACGGCTATCCGCTGACGCAGCAGGGCAAGGGCGGCGTCGCGCTCGGCGTCACCATGATGGCCGCCGTCTTCGGCGCGGCCTTCGGCATCCTGCAGATGATGTTCCTGGCGCCCTACATCGCTCGCATCGCGTTTTCGTTCCAGGCGGCGGAAATCTGCTCGCTGATGCTGCTCGGCCTGCTCGCCGGATCGACGCTCGCCAAGGGCTCGCCGCTCAAGGGCGTCGCGATGACGGCCTTCGGCATGCTGCTCGGCCTCGTGGGAACCGACACGGCGACGAGCGTCGAGCGCTACACGTTCGGACGTTACGAATTGGCCGACGGTATTGAGCTCGTCGCGCTCGCGCTCGGTCTGTTCGGCATCGCCGAGTTCCTGCGCAGCGTGAACAATGTCGCGCCCGTCAATACGGCCTACACCAGGCTGAAGTTCAGGGACATGCGCCCGTCGAAGGCCGAAGCGAAGGAGGCCGCGCTGCCGATCCTGCGCGGCACGCTGGTCGGATCGCTGTGCTCGCTCATACCGGGCACGGGGCCTGTCATCGCCTCGTTCATCGCCTATGCGGCGGAAAAGAAAGCGTCGAAGACGCCCGAGAAGTTCGGGCGCGGCGCGATCGCCGGCGTCGCTGCGCCGGAGGCGTCGACCCATTCCTCGATCCAGGGCGATTTCATCCCCACCATGTCGCTCGGCATTCCCGGCGACGCCGCCATGGCGCTGCTGCTCGGCGCGCTCATCATTCACAACATCACGCCGGGACCGCGCCTGATCGTCGAGCATCCGGACGTGTTCTGGGGTCTCGTCGCCAGCTTCTGGATCGGCAATCTGATCCTTGTCTTCCTCAACGTGCCGATGATCGGCGTCTGGGTGCGCCTGCTGACGGTCCCCTATCGCTACCTCTATCCCTCGGCCCTGTTCTTCATCTGCATCGGCGTCTTCGCCACGCGCAACTCGCTGTTCGACGTCGGCGTGACATTGGTCATCGGCCTGTTCGGCTATCTTCTGCTGCTCCTGCGTTTCGAGCCCGCGCCGATGCTGCTCGGCTTTGTGCTCGGCCCGCGCTTCGAGGAGAATTTCCGCCGGGCGCTCAACATCGCGCACGGTGATCTCACGACCTTCGTGGACCGTCCGATCAGCGCGTTCTTCCTCGCGGTCTGCGCGACGCTGATCGGCCTGCAAATCTACGCGCGCGTCAAGAAGGCGCGCGCGCCGGTGAAGCTCGCCTCGACCGCATTCGACTGAGAGAACCCGGTTTCCAGATCGCGGGACGCGCCATGGCCGCGCGCTATTCCGCGATCGCCACGTCCACCCAGCGATCGCCGCCGGGGCCGGACACGAGCAAAAGGGCGGACGTCTTGCCCTTGTGATTGAACATGTCGTCGATCACGCCGCCCATTTCGGCGATGGTGCCGACGCGATGAGAGCCGACGCGCTTGATCGTGTCGCCCTCGCGCAGTCCCGCGCTCCACGCGACCGAGCGTTCGACGATCGATTTCACTTTCGGTCCCTCCGGCGTATCGACGAAAGCGACGCCAAAGTCGGCGTAGTCGTTGAGCTTCGGCGCGACGTCCATCTTCGATTCCCAGATTTCGCGAGGCCATTCGCCGATCGCCACCGGAACGGTCAGCTTGGCGCCGTCGCGGTAGAGCTCCATGGGCAAGGTCTGGCCGGCGGATCGGGCCACTGTGCGATTGAGCGAGGACGTGCCCTCGATCGGCCTGTCGCCAAGCTTCACGAGAATGTCGCCGACCTCCAGTTTGGCCTGCGCCGCCGGTCCGTTCGCCGCAAGGGCGGAGACGATCACGCCCTTGTCGGCGGGAACGCCGGCGGCGCGGGCCATCTGCGCGGTCAGCGACTGGCCGGTCACGCCGAGCCAGCCGAAATTGGGCTTGCCGTATTTCAGAACGTTGTCGACCAGGAATTTGACGTCGTTGATCGGGATCGAGAAGCCGATGCCGATCGAGCCGCCCTTGTTGCGCGTATAGATCGCCTGGTTGACGCCGATCACCTCGCCGTCCATGTCGAACAGCGGGCCGCCGGAATTGCCCTGGTTGATCGTGGCGTCGGTCTGGATGAGGTCGTCGTAGGCGGACAGGCCCGCCTGCCGGTGGAAAGCGCTGATCACGCCGGCGGAAACCGAACTGGAAAAGCCGAGCGGGTTGCCGATCGCGACGACCGCCTGCCCGATCTTGAGTTTCGTGCTGTCGCCGAGCCTGGCGCTGGGCAGCTTTCGTCCGAGGTCGATTTTCAGGAGCGCAATGTCGAACGTCAGCGCCTTTCCGACGAGCCTGGCGGGCACATGCTCGCCGGTCGCAAGCGTGACGAAGATGGAATAGGCGCCCTCCACGACATGCCGGTTGGTGACGATCAGTCCGCTGCCGTCAACGATGAAGCCGGATCCGACCTCGTCCTGGATCAGCGTCGTCATGCCTTGCGGCATGCCGCTGTCCGGCTCGGCCTTCGCGACGCCGCGCGTGTAGATGTCGACGAAGGCGGGCATGACCGCCGCGGAAAGCTCCGCGACATTCCTGTATTCGGCCGATGCCGGAGACATTGGCGCGGACACGGACAGCGCCAGGGCGACAGCGATCTTGCGCATGGTTCAGCTCCCTTGTTGGCCGAGAGGTTTCAGGCCCGGAAGGCGCCGCAGGATATCAGGGAATCGAGCGCCCACCATTGTGGGTCGCGTCCGGCGGAGACGGCGCGTCAGGCCGCGCTGCAGGCCGCACGTCCGCCGAGCAGCGCCAATGTTAGCCGGCTGAAGCGGTCTTCGCGGCTCAGGCGCATGCGCGCGGCGAGCACGCGCTCGACCTGCCGGCGTTCGCCGGACTGCGCCGCGATCAGCGCGAGCGTGCGGGTGAAGACGTCGCGCTGCGCGCGGCTGCCGCCGAGCGGCGTGAGACTGCAGGCGAGCCGCTCGATGCCGGGCCGAGTTCGCCGCGACGCGCCGAGCGAATGAATGGCGCGGGCGAGATCGAGACCGACGCCGCGCGCGACCGCCGACTGGTCGGTGGCGGCGCTCTGGGCGCAAGCGGCGATCTCGGCGACGGCGCGCGCCGCATTCGTCCGGTCGCCGACCGCGATCAGCGTCAGAAGATGATGGAGCGACGCGAAGATCAGGGTCGTGTCGTCGAGGCGGCGGCGGGCGATCCCCGCGAGTTCGTCCCAGCGGTCGCCGACGTCCACGCCTTCCTGGCGCAGGCGCCAGAGCAGCGAGACGGCGTTGGCGACGTCGCGAAAATCGTCGGTCCGGCTCGGACGCACTTCTCGATCGTAGAGATCGAGCGCGCGTTCGGCGCGTCCCCGCGCCATATGGAACAGCGCGAGATGCCAGGCCATGTGGAAGGCGAAATTGTTGCAGCGCGTCCAGTCCCCGCGCCGCCTCTCGATGAGTTCGACGCCCTCTTCGGCGCGGCCCTGCATTTCGAGCACATGCCCCAAGGCATGGAGCCCCCAGGCGTCGGCCGGCTCCGCGTCGAGCGCGCGCCGGGCGAGCTTTTCGGCTTGCCGCAGGTCGCCGGTCTCCTCGAGCGCGAAGGCATGGCAGCCGAGCACGAATCCGTAGCCCAGCCTGTCCGACGTCCAGTGGCGCGTCGCCAGTTCCGTGCAGGCGCGCATGCCGGCGGGATCGCCGCCCATGAAGCGCAGGGAATGCGCGAGTTTGAGCGCGAGCAGATCGTGCGGCGTTCGCGCCACGTGGTCTTCCAGACACGCGGCGGCGGCCCGCAGGCGCCCCGCTGCGGCATGTTCGAGCGCGACGACGAGCACGCGCTCGCCCGCACTACAGGGCTTGGCGGCTATCGCTTCGCGTGCGCGAGCAAGGTCGCCGGCCGCCGCCGCGACCGTCTCGCGGCGCGCCAGCATCACGCCGGCGAAGCCGCGCAGCGCGTGCGCCGCCGCCATGCCGGGATCGTGCGTCAGCGCCTCCGCCAGAGCCTGCGCGCCGGCGGGCCTGTGCGAAAGCACGTTCCAGATCGCGGTCTCGAACGCCGCGACGGCCGCGGCGCTGTCCGTGGAATGCGCGCCGGAATAGCGATCGACGATCATCGCGGGCGTCCTTTCCTGTCAGCGCGCTTCGAGCCGCTCGAAAATGACGACGGCGATGTAGCCGAACAGGACATGGCCGGCCCAGCTCATGAAGGACAGCAGGCCCGCGCCTTCGAGCAGCAGGAAGGGCAGGCCGGCCAGCGGCGCCATGATGCCGAGCGCGTTGAACCAGGTGAACGAGCCCCAGCTCAGCGCGTCGCGATGGAGCGCCGACGGATTGACGAGGCGCGTCGCCGTCGTCAGCGTTACGATCAGCCAGAAGACGGCCTCGCCCGTGTTGAAGCCGTCGGTCTTGATCCGCCAGGCGACCGCGATCGTGAACAGGGCGAGCACGGCGGCGTCGAGAATCGCGCCCCAGTTCCTGAGGTGGCGCGAGACGACGTAATAGGCGATCGGATAGCCGAAGATGCCGACGGAATAGTGGATGAACGTGGCCGTCGACAGCGGCAGGTCGTAATCGGTCCAGTGGCGAACGAGCGAGCGGACGAGCTCCGGCGGCTCCAGCGGTCCGCCGACGACCCAGACGGTGAGCGTGCGCGCCCAGATCTCCCAGGCCATCAGCGCACAATAGCCGCCGATGAAGAGATTGCGGAACGTGCGGGCGGTTGGAAGGGCCAGCGGCCGCGCCGCGGTCTGGCTGGTCATGCTCATGACGACGCTCCTCGGAGAAGGACGCTCCTTCTATTGAGCGATACGGCCGCGCCCGCTCAACCCGAAGTCACGATTGCGTCAACATTGGCGTGATGAGGCGCGAAAGGCGCCCATGAAAAAGGGCCGGCGCGCGCGCCGGCCCCGAATGCGTCAGACCGGGATGTCTTACTTGTAGGTCTGCTTGTTCGCGATTTCCTTCCAGCGGCCTTTCTGGACCTGCGCCACCAGCAGTTCCTCGGCGCCGAGGTGGTTGGTCTTGGAGAACTTGACCGGCGCCTGGCCGAAAATGTCCTGGAAGGGCTCGCCCGTCTCCATCTTGTTGATCAGGCAATCGGTGGTCAGGTCCTTGCCGCACTGCTTGGCGTAATGGGCGAAGGCCATCATGCCGTTGTAGCCGGCCGTCGTCTGAAGGTTCGGGGGGACGCCGAACATCTTCTTGTAGTCCTCGACATACTGCTTGACCTTGCCGGTCGCCGTGTCCTCGTAGAAGATTTCGAGCTGGCCGACGCCATAGACGTTCTCGGCCACGTCCTTGCCGAGATCGTGCAGGTCCGGAACGTAAGTCGGCGAGAAGGCGACCCAGATCGGATTGTAGTCGGACTTCTTGGCGGCCGTCAGGATCGCGACGGATTCGCGCACCACCGAGCCGAGTGAGACGAAGTCGCAGCCGTCGGCCTTCAGGCGCGCGACCTGCGAGGAGAAGTCCGTCGCGCCGCGCTTGAACGACACCATCGTGCCTTCGGGCACGTTCATCGCCTTCAACTGGTCCTTGAAGGCGTCGGTGAAGTTTTTGCCCATCTCGTCGTCCTGGTAGATGATGCAGGACTTCTTCGGCTTCTTGGTCTCGACGAGATATTTGATGCCGACGCGCGCCTGGTCGTAGTAGGGCGAGAAGATGTTGAACTTCAGCCGGTCCTCGGGCTTCTTCGGATCCATGGCGTAGGTGAATTCCGCCGCCGTGATCGAGAACAGGTTGGTGATGCCGGCCGCCTGCACGATCGGCAGCGGCGCGAGCGTCGTGGCCGAACCCATCGGCGAGACGATCGAGAAGACCTTGTCGAGTTCGATCAGCTTCTGCGTCGCGAGCACCGCCTTCTTCGGATCGTAGGCGTCGTCCTCAAGGATGTAGCGGATCTTGCGACCGTTGATGCCGCCCGCCGCATTGATCTGCTCGACTGCGAGCTTGGCGCCGTTGGAAGACGGAATGCCCCAAGATTTGATCGGGCCCGACAGGTCCATATGCGTGCCGACGACGATCTCCGTGTCGCTCACGCCCTGCGTCTTGAATTGCGCGAGCGCCGGCGAAATCGCCAGCGCGCCCGCGGCCACGCTCATACCGAATGCAAGAGCAAGTTTCTTCATTCCTCTACTCCCTCCCTTTGTCGAAGCTGTCAGCTTCCCCTTACCGAAAACGTCGTGTGAACGAGACGCCGCCGCAGGTTCATCGCCGGCCCGAGCAGCGGGTCGCTCGCGCCCAGAGGCCGGTCGGCGATCGTGAAATCGGCGATAGCGGCGCCGTCCCGCGCGCCCGCCGTCCGCGCGACTTCCTCGGCGATCAGCGCGCGAATCTCCGGCGCTTCCATCAGGCTCTTGTAATGCGTGAACGGAATCGCCTTCGCTTGCGCGTGGCGCACGAGGCTGTCGTAGTCGGCGAAGATGATGGCCGTGAGACGCTCCGGCGCATCCCCGCTCACGACGGCGGACAGGATGTAAGGCGAAGCGGCCAGCGCATCCTCGAGCGCCCAGGCCGAGCGCGCGCCGACCATGGCGTCGCGCGCGCCCTGCAGCGCGAAGCCGCCGGCGCGCGCCTCGGCCCGGTCGCCGGCCTCGAACCAGTCGCCGGCGCGCGGCGCATCGCCCGCAAAGGCGGCGCAGAGGGAGGCTGTGCGCAGGCGCAGCGCGCCGTCCGCGCCGACCTCGAACGACGCCCCGCGCGCGAGCGCGAATTCCCGGGGCTGCGCGCCCGCGCGCGCGATGGCGCCGCCGGCTTCCGTCACGGCGTAGATGTCGGTCACGGGAACGCCGAGCGCCGCGAGCCGGCCGGCGACGTCCGTAGACAGCGGCGCGCCCGCCGAGAGCGCCAGCCGCACGCGCGACAGGCCGAGATCGCGCCGCACTTTGGCCAGCACCAGGCCGCCGAAGACGCCCGAGCCCTGCATCGCGCTTTCGAACATCTTGCGCTGCAGCTTGGTCGCGCCCGCGCTGGCGCGCGCGAGATTGCGCGCAAAGCCGCTCCACAGGGCCGGCGCGCCGGACACGATCTGCGGCTGCAATTCGCGCAGGTTTTCCGGAATCGTCTCCGCGCTTTCGGGAAAGTTCACCGTCACGCCGGCCGCCAGGCAGGCGTAGAAGCCGAAGACGCGCTCGAAGGCGTGGCTGGCCTGCATCAGCGACAGGCGCTCCTCGCCCGCGCGCAGATCCACGAGCGAGAGCGCCGCGTCGACGGCGGCGCGCAGCGCCTCATGCGTGAATTGCGCGGCTTTCGACGGGGCGGACAGGCCCGAGGTCGGGATGATGGCGGCGAGGGCCTCGCCGCGCGCATCGCGCCACGGCGCGTCGACCCGCTGCGGCGAAGCCGCGCCTTTTGCAAGCAGGGCGTCGAAGGCGACGACATTGTCGTCTGCGACCTCCGCCGCCGCGACCGCGTCGAAACAGACGATTCTTTCGATGCCGGGAATCGCGTCGCGCAGGTCGAGAGCCGCATCGAGCGTCGTCAGCGTGTCGACGATGAGAATGCGGACGCCGCACCGCGCGACGAGCGCGCCGAGCTCGCCGGGCGCGGCTTCGGCATGAAAGCCGGCCGAGACGCCGCCCGCGGCCTGGATCGCGAGGTCCGAGATCAGCCATTCGGGGCTTGGCGCGGCCAGAATGCCGGCGGTCTCGCCGGGCTTCAGGCCGATCTCGACGAGGCCCGCCGCGCAATCGGCGATCGCGCGCGCGAGCGTCGCGCCGTCCGTCTCCTGCCAGACGCCGAGGCGCTTGGCGCGCAGCGCCGTGCGCGAGGGGTCGGCCAGCGCGCGCGCCAGCACGAGGCCGGGCAGGCCCGCGCCTTCGGCGGCGGTCTCGGGAATTTTCACGGCCGCATTCATGATGCGGCCCTCGTGCGCTCGCGGCGATTGCGGCCGCGCGAGTCCTCGGCGTGGACGCCGAGATAGGATTCGCGGATCTCGCTCGAATTCATCAGGGCTTCGCTCGTATCGTGCATGACGACGCGGCCGACCTCGAGCACGTAGCCGTAGTCGGCCGTCTCGAGCGCCACTTTCGCGTTCTGCTCCACCAGCAGGATCGACACGCCTTCCTCCTTGTTGAGGCGGCGGACGATCGTGAAAATCTCCTTGACCAGAAGCGGCGAGAGGCCGAGCGAGGGCTCGTCGAGCAGCAGGACTTTCGGCCGGCTCATCAGCGCGCGCGAGATCGCGAGCATCTGCTGCTGGCCGCCGGAGAGCAGGCCGGCGGGCTGGTCGCGCCGTTCGCGCAGCACGGGAAAATAATCGTAGACCTTCTCGAGATCGGCGGCGACGCCGACCTTGTCCCTGCGCAGATAGGCGCCCATCCACAGATTGTCGCGCACCGACAGGAACGGAAAGACCTCGCGTCCTTCCGGCACATGGCTCATGCCAAGCGCGACGATCGCGTCCGGCGCCATGCCCTGGATGCGGCGGCCCTCGAGTTCGACGACGCCGGTCACGGGATCGAGCACGCCGGAGGCGGTCTTGAGAATCGTCGTCTTGCCCGCGCCATTGGCGCCCAGCACCGTGACGATCTTGCCGCGCGGGACTTCCAGGCTCACGCCGCGAATCGCGGTGATCGGCCCGTAGGCGCTTTCGACGTTGGAGAGACGCAAGATCGGCTCGCTCGGCTCGCTCATGCCTCACGCTCCCAGATAGGCTGCGACGACATCGGGATGGCTCTGCACGTCCTGCGCCGTGCCCATGGCCATGATGCGTCCGTAATTGAGCGCCAGCACGCGGTCCGACACGCGGCTGACGAGCGACATGTCGTGCTCCACCATCAGGATCGTGATGCCCAGGCGCCGGTTGATCTCCAGAATCCACTCCGCCATGCGAGAAGTCTCCTCGACGTTGAGGCCGGAGGAGGGCTCGTCGAGCAGCAGGACTTCGGGCCCGATCGACAGCGCGCGGCCCACCTCGACCACCTTGCGCACGCCGTAGGGCAGGCCCGCGATCAGCGTGTCGCGGTAGCGCTGCAGGCGCAGGAATTCCATCACCTCTTCGACCGCATGGCGATGCTCGATTTCCTCGCGCTTCACCTTCGGCAGGAAGAACAGGTCCTCCCAGAATTTCGTCGTCGAATGGCGATGGCGGCCGACGAGCAGGTTCTGCAGCACCGAGGCGTTGTCGAACAATTCGATGTTCTGGAACGTGCGGGCGATGCCGCGTCCGGCGATCTGCTGCGCGGTGAGCTGCGTGATCTCCTCGTCCTTGAAGACGATCCTGCCGCTCGTGACGTTGTAGAGGCGGCTGATGAGATTGAAGAGCGTCGTCTTGCCGGCGCCGTTCGGACCGATGATCGTGAAAATCTCGCCTTTCGCGACGTCGAAGGAGACGCCGTCGACCGCCTTCAGGCCGCCGAACTGGATCGAGACATTGTCGAGCGCGAAATAGGTCATCGGCCGCGCTCCGACTTCAGATACATCTTCTGGCGGCGGAAAGTCGCCGGCTTGTAGAACGGGAATTGCTTGAACCAGGTCTTGATCTTCATCCAGCGCCCGTCGAGGCCCATCGGCTCGTAGATGATGAAGAAGATGATGATGAGGCCGAAGATCAGGCTCTTGACGCCGGGCGTCGCCAGCAGGACGCTCGCCTTGTCCTGCGCCATGGCCGAGCCGGTGATCGCGCCGATCAGGGCCGGCAGCTTGTCCTTCAGCAGGACGAGCATGGGATCGACCATGATCATGAAGACCGCGCCGAGCGCCGCGCCGCGCAGCGAGGCGATGCCGCCGATGATGATGATCATCACGAACTCGATCGACAGCGACAGCGTGAACATCTCCGGCGAGATGAAGGACAGCTTGTGCGCGTAGAGCACGCCCGCAAGGCCGGTCATGCCCGCAGACATCGCGAAGGCGAAGGTCTTGTAGCGCGCGGAATCGACGCCCATGCTGCGCGCCGCCGTCTCGCTGTCGCGCAGCGCCAGGAAAGCGCGGCCTGTCGGCGAGCGGATGACGTTGACCGCGATCACGATGACGAAGATCGTCACGAGAATGCAGAGGTAGTAGAGGCCCCATTCGCCGAGCGGCTTGCCGAACAGCGACGCCGGCTTCACCATCATGCCTTCGTTGCCGTGTGTCACCGTCTCCCAGCGCGCGAGGATTTCCTCGACGATGAGCGCGAAGGCGAAGGTCGCGATGGCGAGATAGATGCCGTGCAGCCGCAGCGCGGGCAGGCCGACGAGCCAGCCGACGAGGCCGGTGAGCAGGCCCGCGACCGGAAGATAGATGTAGATCGGCACGCCGAATTTCGCCGCGTTCGCCGCGGTATAGGCGCCGATCGCCAGAAAGGCCGCATGGCCGATCGAGGTCTGGCCCGCGTAGCCCGACAGCAGCACGAGACCGACGCCGACGATCGTGTAGATCAGCACGAAGACGATCTGGCTGAGGAAATACGAGCCGAGGACGAACGGGGCGGCGCAGAGCAGCGCCAGCAGCACGCCATAGGAGACGATCGACTGCGGCGTCTTGAACAGGGCGAGGTCGCCGGCGTAACCGGTGCGGATCCTGAAGGCCATGGCGTCAGACCTTCTTCAGGGCCGCGCCGCCGAACAGGCCTTGCGGACGCAGGAGCAGAACAGCGAGGAGCACGATATAGGCCGCGATATCCTTGAAGCCTTCCGGCAGGTAGAAGCCGGACAGCGTCTCGACGACGCCGATGATGACGCCGCCGGCGAGCGCGCCGGGGATGGAGGTGAAGCCGCCGAGCACGGCCGCCGGAAACGCCTTCAGCCCGAGGAAGCCGAGGTTGGCGTGGATGAAGGTGATCGGCGCGAGAAGAATGCCGGCGGTGGTCGCGACCATCGCCGAGATCGCCCAGATGGCCGCGAACATCTTCTTGACCGGGATGCCCATGTAATAGGCCGCCAGCATGTTCTGCGAGACGGCCTGCATGGCCACGCCCATGCGCGTGAAGCGGAAGAACGCGTAGAGGATGACGCAGAGCAGCGCGGTCGCCACGATGATCGAGAGATTGTCCGCCGAGATCACCAGCGGCCCCATGTGCACCACGCCGGTGGAGAAGGGCGTTTCGATGCGCAGGTCGTCCGTGCCCCAGAACATGCCGGCCAGCGCCCGCAGCACCATGCCGAGGCCGATCGTCGCCATCACGATCGAGAATTGCGGATAGCCGAGGATCGGCCGCACGACGAGCCGTTCCATGACCATGCCGAGCACGGCCATGCAGACGACGCACGCGGCGAAGCCCAGCCAGTAGTTGAGCCCGAGCGAGGCGATGAACGTGTAGGAGAGGAAGGCGCCCAGCATCATGAGTTCGCCCTGGGCGAAGTTCACGACTTCCGTCGCCTTGTAGATGAGCACGAAGCCGAGCGCGATCAGGCCGTAGACGCAGCCTACCGCGATCCCGCTGATCGTCTGCTGGACGAAGTCGAGCATTATCCTCCCCTGCGCCTGCCGTCTTTGCGGCAAATCTTTTTGGGCGTGGGCCGCGCGCGTTCAGTTGAAAACTGTCGCACAATTTTGCCCTACGCCGAGGCACCATCAACCAAACGCCGGAGAGACGCAAGTTAATTTTAAGCGGCTAATTAAACATTCTGGACGGGCGCGAAAGCCCCGCCGTCAGGCGCAAGCGCCGCCTTTTCGCCATGCGGATTTCAGGACTGCGGACGACGTCGGGCGACGCGCCAGACCGAGGTGAGCGCGCCGAGCTTCTCGCGCCAGGTCGCGCTTTCGTCGGCGAGAGCGTCCAGGAAATCCGCGAAGCGCCGCGAGATCATCACCGTGTAGAACAGCAGCAGCGTCGTCGGAATCAGCACGCCGAAGAAGATCAGCGTGCGGTCGAGCGTCGGCATGTCGGCATGCGCGAACAGGTTCATGCCGAGGAAGCCGGTGGTGATCGTGCCGATCAGGCTCAGCAGTGTCGTGACGGTGAGTTGCAGGATGGTCTTGGCCTGGCGGCGCAGCAGGTCCGTCTCGAGATAGGACGACATGTCGCCCAGCTCCTCGCGCAATTCGGCGAACAGCCGGTCGGTGCCGAGGTGGCCGACCCACATGCGGAACAGATCGCGCATCGGAAGTTGGTCGGAGACTTCCGAGAAATAATAGCGGTGCGTGAAGCGCAGGAAGGTTTCCAGCGTCTGCCGAATGTCGTGTCGGAACTGGCTGACGGAGGCGTTGCTCTCCATGTCGAGGCGGCTGACGGTGGCGACCAGCCGGTCGGACAGCATCAGGATCGCCGCGCGATGGAAATGCGCGATCAGGCCGAGCAGGAAATATTGATGCCGGAATTGGGCGAGAAAGCCGCGTTCCGGATCGACGAACAGCGAACGCGACGCGGGCCCCACGGCCACGAAGCTCTGTCCGCTGCACAGGGCGCGGGTGTTGGTCCAGCCGTCGCCCCGCAGCGGATCGTAAAAGCGGTCGTAGCAATAGCGCTGCTCGAAATCGGACAGGAAGCCCGCGGCGTAGGGCGTCTCGGTCGGCGCGCCGGGCGCGGCCGCGAAGGCGAGCCGCATGTAGTCGGCCCGCGTCAGCGCGCGCGGGTCGTCGACGGCGAGATAGGCCATGGTCGGCATGCGGTGGAATTCGAGCTGGCGGTAGCGCACCGGCGCCATCTGCACGCGCTGGTTCAAGGTCATCGGCGCAAGCAGATATTCCCAATGGTAGGAGATCGCCGCCGCCTGGTCCTTGCAGACCGAGGACAGATATTTGGTGCGCGCCTCGTAGTCGGAGGCCGCCAGGACGGCGCCGTCGGCGCCGAGCCATTCGACGCGTTCCGGACAATTCACGCCCGCGCCGTCCTCGCCCCAGCCGGCCGGATAGGCGCGGCCGAAGCGGTAGAGAATGTCCTGCGCCCGCGCCAGCGGAATATCGCGCGCGGCGATCTCGACGACGAGGATCGCCACGTCCACGTCGAAGAAGAAATAGAGATCGGTGTGCGCGACATCGACCTCGGTCGTTTCCGCCTCGCCGTGGAAGCGCAGGCGCGCCTTCTTCACATCGGAGCGCCGGAAGATGCGGATCGGCGATTCGCCGTAGGTCGTGCGCCCCGTGCGCGACGCGCGCTCGCCATAGAGGAAGCGTTGCACATGCGGCAGGAAGGTGACGAATTCGCGATAATGCCGCTCCTGGAATTCGCCGGGCTCCTCGGGGAATTCGTCGTCGAGCTCGACCCAGGTCCGGTTGGGATCCCGGTCGAGGAAGTCCCAGTGGTGGACCACGCCGCAGCCGGCCTGCAGCGGCATGAGCTGCAGCGGCCAGATCAGGATCTGGCGGAATTCCCGGGCGGCGATGTCGCTGACGTCGGTCATGGATCCCGTCCGGTCGCGTTCCTGCTGTGGCGCCAAAGAAGTCGCACGATCCCCGCGAACTGGCAATTCGCCGCGCCGCCCGCCCGGGGCGGCTGTTTAGGAAATCTCAACGCGTCGGGCGGAGACTCCGCTTTCCGGAATTTTAACGATTCGATCGCGGGGGCGAGAATTTGACAGCAGTGGCGAAGTCGGTTGCGCAACCGATCGAGGCCCTGCGGCCCGACGCCGACGCCTGCGCGCTCACCATCCTCATCCCCTGCCTGAACGAGGCCGAGACGATTGGCGTCTGCGTGGAAAAGGCCATGGCCTTCCTCGCCGAATCCGGCATATCGGGCGAGGTGCTGATCTCCGACAACGGCAGCGCGGACGGCTCCCAGGACATCGCGCGGCGTCTCGGGGCGCGCGTCGTCGAACAGACGACCATGCGCGGCTACGGCGCGGCGCTGAACGCGGGCATCGCGGCCGCGCGCGGACGTTACGTCATCATGGGCGACGCCGACGACAGCTACGACCTGCGCAATCTCAGCGCCTTCTTCCGTCAGCTCGAAGCCGGCGCCGATCTCGTGATGGGCAACAGGTTTCGCGGCGGCATCGATCGCGACGCCATGCCGCTGCTGCATCGCTATCTCGGCAATCCCGTGCTGACCGCCATCGGGCGCCTGCTGTTCGGCGCGCCGGTGAAGGATTTCCACTGCGGCCTGCGCGGCTTCAACCGTCAGTCCGTGCTCGACCTGCACCTGCAGACGACCGGCATGGAATTCGCCAGCGAGATGGTCGTGCATGCGAGCCTCGCGGGCCTGCGCATCGAGGAAGTGCCGACGACCCTGAAGAAGGACGGCCGCTCGCGCCCGCCGCATCTGCGCACCTGGCGCGACGGCTGGCGCCACCTGCGCTTCCTGCTGCTTCACAGCCCGCGCTGGACCTTCGTCTATCCCGGCCTCGTTCTGCTGGTCGTCGGCGCGGTCGGCGCGCTTGCGCTCGCCGGCGGCCCGCTCGCGCTCACCGCCAGCGTATCCGTTGACGTCCACACCTTCCTCGTCGCCTGCATGGCCATGTTCGTCGGCGCGCAGAGCCTCACCTTCGGCCTGATCGCGCGCCGTTACGCCGAGCGCGCCGGCATCCTGCCGCCGAGCCGCCGCCTCGGTCGGTTGATGGATCGCATCGATCTCGAGCTGCTGCTGCAGGCGGCCGCTGTTCTGGCGCTCGTCGGCGTCGGCGGCATGGCCTGGTCGCTTTATTCCTGGAGCCAGACCGGCTTCGGCAGTCTTTCCGGCCATAGCCTGCTGCGTCCGTTGATCGCCTCGACCTGCGCGATCGCCGCCTCGGTGCAATTCGCCTTCTCGAGCTTCCTGCTCGGCATACTCGACCTGCCGCGCAGCGACGCGCGCGGCCGTCTCGCGCGCCTGCGCCAGACGTTCGGCGCGCCGAACGAGGAGCCCTCGCGTGGCTGACACGATCAGGCACGTCATCGTTACCGGCGGGCGCGGCTATCTCGGCCGCGCCTTTGTCGAAGCGGCCGTTGCGGCTGGCCTGCGCGTCACGCTTCTCGCGCGCGGCGCCGGCGCGGCCGACGGTCTTCGCTGCGTCGACTGGCGGCTCGGCGAGGGTCTCCCGGCCGAGGCGCTCGCGGACGATCTCGCGGCCCACGAACAGGCGCTCGTCCACTTCGCGCACGACTGGCGCGACTTGCGGCCTGACGGCGTCAATGTCGCCGGCTCGCTCGCGCTGCGCGACGGCGCGCGTGAAAAAGGGCTCGGCCGGTTCGTCTTCATCTCCTCGCAATCGGCGCGGCAGGATGCGCTCAATGCTTACGGCCGCATGAAATGGCGGATCGAGCAGACGCTCGACGGCGGAAACGAAATCTCGCTGCGCGTCGGCCTCGTCTACGGCGGCCCGCGCGCGGCGCAATACGGCCTGCTCTGCAAGGCCGTCGGCCTAACGAGCCTCATGCCCATGGTGCGGCCGCATCAGCTTGTGCAGCCGATCCTGCGCGAGGAAGTCGCGCGCGGCGCGCTCAACGCGGTCAATTCGGATCTGTCCGGCGCGCTCGGTCTGGCGGGCGCGAAGCCCATTCCCTTCTCGCAATTTCTCGACACGCTCGCGCGCCTCACGCGCGGCGGCGGCGTGACGCTCGCGCCGATCCCGCTCGCGCCGACGCTGTTCCTCTGCGACATCGTGAATGCGCTGCCGTTATTGCCCAACGTCGACCGGGAACGCGTGCTCGGCCTCGCCGGCACGCGGCCGATGGAGACAGAGAACGATCTCGCGCGGCTGAAGCTCGTTGTCGTTTCTTTCGAGGACGGCATGGCGCGCGAGCCGATCGCGCGCAAGGCCATGCTGCGCGAGGGACGCATTCTCCTGCGCTACGTTCTGCGGGCAGAGCCGGGCGCCGCGCTGCTGCGCCGCTACCTGCGCGCCTGCGACGCCAAGGGCGCGCGTGGCGCGATCCGCTTGCCCTTCGTCGCGCGGCGCTCGCCCGCGCTGCTGCGCTTCGTCGAGCCCTTCGGCGCGCGCGGCGAACTGGCCAAACGTCTCAAGATCGCCACCGCGCTCGCCGAGACGAGCGAGGAGGGCGCGCGCATCGACGCAGGCGGCGGCCGCATCGCGCGCCTCGCCGGCCTGGCGTTCGCGGGCGCGCTCGACATTCTCGCCGCCCCGACGCGCCTGATCGCAGCCGCGTTGCGCTCATGACCGCCGCGCCCGACGTCATCGTTGCCGGCAGCGGGCCGGCCGGCGTCAGCGCCGCATGGCCGCTCGTGCTGGCGGGCCTGCGCGTGCTGATGGTCGACGGCTCGGACGCGGAAGAGCCTGCGCCGCCATCGCGCGAAAAATGGAAGCAACGTTTCGGCGCGGATTTCGCGGGACTCGAACTCGACAGCGACATCAGCCCGAAGCTGGCGACCCCGCAAGCCCATGCCGCGCGCGAAAACTACGATGCGCGTCTTGGGCTCGAAACGCGCAATTTTCTCGCCGTCGGCTCCCTCGGGCGCGGCGGCCTGTCGAAAATCTGGGGCGCGCTCGCGGAGCCCTTTTTGGAAGACGAGCTTGCGCGCTTCCCCTTCGCGGCGCGCGAGCTTGCGGCCTCCTATTCCGCGGTCCAGCGCCGCATCGGGGTCAGCGGCGGCGCGGAGGCCGACGCCAGCGTCCTGACCAATCCCGCCGCGCGAAAACTGCTGGAGCGATTTCGCGGCCGGCGCGGCGCGGGCGGCCTTGCCATGCATCCGGCCTGCAACGCCGTGCTCCTGCAAGACCATGACGAGCGCGCCGCCTGCAATCGTTGCGGCGAATGTCTCTACGGCTGCGCGCGCGGCGCGATATACGACAGCGCGCTCGAGCTCCCCGCGCTGCGCCGTTTCGTCAATTTCGCCTATGCGCCCGATCATTTCGTCCGCAGCGTCGGCGAGGAGGGCGGGCGGCCCTTCGTCGACGTCGAGACGCTGGGCGGCCGCGTCCGGTTGTCCGCGCGCGCGACGGTGCTTGCGGCGGGCTGCATTTCGACGACGGCGCTCGCCTTGCGCCGCATCGGCCATGTGGGACGCCCCGTGCGGCTGCTCAGCAATCCGGCGGCGGCGGCGGCCTTTCTCTCGCCTTTCCGGATCGGCGCCGACAGGCCGGAGGATTCGTTCAGCCTCGGCCAGCTCTTCTTTCGCCTCGACACGCGCGCCGGCCGCGCCGCCGGCGTCGTCTATGGCGCGAACGCCTTGCCTGCCGATCTCTTCGCCGCGCGACTGCCGTTCTCGCGTCCCCTGGCGCTGCGCGTCGCGCGGGCGCTCGCGCCGGCTCTGCTGGTCGCGACCTGCTATGCGCCCGGCGCGCTCAGCCGCAACGAAGTCGCCGCGCACGCCGAAGGTGATCGAACGCGCATCGCCATTACGGGCGAACAGACCGTCGAGGGACGCGCCGCGCTCGACGCGGCGCTCGCGACGCTGCGAGGCAGGTTCGCGGCGCTCGGCGTCCTCCCGATTCCCGGCTCCGCCAGCTTCCTGCCGCCCGGCGCCGACGTGCATTACGCCGGCACGCTGCCGATGGGCGGCGAGGGCGCCGCCGCGACGTCGGCCACGGGCGAACTGGCCAATGCGCCGAACCTTTTCGTCGCCGACGGCGCCTGTCTGCCGGATCTGCCGGCGACGCATCCGACGCTCACGATCATGGCCAACGCCGACCGCATCGGCAGGGAGATCGCGCGTCGCTTTGCCGCGAACGAAATCGACGCCCGCTCCGCGCAGCCTCTGACGGTCGCAGGCTGAGCGGCCCTCAGCGCGGCGCGCGCATCTGGAGCAGCGACAGGCGCTGGCCCATGGCGAGCGCGCCGGCGACCCAGCCATTCGCCACGAAATAATCCGCCAGCGCGTCGTTGCGCCAGCCCGGCCGGGCGAGCATCGCGAAGTCGCGATGGTCCTTCGTGAAGGCGTCGAAATCGACGATCGGCAGGTCGGGCTTGTAGGATGCTTTCAGGCGCATGATCTGGTTTTCCGACGCCGTATTGGCGTCGGCCACGCCCGCCGGCCGCGTCAGATGGACGATGCGCGCGCGCGTGTCGGGATCGGCCGCTTCGAGAAGTTCGATGAAGAGATCGGCGTCGCCGACGACGATCGGGCCCGTCGTCGGATGCCGGGCCAGAATCTGTTTCGCGGCGCGCGCGAAATCCGGCGGCAGGCCGCGCGTCAGCGGCAGGACGCAGAGCACGGCGAGCAGCGCATAGCCGACGACGGTGCGATAGGGCGCGCGGTGGATCGCGACCGTGGCCAGCAGCGCGACGCCGAGCGAGGCCGCCAGCGCATAGCGCGCGCTGAAGGCGTGCGTGACCGTCAGCGCGAGCAGGAAGGCGATCGGCAGCGCGGCGAGCAGGCCCGCGCCGGCGATCACGAGGTCGGTTTCGCCGTCGCTGGCCGCGTCATCTTGATAGCCTCGCTGGAGATTCATGCCCTCGCCCTGAATGTCTGGGCAGATTTTCGTTGCGAGCCTACGTCCTTCATGCTGAGGAGGCGGCGAAGCCGCCGTCTCGAAGCATGATCCAGAGTCACGTGTCCGGGCCACCCTTCGAGACGCCGCTGCGCGGCTCCTCAGGGTGAGGAGTCTTGAACTGCGGACCAGTCTTTCAAGGCTTGCAGGCTCCCCGGCATGAGAGCTGCGGGCGGGCGACCCCTTCGTCGCCCGCGCGCAGGCTGACGCCGCCAGAATGAGGATCGCGGCCAGCACGAACAGCCAGTTCTCGGGGGCGCCCACGAACAGCGCCTGCACGTGCTCGCTGAGCTTGGCCAGCGTCGGCGCGGCGTAGAATTCCGGTGAATTCACATCGCCGGAATTCAGGGCCGCGTGGCGTCGCAACAGCGGCAGCCAGAGCGCGCAGGGCGCCGCGCCGGCCGCGAAGGCGATCCACATGCCCGCCCGCATGTGTCGGTGCGCGAACGACCATAGAATTTCGAGCAGGGCGAAGACGGCGAACGTGACGATCGCGTAGTAATGCAGGCTGACGGAGGCGAACAGGCAGAGCGCGATTCCAATTACGCGCGCCGGCCTCACGCGCGCGGCGCTGTCGATCCACAGAACCAGCGCGCCCGCGAGCAGCGTCGTCAGCAGCGCATAGGCGCGCGCCTGAATGGCGTAGTCGAACAATGCGGAATTGAGCGTGAGCGCGAAGGCGAGCGCGCCGAAGGGCTCGCCGAGCCGCTTGTCGACGATGTAGCCGATCAGCGCCGCCGTCAGCAGCACGGCGACGATCGAGGGCAGCCGCGCGGTCAGGGGATCGGAGCCCGCCGCCTGGAACAGGGCGTGAAGAAAAAGATCGTAGGTCGGGGGCGAAAATTCCGCGCCGCTCCGGATCGCATTCACGATGTCGGACGGGTTCGGCAGGCGCGCCGCCCAGACGGCAAGGACCTCGTCGAGCCACAGCGAGCGCGCCGAGGCGATGGCGCCGGCGGTCGCCCCGTAGGTCAGCGCGGCGACGGCCGCCAGCAGCAGGGGCGCCGCGCGGCCGATCATCCGCATGATTCGGGAATCGGACAGAATCGCATGCGCGCGACTATAGGGCCGCCGCGCCGAATTGTTTTCTACGCGGCCGTTATTTTGACGCCCGGATCGCGATTGCAGCGCCTGTGATTGTGGGCTGTGAGATAGTGCCGAAGAGCTTCATGGCCTGGTAGAATTCGGTTGAGGGCGAGGCGGCGACGTAGAGGACGTCCTTGTTGCGCACCTGGAAGTTGCGGG
>OEIU01000833.1_pt1 | contig 24417 bp, 25 predicted proteins | sample 1539221 | NCBI WGS metagenome assembly OEIU01 (sample SAMN03792071, study PRJEB22550) | activated sludge metagenome | feature: wastewater treatment plant; material: activated sludge; isolation source: Wastewater treatment plant of a petroleum refinery complex | place: Argentina: Zarate | collected...
AGCATCGCGGCCGTGGCAAATGCTCGTTGCCGAAAGATTCTCACACTCTGAGGAGGAGATTCGATATGCGTAGAGCGATTCTGGCGGTTCTGACGGTGACCGGACTGGCTGCCATCGGCACCGCCCCCGCCGAAGCGGTCGGCACCCGATACCCGTTCTGCCTCCAGGGCGATGAGTATCCGGGGCTGAGCTACTGCACGTTCACCAGTTACGAACAGTGTCAGGCAACCGCCTCGGGACGTCAGCTCCAGTGCATCGCCAATCCCTATTTTATCGGCGAGAGCGAGCCGCCGCCGTCGGCATATCGTCCGCTGCCCGGCCGCACGCTGCCGCCGGCTCCGAGCTACGGCAGGTACTGATCGGCCGCACCGCCCGGTGCCGGGACATTCCGCAATATAGCCTTCGCGACGCCCCGGGGCCGGTTTCGTCCTACTCCAGCTCGACGACCTGGCCGTCGACCAGCGACACGCGCCGGTCCATCCGGCCGGCGAGTTCCATGTTGTGCGTGGCGATCAGCATCGCCACCTGCGTCGCCTTGACGAGCTGCATCAGCGCCTTGAAGACGTGATCGGCGGTGTGCGGATCGAGGTTTCCGGTCGGCTCGTCGGCCAGTAGCGCCCGCGGTGCGTTGGCGACCGCGCGCGCAATCGCAACGCGCTGCTGTTCGCCGCCGGAGAGTTCGGCCGGCCGGTGCGAGGTGCGGTCGCCGAGCCCGAGATAACCCAGGATTTCTTCGGAGCGCTTGATCGTCTCGGAACGTTTGAGGCCGCGGATCATCTGCGGCAGCATGACGTTTTCGAGCGCGGTGAATTCCGGCAGCAGCCGGTGCGACTGGTAGACGAAACCGATGTCCGAGCGCCGGATCTGGGTGCGGTCGATATCGGACAGTTGCGAGGTCGGCGTCCCCGCGACATAGACCTCGCCCTCATCGGGACTTTCGAGCAGGCCGGCAATGTGCAGCAGCGTCGATTTGCCCGAGCCCGACGGCGCGACCAGCGCGACCGACTGTCCCGCCCACAGCGCCAGCTTGGCGCCGTTGAGAATGGTCAGCGTCGCCTCGCCCTGCCGGTACTCGCGTTTTATCTCGTGGAGATAGATAACCGGTACGTCTTCCGCCTCCTCGGCCATCTCGTCCTCACTCGTACCGCAGCGCGTCGACGGGATCGAGGCGCGCAGCGCGCCAGGACGGATAGAGCGTCGCCAGGAACGACAGCGTCAGCGCCATGATGACGACCGCGGTGGTCTCGCCGAAATCGATCTCGGCCGGCAGCTTGGACAGGAAATAGAGCTCCGGCGAGAACAGCTCGGTATTGGTCAACCAGGACAGGAACTGCCGGATGGATTCGATGTTCAGGCAGATCAGCATGCCGACGAAGAATCCGGTCAGCGTGCCGACCACGCCGATCGCCGCACCTGTGATCAGGAATATCCGCATGATCGAGCCCTGCGAGGCCCCCATGGTGCGCAGGATTGCGATGTCCTGGCCCTTGTCCTTCACCAGCATGATCAGGCCGGAGACGATGTTGAGCGCGGCAACCAGCACGATCATGGTCAGGATCAAAAACATCACATTGCGCTCGACCTGCAGCGCGTTGAAGAAGGTCGAGTTGCGCTGTCGCCAGTCGACCAGGAACACCGGACGCCCGGCCGCCTCCGTCACGCTCTTGCGGAACGCGTCGATTCGATCGGGATTGGTGGTGAATATCTCGATCGCGGTGACATCGTCCTTGCGGTTGAAATAAGCCTGCGATTCCGGCAGCGGCATGAAGACGAAGCTGGCGTCATATTCGGACATGCCGATCTCGAACACGGCCGCCACCTTGTAGGGCTTGATGCGCGGCGTGGTTCCCATCGGCGTCACCGCCCCTTTCGGCGCGACCAGCGTGATGGTGTCGCCGGCGTGCAGCGACAATTGATCGGCGAGCCGGCGTCCGATCACCACGCCCTGCCCCTCGTCAAAGCCCTCCATCGTGCCCTGCTTGATGTTCTTGGCGATGGAAGTGAGGTTGTTGAGATCAGCCGCGCGCATGCCGCGCACCAGCACGCCGGCGGCGTTGAACGCGGAGGACGCCAGCGCCTGGCCGTCCACGACCGGCGCGGCAAGGCGGATGCCGTCGACCCCGCTGATGCGCTCGGCAACGTCCTTCCAGTCGGTCAAGGGCGATTCCAGCGGCTGCACCAGCAGGTGACCGTTCAGCCCGAGGATCTTGTCCAGGAGTTCCTTGCGGAAGCCGTTCATGACCGCCATCACGATAATCAGCGTGGCGACGCCGAGCATGATGCCGAGGAAGGAAAAGCCGGCAATGACCGAAATGAAACCTTCCTTGCGACGCGCCCGCAGGTAACGCCCGGACAGCAGCCATTCGAATGGCGCGAAAGGCGGAGTTCGGACTGTCTCGTTCATGGTTTCATCCATTACTCGATAATCCCATGATTCGGGCCAAATGTGGCCTTATTGGCCAACATTACCACCTCGGTGGATATCTTATCCCGCGATCTTCGCCACCGCTTCCGCCGGGCTGAGATTCTCGCGCGAGCCGTCGCTGCGCCGCTTGATCTCGAGCTTGCCTTCGGCGAGGCCCTTCGGCCCGACCAGTATCTGCCAGGGGATGCCGATCAGGTCGGCGGCCGCGAACTTCGCGCCCGCGCGCTGGTCGGTATCGTCATAGAGCACGTCGACGCCCTTTTCCTGCAGTTCGCGATAGAGTTTTTCGCAGGCGCCGTCCACCGCGGCGTCGCCCTGCTTCAGGTTCAGGATCACAGCGGTGAATGGCGCGACCGCCTCCGGCCATTTGATGCCGGCGTCGTCATGGCAGGCTTCGATGATGGCGCCGACCAGGCGCGAGACGCCGACGCCATAGGAACCGCCATGGATCGGCACGTCGACGCCATCAGGGCCGGCGACCAGCGCCTTCATCGCATCGGAATATTTGGTGCCGAAATAGAAGATCTGGCCGACCTCGATGCCCCTCGTGTTGACGCGGCGGTCGGCGGGCACTTCGCTCTCATAGCGCGCGGCATCGTGGACATCCTCGGTCGCGGCATAGACCGACGTCCATTGCTTGATGATCGGGGTCAGATCGCCGTCATAATCGACATCGTCGGGCGGAATCGGCAGGTTCAGCACCGCGCTGTCGCAGAACACGCCGGACTCGCCGGTCTCCGCGAGCACGATGAATTCATGGCTGAGATCGCCGCCGATCGGGCCGGTCTCGGCGCGCATCGGGATCGCTTTCAATCCCATCCGCGCGAAGGTGCGCAAATAAGCGACGAACATCCTGTTGTAGGCGCGGCGTGCCGCCGCCTCGTCGATGTCGAAGGAATAGGCGTCCTTCATCAGGAATTCGCGGCCGCGCATCACGCCGAAGCGCGGACGCTGCTCGTCGCGGAACTTCCACTGGATGTGATAGAGGTTGAGCGGCAGGCTCCTATAGGACTTGATGTACGCGCGAAAAATCTCGGTGATCATTTCCTCGTTGGTCGGCCCGTACAGCAGTTCGCGCTTGTGACGGTCGGCGATACGCAGCATCTCCGGACCATAGGCGTCGTAGCGGCCGCTCTCGCGCCAGAGGTCGGCAAGCTGCAGCGTCGGCATCAACAGTTCCAGTGCGCCCGCGCGGTCCTGCTCCTCGCGAACGATCTGCTCGATCTTCTTCAGCACCCGAAAACCCAGCGGCAGCCAGGCGTAGATGCCGGCCGCTTCCTGCCGCATCATGCCTGCGCGCAGCATCAGGCGATGCGAGACGATCTCCGCCTCTTTCGGATTCTCTTTCAGGATGGGCAGGAAGAACCGCGACAATCGCATGGGTCAACTCGAGGAATCAGTGGGCTGGCCGGAAGAAGGTGCAGTGAAACCGGATCGGATGCGAAAATACAAGGCCGGGAAGTGTGAAAAAGCCAAAGGAAACGCGGATTTGAGGGCGTTTCGGCGGTGTTTTGCCGTTTGAGGCCGCGGGACGGGCGGGCCAACTCATCGCACCTGAAATTCATCCTGCAGCGTGATCTTCTGGAAGTCGCTGACCAGCGCATCGATCTGCATGCGCCAGCGGCCGGCGACGGGGAGCGCCACGCCGCGCACATGCCAATAGCCGTCCGGCCCGAGCGCCGCGCGGCGCTCCATTGGCTCGATGCCGCGCTCCGGCAGGCTCAGGATCAGCGTCGCCTCCCTGGCCGGCAGCAGCGCCGCATCGCCCGTCATCAACTGCAGCACGAAGTCGTTGGTCCCGACCTTGCCAGGCGACACCAGCACCTGAAACATCGCAGCATCGGTGTGGATGTGAACCGAGAGCGGTGTCACGACTGATGCGATCAAGCTGCGCGGCGGCGGCGTGAAGCGCCAGCCGGCGACGACGGCGAGGATGCCAATGACGAGCACGCCTTCGATCAGGATCGACCGCCAGAGCGGGCGGCTGTTCTCATGATCCGTCACAACCGCGGGCGTGAGGAAAAACCGGTTCAGCGCCGCAAGGCCAAGCAGCAGGACGACGAGCACGAGCTTGATCGAGAGAATGATGCCATAGGACGTCTCGATCAGCGCGCGAAGGCTGCCGAGTTGAACGATCGCAAGCGCGAGGCCGCTCAGCACCAGCAGGGCGACCAGCGGCATTGCAACGGCCGAGAACTGCTTGAGCGCACGCGGCAGGTCGCCGCTGCGGCGGCGCGCCATGGCCGCCAGCGGCGCCAGCGCGCCGATCCAGTAGGCGGCGGTGATGCCGTGCAGGAACAGCGAGGGCCGCGTCAGCCATTGCGGCGATGCCGTCGCCGCATGTCCACTCGTCGCCAGCGACAGCCCGACACCCACCATGGCGAGCGTGGTCAGGGCCCGGGAAATCAGGATGCCCGGGCTCTGCCACGCGAACCACGCCAACGCCATCACGACGATCGCCACCAGGAGCGAGGGCCCGAGCGACGTGCCGAGCGCACTCGTCCACGGCGCCGGCGTCACGAGGCTGCCAAGCGAGAGATTTTGGAGATCGAGCCCCTGCAGGCCGAGCGAAGTCACCGCATTGAACAGACCGATCGCAAGCGCGCCGCGGCTGACCACCGATCCGCCCGGCCCCTGCCCGATCCAGGCCGCGAAGAACGCGCCGCCGACGCCCGCGAACAGGCCGAGATAGGTCCCGACCCGCGCGAGCCAGATCAATACCGCCAGCGGCGCGGCCTTGGTCGGCGGGGCAGCCCCGGTCACGGCGCCGATCGAAAACACCATCGATCCAGCCACGGGGTGGCCGTCCTCCGAGACCACGCGATAGCTTATGATCTGCGTTCCCGGCGGCAGGTCATCGGGCAGAACGATCAGGACCGATTGACCGACCGCACGCAGGGCGACGTCGCGCGTCTTGCCGCCGGCGTCGATCAGGCCAACTACCGACGGCGAGATGCTCTCGTTGAAATTCAACTGCACCATCTTCGGCGGCTGCGCCAGCACGCTGCCGTCGGCCGGCTCCGAAGACAGCAGCGTCGCATGGGCCCATGCGGCGCTTGCGATGCAGAGCGCCGACAGCAGCGCGGCAAGGCCGGCGAGCACGCGCGCCATCGGGACAGCGTTACGGTTTTGCGGTCAGCTTGAGACCGGGTGCCGGCGTCTTGCTGTCATGCGAGCCCTGGCCAGCGGCGGGAACATCGATCCAGCGGCTGACGCCCTGCTCGCACTCCTGCACGACGGGGAAATACAGCGTCGTGTCCGGCTTCAGGCTGGGCGTGAGAAAGCTGGAGAAGATGAACTCATCGTAATTGTCGTCGGCAAGCTTGCCGCCGCTCCACACCACTTCCTTGACGCCCTCGGACAATTTGCTGCCGTGAAGCTCATACTCGGTGGCGTACTTGCCCTTGACGGTCTCGACGGTCCAGCCGGGCTTCGGCATCGGCTTGATGCCGATCACGCCTTCCGGAACCTGCACGCGGATCTTGACCGTCGGCGATCCCGCGCAGCCATGCGGCACAGCGAACACCGCCTTGAAGTACGAGCCGACCGGCGCCTGCCGCCGCTCGAGCGTGACATGCGCGGCAGCCGGAGCGGCCGACCACACGGCGAGAACAACGAGAGCAAGACCAACCTTCGACACCACAATCTCCCTACTTCTTCATGCCGGAATGGTCGCCGCCCGACTGCCCGCTGCCTCCGGGCGCCTGCGCGCCGACCGCCTGCACATCGAGCGACAGCGCAACCTTGCCCGCCTTTTCGAACTCGAGCGTGAGCGGCACCTTGTCGCCCTGCTTCAGCGGTCCCTTCAGGTCCATCAGCATGATATGGTAGCCGCCAGGCGCCAGTTTGACGGTCTTGCCAGGCTCGATGACGAGACCCTTGTCGAGTGGGCGCATGGTCATGACGCCGTTGTTCATTGCCATCTCGTGAATCTCGACTTTCCCGGCGATCTCGCCGGATCCGTTGACCAGCCGATCCGGCGCGGTCCCTTTGTTCTCGATCGTGAGATAGCCGCCGGCGATCTTGGCTCCGCCCGGCGTCGCCCGTGTCCATGCCTGCGTGACGACGAGGTCCCCGGCTTTGACCTCCTGGGCGTGCGCGGAGGCGGCGAGCATCAGGGTGGTGAGACAAGCAAGCGTGCGCGCAATGTTCTTCATGATCGACTTTTCCCGTTCAAATTCGCTGCAGTTGAGTTTCCACCGGATGGCGGCCTTCACCTTGAATGGCCGGCGTGGCCGGACGTTGCATCCATCGTCACCAGTCCTTCGAAGCGAGCGAACACCGCCACCCGTTCCGGAGCAAGACCGGATTCAGCGGATGCCAAAGCCTGCGCCAGATGTATGGCGTCCGGCTGTGGAACGCCAGCCGCCTTGAGCGCCTCGCTGGACTTGATGGCATCACCGGCGCAAAGCGTCACGGCCCAAGCCCCTTGCTTCCGGCGCAGCAGGGCCCGACCGCCCATCTCGCCCTGGGCCCAATCGGCTATGGCGTGATCACGGGAGACGACGACGGGACCGACCGATAGAGGTTCGCCGGGCTTGCCGAACAAGCCGCGCAACAACTGGCCAATCGATGCCGCGTCGGCGCCAGCGGGTTCCGCCAGCCCGACGGCGACGGATGCGATAAATGCAACGAAAGCGGCTATCGTCTTCCCGAACATTTGATCTTCCTGTCGTCCTCGAACACCTTAGTCGTTGCGGTGTCGCGCATAAACTTCCCGGGCGAATGGCGTTCGTGCCGGCGAAAAGGTAGCGACGATACGTAACATGCCTCCTCACCATCGGTACCTCATCCCGGCATAAACGGCCCTTCCGTTGCCAGGTTCAAACAGGGGCGAGGTCGACGTCGCGTAATTGAGAATGCTGGCGCTCGCGATGTAGGCCTTATTGAAAAGGTTGCGTCCCTCTACATAGGCCGTAATCGGGCCGCCATTGTCGAAGCCCATCTTCAATCCCAACAGCGCATAGGCCGACGTCCTCAGCGTGTTGGCGCTGTCGACATAGTAGGACTCAGGTACCCATTCGACGTTGGGACCGGCATAGAATCCAGTGGGGTGCTTGTAGAGCAACTCGGCGCGGAGATAGTGGCCCGGCGCGCCCGGCAGCAGGTTGTTGCCGAAGGTTGCATCGTTGTCGAAGCGGAAGTCGTTGTACGTGTATGCCAGGTTCAGCCAGATCTTGTCCGGCGCCGGACCGTCATTGAAGATGCCGCGGAAAATCGCGGCGCCCGCGCCCGCCTCGATGCCCTGGTGGACGGTGCGGTCGGCGTTGGTGACGTTGCAATTGCCGAACGCGCTATAGAGGCACTGCAGTTCATTGCGGATGTTGGCGCGATAGGCCGTCAATTCCCATGCATAATCGGGCCGTTTCATCCGCGTTCCGATCTCATAGGTGGTGGCGGTCTGCGGCAGGATGCTGGTGAACGGAATGAATGGGATCCCCGGCCCGTTCGAGCTTTCACCAAAACTTGGCACTTCCGCGCTTCGCGAGATATTTGCGAACACCTGCCATGTCGGGTCGACGTTCCACAGCAGCCCTGCCTTCGGCGACCACAAATTGAATTCGGTCGATCCTGATTGATTGCCGTCGGTCAGAAAGCGATCCTGCCGGTTCCGCGTCGCGTAGAGAAATTGCGTGCCGGCGATCGCCGCGACGTTCGGCAGGAAGTAGAAGCTGTCCTCGATATAGGCGGAGGTATTCTTCGAGCTGTCGATCGAGGATGACAGCAGCGCGCCCTTCTGTCCCCCGATATTGGCGAACTGCTGGTTATCGATGCTGCCGTTCAAAATGTTGACGCCAGCGACGAGGCGGTTGCGGAAGCCGCCGATGAAGCGGTCGTCGGTGACCTTGGCGAAGCCGCCATAATCCTTGTAGCTGTAATCGAGCCACTGGAAGATCGGGTGCATCAGATGGCGGTCGACGCCGAACATGCCGAACTCGATCTTGGTGTCGTCGAACCGGATCGTCGTCTTGTTCGCAAGCCGCACCGTGTCGATGTTGCGCTGCTGGTCGCTGGCGACATTGGCGGGATTGGCGGCTTCGGGAGTGGTCAGGGCCGATTGCTTGGTGACGGTGCCGGGGATGCGCTGGCGAATTTCATTGGCGTTGAAATAGAACCGCGTTTCGGCATCCGGCGAAAACTGATAGCCGACATTGCCGCTGATCCGGGTGGCGCTGCCGAAACTGTGGTCCCGGAAACCGTCGGAAGCCTGCGTCGAGGCCGTAACGAAGCCGTCCCATGGTCCATTCGCACCGCCGGCATTGGCCTGCAGCCGCTTGAATCCGAATGCGCCCATGTCGGCCGAGACACCGTTCGGAAACGGGTCCCGGCCGGTCGGGATCACGAAATTGATGGCGCCGCCTAGCGAGTTGGCGCCGTACTGCAGCGCGTTGGCGCCTTTCCAGACCTCGACATATTTGTAGGCGGTCGGATCGATCTCCTGAAAGTCGCCGTAGCCGTCCGCGGTGTTGATCGGAATTCCGTCCATGTAGAGCTGGACGCCACGCAGATGGAAATTGCGCGACAGGCTGGAACCGCGGATCGAAAGCCTTGTATCGTCGCCCCATTTCGGCTGGGCAAAGACGCCGGGCACGTAGTCCAGAATGTCCTTGATGGTGTTGGCGACCGTGGAATTCCTGTAGGCAGCCGCCGGCACCAGCGCGACGCCGCCGGGTGTGTTGTTGATCTCGGTGAGCGCCTGCTGCGCGCTCATCACCGCCAGCGCGCCGCGGGTGCCCTGCCCCTGATCGCTGGGAGCCTGGGGCGGCGCGGCGGGATTGCGTGCCTGCCTGGCGGCGCGCGGCGATTGCGCCGCGTTGCGCGGCGGACGCGCCCGGTTGGCACGCTGTTGTTCCGGCGCGGTGACGGTCACCGGCGGAAGACTTGTCCCTCCAGACTGGGCTTGCGCATCGAATGGCATGACGAGGAAGGCCGCCGATGCGAGCAGTGCACGACGCACGACCCCGACGGGTAACGAAAAGCGAAACATGGATAATTCCTGACGCCAGCTCTCTGGCCGGCTTGATTGACTGCACCAGTCAGCGCGGCTTGACCGCGCCGGTCGTTTCGGGTGTTCAGACGTCAGGAAATGGAGGGAGGTCCGCGCGCCTGCGCGTGCGAGCCGGCACGGGAGCCCAGCCGGTCAGCGCCAAATTCGGTCCAGACCACCCTGGCATGATCGCGATCGACCGAGAGAGCGACGGCGCCCTCCGGTACGTCGACCGGCGCGCCGGTCTGCAGCACGCTGCAAACCGAACAGCATCCGTCATGGGCGCGGTGGCCGGGCTGGTCGGTCTTGCCGGCGCCGGGCGCGCCGCTGCCGTGACAGATCACCGCCCCGGCGAGTGGATCGGACGCGGCAATGCTCGCCGCCCAGCATGCGCCGATCGGCGCAAAAATCTGCACCAACAGGGCGATCAGGACGATTGGCAGAAAATGCTTCAGCCGCGCGTGCATCGTGAATCCATCCGCTTCAGACCATAATCACCTCTGGAGTCCGAAGTCGAGACGAAGTTCCCGGAACTATGTCGCGGCTTCAAGGTGAGATACGGGCGAAAAGCGATGGCTTTTACGCCATTTGAGAGGCGCCCTACCTTGATACCAAGCCTCGGGCGAACCGCTGTTAAACCCACAACCATCAGTGGCAATTTCTCAATCATTTCGCAGAATGCTGGAATTTTGAACAATCGTTGCCGAAAATGGTGACAAGGCGAAAAAGATGGTCTACCAATCCAAGCTCAGGCTGGCCGAGAGGCAAAGCTTGGTGGTCCAAGTCTCGGGAGGAGCCCTGACGCGCACAAGCAGCGTCGCCTCGACAATCAAGATCAAATCTAAATTTTCGAGGAAACTAAGGGTCGACACAATTTTTGAGCAGGGCTTCGAGCCCTGCTCTTTTTTTTCGGGACGATTGCTTTTTCGGGGCGATTGCAAACGACAATGACCGCATCGGCAAATCCGATCGAGCGAAGTTTTGAACTCGCCGCCGAGCGCTGCGAGGACCTGACGCCCCTGGTCTATCGCCACCTCTTCGACACCCATCCCGAGACGCGGACGATGTTCCGCACCGAGGGCAGCGAACTCGTCAAGGGCTCGATGCTGGCGATGACGATCGACGCCATCCTCGACTTTGCCGGCCAGCGCACCGGCCACTTCCGCCTGATCACGTCGGAAGTTTCCTCGCACGACGCCTATGGCACGTCGCGCGAATTGTTCATCGCGTTCTTCGCCATCATTGCGCAGACGGTCCGGGAGGTTCTCGGAGCTGACTGGTCCGACGACATCGACGCGGCGTGGCGACAATTGCTTGGCGACATCGAAAGTCTCGTTGCAGCGCAGTGAAGCCGCCAGCGCCGGATTCTGCCGAAGCTCATTGATACTGGCGATCAAGTCGGCCGGTGGCGCGAACACGCCGAGTGTGAAACACTGCCTCGATCCGCGGTGCGTGCAATCGACGCCGACGGCATAACAATGACAAAGCGAGGGAGCAAACGATGTCCGGAACTGACAAATCCGTAACGACCAGGCGTGACCTTCTTCAGGTGGCGGGCGCGGCCGGCGCCGCGACCGCCTTGCTCGGGGGACTGGGCATAAATCCGGCGATGGCTGCCGTTGCACGGTCAGAGAAACCGCTGAAGGCCGCATTCTCCAACGCCGGCCTGCAGGCCACCTGGTGCGCCCAGGGCAAGCAGGCAGCGGAATGGTGGGGCAAGCTGTTCAACGTCGAGGTCACCTGGTTCGACGGCCAGCTCGATGCGGTCAAGCAGCGCGCCGCGATCGACAACATGGCCTCGCAGAAATGGGATTTCGTCGCCATCCAGGCGTTCGGCATCGGCACCTTGACCCAGCCCGTGCAGAAGATGATCGACGCCGGCATTCCCGTCATCGACATGGACACGCTGATCGCCCCACTCGACCAGATCAAGGTCCACTCGTTCCTGGCGCCCGACAATGAGTTCATGGGCGCGTCGGTGACGCAGGCGCTGTGCAACGCGATCGGCGGCAAGGGCAAGGTCATCATGACGCAAGGTGCGCTCGGCCACACCGGCGCCCAGGGCCGCGCCAAGGGGTTTGAGTCCGTGGTCAAGCAGTTCCCGAACATCGAGGTGCTCGACACCCAGCCGGCGGACTGGGACGTCTCCAAGGCCGCGCGGCTCTGGGAAACCTACCTGACCAAATACCCGCAGATCGACGCGGCGTTCTTCCACAATGACGACATGGCGCTGGCCGCCGCCAACATCATGAAGGCACGCAACCGCACCAACATCCTGATCGGCGGGGTCGACGCCATGCCGCCGGCGATCCAGGCGGTGAGCGAAGGCCGCATGTTCGCGACTGTCCGCAACCCGTCCTGCCGCATCCATGGCGGCGCCATCGTCGCCGGCGTCGCAGCCGTGACCGCGGGCGAGAAGAGCGGCCAGGGCATCCCGAAGCATGTCATCACCGACGGGCCGGTCGTGACCAAGGCCAACGCCGCCGGCATGCAATGGATGGAGGACCACTTCCTGATCTGATCCCCATGCCCTCGGGACATCAGCCCATCCTGGAACTCAACGACATCACGAAGGCCTTCGGCGGCGTCGAGGCGCTTCGTGGTGTCGACTTCGCGCTTTCTCCCGGCGAGATCCATGGTCTCGTCGGCGAGAACGGCGCCGGCAAAAGCACGCTGATGAAGATCATCGCCGGCGTGCACGCGGATTTTTCCGGCCGCTTCGTGCTCGACGGCCGGGAAACCCGCTTCCGGTCGGTGCGCGACGCCCACGCGGCCGGCATCGCCATGGTCCATCAGGAATTGAGCGTCGCGCCCGATCTGTCGGTCGCCGAGAATGTATTTCTGGGCAATCAGCCGACCAACGCCCTCGGCCTCGTGCAATGGCGGCGCATGGCGCGGGAGGCCGGCGAGCAGCTCAGGCGGTTCGGCATCGACGTCGATCCGATGTCGCGGCTCGGCGATCTGCCGATCGGCCTGCAGCAACTGATCGAAATCGCCCGCGTGCTGTTCTCGGGCGCCCGCATCATCATCCTGGACGAGCCGACCTCGGCGCTGTCGCCGCCGGAAGTCGAGCGCCTGTTTGCGACGCTGAAGCGGCTGCGGGACGAAGGCACCAGCATCGTCTTCATCTCCCATTTCATCGAGGACATCCTGCGCGTCTCCGACATCGTGACCGTGTTCCGCAACGGCAGGAAGGTCGCGGAGACCAGGGCCGCCGAGACCAGCAAGCCGGCGCTGATCGAGGCGATGATCGGCAAGGGCCGCGAGGCGCTGGAAGAGACCTATGCGCACGACATCATGCTGCCGCCGCCCGCTGCGCAACCGGTGGTGCTGAATGCCAGCGGGCTCTCGCTCGCCCGCAGCCTGCGCGATGTTTCCTTCGACGTCCGCGCCGGCGAGGTGCTCGGCATCTACGGCTTCATGGGCTGCGGCCAGCTCGAGCTGGCGCGCATTCTCTTTGGCAAGCTCCGGCCGGACCAGGGCACGCTGGCGGTCGCCGGCGACCCCAAGAACTTCCGCAGCACGGCCGACGCGCGCCGCGCCGGGATCGCCTTCGTGCCGGAGAGCCGGCGCGACATGCTGTTTCACCAGGAGCCGGTCTACAAGAACATCTCGATCAGCATCCTCGACCGCATCTCATCGCTGCTGCTCAAGCCGTCGCGCGAACGCGAGATTGCCACGCGCCAGGTCGATCAGTTGCGGATTCGCCCGGCGGCGGTCGAACTCGACCTCGGCATGCTCTCCGGCGGCAACCAGCAGAAGGTGGCGCTGGCGAAATGGCTGAGCTATCCGCCGCGGCTGCTCGTGCTGTGCGAGCCGACCCGCGGCATGGATGTCGGCGCCAAGAACGACGTCATCCACATCGTCAGGGATCTGCGCGCCAAGGGGCTCGCCATCATCGTGCTCTCCACCGAGCCGGAGACGGTGCTGTCGCTCGCCGACCGCGTCATCGTGCTCAAGCGCGGCGCGGTGGTGCGGGAATTCGCCAACGAACAGATCAGCAAGGACCGCCTGCTCGAAGCGGCGTGAGGAGACCGAGATGACCGGTGAAAGCGTGACAGTCCCTGCTGCGGATCGCAAACGCCCAAACCGGCTTGCCGCGATGCTGCGCTCCCAGATGCGCAACATCGCGCCATTCCTGACGCTGATCTGCCTGTTCGGATTCTTCGCCGTCGCCAGCCCCTCCTTTGCGACGCTCGACAATTTCGGCAATATCCTGACCCAAATCTCGGTCACCGGCATCATCGCCGTCGGCCTCACCTTCGTGATCCTCTGCGCCGAGATCGACCTCTCGATCGCCGCGATCGCCAATGTCACGGGCATTGCGGTCGCCTATTTCACGCTGCAGGAATCCTACGTCAACATCGCCAACGTGCCGATGCCCGGCTGGGCCGCGATCATCCTCGCGCTGGCACTGTGCGCCCTGCTCGGCCTCGTCAACGCCTTCGGCCTGACTGTCATCGGCATCCCTTCCTTCATCATGACGCTGGCGATGATGCAGATCGCGGCCGGCATCTCGGCGCTGTTGGTGCGCGGCCAGATCGCCTACAAGGTGCCGCCGCTGGTCTCGACGCTCGGGTCGACCTCGATCGGCGGGATACCCTGGATCGTGATCGTGGCGGCGCTGATGCTGCTCGGCGGCCATCTGGTGCTGACCTACACGCGCTTCGGCCGCTACGTCTACATGGTCGGCGGTAACCGCGAGGCCGCGGAATATTCCGGCCTCAACGTCAAGCTCATTCTCGGCAGCGTGATGGTGATCTCGGCGGTCTGCGCCGGCATCGGCGGCATGCTCGGCGTCGCTCATTTCGGCAGCGCGCAGCAGAACGAATTCGATACCTATTTGCTGGATTCCATTGCCGCCGTCGTGGTCGGCGGCACCAGCCTCTTTGGCGGCCGCGGCGGCATAGGGAACACCATCGTGGGCCTGTTCGTGCTCGGCGTCCTCAACAACGGCCTCGACCACGTCAACATCGACAGCTTCCTGAAGATCCTGATCCGCGGCCTGATCCTGCTGGCCGCGCTGATCATCAACGTCTATGCGCAGCGACTGCGGGAACGGGCTGTGGAGTAGTATCTCCGTGTCCCGGACGCATGGTTTCAGTGGTGGAACCGATCAGGACGGCCACCATTTATTACGTTATTACGCGTACCGGAACCACCTGGCCTGGGAGATCGAGCATGATATCGCACCTGTTCACCGCTCTGCTGCTGGCTGCCGTCGTTGCATTTTCCGGCCCCGCCTCGGCGGCGCCAAAACGCGTCGATCCGGTCAAGATGTTCGATACCGACAATGACGGCACCCTCGACTTGGCCGAGGTGAAGAAGGCGGCGGCCGCAATGTTTGCCAGGCTGGACCCGGACCGGGACGGCACGCTCGATGCGCGCGAGTTGCGCGGCAGGTTGAATGCCAAGGAACTGGCTGCGGCCGATCCCGACCATGACGGCACGCTGACACTCGACGAATATCTTGCTGTGGTCGAGCAGCGCTTCAACGCGGCCAACCCGGACAAGGATGGGACATTGGACGCCAGGGAATTGAGCTCACCGGCGGGACGAGCCCTGCTGAGGCTCATGAAATAAGCCAGCTTTGGGCAAGCCCACGCGAGGGGCGTATTAGGCGAAATCCGGCCGCCAATCGCGCACGTCGCGCGCCGCCTTCGTCACGGCGCCGATGCTGCCAAACGAAACCGCCTCCACCATCATCGCGCGCGCCAGCCGCAGGCTCCGTGCCTCGCACACGGCACGCCGTTTCGGATCCTCGATCAATTCAAAATCGATGTTGTGCGCGAGGCCGAGGATACGACGAACGATCTTCGCGGCGGCAAACCCCACGGTGTCCTCGAACAGCCCCGCCATATAGGCCTGCCGCTCGGTCTCCAGCCGCGCCGCACCGGCTTCGCCTTCGAACAGCGTCACCGGATACGCGTCGCCTTTGGCCTCGCTGCGCCACAGTTCCAGGAACTTGCGGGAGAATTCCGTCCAGACGCTCTCGACCGTCTCCAGCACCCACGCCTCGAAGGCGCGACGCTCGCCCGGCGAACGCTCGTGGCCGTCGGAGGCCAGATACGCCATCAGCAGATTGGCGATCACGGCGCCGATATCGAAGCCCATCGGGCCGTAGAAGGCGAATTCGGGATCGATCACCTTCGTCTCGCCTGCCGTCACCATGATCGATCCGGTGTGCAGGTCGCCATGGATCAGCGCTTCCGGCGCGTTCAGGAATTTCAGTTTCAGCCGCGAGATCGCAACATGAAGATCAAGATCCCCGCGGAATGCCGCGGCGGTGGCATCGAGCCAGGGTTCGGTCCAGCGGTTCTGCTCGGCGACGCGGTAGGGATCGGTGAAGATCAGGTCCTCGGTGATCTTGCAGAGCGCGTGGTTGCCAGCGAAGGCGGCGATCCCGTCCTTCTTTTCGGCCGCCGTTACTGCAAGGTCCGACGAGAAGAACAGGGTGCGCGCCAGGAAAGTCGTGACGTCCTCGTCGAAGCGCGGATAGGTGGTACCGCCAACCAGCCCCTTGCGCATGATGATGTGCGGCTCGAGCAGTTCCATGACGACGAGGGCGAGCCCCTCGTTGTGGTGCAGAACAACAGGCACCAGGCCGGGCGCCAGCCGCGCCTGATGCGTCAGCGCCAGATATTCGTAGTGCGAGCGCGACAGCGGCAGCGGCCAGCTCTCGCCGACCAGTCGCACATAAGGCAGCGCCTGCTTGACGGCGACGCCGCCGCCGGCGCCCTTGACGATGAAGACGAGGTTGAGGTTGCCGTCGCCGACCTCACTGATCGACCAGGAAGCCGGCGAGCCGCCGAGCCGCGCCGCGACCTCGGGAACTCCGGCGAGGTAGTCGCGCAGATCGGCCTCATGAAGAATTCGATAGTCGCTTTCCCGCGCATCAGCCGATGGTCGGCGCTGTGAACTCATGCCGGTCTCCCCCATCGCCGGCGCAGGAGGTGCGGTTCGCTCCCGCCCCCAAGTCGAGCCGGCCTGTACTTTTGTCAGATCATAGCCACAAGGCGCGGCCGGCGGCCAGCGTCTCACATGCGCTGCGCGAGCCAGATAGTATGGCCGCCGCAGTCGGGGTCTTCGACCACATGCGACACGACGCCAAACCCGTTCCGATCGAGCAATACGCGGTACTCGTCGGCAGCGAGGCTCGCGTGGTAGAGCGGCTCGCCCGCAAACTCCCCGATTGCCTCGCCATGCGCGGGGCCGCTGGTGAACAGCAGCGCAGCCCCTGGCGCAGCATGCGCGGCGAACAGCGGAAACATCAGGCGCTGGTCCTCCTGACAGAGGTGAAAGAAACCGTCCCAGCCGAGGATGCCGGAAAAGGTGCGCTTCAGGGCGAGCGTGCGCATGTCGCCGACGATCCATTCCTGTTCCGGAAACCGCATCCGGCAGGCGTCGATCATGGCTGGCGCCGAATCTACGCCGGTGACGGGATGGCCGAGGCCGATCAGGTAGGCGGCCATCGGCTCGGCGGAACCGCAGCCGAGATCGAGGATCGGGCCGGCCGGCGGCAGCAGCGCCCTGAAGCGATCAAGCCAGGGCCTCTCAAACCAGGGCTTTTCCAACGAGCCGGTGCGCGAGCGGCTCTCGATCCAGTCCGATGCCTTGCGCTGATAGAGATCGACGATGCGGGCGGCTTCTTCCGATGCCATTTCCGGAACTCGCGCGTGTTGTCAGCGCCTAGAATGTTTCCCGTTCCAGGAAGTTCGATCCGATATCGGCCTTCTTCTTGATCGGGTCGTAGTCGCAAAACACGCTGTCGGCGACCAGCGTGTAGCTCGGGATGATCGTGTCCTTGTTCAGCTTGACCGACGTCAGGCCGATCACGGCGGTGCGCTTGCCGTCGGCCCATTTGAACGGGGTCGTGCTCTGCGCCTTCTCGCAGGCGGCGACGGCGTCGGCGAAGACCGCGTTCTCGACAAAGGCCTTTACGGTCCGAAGCTGCCCGAGGGTTTTCCAGTTCGTGTAGAACGACCCGGCAAGCCCGGCGGCAAGCAGAACCATGAGCATCAATAAAATTCGCTGAAAATTCATCCATTTCCCCAAAGCCGGAACAGACCATAAGGAATAACTAACCGATCCCGCCGGATTTGTCAGAAGCGGAATGTTACCCAATGAACCCGCTGGTGGGCTATTGTCGCGACAACCCGGATGTGAGTAACGGTATGGTCCGGCCTCTAGATCGGATCAGGGACATCCGGTGACGACTGAAGACTTGGAAACGATTGCGTTGCGGCCGACCGTCATTGGCGGCGCCCGCCAGGACGACGACTTCGAGGTGATCTGGCGCGCCTTTCCGGTCGGACGGATCATGAAGCAGGTCGATGGCCAGCACTGGTGGTGGGCCTGCACGGTCTACGGCCTGCCGCCGACCCCGAATGACCGGGGGCCCGCCATCAATTTCAAGGACTGCCAGGTCCGCTTCCGGCTCGCCTGGGCCAGGATCAGGCCGACGCTGACCGATGACATCATCCAGACCGCGACGCGGCATGCCGAAGGGCTGCTCGAACAGCCGTCGGTGAAGGAAGCAACGCCCGCGGCGCCTGAACCGCTTCAGGTCCTGGATAACCACCGCGTGGCGCCCCGGCACCGCGTGCTGAAGGCGGGATCGATCGAGTTCAATGGCGGTGTCATCGACTGCACCGTCCGCAACATATCCGATACGGGCGCCCAGCTCGAAGTCGCCACCCCTCTCGGCATTCCCGACAGCTTCTGGCTGGTGATTGCGGGCAGCCAGACACCGCGCCACTGCCGAGTCGCCTGGCGAAACGAAAAGCGAATTGGCGTCGCGTTCGACTAGAGCGGAGCGCGATCGCATCCGATCAGAACGGCAGTCCCATCAGCTTCGACAGCCGCTCGATATTCAGATAGCCCTGCTGATACGCCCACATGCCGATGCCGAACAGCACGGCCGAAATGACCGTGGTCCAGAGCAGCTTCCAGCCCATCCGCGCCATGATGGGCGCGCCGGGATCGGTGCCGGGCGCACCCTCGCCGTCCTCGTGCTGGCTGCGGACGCCGAACGGCAGCGTCAGGAACAGCACGATCCACCAGACCACGAAGTAGATCGCGAGCGCCGTGGAGAGGCTATAGGCCATCGGATTTAAGCCTGTTCGATCTCGACGAGCGCGCCCGAAAAATCCTTGGGATGGAAGAACAGCACCGGCTTGCCGTGCGCGCCGATCTTCGGCACGCCGTCGCCGAGCACGCGCGCGCCCTCGCTGATCAGCTTGTCGCGCGCGGCGATGATGTCGGGAACGTCGTAGCAGATGTGGTGGATGCCGCCGTCGGCGTTGCGCTCGACGAATTTGGCGATCGGCGAGGCGTCACCGAGCGGCTGGATGAACTCGATCTTGGTGTTGGGCAGCGTCACGAACACGGTGATGACGCCATGCTCCGGCAGCGGCACCGCGCCGGAGATTTCGGCGCCGAACGCGCCGCCGTAGATTTTGGCGGCCTTCTCCGCGTCCTTGACGGCGATCGCCACGTGATTGAGCCGACCCAGCATGACACTCCACTCCCTGCCTTCAGCGCGTTTCCAGCGCCCGCCGAAAACCCGTTTTACCCTAAACCGTCAGAACATGAACGAGGCAAATCGGCTTCTTGCCCCAGTGCTCGTTGATGACCGCCCGCACCGCGCGGCGCACCGATTCCGCTGTGGCGTCCGGGTCGCGCCGCCGCGCCCGCGGCAGGCTCTCCACCGTCGAAACCACCATGTCGAACACGATCTCGTCGATGGTCTCGCCGGCTGCATTCTTCTCGGGGATGCCGACCAGGTCGACCTCGGGATCGTCGACGAGTTCGCCCTTGTCGGTCATGGCAAACGCGACGAAGGCGCAGCCGGAGAAGCCCATCCGCCGGCGCTCCACCACGGCGCGGGATTTTGAATCCTCCAGGATCGCGCCGTCCTTGTAGAGCCGCCCCGAGGGCAGTTCGTCGATGATGCCGGGATCGCCGGGGCCGAGCTTGACGAGGTCGCCGTTGCGGCAGGTCAGGACTTTCGGCACGCCGGCGGCGCGCGCCAGCTTGGCATGCTCCGACAGGTGCAACGCCTCGCCATGGACCGGGATCAGAATCTGCGGCCGCACCCAGGAGATCATGTCGCGCAGCTCGTCGCGGCGGGGGTGGCCGGAGACGTGGACGAGATCGGTGCGGTCGGTAATGACCTCGATGCCCTGCGTCACCAGGCCATTGATGATGGCGCCGACCGCCTTCTCGTTGCCGGGGATAGTGCGCGAGGAAAAGATCACGCTGTCGCCCTTGTTAAGGGTCACCTGCGGATGGTCGTCGTTGGCGATCCGCGCCAGCGCCGCGCGCGGCTCGCCCTGGCTGCCGGTGCACAGCGCCAGGACCTTGTCGGGCGGGAAGTGGCCGTAATAGTCGGCGCCGCGAAAGTTCTGCACGCCGTCGAGATAGCCGGTCTCACGGGCGACCTGCACCACGCGCTCCATGGCGCGGCCGACCACGACCACTTCACGGCCGGCATCCCTGGCGGCATCCGCCACCGCCTTCACGCGGGCGACGTTGGAGGCAAAGGTGGTGACGGCGACCCGGCCCTTGGCGGCGCCGACCAGCTTCTTGATCGTGGCGGCAACCTCGGTCTCCGAGGGCGAGCGCCCGTCCCGCACGGCATTGGTGGAATCGCCGATCAGCGCCAGCACGCCCTCATCGCCAAGCTGGCGCAGGCGCCGCTCGTCGGTTGGAACACCAATGATCGGCGTCGGATCGATCTTCCAGTCGCCGGTATGCAGCACGGTGCCGGCGGAGGTATGGATCGCCAGTGCATGCGACTCCGGAATCGAATGGGCGACCGGGATGAACTCGACGCTGAACGGCCCGAGATCCACGCGGCCGCCCGATGGCACCACGGTGACCGGGATCTTCGGCGGATTGCGCTCGGCGGCGCATTTGGCCTCGAACAGGGCCGCGCTGAACTTCGTCGCATAGACCTTGCACTGCAGCTTTGGCCAGAGGTCGATGATGGCGCCGAAGTGATCCTCATGGGCGTGCGTCAGCACCAGCCCCATCAGGTTGTTGCGTTCCTTCTCGAGAAAGCTGACGTCCGGCATGATCAGGTCGATGCCCGGCAGGTGCTCCTCGTCGCCAAAGGAAACGCCGAGATCGACCGCCAGCCAGGCCCGCTGGTGGCGGTTGCCGAGGCCGTAGATCGACAGGTTCATGCCGATCTCGCCGACACCCCCGAGCGGGGCAAAGGTCAATTCGTCCGGCCGCGCCATCAGGCCGCCCCCACCGATGCCACTGTGCCGAAATAGACCTCGCCGGCCGTGATCGGCGTGCGCTTGCCCTCGGCGGTGCGGACGATCAGGCAGCCGGTTTCATCGATCGTATCGAATGTGCCTTCCACCGTTCCGGTTCCGACCTTGATCGCAACGCGTTCTCCGACGCCGAATGCGCGCTCCAGCCACGCCTTGCGGATTTCGTCAAAGCCGCGGCCGTTGTCCCAGATGCCGCGGAACTCGACCCAGGCGTCCGACTGTGCCGCAAACAGTTCCTCCGCGCTGACGTGCACGCCGAGCGCATAGAGCGAGGTCGCCGGCGTCGGCGTGCCCTCGGGCGCCGCGACGATGTTGGTGCCGATCCCGGCCACGACGGCGAGGCCGCCATATGTCATGGCCTCGGCCTCCACGAGCAGGCCGCACAGCTTCTGGCCGCGGACCATCACGTCGTTCGGCCATTTCAGCAGGTAGTTCAATCGATCCGATCCGGCGAGCCGCAGATTGGCTTCCACGCTGACGCGTTGCAGGGCTGCTGCATGAGCCAGGCCGAAGGCGAAGCCCATGGTCGCCGCAACGGCCGGAGTAACATCCATGACCTCGAGCACGCTGCTGGCGAGGTTGCCGCGCGGCGCGACCCACGCGCGTTGCCGGCGGCCCCGCCCTGAGGTCTGTTCCGTCGTGACGAACCACGTCGGCCCGCGCTCGCCGCCGCGGGCGCGCGCCATGGCTTCGGTATTGGTCGAACCGACTGTATCGAAGGCGGCGAGACGGTAGCCCGCCGATGTGGCTTTGGGACCGAGCGAGAAGGTCATTTCCAGTTTCTGCGCATGATCCGCCCCGAAAACCGGAAGTCGGCCTTCGGACTCACGCGCCTAAAAGAGCGATTTCGCCGCCGCCGTGGCGACGCTGACCAGCGGCCCCGGATAGGCGAAGAAGAAGATGTTGAAGATGCCCGCGACCGCCAGCACGGTGCGCAACTCGATGCGCATCGGCTCGATCTGGCCTGCCGGCTCGTCGAAATACATCACCTTGACGATGCTGAGATAGTAGAAAGCGCCCACCACGCTGGTCAGCACGCCGATCACCGCGAGCGTGAACAGCCCCGCCTTGATCGCGGCGACAAACACGTACCATTTGGCGAAGAAGCCCGCGAGCGGCGGAATGCCGGCCAGCGAAAACAGCAGCATGGCGAAGAAGAACGCGAGCAGCGGGTTGGTGCGGGAAAGACCGGCGAAATCGCGGATCTCTTCCATCTCCTGGCCGTTGCGCTTCATCGCGAGGATCACGGTGAAGGCGCCCAGCGTCATCGCAACATAGATTGCGATATAGACCAGCACGCCCTGCGCGCCCTCCACCGTGCCGGAGGCAAGGCCGACCAGCGCAAAGCCCATATGGCCGATCGACGAATAGGCCATCAGCCGCTTGATGTTCTTCTGCCCGATCGCGGCGAACGAGCCCAGCGCCATCGAGGCGATCGCCACGAACACGATGATCTGCTGCCATTGCGGCACGATGCCGGGGAACGCGGTCAGCGTCACGCGGGTGAACACCGCAAGGGCCGCGACCTTCGGCGCCGAGGCAAAGAACGTCGTGACCGGCGTCGGCGCGCCCTCATAAACGTCCGGGGTCCACATATGGAACGGCACGGCGGAGACCTTGAAGCAGAGCCCGGCCAGCAGGAACACCAGGCCGAACACGATGCCGACGCTGCCGGTCTTCACCGCGGCCGCGATGCCGGCGAAATCGACCGTGCCGGTGAAGCCATAGATCAGCGAGGCGCCGTAGAGCAGCATGCCCGAGGATAGCGCGCCGAGCACGAAATACTTCAGGCCGGCCTCGGTCGACTTGACGTTGTCGCGGTTGGAGGCGGCGACCACATAGAGCGCGAGCGACATCAGCTCGAGCCCGAGATAGAGCATGATCAGGTCGCCGGCCGAGATCAACACCATCATGCCGAGCGTCGAGAGCAGCACCAGGATCGGATATTCGAAGATCCGCCGCGACGGATCGGACAGGAATTCGGTCGACAGCAGCAGCGTCGCGGCCGAGCCGATGAGCGCCAGGATCTTCAGGAAGCGGGCGAAGTCGTCGACGATGAAGCTGCCGCCGAAGGTCGTGAGCTTGCCGGCCGGCAGCATCAGCACCAGCACGCCGGTGACGGCGAGCAGCACAACGGCAACGCTGTTGACGATCCGCGTCGTCCCCTGCCCGCGATAGGCGCCCAGCATCAATAGCGCCATGGCGCCGACGGCCAGCACCAGCTCCGGCAGCACCGGCAGCAACGGATATCCTGCACTGGAAAAGCTCATGGGCTGCGGCCTTACTGGATCAGCGCGGCTGCCTTCACGGCAGTCACGGCGGCATTGTAGTTATTGACGAGCTGCTGGACCGAGGCTGCCGACATGTCGAGCACCGGCTTCGGATAGACGCCGAACAGGATGGTCAGCGCCACCAGCGGGAACAGCGTCAGGCATTCGCGAGCAGTCAGGTCCTTGATGCTGGCCAGCGACGGCTTGGTCAGCGCGCCGAACACAACCTTGCGATAGAGCCACAGCGCATAGGCGGCGGACAGGATCACGCCGAGCGTGGCGAATGTCGCCGTCGGGATCGATATCTTGAAGGTGCCGACCAGCGTCATGAACTCGCCGACGAAGCCGGACGTTCCGGGCAGCCCGACATTGGCCATGGTGAAGACCATGAACACCATCGCATAAAGCGGCATCCGGTTGACGAGCCCGCCATAGGCGGCGATCTCGCGGGTATGCATGCGGTCGTAGACGATGCCGACGCAGAGGAACAGCGCGCCGGAGACGATGCCGTGCGACACCATCTGGAACACGCCGCCGGCGACGCCCTGGGTGGTCGCCGCGAAAATGCCCATGGTGACGAAACCCATATGGGCGACCGACGAATAGGCGATCAGCTTCTTCATATCTTCCTGCATCAGCGCCACCAGCGAGGTGTAGACGATGGCGATCACCGACAGCGAGAACACCAGCGGCGCGAAATCATGCGACGCCAGCGGGAACATCGGCAGCGAGAAGCGCAGGAAGCCATAGCCGCCCATTTTCAGGAGGATCGCGGCCAGGATCACCGAGCCCGCGGTCGGCGCCTCGACGTGGGCGTCCGGCAGCCAGGTGTGCACCGGCCACATCGGCATCTTCACCGCAAACGAGGCAAAGAACGCCAGCCACGCCCAGGTCTGCAAACTGCGCGGCACAGCGGTTTGCATCAGCGTCGGGATGTCGGTGGTGCCGGCATTCCAGTACAGCGCCATGATGGCGAGCAGCATCAGGACCGAGCCGAGCAGCGTGTAGAGGAAGAACTTGAACGACGCATAGACCCGGCGCGGGCCGCCCCAGACGCCGATGATCAGGAACATCGGGATCAGGCCGCCCTCGAAGAACAAGTAGAACAGCACGAGGTCGAGCGCCGAGAAGGTGCCGACCATCAACGTTTCCAGCAGCAGGAACGCCATCATGTATTCGCGCACGCGCACCGCGACCGACTTCCAGCTCGCGATGATGCAGAACGGCATCAGGGCGGTGGTCAGGATCACGAAGGGCAGCGAAATCCCGTCGACGCCCATGTGGTAGGTGATGCCGCTGGCAAGCCAGTTCGCCTTCTCGACGAACTGGAAGTCCGCGGTGGAGGGGTCGAAGCGCCAGACCAGGATCAGCGACACCGCAAACGTGACCAGCGTGGTCCACAGCGCGATCCAGCGCGCATTGCGCCGCGCCGCCTCGTCGTCGCCGCGG
>OEIU01000834.1_pt1 | contig 24399 bp, 31 predicted proteins | sample 1539221 | NCBI WGS metagenome assembly OEIU01 (sample SAMN03792071, study PRJEB22550) | activated sludge metagenome | feature: wastewater treatment plant; material: activated sludge; isolation source: Wastewater treatment plant of a petroleum refinery complex | place: Argentina: Zarate | collected...
GGTGCATTTGCAGAGCTTATTTATCGTCCCAACGGAGATGATAGCAAATGGTATGCGGTCGGCTTATTTAACTGGATCGAATCGGATCAGACAGATTTAAATTACAAAACACTCTCCGGGCATTTAGGATATTTGCTAAAAAGAAATGTCCGTTTAGTTGGTGAGCTTACATATGATTTTAAACAGGAATATGCAAAAATCGGAGTTGGTTTTGTAACGGCATTTTAGTTTTAAAGTTTTTTTAATTAATCATCACGAGCGCAGTAAAGAAGTAATAACAATAAAACATTTTTCTGATCACACTTCGGCTGCGCTCAGTGTGATAAATGTTTTTTCCCCACACAAATAAGTTTCATTATTTTATCGTAATTTTGTGTTGTCGAAGTGTCTAATAAAATAAAGGCAACTCAAATGACTTCTGCAAAAAAAGAATTTCAATTTTCAAATACACCTGAACCTCATAAAGAGAGAACGCGTGCAATATTAAAAGCGCATCCTGAAGTGCGGGAACAAATTGGAAGAAATCCATACAGCTTTTTAATTATTCTTTTTGTCGTGGGATTACAGATAACTATTGCATACTTGCTTTCGGGTCAATCCTGGTGGCTTGCACTTATTGCAGCTTTTTTAGTTGGTGCTTTTGCAAATCATGCTTGCTATGTTTTGATTCATGAAGCTGCTCATAATCTTATCTTTAAAAACAGAACACTTAATTTTATTTCAGGAATAATTGCAGACATACCTAATGTACTGCCAAGTTCTGTGTCTTTCAGAAGTTATCATTTAAAACATCATTCATTCCAGGGTGATTATTATCTTGATGCCGATCTTGCAAGCAAATGGGAAGCAAAGTTAATCGGAAGCACATTTTTGGGTAAAGCATTTTGGGAAATTCTGTTCCCTGTTTTTCAAGCGCTTAGAACACCTAGATTAAAAGAAATTAAGTTTATGAATTTCTGGACTATCATTAATTGGATTGTTGTGTTTGGAGTGGATGCATTAGTAATAATTTTCTTTGGATGGATATCATTTTTATATCTTGTTTTTTCATTCTTCTTTTCAATCGGATTTCATCCGCTTGGCGCAAGATGGATTCAAGAGCATTATCTTATTGCACCTCCGCAGGAAACTTATAGTTACTACGGACCAATTAATGTTTTAGCACTTAATGTTGGATATCATAACGAACATCATGATTTTCCATCAATTCCCTGGAATAATCTTCCCAAAGTAAAAGCAACAGCACCAGAGTTTTATGATAATCTTGTTTATCATAAATCCTATACAAAACTTTGGCTTAAATTTTTATTCGATCCCAATCTTTCGCTTTACTCCAGAATGATCAGAGCGAATCGGGGAGACTTGTCTGTTGAGAGTAAAGTTCTTTAACATAAATATTTTTACAGTTGAATATAATCGATTATTAATGCTGGATTATGATGCAGGTAAAAATGAACTCGACTTTTTACAACATCCAGAAACAAATATCCAGAATCAAGAATCCAGTATCCAGAAACCAGGAGATCAACAATGCCTGATAAACTTTTATGTGATTTTTGTGGGACAGAAATATCTAAAGACTCAGAATTCTGTATTAGGTGTGGTACAATTTTTATTGATGATGTAAGTTGTTTTAATCATCCCGATGATAATGCAAAAGGGGTTTGTGCAATTTGTCATCAAGCTTACTGCAAAAAATGCGGACTGCGGGTAAATGGCATCTTCCTATGTAATGAACATTCCAATTATGAAATTTATGAAGGAATGGCTCGTGTGTTTGGTTCATCCGATGAGCAAAAAATTAATTATTTGAAATCTGTACTTGAAGAAAATAATATTCATCCCTTTTTATATACGCGCAAATCAACTCCAATAAATTTAGGCGGGGCTGATTATCGGGCAGCAGCAAATCTTACTGGAAATAAAGACAAAAATTTTGCTTATGAGATTAAGTTATTAGTCCCTTGCTCTGAAGTCCTTCAAGCAGAATATATTATTGATGAGATTGATGAATCTTCTCCAGAAATAACGTAGCGCAGACTTCAGTCTGCGAAATATAAATTTTGTATAACTCAGCAATCTCAGACTAATCCGCCGCGGCGGACTGAGCTACGAAGAAAAACAAAAATATGATTTACAGAAAATTTGGAAATACAGGATTAGAAATCTCAGCACTAGGCTTTGGAGCCGGTGAGATTGGTGATTATGCGTTATCTGAAAAAGATTCCGAGAAAATTCTCAATTCTGTTTTGGATCTTGGAATAAATCTGATAGATACAGCCCGCGGTTATTACGCAAGTGAAGAACGAATCGGGAAATACATTTCGCATAGAAGAAACGAATTTATCCTTTCTACAAAAGTTGGATATGATATTGAAGGTTTTAAAGACTGGACTTATGATATTGTTATTGCCGGAGTTGATAACGCCCTGAAACTGATGAAAACTGATTATCTTGATATAGTTCATCTTCATTCCTGTAATCTGGATGTTCTGAAAAGTGGTGAGGTGATAGAAGCTTTACATAAAACTATTGAGCAGGGTAAAGTTAAAATAGCTGCTTACTCGGGTGAGAATGAAGAGTTAAAATTTGCAGTAGATTCAAATTCTTTTGGCAGCATACAAACATCTGTAAATATTTGCGATCAGATTGATATTGATGGAGCAATAAAAAAAGCCAAAGTAAAAGGAATGGGAGTAATTGCTAAACGCCCAATTGCAAACGCTCCGTGGAGATATGATAAAACCCCAACAGGTAAATATGTTGAAGAATACTGGCATCGTTGGAAAGCAATGAAATTACCTGAGCAGGAAAATTGGCTGGATACTTTTCTTCGATTTACAGTTTTTACAAAAGGTATAGATTCAGCAATCGTTGGAACAACGAACCTTGAGCATTTAAAATCAAATATAAAGATTATTGAAAAAGGTCCTTTACCGGAAGATCTTTATCAATTGATCAGATCTAAATTTAAAGCTGAATGGCAGGGTGAGGTTTAATAAATAGCTTTTTAAAAGTTTATTAATTGTTCATCAAAGAATTAAACTGCCACTAATTAACACGAATTTTCACTAAAAAATTATGGCTTGAATTCGTGGGATTCGTGTTAATTGGTGGCTTCAATGTTTTTAGCTTAGCCATAGTTAAATTAGTTTAATTAACTAACGATTAGACCACTTTCAATTACACGTACATTTTTTTCTGATAGTTTTTTCTTTACATCACCTTCAAAATTATTTTGATTGATGGAGCGTGTAGCATCTTCAATAAAAAATGTTTTAAATCCGCAATCGGCAGAATCCAAAGCCGTGTAGAACACACAAAAATCGCCCGCTAAACCAGAAACATAAACCTCATCAACTTTTCTTCCTTTTAGATAAGCATCAAGTCCGGTATTCTTTCTTTTCCCATTATCAAAAAATCCGCTATATGAATCAACATTCACATCCATACCTTTTCTAAAAATTGCCTCAATCTTTTTAACATCTAAAGATGAGGGAAAATCAGCTCCTTTTGTGCCCTGGACGCAATGATCAGGCCAGAGTACTTGCTGTATTCCATCTAATAAAATTTTATCAAACGGATTTTTGCCCGGATGATTTGATGCAAAGCTTTTATGATTTTGCGGATGCCAATCCTGTGTAGCAACAACTAAATCAAAATAATCTGATTGCTGAAGTTTGTTGATGATCGGAATAACTTCATCACCATTGTTTACTGCTAATGCTCCACCGGGTAAAAAATCATTTTGAATATCAACGATAATTAATGCTTTCATATCAAACCTTATTTATTGTTTAAAGAATATTCCATCTTTAATTCATCTCTTAATTTCATAAGTCTTTCACTGATTCCGACTTTATAAATATGTGGATATTCAAATCGTTTATATTCTAATGGAAGTTTTGATAAATTTTCTTTTACTTTTTCTCTGATTGTTTCAGCACTCTCTAATTTAATTGTGGGTTTTCCACCCTCAACAACTTTTTTAGTAATTACAACAGATTTATAGTTTTTCAAAACCTTTGATTTTTCTTTATCAAACGGATGAAACATTTTTGGGATAGTATCTTCATCGTTTAAAACAATAGCATCTGCCTGATAATAGCCATCATTATCGGTGTACCGGATAATTTTTTTTAATCCCGGTAAAGTTACTTTACTCAAATTTTCTGAAACTTTTAATCGGGGTTTATCGCCACACATTGAAAGCTTGAAAACACCATCCAAAGCAGAATCAGGATTACCTGTTACAAGATTTGTTCCTACACCAAAAACATCAATTGGAGCTTCTTGTTCTAATAAACTTTTAATTACTCTTTCATCCAACTGATTTGAAACGACAACTTGAACATAATGCAAACCTTCATCATCAAGTTTTTTCCTGACTGCTTTAGCAAGATAAGCCAGATCTCCGCTGTCTAACCTTATTCCTTTTAGTTTATATCCGGTTTTCTCCAATTCTTTAGCGACAGTAATTGCATTCGGTAAACCGGACTCCAAAGTGTTGTAAGTGTCAATTAACAGCACAGCATTATCCGGGTGTGACTCAGCATATTTTCTGAAGGCTGTAAGCTCATCATCATAACTTTGAATAAAAGAATGAGCCATAGTTCCAACTGCATTAAGATTAAATAATTTAGCAGCAAGAACATTTGAAGTAGAATCGAATCCGCCAATGATAGCAGCTTTGCTTGCCTGCAATCCACCAAAACCCTGTGCACGTCTTAATCCAAAATCGCTAAGAATTTTATCGTGTGCAACCAATCGCATTCGTGCAGCTTTTGTTGAGATTAAAGAATTAAAATTGAGCGTATTAAGTAAATAGGTTTCTAAAAGTTGTAATTCGGCTAAGTGTCCTTCAACCATTACAATTGGTTCATTCGGAAAAACGATAGTGCCTTCTTCAACTGAATAAATATTACCCGTAAATGAAAAATTTTTTAAGTATTCTAAAAAATTGTTGTTCATATTTTTTTTATGAAGAAAATCAATATCATCATCACTAAACTTTAATTCGCTTAAACTCTCAATCAATTCTGATAAACCGCTAAAGATTACAAAGCCGCCTTCGTACGGAATTTTTCTAAAGAAATAATCAAAATCTGCCGAGCAATTATGCTTGCCTTCTTTTAAATAAGTTTCCATCATTGAAAGCTGATACATATCAGTGTAAAGACCGAGGGAATCTTTAAGAATTTTCATAATTCACTTTTAGATTTTATGTAAAGATTTAATAACCTATAAATAATATATCAATTTAATTTTTAAATATTTAGACAAGCAAAAATCTGATTATTTAAATGGACTATAATCCAAGGCAATATCTTAAATCATATTTCATTGCATACCCAATAATTGTTATCTGTTGATAGTTAAGATTGCCTTAATTTTGCCTTCTCGAAATTAGGAATACATCGTCTTTTATCCTTCCTAAATCTGATAATTCTATCCAAAAAATCAGCATTAAACGGCATTAACAAAGAATAGCTGGTGGCATTAAGATTGTAAAATTGCAATTAATTAAACATTTCTCACATTAAGGAAGAGAATAAAATGATTAAAGGAACAGTAATAATAGATCAAAAAATTTGCAAAGGATGCGAACTTTGCATAGTTGCCTGCCCGCAAGATGCCCTTGCATTATCACAAAATTTTAATGAAAAAGGGTATCGCTTTGTAGAGCTTATAAACGATGTTTGTACAGGATGTGTAAACTGTGCACTCGTTTGTCCTGAAGCGGCAATAACAGTGTATCGCCAGGCAAAACCCGCTAAAAAAACTACAGTAAAATAAATTTAAGGTTTTTAAAAATGGAAAAAGAAATTAGAACTGAAGAACCTCGCTTGATGAAGGGCAACGAAGCTCTTGCTGAAGCAGCAATAAGAGCAAACATTGATGCGTATTTTGGCTATCCAATTACACCTCAATCAGAAGTTATTGAATATTTAACCCGTGAAGTTCCAAACAGAAAAGATAAAAAAACAGTTGTGCTTCAGGCAGAAAGTGAAGTGGCTTCAATCAATATGGTTTATGGTGCAGCCGGCGCAGGTGCAAGAGTTATGACTTCTTCATCATCACCCGGAATAAGTTTAATGCAGGAAGGAATATCCTACATTGCCTCCGCACAGCTTCCGTGTTTGGTTGTAAATGTTGTTCGTGGTGGTCCGGGTTTAGGTACAATTCAACCTTCGCAAAGTGATTATTTCCAGGCCACAAAGGGAGGTGGTCATGGAGATTATCACCTTATTGTTTTGGCTCCTTCATCTGTACAAGAAATGGCGGACTTTGTTTTTGATGCTTTTCGTTTAGCGGAAAAATATCGTAATCCCGCAATGATATTATCTGATGGTGCACTCGGTCAGATGATGGAAAAAGTTATTCTTCCTAAAGATGGATCACTTCCCAAAATAAGCAAACCCTGGGCTACAACTGGCAAGACGAAAGATAGAGAACATAATATTATCACTTCACTTTTTATCCAGCCCGAAGAAATGGAACAGGTAAATCTTCGTTTGCAGGAAAAGTATAAAGCAATACAAAGTGAAGTTCGTTTTGAAGAAATCCAAACAGAAGATGCAGAAATACTTTTAGTTGCGTTTGGATTATCATCACGTATCTGCCAAAAAGCCGTTGATCTTGCCCGCGAAAAAGGAATTAAAGTTGGATTGTTAAGACCAATTACTCTTTATCCTTTCCCTTATGATAGATTAAAAGAATTAGCAAATCAGGTTGAGTTTATGTTAGATGTTGAAATGAATGCGGGACAAATGGTTGAAGATGTTCGTCTTGCTGTTGAAGGAAAAGTTCCTGTTCATTTTATCGGTAGAATGGGTGGAATGATTTTATCGCCGGAAGATGTTCTTCATAAAATTGAATCAATTCACGAATCACAAAATGCAGTTAATGTATAGGAGAAAATAAAATGAACGAAAAATTATTATTAGATGATGGAATTGAACTTGAAGAGGTTTATTGTAAACCTAATACATTAACCGATGTTCCGTTCCACTACTGTCCCGGTTGTGGACACAGTGTTGTTCACAAAGTTTTAATGGAAGTTGTTGATGAACTCGGAATTCAGGAAGAAATAGTTGGTGTTGCACCTGTCGGCTGTTCAGTTTTTGCATACAATTATATGAACATTGATATGCAGGAAGCAGCACACGGAAGAGCAAGCGCTGTTGCAACGGGAATTAAAAGAGTTCTGCCGGATAAACTTGTTTTTTCATATCAAGGTGATGGCGATCTTGCCGCAATTGGTACAGCAGAAACTATTCATACTGTAAACCGCGGTGAAAAAATTCTAATGATCTTTATCAACAACGGAATTTACGGAATGACCGGCGGGCAGATGGCTCCAACAAGTTTGATCGGACAAATTACTTCAACTACCCCGTATGGAAGAGATGCTGCACAAATTGGAAACCCCATTAAAATTGCAGATTTACTTTGCTTACTGCCGGGTGCATATTATGTAACAAGACAAGCTGTTCACACTCCAAATGCTGTAAGAAAACTTAAGAAAGCATTAATAAAATCAATTGAATATCAAAAGCAGGGAAAGGGAACTTGTTTTATAGAGGTTGTTTCTAACTGTCCATCGGGATGGAAGATGACGCCAGTTGAAACAATTAAATTTCTTGAGGAACAGATGATTCCAACTTATCCTCTTGGTGATTTAAAAGTTCCACAGGATTAAATAAAATTTTTACATAAGGAATTCTAAAATGACAAAAGAACATGAAATAATTTTTGCAGGATTCGGAGGGCAGGGCGTTCTTTCGATGGGAAGATTAATTGCTTATGCCGGAATGATTGAAGGTAAAGAAGTTAGCTGGATGCCGTCATACGGACCGGAGATGAGAGGCGGAACAGCAAACTGTATTGTAATTGTTTCTGATTCCAGAATCAGCTCACCAATTATCTCTGTGTTTGATACTGCAATTTTACTTAATCAACCTTCAATAGATAAATTTGAAAAAGCTGTAAAGCCGGGTGGATTATTAATCTATGAGCAATCAACAGCAGTGCATCCACCAACAAGAACAGATATTGATATAGTTTGTATTGCAGGTAACGAAGAAGCAGATAAGCTTAACGTAAAACAAGTTGCTAATATGTTTATGGTTGGTGCGTTTTTAGAAAAACGTCCTATACTAAAAAATGAAGCAATAATTGAAGCTCTTAAAAAAGCATTACCTCCACGAAGACATAATTTAATTCCTGTTAACGAGCAGGCATTAATACGCGGAAGAGAATTAGTAAAACAAGCTGATCCTGTCTATCGTTAGGCAGAAGCGTATCAGCATAAATATAAATTTTAAACTGAGGAAGCCATGTCTGATTTAGATATAAAATGTCAGCACGCTTGCAAAGAAACCTGTGCAACTTTAAATGAAGCACTGCGCAGAGAAACAGCAATGGTAAGATTTTATGAAAGCGTATTGGATGAATGTAATATTCCGGAAGTAAGTTCATTCATGGCTGGATTAGTTGAGGATAAAAGAAAAGTAATACTTAGTCTTATCCAGAAATTGAATGAAATTCATGTACGTTCACAGGCACTGGATGGAATTGCATCCAGTTTTAATAACACCGATGGTTAATTTGGATAAACTATACTGATTAACTATATTTGCGCACGAAATTTTGAAACTTAATTAGCTTTTTCAGCTAAAAAATAAAAATTACATCGCGGGGTGGAGCAATTGGTAGCTCGTCGGGCTCATAACCCGAAGGTTGTAGGTTCAAGTCCTGCCCCCGCTACTAAAGAATAAAAACCGGCTTTTCGCCGGTTTTTTGGTTTTAAAGGAATTGTTGGAAGGTTGTAGGTTCAATCCGCCGCGGCGGAATGTCCCCGCTACTAAGAAAATCCTTCTCTTTTGAGAGGGATTTTTTATTTTAAAGTATGAAGTATTACGTTTATATAGTTAAAAGTAAAGAAGGCTTTCACTATACTGGATTTACAGAAGATCTTGAGAAACGATTAATTGAACACAATGAAAAAGATTTGTCCTTCTGGACAAAGCGTGGGACTAACTGGAAGTTAATTTATACGGAAGAATTTGAGAATAAGACTGAAGCATTAAAAAGAGAGAAATAGTTTAAAACAGGCGTTGGTCGAGATTTTCTTAGGAAGAATATTATAGATTTTTAAGTTGTAGGTTCAATCCGCTGGTGCGGACTGTCCCCGCTACTAGAAACAAACACCAGCCATCGGGCTGGTTTTTGTTTTTAAATAGTAACCAGGAAATAACTGTCTGAAATTTCAGAGACCAAATAATTAAAGCACTATAAAAAGCAGAACATTGTGGCTTCTAATAAGTTTTAAAAGTCTCATCTTTCATTTCTCATCATTCTTAATATTATTTAATAAATTAGACTGACAGCTTTGAACTGTTACAAACAAATTTTATTTTCCAATAAATAATTTTTTCAAAATTCATTACTATCAAATTATTTCCTCAATGCCCCAAAGGATAATGAAAAGAATTAAAATATTACTGATTGAAGATAATCGACTTCTACGTGAAGGTATTGATGCTTTGCTTAATAAGCAGACAGATATGAATGTTGTTACTACCGTAGGTAATGGCGAAAATATTTTGGCACTTGTTGATAAACTGAATCCAAACATAGTACTTCTCGATCTCGGTCTGCGAAGTCAGAATAGTTTACAAATAGTAAAGTTGATTAAGAGTAACTTTAAAGAAATAAAAATAATTGTAATGGATCTTATTCCATTACAGACAGATGTTTTTGAATTTGTGCAAGCAGGCGTTTCGGGATTTATGCTAAAAGATATTAACGTTGATGAATTTTTAAAAACAATTCGTTCGGTTTATGAAGGGACTCAGGTTTTGCCGCCACACTTAACCGGATCATTATTTTCCCAAATTGTTGAACACGCAATAAATGGAACAAGTCCATCTAAGATTGAAGAATCAGTACGAATGACAAAACGTGAAATACAGGTAATTGAATTAATTGCCAATGGAAATACAAACAAAGAAATTGCTCAACAGCTTCATCTTTCAACCTACACAGTTAAAAGTCACGTTCATAATATTCTTGAAAAATTAGCTCTTAATACACGAGTGCAAATTGCCAAGCACGCACATCTATCAGATGCATATAATACAGCAATTGATACCACGTCCTTACTCAATGAATAATTCCTCTTTTATCCGTAAAGTTTTAAAAACAGATTAAACCCTTTTTCATCCCTTTGCTCTATTGATCTGCAATAGGACTAATCGTATTATCACTTACATATTAAAGGAAAAATGCGATGAAAAATTTAATTTTTATGTCAATGCTCTTTATTCCATTCTTTATTGTTGCTCAAAATAGTGCAGATGTAAAGGATGTTAAACCTGATAAACAAACTAAGGAATGGATGACAAAGATATCTTCAAACTCTGAAATGCGTACTGCAATGTTGAATATGATGATAGAAAACACCAAAGGAGATAAAGTTGAGATGACTAAACTGGTTGATGTATTAATGAAAAATCCTGAAATGCATAGCTTAATGATGACGATGCGATCTGATAAAAGTGAAAATGAAAATGTTTCTATTAATCCTCGTATAATGATGAATGATAGCGTGAAGGTGATGAAAATGTATAAAACCACACCGATTCAAAAAAAATAAAATCACTTTATAACATTTTCTCATATTACGCCAGAGATGATATAATATTATCGTTCAATTAGTAAATAAGTCTTTGTAATAAATTAAAGGAATTTAGAAATGAGCAAAGGTCAAAACAGTAAAAAAGGCTCAAAGAAGGCGCCTCAGAAAACTATGCAGGAAAAAAAGGATGCTAAAAGAGATAAGAAAAACGAAAAGAAAAACTCTGGAATCCTTAATCAATAATAAACTACGAACATAATCCAGTAATCTTATTTTAGTTTTTTGAATTGGATAATATATTGTGCCAAGATTCCCTCATATAAATTTGAATAACAATTCGATAACATCCACTTAAAAGATGTAGTTCCTTTTTCATCCTTTTGACCGATTGAAAATAGATCCTAAAAAGCTGCATCTTAATAGTAGCAAATGGTGCATAACATAATTGCTCAATTAAATATTTCGATTCCTCATTTTTTATAATTGAAAAAAAATACGAAAATGAAAAAAATTAGATTATTGCTTATAGAAGATAATCGTCTTCTTCGGGATGGAATATTTTCTATCATTAAACCTCATAAGGATATTATGATAATTGCTGCTTCAGGCGATGGCAGACACACGCTAATAAAGATTAAACAGTTAAAACCAAACGTGGTTCTTCTTGATTTAGGATTGCGAAGTCAAAACAGTTTACATGTTGTGGAAGTAGTAAAGCGCGACTTTCCACAGGCAAAAATAATAGTAATGGATCTTGCACCTGTGCAGGCAGATATATTACAATATGTAAAAGCAGGTGCTAATGGATTTATCCTTAAAGATGCATCCCTTAACGATTTTTTGATTACGATAAGATCTGTTTCCGAAGGAGCAACAATTCTTCCTCCTCTTTTGATTGATTCTCTATTTTCCCAAATTGTTGATCACGCAGTAAGAGAAGGTAAATCAAAACTTAAAGAATCAATACTGATGACAAAGCGTGAGCGTGAGGTTATTCTGCATTTAGGTGAGGGAATGAGCAATAAAGAAATTGCTCAAAAAATGCACGTATCAACTTATACTGTAAAAAGTCATATCCATAATATTATGGAAAAACTTGCCCTGCACACACGATTAGAAATTGCAAATTATTCTTATACCGATGAGACTTTAAATACAATTTCCAAAAGTATTTCGATGATAAATAATTAGATAAATCTGCATTTCAAATAAAATGTGGATGTAACAGCAAAATAAAAAAAGGAAAAACATTATGCGTTATATATTCGTACTAATTACAGCATCTTTTCTGTTTGGTATTTCCGGTAGCTTAAATGCACAGATAAATCTTAATTTCAATGTTGATAAACAACCAATTTGGGGACCTACCGGTTACGATTATGTGCAATACTATTACTTGCCGGATATAGAAACTTACTACAGTGTTCCTCAGCATCGTTATTACTATTATAACAACGGGCGCTGGATTTACAGTTCAAATTTACCATCACGCTATAAAAATTTTGATATCTATAATTCTTATAAGGTTGTGGTTAATGAACCTAAACCATGGCAAAAACATAAAGACTTTAAAGAAAAATATTTTTCATTCAAAGGTCGTCACGATCAGCAGTTAATCCGCGATAGCCGTGATGCAAAATACTATATAATTAAAAATCATCCCGAGCATAAAAATTGGATAAAACAGCAGAAGCATATTACTGTTAAGAATAAATCTGGTATTCAAAATAATAAATCAAATAATCGGGATAAGAATAAGAATAAAAAATATTAGTATTTGATAAGATGAATAATAAACCTTTTTAATCAAGGAAATCATTCAATCAAAAGATTTAGTCCCTTTTTCATCCTTTTGATCGATTACATTTTAGATATAAAAAGTTGAATATAAAGCCAGATAATAATCTGAATTCTTTTAAAATATTTTTTACTTTCAAGGAATAATAAATGAATATACTAATGGTTTATCCAATGTATCCGGATACATTCTGGAGTTTTAAACATGCTTTAAAGTTCGTTTCAAAAAAAGCAAGCTTTCCACCATTAGGACTTTTAACAGTTGCTTCAATGCTGCCCAAAGATTGGAATAAAAAGCTAATTGATATGAATGCTAACCAATTGACTGACGATGATATTCTTTGGGCAGATTTAGTTTTTATCAGTGCAATGTCAATTCAAAGTGCATCCGCAAATGAAGTGATTGAACGTTGTATAAACTTAAATGCAAAAATTGTGGCGGGCGGACCTTTATTTACAAGCAGTTCCGAACTTTATGATAATGTTAATTACTTAGTCCTTAACGAAGCTGAAATTACTCTCCCACATTTTTTAAAAGATCTGAACGAAGGAAATCCTAAACATAAATACACCTCAGATGACTGGGCAGATATTTCAACCACGCCGTTGCCGCAATGGGATCTTGTATCAATGAATAATTATACTTCTATGAATCTTCAATATTCGCGCGGCTGTCCTTTTGATTGTGAGTTTTGTGATATAACAGTTTTGTATGGAAGAAAACCTCGCACAAAAACAAAAGATCAGGTAATTGCTGAATTGGATGCTTTATATTTTACCGGCTGGCGTGGACCTGTTTTCTTTGTTGATGATAATTTTATCGGTAACAAAGTAAAATTGAAAAAGGAAATTCTTCCTGCTATTACTGAGTGGATGACTAAAAGAAAAAATCCATTTTACCTTAATACAGAAGCATCAATAAATCTGGCGGATGATGAAGACTTAATGTGGCAGATGGCTAAAGCCGGATTTGAAGCCGTGTTTATTGGAATTGAATCGACAAACAAAAAAAGTCTTATCGAATGCCATAAACCACAGAATGCAAATCGTGATTTGATAGAAAGTGTAAAAAAGATTCAACAATTTGGTCTTGAAGTTCAGGGTGGATTTATTGTTGGATTTGATAATGATCATCCTGAGATCTTTGAAGAGATTACAAACTTTATTCAGCAAAGCGGAATTGTAACTGCAATGGTTGGATTGCTTAATGCACCCAAGGGTACAAAGCTTGAGAAAAGATTAATTGAAGAAGGTAGAATGTTAAATGATTTTACAGGTAACAATACAGACTTCACAATTAATTTTATTCCCAGGATGGATTCTGAAATACTTTCGGATGGTTACAAATCTATTTTAAAAACAATTTACTCTCCTAAATATTTTTATGAACGCGTAATGCGGTTTATGAAAGATTTTGAACCGAAGAAGAAAAAAGTATTTCATCTTAATCCCAATTACATTCTTGCACTCTTCAGATCGATAGTAAAGTTGGGCGTTATTGGTGAAGAAAGAATTTACTATTGGAAATTATTTTTCTGGACGTTATTCCGTAAACCGCAGTTGTTTTCGTTAGCAATTTTATTTGCGATCTATGGATTTCATTTCAAAAAAATATCAAATGGATTTTGTTAGTTAGTTAAAATATTTATCCGTTAGGAATCTCTAAAATCTGCCAACCGAACCTTGAAAGTCTTTAAGGATGCGCCCCGCACTAGTCTAACTTTGTAAAAAGATTTAAGTCCTTTTTCATCCCTTTGCCTGATTGTACTTATTCATAATTCTGTCTAACATAATCCAAGAATAAATTGTCATAAATGCCAAAATGGAAAAAAATATTTTACAACAATCCAAAACTGAAAAAGAAACAACTGATATTGCAATAGACGAATCTCCAGAGATTATTACTGATTCGATATTTAAAAAATTCTTTTTGGAAGTAGCTTCACTTACAGCTTTTACTTTAAGATTTTTTAAAGAAGTAATTAAACCGCCATACGAGTTTAATGAAGTAATGAAGCAATCTTTTTTGATCGGCTACAAGTCTCTTCCTTTGGTAGCTATTACCGGATTTATAATCGGACTTGTACTAACTATTCAGTCAAGACCCACTTTAGCAAAATTTGGATCTGAATCGCTGCTGCCTGCAATGGTTGCAGTTTCACTTATACGTGAAATAGGACCTGTGATAACAGCATTAATCTTTGCAGGAAAAGTTGGATCAGGAATTGGAGCTGAGCTGGGGTCTATGAATGTTACAGAACAAATTGATGCGATGCAGGTATCAGATAATAACCCATTCAAATATCTTGTTGTCACAAGAGTCCTTTCCGCAACATTCATGCTTCCACTGCTGGTAATCTTTGCTGATGGTATTGGGTTGATGGGATCATTTGTCGGTGTAAACATAAAAGGAAATGTAAGTGCTTATTTATTTTTCTCCCAGATATTTCAAAGCTTGGAATTTGCTGATCTGTTTCCTGCTGTTCTCAAAACATTTTTCTTCGGCTTCGGAATTGGGCTCATTGCAACTTATAAAGGATATTACTCGAATAAAGGAACTGAAGGTGTAGGGAAAGCAGCTAACTCGGCCGTTGTATTGGGTTCACTAATGGTTTTTGTAATAGATATGATAGCTGTGCAGATTACAAGTGTACTTCAAAATTAAAATGATTAGCAAAATAAATGACATTGAATGAAACTGACATAGAAGTAAAGACTAAAACTGATTTTAAGCAGAATGGTAATGTTGTGATTAAGATGGAACATCTTAAAAAGTCATTTGGCAGTAATCACGTACTGCGGGATATTAATCTGGTTGTTAATAAAGGTGAAAACCTTGCTATACTTGGACAATCCGGAACCGGTAAATCAGTGCTAATTAAATGTATTGTGGGGTTAGTAGAAATTGATGATGGCAAGCTTTTAATTTATGGTAAAAATATTTCTGAGCTGAAGGATAAGGAACTTATTGAAACACAAAAAAAAATCGGTTTCCTTTTTCAAAGCGGAGCTCTTTATGATTCAATGACAGTAAGAGAAAATCTTGAATTCCCTCTAAGAAAACAATTGCGTTCTATTCCAAAGGATAAATTAGAATCAATAGTAAAAGAAGCATTAAGCGATGTAGGACTTGATAAAGCAATTGATAAAACTCCCTCAGAACTTTCCGGAGGTATGCGTAAGCGCTTAGGTTTAGCCAGAACATTAATATTAAAACCTGAGATAATGCTTTATGATGAACCCACAACAGGGCTGGATCCAATAACATCAAAAGAAATAAGTAATCTCATCCTGGAAGTACAAAAAAAATATAACACCACTTCCGTAATTATTACGCACGATATTGAATGCACTAAATTAACAGCAGATCGAATCATAGTATTAAAGGATGGAGTGTGCGCAGCAGAAGGAACATTCGATGATCTTGAAAAATCCGCGGACCCATGGATAAGATCATTTTTTGAATAATTAAAACCGTAATTAAGTAAGGATAAATAAAATGAAGAAAAATATAAATCATAAAATAAGACTCGGAATATTTATTTCACTTGGAATTTTAATATTTATCTTAGCTGTATATTTTATTGGTGAGAAGCAGCAAATGTTCAGGAGCACTTTTAGGTTAACGGGTGTATTCAAAGACGTTGGCGGGCTTCAGATTGGTAATAATGTCAGGTTATCTGGAATAAATGTTGGGACAGTGGAAAATGTTAGCCTAATTAGTGATACCTCAGTGGTAGTAGAAATATTAATTGATGAAACAACAAGGAAATTTATAAAGAAGGATGCAATTGCAAGTATTGGTTCCGAGGGTCTTATGGGAAACAAGGTTTTGATTATAACTCCTGGAATAGGTTCGCAGCAAACCATAGAAAACAACGATGTTATTGCTACAACACAGCCAATAGAAATCGATGAAATTATCAAATCATTAAAAACAACGATTGATAATACTTCAACTATTACAGGAGATCTGGCAAAAATTTCAACCAATATTGAATCTGGAAAAGGAACCATTGGCAGGCTGATGATGGACCCGACCTGGAGACAAAATATCCAATCCACAATTGTTAATCTGAAAGATGGTTCAGATCAATTTAAAATAGTTATGGACAAGGCAGGTGAGATTGACAGCATTTTGGTTGCAATAAAATCGACCATCGGATATACAGCTGGTATCACTTCTGATCTAGCGGCTATTACAAACAGCTTACAATCAGGAGAAGGAACGATAGGAAGACTATTAATGAATACAACAGCAGCAGAAAATTTCGATAGCACAATGGTTAATTTGAAAGAAGGAACTGCTGCGCTTAAACTACTGCTGGAAAAAGCCTCGGGCAGTTGGCTGCTAAGTTTTTAAATTCAAAAAAAAGTTTGTGAAAAGAATTGTTGAAAAAATATTTTATAACAGAATGATATTCTGTTGATTAAAATATTTCGATCAATCAAACCACTCTTATTAATGTACTAATCTAAAAGATGTAGTTCCTTTTTCATCCTTTCGCTCGATTGAATAGCCTCACTTGTATTCTTACTTTAAGATAGAATCTAAACACATAATTTTTAATTGAAAGGAAACTTACAATGTTATACACAATCGCAATCATTCTCGTAGTTCTCTGGTTACTTGGATTACTCACATCATACACAATGGGTGGAGTAGTTCATGTTCTGCTAGTAATTGCACTTATTTTAGTTGTAGTTAATCTTCTTAAAGGACGCCGGGCACTCTGAAAAAATTTAAAGTGTGAAGAATTTTTAGAGGGCAATAATCGGAATTGAAAGAAATTCTAAAATTTAAAAAATGCTTTTTAGTTAAAGCTTTAAGAAAAATTACACTAAACAATGACTGAACAAGTTAATTCTTCTCGAGGGATGCGTATTTTAATCAGTGCTGCTGCACTGGTTATAATTATTGCAGGGGTTAATCTGGCCCAGTCTATTGTAGTCTTAGTCCTGGTTTCTATCTTTCTTGCATTGCTTGCGGCTCCACCGGTGCTTTGGTTAAAGGAAAAACACGTTCCCTCCGTGTTTGCAGTTTTATTGGTTATGGCTGTGATGATAGTAATTTTACTACTGATCGGTTTACAGATCGGTACATCCTTTAACAGTTTTTCAGATGATTTACCTTTATTGCAATCAAGGATACGGGAACAAGTACTTGGACTTATTGTAATGTTGAAAGGGAAGGGCATTATAGTCCAGGAAAACCTTTTCCTGGATTATGTTAACCCTGAAACGATAATGAAACTTACTGCAGATTTGTTAACAGGCTTAAGTTCCGTTCTCTCTGATCTTGTTTTAATTCTGCTAACAGTAGTATTTATTTTACTTGAAGTTTCAAGTTTTCCGTTAAAACTCCGTGCTGTACTTGGGGATCCAAAACAAAAATTTCCTCAGTTTACAAAGTTTGCTAATGATATTAAACATTACATGATTATAAAAACAGTAATCAGTTTGGCTACAGGAATTATAATTGCAGCTTGGTTGTACATTCTCGGTGTTAATTATCCACTGCTCTGGGGCTTTCTGGCTTTTCTTCTAAACTACATCCCAAACATCGGATCAATCGTTGCAGCTATCCCTGCAGTAATATTAGCATTTATTCAGTTGGGATTAGGAAGCGCAGCAATGGCGGCAGCGGGATATATTTCTGTAAACTTTGTAATAGGTAATATAATAGAACCACGTTTGATGGGCAGAAGACTTAGACTTTCCACACTAGTAGTATTTTTATCACTAATTTTTTGGGGTGGTTTACTTGGATTGGTCGGGGCAATTCTTTCTATACCACTTACTATGACACTGAAATTTGCATTTGAGAGTAATGAAAGCACAAAGTGGATTGCTTTGCTGCTCGAATCAGAAAAAGAATATGAATTTCCCATACCAAGATCAATGAAGAGGAAAGACAAATGATGAAAACATCACTTTATATAAGTAATATAATTATTTTAATTGCTTCACCCAAAAGATGTAGTCTCTTTTTCATCCCTTTGCCCGATTGTTTTAACCCGGTAATACCGTTACTTTGAATTGTGTTTAAAGAAGGGAATTATTCAAATCTCTATTACCAACACAATGTTGAATATGATAAACATATTTACATTTTTAATTGATCTAATTGAAAAGGAGTTTTTTAATTGAGAATGATAAAAGAAAATTTAATTCGTTTAACTGTTTTTGCAAGCTTTCTTGCAATAAGCTTACTATTATTTAATTGCACAGATTCCACATCACCTGAAACAGGGCAGGGACAATTAAAGTTATCCATGGTTGATGCTCCTGCAGGTTATGATCAGGTAAACATAGTTGTTACAAGAGTTGAAGTTCACAAATCCGGTGCTGATTCAAACAGTGGATGGTTTGTACTGAACAATAATTCAGCAACTTATGACTTACTTACATTGAGAAATGGTGCAAGTGTTGTTCTTGGGAATAGTTCGCTTGATGCCGGATTCTATTCGCAATTAAGGTTAATTATTGGTACTGGAAGTAATGTGGTTGTAAATGGAGTCGCCTATCCGCTTGAAATTCCAAGTGGAGAACAAACCGGAGTTAAACTAAATCATTCATTTGAAATTCAGTCAGGTTTAATTTATGAATTGCTTCTTGATTTTGATGCTGGACATTCAATAGTACTTACAGGAAATAATCAGTATAAACTAAAACCGGTTATTAGAATAGTCCCTTTGATAATTTCCGGAACAATCTCTGGTAAGATAAATCCAATAAGTGCGGCTGGTTATGTATATGCAATAAGCGGTGCAGATACTATTAGTACTATTGCAGAGCCAATTACAGGATCATTCAAGTTAATGGCTTTATTACAGCAGACATACAGAGTAGAGGTATTCTCAGCAAATGTTGCTTTTAATGATACAACAATTAACAATGTAGCCGTTATTGCAAAACAAAATACTGACTTAGGAACTATCAATTTAAGTGCAAAATAAATTTAAATAAATTAAAGGAGTTATGGTTATGAAAAAATACTTATTGTTCGGAATGGCTTTGTTTATAATGATGATTATGGCAAAACCTATTGCAGCACAGGATCACGGATTTGGTATGGGAATTATTCTGGGCGAACCAACCGGTTTAAGCGCCAAACTTTGGACATCAAAGATCAATGCTTTTGATTTTGGTCTTGGTGTGGGTTTGGGCGGTGATCGCTTCAAATACAAAGGAAATTATGATAACACAGGAAGAGTCCATTTTCATATGGATTATCTGTGGCACTCATTCAATGCGATCAGTTCAACAGAAAGGTTTCCTCTTTATTACGGATTTGGAGGCAGATTTAATACTGGTGGTGGTTATGATGGATCATTTGGTATAAGAGGAGTAATTGGTATAGCATGGTTCCCTCATGCAACTCCGATTGATGTGTTTGTTGAGGTGGTTCCGGTGTTTCAGGTTACACCACTTACCGGGCTGGGAGTTGATGCCGGGCTTGGTATAAGATATTTCTTTGAATAAGAAATAATAAAACTAAACATTTTTAAATGAGTGTTCTAAATAATTTTTTGGAGAATGAAAATGAAAAAAATAAAATTAATATTTTTACTTACATCTTTAGCCATATCTGTTTTTATTTATGGTTGCAGTGCAAGTAATACAGTTAAAGGTGGTGCAATTGGCACTGTGGGTGGCGGTGTAGTTGGTGGAGTTGTTGGTAATCAGTTAGGCAATACAACTCTGGGTGCAGTTTTAGGAGCTGTTATTGGCGGAACTGCCGGTGCATTGATTGGTAATCATATGGATAAACAAGCCGAGGAAATGCAGAAAGAATTAGATAATGCAAAAGTTGAAAGAGTTGGCGAGGGTATAGCACTAACTTTCGATTCAGGTATCTTATTTGGATTTGACTCTGCAGCTCTTCAAACAGAAGCTAAAACAAATATTCAAAAGCTTGCTGATATTCTGAAAAAATATCCGGATTCAAATATTCTTATTGCGGGTCACACAGATGCTGATGGTACTGAACAGTACAATCAAACATTATCAGAAAGAAGAGCAAAAGCAGTTTCTGATTATCTAAAATTGCAAGGTATTTCATCTTCAAGACTTTCAATGGTTGGTCTTGGTGAAACTGAACCCGTTGCATCAAATAACACAACAGAAGGGAAAGCCCTTAATAGAAGAGTTGAGATTGCAATTTATGCAAACGAAGAAATGAAAAAAGCCGCTGAAAATGGTAAACTTTGATAACTGGGCTTAAAAAGAATTTTATAAGTGTTCTTTGGTTTTAATCTATATTAAAGAATTTAGTTGTTTATTCTGATCTATAGGAAATTGTTCATTTATAATTTTAAAAAACCCTCTGATCCTGGAGGGTTTTTTGTTTATGGATCTATCGTTTTGATTTTGTTTTTACTTTCTTAACACAATTCTTTGTTATTAACTCATACGCATCATAATAGCCAAGCTCACCTGCTTTTCTTAAATCTGTGCAAGCTTTGTCATTTTCATTAATTGCAAGTTCCGCTGTACCTTTTAAATAGTAAGCCCTGGCATTTTGAGGATCAAATGAAATAATTTTATTGATATTATTTAATGCACCTTTATAATCCTTTATCTGAATCATTGTTTCAGCAAGGAGGAAATATGAATTAATATTTTTTGAATCGATAGATACAGATTGCGATAGATCCTCAATTGCACCCTTCTTATCATTTATAATTAATTTTTCTGTCGCTCTGTTGAAATAAGCAAGTGCATCATTTGGCTTTATATTAATCGCTTTGGTAAAAAATTCAATAGCGGACTCGCTTTCACCCATTCTACCTTTAAGATTACCAATATTTACGTAAGCATTAGAATTTGTCGGATCAATTTCAATCACCTTTTCATAAGCATCCAGTGCTGCATCATAATTATCAAGCAGAGTTTCGGCATATGCATAATCAAACAAAGCTTCAACATTTGTGGGATTATAATAGATTGCTTTTTTAAAATCGATAACTGCTTTTTCAAGTTCATTGATTTCTAAATATGCTCTTGCCCGGTAATAATAGGGATCAAAGTTTTCATCTAATTTTAATGCATTTGTAAAATCTGTAATTGCATCTGTATAATTGGTTAGTTTAAGATTTGATTTCCCTCTAATTATAAGTGCTTCGTAATTAGCAGGATCTTTTGTAAGTGTTTCATTTGAGTATGTGATTGCAGTAAGATATCTTCCTTCTTTGTAAGCTTCTAATGCAAGTTTATAATCTATTATCTCTTTACCTGAGCAGGCATAAAAAATTATCGGCACAAGAAAAAAGGAAACACAGAGACTTAATTTGTAGATATGATTTTTAATCATTTAAAATATTATTTGTAATAAGTTAAAAAGTATTGAATAATTGTTTTTGCATCATCAACAGGATTTTCTTTAAATCCCGTTGAAAAATTCTGATCAACTTTTACAGTTAATCTTTTAGCTGCTTCTCTAATCTCAATTGGAAAAGAATTTTCATCTCTTACAGCTTCTAAAAAACTTATAGCATTGTTTCCCCATTTAAATTCTTTATGATCTTGCAGCCAGAAGTTTATTACTTCGAAGCATGCACGTCTTGCACAAACTCTTGCTTTGCCAATATTGCCAATATTTAAAGCTTTGATGCCATTATCTAATTCACTTTCGGCTTTCATAATCGCTATTTCTTTTACTCTAAGCATCTTTAATCAAAATATGTTGGGCGATCAGGATTATCTAAATGAAGTTTTATTTCTTTTATATGTTTATCGTTTGTACGATTTAGTGAAAGCGGGGGAAGATTATTCAGGTCAAAGAATTGAACATCAAGTGTTTCATCGCTTATCTTTGCTTCACCTCCAATTAACTCACAAAGAAAAATTATTTTAAATGCATGGAATAATTCTAAATATCCGCCTAATCTGTTCGCATCATAAACACCAATAACTTTTATCGGCTTAACATCATAACCGCTTTCTTCCTTTGTTTCTCTTACTGCAACTTCAGATGGAATATCTCCCACATCTGCCCAACCGCCGGGCATTGCCCAGCAATTATCGGTAGTTTCCTGTACAAGCAAAATCTTTCCATCTTTAATTATTGCAGCACGCACATCCACTTTTGGTGTTGCATAACCGGGATGGTTCATCAATACTTTCTGAACAGATTCTTTTTCTAGTGTTGTATGATATTCTACTATTTCAGCAGTAATTTCAGTTAATCTTTTATATCGTTTTTTTTCGTAATCAGTAACAGCGAATGCTGCGCCGGTTTGTGCAAGCTGCTGAATTTCACGCGCAATTGTCAACCATTTAGGTATGTGTTCTTCTTCTTCCATAATAAAATAAACTTTAATATTGATACAATTTTGTTTGTGTCATTTTGTGCTTTAGTGATTTAGTGGCAATAATAGGATTCGAAATTAACTTGCCACAAAAACACAAAGACCCCAAAACCCTCAAAAGGGAAAAACTAAAATGGATTTGTTGCCCACACAGTTACTTCAGGAATAAATCCACGATCATCCATTTCTAATGCAGAAACAATTGTGTGTGCAATTTCAATCGGACGCAACTTGTTTTTTACTTCATCTCGCTCAACTCTATCAAGGTCACCAGACGCCGTTGTAACTTCACTTGGATTAACAAGAATAACGCGCACATTATATTTTCTAAGTTCTGCCTGCCAGCATTGTGTCATTCCGCGCAAAGCAAATTTTGATGAAGCATAAACAGTTCCGTTTGCAAAACCTTTTGTAGCTGCAGTGGATGCTATGTTTACGATGTTACCGGATTTTTGAATCTTAAAAAGTTTTGCTGCTTCCCGAGCCATAAGCGCTGCACCAAAAACATTTACATCATAAACTCTATGAAATGCTTTCATATCAAGTTCGGTTAATTCATTCCAGCTATCTCCGATTCCTGCGTTATTAATCAGACAATCAAGTTTACCAAACTGTTTAAGAAATAGTTCATAAGTTTTGTGTACATCATTTTCGTTTGCAACATCTGCGTGGATTGCAAATGCACCGATTTCTTTTGCAACTTTTTCGAGCTTTGATTTATCTCTACCAGTGATTGCAACTTTGCCGCCTTTTTCAATTAGAAGTTTTGCCGTTGCTTTGCCAATTCCAGCGCTGCCGCCGGTAACAAGGGATGTTGAGTCTTTAATGTTCATTTGTGGCTCTTTTTGAATGTAAAGTTAAGAAGTTGGGAAAGCATTAGAAATAAATTGGAATTGGTTTAATCAATTAAAACTATTTCCTTTTAGTTTTCTTCCCTTTTATAACGCTTAAGATATCATTAAGAGATTTATCCCTGTACAAAGATTTTCTTTGTTCCGTATAATTGTTCTGTCCTATAGAAAACTGATTAATAAATCTAAAAGTGTTTGTAAGTCCAATTTTTTTACTTAGCAAAAAAATTGCTTCTTCATTTATTTCGTTCAATGGTTTTTCAATAGTTCTCATTTTTCAATTTCTCCAATCAATTCGATAGGTGTTATTATCTTAGTTTTTACTAAAAATCTTTTTGCTTTTGAAACCAGTTTATCATCACAAGTACAGAAATAATCTGCACCTGAACTTTCAGCCATACTTAGGTGAAGAGCATCTAAAGGCATTATTCCAAGAGAAATTAACTGACCCGCTCTTTTTTCAATCTTGGAGTTAACCTTTATGTAAGTCTCTGCAAGATTTAATATACTTTTTGAATTATATCTTCTTAAAGCACCAGGAATATTTTCTATTTCATATACTAATGCATCTGAACTAATTAATATTACTTTTTTCTGTTCTACGTATGATAAAATTCCTAACACAGCCTCTGCCTCCAATAGGATTCTAACCTGATCTTTAGCATCAAAAGGTCTTTGAAGACTGCAAGTATCGAGATAAATTTTCATATATAAAGTTATTTATTAGATTTCTAACATTCAAGAACTGTTAGGTTGTTAATTTTCATTTGTGCCTCTTTTTTAATGTAAAGTTAAG
>OEIU01000835.1_pt1 | contig 24382 bp, 22 predicted proteins | sample 1539221 | NCBI WGS metagenome assembly OEIU01 (sample SAMN03792071, study PRJEB22550) | activated sludge metagenome | feature: wastewater treatment plant; material: activated sludge; isolation source: Wastewater treatment plant of a petroleum refinery complex | place: Argentina: Zarate | collected...
GTCCAATCGATGCGCACGCCGCTGAATACCCATGACTTTTCTCCCTCCTTGCAGAAGGTGAAGGACGCGCGACCGCCCGCGCTGTTCGTCTGGGTACCCGTGCCTGATCAGCTCCTGAAAGGTATCCAGGAGCAGGGCTTGGGCGAAAGTGGGATCAAGGTGCTCGGCACCGGGGAGCTTACAGACGAGCGTAGGCTCACGCGAACCGACAATGCGGCGCTCGGAATTATCACGACCCATCACTATTCCAGCGTCCACAACTCCGATCTCAATCGCGAATTCGTTGGGCTTTATAACGAAATGTTCAAGTCAGAAGCCGTCGTGAATCCTGGCTATGCGGCAGTTGCCGCGTACGATGCGATGCACATAATTTACGCGGCAATCGAGCAGCTCAAGGGCAATGTCGATGGGGCCGGCATCATGAAGAGCATTGCAGGCACGAAGTTGGAAAGTCCCCGCGGCCCGATAGAGATCGACACCACCACACGTGACATCATCCAGAATATCTATGTCCGGCGAGTCGATACGGTGGGCGGCCGGCTTGCTAATGTGGAGATCTCCGACTTTCCTATGGTAGGTAATCCTTGGAAAGGGCTTCCTAACAATTAGAAGCGGGGATGATTTAGCTCGCGCGTCACTATCTTCTTCTCAACCAGAGACCATCAGGTACCCAAGTTGGATTGGCTTTCGAGTATCCTGTTCTATGGCGTTGCCTATGCGATGGTGCTCTACCTCGTATCGGTAGGCCTGTCAGTGACCATGGGACTTATGCACTTTCCCAACCTGGCTCACGGCGTGTTTGCCATGGCGGGTGGATACTGCGCGAGTATGTTAATGTCGGCGGTTGGCTTCAGCTTCCCCCTCGCGGTTTTCAGCGCCGTCCTGGTCGTGATGTTCGCGAGTGTCGTTCTGGAGCGTTTGCTTTACCGGCGACTTTACGGCGCCGATCCGCTCGATCAGATTCTGATGACCATCGGTGTGATCTTCATGTCGATTGCCACGGCGAAGTATTTCTGTGGCACTTTGCCCCCGAAAATACCCCTGCCCACTGCATTCGCCGGCACCATAGACTTCGGCTTCCAGAAATTTCCTGCATCCCGCACTTTCCTGATTTTGGTCGGATTCTCGCTGGCAGCGATACTATGGTTGGGATTCGAGCGCACACGCTTCGGAGCCACGATCCGTGCCGCCGTCGACAACCGGCCAATGGCACAGTCGGTCGGAGTTAACACCTCGGCAACGTTCACCGTCACATTCGCGGCGGGTTGCGGACTGGCCGCACTCGGCGGCGCGCTCGGCGCGGAAATTCTCGCTATCGATCCGCATTACCCGTTCGAACACCTTGTCAAATTCCTTATCGTAATCGGTGTTGGCGGACTTGGCACAATCAGGGGACCATTTATTGCTGCCTTGCTTCTAGGCACCCTGGATACCGGCTTCAAATACTTCCTGCCAGAAGTAGGGAGTTTTGTCGTCTATGTCCTCGCGATCATAATTCTCTTGTTGAAGCCGCGCGGCTTGGTCAGTGCGCACTGATGAAGATGATTCTCAGCCAATTGTACTTCCGCACAGCGGACAGCGGTTCGACGGCTCGCGGCATCAAACCGATGGAGTGGCTACCATGGGTTCTTGCCGTGATCGCCTACTTCACCCTTCCGACATACATGATTCTTGGCTCACAGATCTTCATAACGGTGCTATTTGCGCTCTCATTGGACCTGATACTGGGCTACGCGGGGATCGTGACCCTAGGGCACGCGATGTTCTTCGGGATCGGTGCCTACACGGCGGGCCTGCTCGCGGTGGGAGGGTACAATGAACCATTGTGCGGACTCATAGTGGCCGCCGCGGCCGGGGCCGCTGCAGGTGTCGTGAGCGGTATCTTCGTTCTGCGCACCTTCGGCTTCAGCTTGATCACACTCAGTATTCTGTTTGTTGCCGTCCTTCATGAGGCAGCCAACAAGGCGAGCTTCATTACCGGAGGCGTTGACGGTCTTCAGGGCGTGGTCATGGGACCGGTCCTGGGCGTTTTCAGTTTTGATCTCTATGGCCGCGTCGCCTACCTTTACAGTCTAACGGTCCTGTTCGTCTGCTGGTACGTCGTGAGGCGTATCGTCCATTCTCCGTTCGGCCTTTCGTTGAGTGGAATTCGCGAGAACCAGGCGCGTATGCGGGCGGTCGGTACCCCGGTTTTCGCTCGTTGCATGACGGCATATGCAATCTCTGCGGCGATGGCTGCCGTTGGAGGTGCTCTTCTGGCGCAGACCACCGAGTTCGTTTCCCTAGACACGCTCAGCGTCGAACGATCCGGTATCATCATTACCGTGCTCATCCTCGGAGGCGTCGGACGCATCTACGGAGCATTCGTTGGTGGCGCCGTCTACATGATCTTTCAAGACCAGATGTCCATTATCGATCCGATGTACTGGTCCTTCTGGATCGGCCTGTTGATCATCCTGGTGGTTCTGTTCGCGCGCGGGGGCATCCTGGGCGTTACCGACAAGCTTCTGGGGTATTTGAGGGGGAAGCAATGATAGACGCTTCGGCTGCCCTTCAAACCCGAAGTCTGTGCAAGAATTTCGGCGGACTGAAAGTCACGAACGATGTCAATTTCAACCTTGCACCGGGGGGCAGGCACGGGTTGATCGGGCCGAACGGCGCCGGCAAGACGACCTTCATCAACCTTGTGTCCGGAGCGATCGGCGCGAGTTCGGGCCGTATCCACCTGAAGGGCGAAGAGATCACCAACCTCTCGGAAGCGCAGCGAGTGAAGCAAGGGCTCGTAAGAACGTTTCAGATCACGTCACTTTTCCGAACGCTTTCGGTTCTCGAAAACGTATGCATCCCAGCGAGCGAGCGGGTCGGCGCCGCACGAGGAATGTACGTTCCGTGGCAGAGCCGCGACGAGATTCTGGACGCTGCCTGGGGGGTTCTGAAGAAACTGGGGCTCGAGACTCATGCCCAGCGCCGTGTCGCGGAACTGCCGTATGGACAGCAGAGATTGATCGAGATTGCCATTGCCCTCGTTTTGGAGCCGAGCGTCTTACTTCTGGACGAGCCTGCCGCAGGTGTTCCTTCGCATGAGACAAGATTCATCATCGACGTCATCGAGCAGTTATCCAGCGAGATCTCCATCCTGATCATCGATCATGACATGGATTTGCTCTTCCGCGTCGCCAACAAGATTACCGTGCTTGTTCAGGGGGGCATCCTCTGCGAGGGCACCCCTGACGAGATTGCCAGCGATCCCCGCGTGCGCGAGGTCTATCTTGGCAAAGCGGCCATGCGCAAATAGGTACTGGTATGTCTTCTTCGCTTTCCTTGACGGAAGTATCTGCCGGTTATGGCGAGACAATTGTTCTTGAGAATCTTTCATTGTCCATAGATGCGGGCGCTCTCGTTGCCATCCTGGGCAGGAACGGGGTTGGAAAAACCACGCTGTTCCGGACCATCATGGGACATACCGACCTCCATCATGGTGAGTTGCTGCTCGATAGATCGAGACTAACCTCGCTAGCCCCCTATGCGCGATCCCGGGCGGGCATAAGCTGGGTTCCCCAAGATCGACAGATCTTCCCTTCTCTGACGGTGGAGGAGAATATTCAGATCGCTTGTCGACCGGGGAAATGGACTTCCAAGAAGGTGTTCGAGCTATTTCCTCAGGTTGCTGCCCGACGCCGCAACATGGGTACGCAGTTGTCAGGCGGAGAGCAGCAGATGCTGAGCATCGCTAGGGCGCTTGTCGGCAATCCTCAGGTGCTGCTGCTGGATGAGCCGCTCGAGGGACTCGCTCCCGCTATCAGCGATATGATACTTGACAGTATCCGCCGCTTGCGCGGTGAAGACGAGATGACGATCCTGGTCGTGGAGCAGCACGTCAACGTCGCTCTGGAGCTTGCCCCGCGTTCGATTGTTCTGGATCGCGGCCGGGTTGCTTTCGACGGTCCGTCGATAGACCTTCTTCGCGACCAGGAGCGGCTCAATACTTTGATGGGGAGCTCCGCTCGTCAGCACTGAGGTGCTTGGTCCGGTCGCGCCTCAAGACCGCGAGGGCGCTTGGGATAGCTATTTCCGAGGCCCTGTTGCCGAGCGTGGGCGAGGTGATTGAATAGCCGCTCCCCTTCCGCTTATGGCAACTTAGCGGACATTCCTTCGGCGCCAATGAATGCCCGTTATCGGGGGTGCTGCGGACATCTCGGAGCTCCTGCAGCCAAGCGCAGGAAGGCCGCCAATGCGATATGCCAGCAAGGGCTGACGGCGCTTGTCCAATCTAATCGGATGCACGCCGCTCAAACGGTTATTAGCCGATTAGAAGCACGTCTAACGGACCCAGCCCCTTCGATCTCCCGCGATCCCAAAATCGCTGACTGCAAGCGTCCGTTCCTTACACGTGGAACTAGTTGAGGACCGTTGCCGGACGCCAGTTCCAAGGCAGCAGGTCGTCGAGCTGGCTCATGGGATGGCCGCTGGACATGCGCTCGAGCACGTTCTGAAGATATGCGAGAGGTTCGACGTCGATGAGCTTAGCGGTTGTTATGAGGGAGCAGACGGTCGCCCAGCGGTCGGCGCCGCCGTCGGACCCGGCGAACAGGTGGTTCTTGCGGCCGAGAGTGACGGGACGGATCGCGCGCTCGACGGTGTTGGTGTCGAGTTCGACGCGGCCATCATTGAGGAAGCAGCAGAGAACCTCCCAGCGGCTTAAGGTGTAGCGGATAGCGTCGGCGAGGGTGCCACGGGGCGGGAGCTGAGCGAACTGCATCTCAAGCCAGGCCTTCAGCGCGGTGACCAGAGGCAACGATCTGGATTGACGCACGCTCTGCCTGGCGTCGGCGGCATGGCCGCGGATGGCGGTCTCGATCGCGTAGAGCTCGGCGATGCGCCGGAGCGCTTCTGCCGCGATGGGCGAGCCGGTAGCCTGCTGCACCTCATAGAACTTGCGTCTGGCGTGAGCCCAACATCCTGCGAGCTGGATTCGGCCGCCGTTGCTGAGCCGGTCGAAGCCGGGATACCCGTCGACCTGCACGATGCCGCTGAACCCCGCCAGGTGAGCGGCGGGGCGCTCGGCCTTCCGGTCGGGGCTATAGAGATAGACCGCAGCCGGCGGATCGGGCCCGTTGCAGGGCCGATCGTCGCGGGCATAGACCCAAAGGCGGCCGGGGTCCAGCACCGGGATCGGGGTGTCGTCGGCGAATAGCTTCTGCGAAGCGAACACGTGTTCGGCGAGCCTTTTTTGCAGCGGCTCCAGCCACCAGCAGGCACCGCCGACCCAGTTCGCCAGGGTGGAGCGGTCGATCTCGACGCCCTGCCGGGCAAAGATCTGGCTTTGCCGGTAGAGCGGCAGGTGATCGCAGTACTTGGAGACCAGGACATGAGCGAGCAGGGCGGGGGTCGCCAGGCCCTTGGCGATCGGCCGTTCCGGGGCTGGCGCCTGATGGATGGTGCCGCAGGACCGGCAGCCATAGCGGGGCCGGCAGATGCGGATGATGCGCAGCCGCGCCGGGACGTGGTCGAGCATCTCGCTCGTCGTCTCGCCGATCAGGTGCAGCGCGCTGCCACAGCAGGGGCCGGATGTCCTCGCGGATGAGATGGGCCGGCAGGCTCGGCCGCTCGTCTCGGGCCCTGGGTGTATCGGCGGCTTGGGAAGCGGAAGGCCGGCTTCGACGCGGGCAAGATCGGTGTTGAGGTCCTCGAGGCCAAGCTGCAGCTGATCGTCATCGAGCCGCTCGGCACGCCGGCCGAACTGGCTGCGCTGGAGCTTCTTGATAATGAGATGAAGCCGTTCAATCTCGGCCTGCGCCTGGCTGAGGCTGGTGCGCTCGGCTGCGAGCGATCGCACCAGCCTTTGTAACGTCTCCACATCGTCCGGCAGGGCCGCGAGATCGATGTTCATGACCGCAGAATATATCTGACTCGCACCGTTCCTGCCGCACTGCTTGGCGTCATCGAGTCAATCAGTCGCAGCGTCAGCCCGCCATCGCCGGTCGCCAGCGTTGCTCCGGCGCGCGCCAATCAACGCCTTCGATCAGCAGCGACAACTGTGCTGAGGTCAGCGACAGCGTCTCGTCAAGCTTGACGCTCGGCAGCCAGAGGAAGACACCGTGTTCGAGCCGTTTGGTGAACAGGCAGAACCCCGTGCCATCCCAATGGATGATCTTGATCAGGTTAGCCCGGGTGCGGCCGCGGAACACGAATAGATGACCGGTGAACGGATCCTGCTGCAGCACGCCCTGCACCAGCATGGAGAGGCCGTCGATCCCTTTGCGCATGTCGATGAAGCCCAGCGATAGATGCACCTTTACGTTCGGAGGAAGTAACGCCGTCATGCCACGGTCTCCGCATCGGTGATCTCGACGGCGACAAATGCCGGAGGCGGCAGCTCTTGCTTCCATCGACGCAGAACGCGGCCGTCGATACCGTAGCGGCGGGCGACCTCAGCGGCACTCGTTCCATCTTGCGCGGCCTGATCGAGTATCTGGCGTTTTTCCACCTCACTGAATCTGCGCCGATGTCCCTCACGTGGTCGTGCAACGATTGGGCTTGCCGAACGGGAGGAAGGATAAGCCCCCGGATTAAAGGGAGGACTAAAGGGCGGACTTAGCTGCGGACTAAAGGGAGGACTTAGGTCTCGGCGCCGCCAGAGCAGTTTGCGTTCGGGCGGCTGCGGCTCGGCCTTAAAGATTACCCGCCAGTTGCCGAAGGCCTTCAGCGGGATGTCCTCCGCCTCACAATACTGCCGTTGATTCAAGTCACTGCGCTTCCACGCCTCGTGGTGCGCCCGCCAGAAAGCTTCGTCCTGCCGCGTCCACGCTCCGTTCCGGTCAACCATCTCGCTCTCCTCACTTGCAAATCGAGAGCGAGAACAGATCGTGTCGAATGAACCACAGGAAAAGTGTGCAAGAAATGGACGCTACGCGGGAAGCAAGGAATTGCCTGTTATGCTCACGATGATACCCTGTTCGCCAAATAAGATTCCCTGTTAGTTGGTGCAGGGAATTGGCCCAAAACACGCTCCACAGCAGCGTGTTTTGGCCAATGGTCGTGTCTCCGAGCCGCCAGAATCGCGAGATTCCCTGTAAAGTTCCCTGTTTGCAGGGAATTTGCCCGGAGACCGGTGCGATCACGACTGCGTCGCCAGCCACCCAGTCCTGCAGTTCACCACGGTTTACTACCTGGGCCGCACAGGCCCGGAAATCCGGGCTTTTTGCGCACTCGAGTTAGTCTCCAGGCTCCCGGTCTCCGCTCCTCGGGGCTGAAATCGCGGAAAGTCTCCGGCCGTATTCCGAAAAATTCCCGTTTCGCAGAGACTATTGGCGGAGACTGGTGCGATCATGACTGCCGCCCGACGACTGCAGTCGGCTCGACCGATATGGCTCTAAGCGTTGGATCATGAGTTTCAAATCGTCGCGTATCCTGAAAAATCACATATCGCATAGGCGAAAGGATTTTTCATCGAGTATGCGCAGCCGACGCCAAAACGGAGTTGGTGTAGAGTACTGGCACGCGCTTATCCGACATGTCACGTCGGCGGTGTCTCAGCCGAAAATCCGCCTGAGTCCCCACCAGACCGGTGGTTGAGCGAGGACGAAGATCGCGCCAAACACAAATCCGGCGGCGATATTGAACAACGCGAATTTACGGGCGGCCACTTTAGCGTTGACGGAAATCTGGACGCAGAGATCGTCGAGATAGCGCTCGGTGACGCTGTGGCTGTCGGGCGGCTTGTATCGCTCCACGACCCTGTCGTGAAACTGGCCGATCGGAATCTGCGCGATATGACCCCAGTAGAGCAGGCTCTTGTCGTCGTCGGCCTCGTGGAAGCGCGCCAGGACCTGCGGCACGAAGGATGAAATGCAGATGAGGCTGGTTACCGCAAAAAGGGGCAAGGCGATGCAAAACGCGACGTGATAGCCGAGAGGTAGTGCCGCCGTGCCGGTGAGCAGATTAATGCAGCCAATGATCCAGGCGGACGAGAACGTCAGAAGCGCAGCGAGCTTGGTCTCCGCGAACTTGACGAAGTCGATAGTGCGACCGAGCTGGGTCGAAAGCACCTTTTCGAGGGCTTCCTCCTGATCATTTTTCACGGCGTTTGATCTCGTTGAAGGTCGACGAGTGAATAGCTGGTGCTGCGGCCGCCTGCGGCGTCCTTCTTGAGGATGTTCATCTCGACCAATTCGTCAATGTCGCGCGCGGCCGTTGCCTGCGAGACCTTGGTGAGCTTCGCCCATTTCGATGACGTGAGGTTTCCTTCAAACCCGTCGAGAAGACGGTGCAAGACCAGGCGTTGGCGTTCGCTGAGAGCCGCTCCTGCGTGATGGTCCCAGAAGTCGGCCTTGCGCAGAACATTGACCAGAATAACCTCGGCGTCATCGAACGCGCGATTAAGACAGTCCAAAAACCACAAGAGCCATTCCGTGATGTCGAGATCGCCCTTCTGCGTTCGCTCGAGAATGTCGTAATACACGTTCCTTTCCCTGCGGATCTGAGCCGACATACTATAGAAGCGTTGGCTGCTTTTCTCGGAGCGCGCCAACGCAAGGTCGGCGATCGCGCGCGCGATGCGGCCGTTTCCGTCTTCAAAAGGGTGGATCGTCACGAACCAGAGGTGTGCAAGCGCCGCCTTGAGCACAGGGTCGATGTCGGCGCCGCCATTGAACCAAGCCAGGAACGCCTGCATTTCTTTTTCGAGTCGACCGGCGATAGGGGCCTCATAGTGAACGCGCTCGCGTCCTATAGGACCTGACACGACCTGTATGGGGCCGGACTGCTCGGTGCGCCAGTCTCCGACCACGTTTTTCGTCATTCCACTGCGACCCGTGGGGAACAGGGCCGCGTGCCAGGCGAAGAGCCGTTCCGGGGTAAGTCTTTCTGCATATTTCTCGATAGCGTCGAGCATCATGTCGATGACGCCTTCGACATGCCTGTCAGCGGGCGGGAGCGCTCCGATATCCATCCCGAGGCGGCGCGCGATCGAGGAGCGCACCTGGTTGCGGTCGAGAACTTCCCCTTCGATCTCGCTCGACTTCACGACTTCTTCGGTGAGGCTTTGGAGGGTGGCTTCGGCCTTAAGATGGAAGCCAAGTCGCTCCATACGACCGATGAGCCTTCCCTGCGTGTGACGGACAGAAGCAAGGCGGTCGGAAATCGCCTGCACGTTCCAGTGGAAGGTGGGCCCCGCGGGGTGGTCGTGAATGTAGGCCATAATCTCTGCATCTCATGCAGAGATTATGAGACTCATTCTAGTCATGTGCAAGCCATTCTCGTCAGGAAATGGATAACAAAACCCCCCTCGAGCTCGTCACGTCATAAAATGGTGATTTTTCTGACGAAATCCAAGAAAGTCTGCCCTTGTAGAAGTTCCCTGTCTGTTCTAGAATTTCACGATAAATCTGTGGACTGTTCCTTGCGGGGCTGGCGGAACTTCCATGGCGCACCATTTGCGGTTGCGCCCGAGGTTTCATCTAAGTCGAGCGCTATGCGCCCTAACAGGAGCTAAACGATGGCAGGCAGGAATTGGAATAAGGATCGCGCGACCAAGCGGATTGACGCCAAGATCGACGCGATGCCGCTCAAGGACATTGAGATCAAGGACTATGTCCGGGATACCAACCTCTCCAACATCTCGAACAACGTCGCCTACCGGGTCGACGGCGCGCACCTCTATGCCGACATCCTCAACATGAAGGAGATGTTGGCCGTCACCGATGTCGAAGGCGAGACTTGCCACAAGCGGACGCTCCGGTTCCTGAACCTGCACTACCGTGCCACCTACCGGATCATTGCTCGTGTCGATGCAGTATTGGTGGACTTCCACAATCAGCGCCTTCACTCGGTGGTCACGAAACCGTACGACACCGAGGCCAAACGCGTTCACCGCGCAGTCGCGACCGGCCAGCTGATCATCGACGTTCTCGCGCAGACCGGGGAGGATGCCGATCACCCGGCGGCAAAGATCCGCATCGGCATCGACACCGGCAAGGCGCTGGCGGTCAACAATGGCCGGCGCGGACACCGGGAGCCCCTGTTCCTCGGCGAGCCCGCCAACTATGCGGCCAAACGAGCCGGCGGCGGCTCGGCGACCGGCATCTACCTCACCAACACGGCGCGTAAGGCGATCGGTCTTTCTGAGGTCACCAACGTCGATAACACGCCGTTGACGGCCGCCGAAATCGAGCGGAGCCGGAACGAAGCCAAGCTTGAGGTCAGCTCCGCCGAGATCGTGAAGGAATGGCAGGAAGATCTGAAAAACAACCCGATCGGCGCGTTCGAGTTCTCAGGTCATACCCCGCCTTACGCGACGCTCGATATCGAAGCGCTGTCGGCCAAAAACTCGCGGCGGCAGGATGCCACGACCGTCTACGGTGACCTTGACGGGTTCACCAAGTACGTCGGCGCCAATATCTCGACCAATGACGGCGCCAAGCACGTCGTGCGCGCGCTCCATGTCCTGCGGGCCGAACTCGACGCGGTCCTCCATGAGGACTTTCAGGGTCGCAAGGTGCGCTTCATCGGTGACTGCGTTCATGGCCTGCTCGTGGAGGGAACGGCGCAGACCACTGACACGCACGAGACGATCAGCAACATGACCTTGTGCGCCGGTGCGATGCGCAGCAGCTTCAATCTGGCTCTCAAACGCTTGAAGGAAAAGGGCACCGATGCATCGAGTCTCGGACTCGCCATCGGGTTCGAGTATGGGCCGATGAACGTGACCCGCCTGGGCATGAAAGGCGAGCTCATTCGCTGTTCCGTCAGCCGTGGCGTTCTGACTGCTGAAAGCGAACAGGCACGGTGCACCGGAAGGCAAACGGCCATCGGAAAAAACGCCTACGCGAAGTGCACGCATGGCGTTCACGCCATTTTCGGCGACATGCGCATTCGCTCCGACCTCGACTATGACACCGCCGTCAACGAAATGTCTGGGAAGGACGACAAGGCGGCCCGTGCGGCCAAGGCGTTGTCGGCTAGTTCGCTGCTGCAGCCGGCGTCGGCCGCCGCCCAGCCTTTCAGCTTTCCGAACCGTCCTGCTGGCCCGGCCAAAGAGGACGGGTTTGCGTGACCTGGTATTTGACGAACCTTGCGCGCTTCAAAGCCGAGCGTCAGGGGCTAGAAGCGTTAGGTTTGTCTGCCGAATGGTGCACACCGATCGGCTGGCGGATAGACGAGAATATGCGGCTGATATTTGACGCCGACATCACGGTGGACCAACGGGTGTTCCCTGTGTTCCTCCGGTTTCCCGAGCGGTTTCCGCACAGCCCACCATCGCTCTGGCCGCGGGGCGACAACACGCGATGGTCGAACCATCAATTTGGGGCTGGTGGCGAGCTTTGTCTCGAATATGGGCCCGACAACTGGACGCGTGACATGACGGGCGTGCAGATGATCGAGAGCGCGCATCGTTTGCTTGAAGGAGAAAGTCCTCGCTCCAAGGAAGGTGGGGTCGTCGCGTCGCGACACGTGGACACGCTTGGACAGCGCCTGCGGGGCGAAACGCTTCGCCTGCTCGTTACGCGAGAGTTCGCAACCTTCGCCGATGGCGTTCCCGTCGGTGTGAAATTGAAGGGAAATCTGCTTAGCTGCTTTCGGAAGCCGGGAGCGTTCATCTATCTGATCGACAGCGTCACTTTGCCGGATAAATCGACTTGGCGTGATGTCGGAGTGCCGGATTCTCTTGGTTTCGAGGTTAGTGAACGAGAAGCATTTATACTTCGCGTTGAACCGTCCGCGCCGCTGCCCGCAACGAACAACTACGAGGCCTACGCTGCCGGCTGTGCCGCATTGGGCTTTCTACCGGAAGAGCGAAGCGTCATTATCCTGCGCGGCTCTGAGATATCGGGATTCTTCGCCTTCCGCGACAACAGCGATGCATTTAGGCTCGCGACCATTCCGCCGGAACCGGTTAAGCAACGTCTTGATCCCGCGCACCACACCCTCGCAGCGAGAAACGTGGCTATCGTGGGCTGCGGATCGGTCGGCAGCAAGGTCGGTGCCATGCTGGCTCGGTCGGGGGTAGGGCAATTCCTTCTTGTCGATTCCGATGTTCTGCTCCCAGACAACATGGTGCGCCATGATTTGGATTGGCGTGACGTCGGCGCGCACAAGGCCGATGGGCTAGCACGCCGCATCAAGAACGTTCGGCCATCGGCACGAATCCAGGTACGCCGCCTGAAGCTCGCAGGCCAGGAATCCGGAGGAGATGCCGATACCGCGCTAAGCGCGCTCGCAAAATGCGATCTCATCGTAGATGCGACCGCCAATTCCGAGGTGCTTAATCTCATTTCAGCGGTCTCGTCGGACGCCAAGAACCCGGTGTTGTGGGCCAAGGTGTTTGGCGGTGGTGTTGGCGGGGGTATCGCGCGGAGCCGCCCTGGTATCGAGCCTCCTCCGCAGCTGATGCGCCGTTCGATCGAGAATTGGTTTCGTGAGAAAAACGTGACGCCATTTCAGCAAACAGTGGATTATGGTGGCCAACGCGGCGAGGGCGATCCCTATATTGCCGATGATGCCGACGTGACGGCGATTGCCGCGCCCGCCGCACGCCTCGCCATCGATACATTGCTGGTCCGAAATCCCTCACATTTTCCTCACTCTGCCTATGCGATAGGCCTCGCGCCTGGTCTCGTCTTTGGCCAACCGTTCGAAACGTTTCCCATTGAGATCGGAACGCCACCACCGGAGCCGGAAGTTGCGACGCTGTCGACCGAAGATGCTGGCCAGGAGTTCGGATTGATCGTCAAGCTGTTCGAACCAAAATGAAGTTGGAACTACCGGGAGGACTGGTCGACCGGCTGAAGCGGGAGCTACGGAAAGCAGGCAATCGGGAGATCGGCGGTGTCCTGGTTGGGGAGCACCTTCACGACGACGTCTTCAGACTGGTCGATATTTCCGTACAGCGATCCGGTGGCTCGGTAGCGCACTTCGTGAGGCATTTGGAACACAATCGAGCTTTCCTAAAGGAGTTCTTCTCCCGAACGGGAAATGACTATCAGCGGTTCAACTACCTCGGTGAGTGGCATTCGCATCCACTCTTTAGCGCGATCCCCAGCGGTCAGGACATCGCTACCATGCAGGAGATCGTCGAAAACCCCGACGTGGGTGCTAATTTTGTCGTGCTGTTGATCGTTTCCCTGCGTCGGCGCGGGGCCTTGGAGCTGTCTGCCAGCGCATTCCGACCACGCGCAACGCCCGACAACGTCGAGGTCGTCATGGAGGATCAGAAAGAGCCGCCTTCAAAAGGTTGGTTGCAGAGCATCATCGATCTTTTCCGACGCTGAACGTGCGTACGCCGAGCCTTTTCACGAGCTCGCGGATGGCGTCGCAGGCGGGAGCGATGCGGGCCGGAATCGTCGCCGCATCCCCCGCCTCGTAAGGCAAGAGCGTCAATCCCTGCAGGTCCGACGGCAATTTGAGATCCTTGACGCGAGGATGCACCAGGATGGTCCGGTAACGGGTCAATTTGCCCATGAACAGGCCGAGCTCAAAGAGCACGTTGTCGCGCACCGTGGGCGCACGCTTGCCGCGGGACTCTGAGATGTCATCGGGCTCGGCGATCGCGACCGCGAAATCGGACTCGCTGACCTGTTTCTCCAGAGCTTCAAGCGGGTATCCACCCGCGAAGAACACGCCGTCGTCCCAAACAGTGCTAAACACATCCTTTTCCAGTCCGGCGCGAAGCGCATGTGCGACTTTCAGCGACTCCGAGGAAGACATGACAAAGAGCTTTGCCGTCGGATTCGGCGGGTAGATAGTCTTGTTGCGCTGAAGCAGCCGCTTGGACAATTCTTGGGCGATAGGAAGCCACAATGCTGGAAAGCGGTGGCCGACATCCAGAAATGTGTTGCTGGAGAGCTTCACGGCCACGGCAGGCTCCAGCGCCGTAACAGTTGCCGATCGAGGCAATGAGGGCTCGATCGCGGCCATTTCCCCGACGTGTTGGCCGGCCAAACGTGTGGCGACCTGGGCGCCGTTGACCACGATCGCTACGACGCCGGTTACGAGCAGGTAGATATCATTATCTTCGGCATGTTGGACAATAATGTTCTCGCCAGCTTTAAATTCGATGAGTTCGCCGGCGTCAGCAAGGGCATTGGCAATATCGAGGCTGCCGCCCGCAAAATCCTGACGGCGAAGCGAGGCAACGAGCTGAGGGCGATTATGAACTCCCTCGAATCTCTCTTTCATCGCTGCTCTTCCGCCACTTTCGTGAATTCCTGGTGCGGGCGACCGAACTCGAACGGGTCCAACTCCCCAACGGGCTTTCGGGCCACATACGGCTTTTGCCGCTCGCCATCGGCGTGTGTGGTCCAGACTATCCTTTCACCTTAGGCGCTGCCGCTTTAGGTGCCGTCTGTCTGGTCTCTACACCTTCCCCATGTAGGAGCTTGGCTCGGGAATACCGTTGCGTCTACCAGTTTCGGTAGTGTCCACATGATTCCCTTGATAGCGTCAGCCTAGACCTGCCGCCAAGATATCAGGCCTCTGCTGTGCTGCGACGCATCCGACAGCAGTTTAAATAGACCTTATCGATCCACCGGACTGTTCCATAACATCCGATGGCCGAATCCTGATCCAAGAGACGTCACTGCTCGCCGGTACGATAAAGACCGAAAACACCTCCCGTGTTTGGAATGCCGTTGCTGTCAGAGGCTAGGCTGAAGCTTCTCTGGAGGCACGGGAAGGTTGGTTTGCGCGGTGAACAGAGTGGCGACATCGGTCGCGAGCGCCATGTAAGCGTCGTAAGCTGTTTGACTCGCCGGCACGATCGCCTGCGCCAACGCTGCAGGCAGGACGCCATTGTTGCCTGCGATCGCGGACGCACGAAACTTCTTTTCTGCCTCTCGTAGGTCGCCGATCAACTTGTTCAGGTCAGCCATTGAGGTCGGCGTGACGAGCTTGCCGCCGATGTAGACCACTTGGCTAAGTCCAAGAATGCCAAGCAGGGTTTGCGGAATCTCAAAGGAGGACAGTTGGGTGACGCCACCGATGATAAGAGCTCCACCGACTGCCAAGCTAAAAATGAAGCTCTGATAGCGATACACATCAAATTCACCGTCGGTAGAAAAGAGGTCACGCCACTGCGCATCGTTGGCCGTAGGATTGGCGGATGAGGGGAGCCATCGCTTTCTGAGAAGCCAGGCGCGATTTTCTGGCGTTAGAGTTGTCCTGGAGACGTCAGCTCCTTTGGCTACCGTGGAGCCGACGCCAGCGATGCCGAGCAAAAGCAAAACGGTGCTCGAAATGTCTGTCAACAAGCCGGTCTTGAGCAGAAAGTAAGTGATCAACCCAAAAACGATAAGGGAAAACATGAGGACCTGCAGCTTCCCCATGCTGGCCTTGCCGTCCATGCCGGCTGTAATGGGAATAGGGTTCAAATAGCTTACCCAGTGCTCTGGGCGCGTTGGCCGGAATGCAAATGCCGCTATGAGATAGCCGCCGAAGACACAAAGGGCTGCCAAGATCGAACTATAGAGGGATGGGCTCACTCTGACGTTAGCCTCGGACACCTGCAAAGGCGAACCGTCGCGACAGGTAAAAACATAGAACTGGGCTTGCGACCAAGGTGCGTTCAACACGTCGGGAATGCGCACGGTGAGTATGGTTCGATCCTTTCGCATAAGACCCTTCTTCACGATTGGATCGCTGTCTGATGCTTGTCGCGCCACGACGAGCGGCCGGTCCAAAATGATCGGCTTAGATCCTCCGATATCAAGGGAACCAAAGTAGTATTCTGTCTCAGAAAATACTTCGTCCAACCCGACGTCGACCGTTTGACCGGTGGGTAGCAAGAACGTATCGAAGATAATCCGGCCACCAATTTGCCGTCGCTTGTTGACGAGTTCGGATCCAGCATCCTGCTCTGTGATACAGATATCGCGAGGGTCATACTTTTTCTTTTGGGGAGCTGCCGGCTTCTGCGCGGTGGGATCTCCAGTCGGCAGTGCTTGCTTGGTGGCAGCGTCGGAGGCCGGCTGTTCTTTGGGCGGGCCTGTTGGCACTTCTTGAGCATGAGCCTCCAAATCAAAAGACAGCAGGATCAAGAGCCAACCAACCGTTCTCATCGAGACAATCATCAAAGCCCCCCTTGCCTTCAAGCGACATTGCTCTTGCTCAAGTGGCAGCTGCCTTTGGTGCGAACTTGAGCGAAATTTTCTCTACGAGTTGGGGCTCGAGATCTTTCGTCGGGACGAACACTGGAATTTCCGGATTCGGCTTGGTCTTGTCGTGCTTCTTGTTGGCGATCCAGTCTTTCCGCTCTGGGACGCGTTCGAGCCCCACGACGTACATCTCGAAGCCGTCGTCGGTCAGTCGGAAGCGTAGGAAGTTGTTGTATGCGCCAATCCGGAGCGAACTGAAGGCGTCATTGCGGTTCATCCTGAAAAGGAGACAGGTAATCAGCATGTTGAACCCGAATAAAGTGCTTCCCGCGAGGAAACCGACAGGAACAATTTCTACGGCTAGAAGGCCGAACCATTTCCAGACCTCCCACCATTCATCGCTCCATGCGAAATGCGCGTTGTTGAACGCGATCGCGTAGCGTGCGGCATAGATCAGAACGAGGACGTGGGCGGCCGCATGCACAGCGGCCGAACTCCAGATCTTAAATTTCTTGGAGACTTCTTGCTTGAAGGTATACCCGATCAAGGATGCGCCGAAGATCGCGGCGATCAAAGCGTAGACGTCCGGTCGGTCTCGCAGCGATATCAGCACCGCGAACAGGAAGTAGATCCCGCCCATCAACAGGGAAAAATCCCAGTTTGTGAAGGCAAAGAACACGTTGCGGAGCGTGAGCCACCTGCTCGTCGAGAAAGATGGGTAGGCAGCAGCCGTCGTCTTCTCCGGATGCCTGGGGTCTGGCATGGTACCAAGCTTCAGTCTCTCGCGGTGGTTGACGAAGATCACTGAGACGTCCTGCTCGAGTTGGTGCGTCGGATGCAAGAAGGCGCCTCCGCCGCCCGAGGTTACGTACTGACGGTCGTCTTTACCGACATAGCGGCTGTAATGGTGCGTGTCGCCCGACAGCAGCACCGGGATGGTGTGACCGCGCCCGGCGTTGATCGCGATGCCGGCGGCATACTCCATAATCTCCCAGGAATTTCGATTAGTGTCCATGTACAGCCACCCTGGCTCGGCACTGCATAGGATGATTTTAGAGCTTTCGGGCATGTGCGCCGCGATGTGTTTGAAATAGTCGAACTGCGGCTGATCCATGTTGTCGGCAAGCTGGACGTCGGTTGCCCACAGCCACCACGTCTCGGTCAGACGAACCGCGAAGTAGCTGCGACGCTGGTAGGAACGCCAAGCGCCGACGTGCCATGGCTTCTCCCGAGTGAAGAGCGCTAGGAACAGCACCAGCCCGTCGTACCAATCGTGGTTGCCGGGAATGGCCAGCAAGGGCCTCCCCGCGTCGTTCTTCTTGTCAGAGTCGGGAGCCGCCCAGGCATAGGGCTGCCAAAGCTGGTTAATATAAGCCTGCCGGGTAGCCTTTGGATACACTTCGTCGCCGCCCATAACGAGCGCTTGGCCGCGTGGAAGCGTGAAGTCGCCGACCTTCAATTCGTTGCGGGCGAGCAGGCTCGCCACCGCGAAGGTGCTGTCGAAGCCGTCGCCCAAATCGGCGATCCAAACGAACCAGACGCCGCCCTTTTCATCGGGTTTGAGGCGCATTCGAAATTCCTCTGCCCGCCTTGCATGTTCCTCGGGCGGCACGGTGTCGAGTGCCGCGATCATCAGTCGCCTGTCTGCGTACTGTCCGAACATCGACGACACGACCACGTTGTTCAGCAATTGGAGCAACAGCACCGGATCGAACCAGTGCGCCATTCGGGGGTAGGTTTTCGTGTCGTTGAGCAGGTCGTCAGCCATTTTAAGCTCTAATGAATTGAAATTACGCCGTTTTCCGCCGAGCCGCTGAAGTCGAGCATCCGGGCACTAATCCTTCTACTCATTGCCGGGCAAAGGGCACTGCCAGAGCAGCTGCGTCTGGCGCAACAAATAGTCCACAGCCACGGGAATAGGCGGCGGCTCAAGCGATGGAGAACGTAAATCGCAACGACCATCGAATATCCAAGAGTCCGATGTCGCTATCTATCGTCAGAATGATCGCAGCTTTGAGTAGAAGTGTCTACCGCGTACTCTCTCGGGGCTGGCGCCGGGCAATCTTGAGAGACACCCCACCCCGTATTACAGTTCCAGGAGGGGTACAGGCACTATGGGCAATTGCGAATATTGCGGCGAGCCGGTCGGCCTGTTTCGCTCGATCCATAAAGAGTGTGCAGCGCAGCGTGATCGAGCTCGAAAGGACATCGACCTTGCATTTCAAAACGTCATGCTGGTGGAACGGCCTCCGGCTCCGCCGACCTTTCGGGCGATCATTGAGAAGCTTGGTAACGACGCTCAACTCACACCTAATGAGCTTCGAGCGAAGGTTTTATCAGGTCTGGTGATTGCTCTTGATGCGGCACTAACCGATTTCAATCTATCTGAAAATGAACTTGGACGCTTCAATACAATCGTCGATGCCTTTGCCTTGGATGCAGCCGCATTCGACGAAGCCGGTATCAAGCAAAAGCTCGTACAGGCTCTGATACTAAAAGACTTGTCGGAGGGGCGGCCGTCGACGCGCGTTCAACTCTCAACACCATTGCCGATCGCCCTGAAGCGGGGAGAAGCGATTCAGTGGCTGTTTAATAATGTGACGTTACGCGAACCGCGCACCAGCTACCATTACCAGGGCGGCTCCCACGGGGTCTCAATAAGACTGATGAAGGGTGTTTCATACCGCGTCGGTTCCCATCGAGGACAGCGGATCTCAACTACGGAAGTTGTTACGGTCGGATCCGGCTCAATGGCTGTATCAACGAACGCAGTTTACTTCATGGCTGGTGCAAGCAGCAAAAAAGTGTCACTCTCAGGAATGGTGTCTGTCGATGCATTTGATGATGGGGTCATCGTAACGCCTTCTCGCGGCAAACAGCAGATTTATCTGATGTCCGACTCCCTGTTCGCGGCAAACCTGATTTTGAAGTCGGCAGCCTTATAGTTTTTTTGCGACTTTGTGGTCTCCACAGAGCCGGCGCCCGTGCCCTAGCTAAGGCGCCATTTCATCGATCAGCCGGCGCTGCGCATGCCAGGATAGGGGCAGCAACTTAGGTATTTGGTTGAGCCTGCAGGGCGCGTCGCCCCGAAGGGCCGCGTCTGTCACTTCAGGAGGCAGATAAGCCAGTCTAAGACCTTGTCGAATGACCTTTGGATTGAATTTCGCCGCTGCAGCCAGCCTCTCTATTGACGCGTGCCGGCCGCTCGATAGCTGGTCAAGCCATCCGTGGGCTCTGGCTATCGCCCTGATCAGCTTCGGGTCACCTTCTGCGCTGGGCGATGCATGCCGGACGTACGCTTGCGATTTCGGTTTCGATGACCACGGGACTTCAATCGGGCGCTTGTTGCCTTTCGCGTGTGTCAACACGATCAGCACCTTGCCCGTTTCAATCGTAGCGCGTTCGACGCAATCGAATACTTGCTTCACCTCAATATCGTCAGCGTTGAGCTTCTTTCGGACCGTAGTCTCAATAACGCGCTCGACTTCTGGTGCGGGGACTCGGTTGACTGATCCGCCCTTGTCTTTGCGCCCGCGAAGAGCCGCGCTGACGTAAAATCGATAGCGCACACCATTCTTGCTAGAAAAGCTCGGGCCCATTCGATTGCCCTTGTCATCGAAAAGCTTGCCCTGGAGCAGGGCCCCGCTTTCAGAAAACTTGACCTTCCGCTTGACCGTGTTCGATTTCAGCAGTTCCTGGACCTTATCAAAGGTCGGGCGGTCAAGGATGGCCTGGTGCTCTCCCTTGAACCACTTGCCGCCGTGATGGGTTTCCCCAACGTAAATGCGGTTCTTCAGGAAATAGGCGAGGGGACCATAGGTGAAGGGAATGCCACCCTTGTATCTCGCGACTTTGGTGTTCCGGCGCTTGGTCACGATTTTTCGCCTGTCTAACTCGCCGACGAGCCGGCTGAAGGATCCGAGTTCGAGGTACATGCTGAAGATGGTTCGAACCGTCTCGGCCTCGGATTTGTTGATGACGAGCTTCTTTTCTTTGGCATCATAACCAAGTGGAACGGAGCCACCGGTCCATTTGCCCTTGCGCCGGCTGGCGGCCACCTTGTCTCGGACCCGCTCAGCGGACAGCTCTCGCTCAAACTGAGCAAAGGACAGAAGTACGTTCAAGGTAAGCCGTCCCATGGACGTCGTTGTGTTGAACTGCTGGGTAACGGCCACGAACGAGACTGATTTGGAATCGAAGGCTTCGACCAGCTTTGCGAAATCAGCGAGCGAACGGGTCAGGCGATCAATTTTGTAGACCACGACCACATCGACCTTGCCGGCGTCGATATCGGCTAACAGTTGCTTGAGGGCAGGGCGATCAAGGTTGCCGCCGGAATACGCGGGGTCATTGTATTGCTGGGGCAGGGCCTTCCACCCCTGAAACGCCTGACTCTTGATATAGGCCTCGCAAGCCTCGCGCTGGGCATCCAAGGAGTTGAACTCCTGATCGAGGCCATGCTCGGTCGACTTGCGGGTATAGATGGCGCATCGCAGGATCTTCGCGTCACTTGCCATCGTTGGCCTCCTGACGCGTTGAACGGAGCCCGAAGAACCGGGGTCCGTTCCATTTCGTTCCCGTGATGGCGAAAGCGATTTCGGAGAGGCTGGCGAACTTCTTGCCGGCATGGGTGAAACCATCGGCCGTCACGGTGACCCGGTAGGTCTTGCCATTCCAGGTCCGCACAATCTCGGACCCGGGCTTGATCTGCGGCGGTAGTTCAAGGCGGCCCATCGGCTTGCCTGAGGCCACCTTTACCAGTTGGTCGAGTAACCGCCGGGTGTCTGGGGAAAGGCCGCCGTAGGCCTTCTCCTGAATCGTGTGAGCAATGCTGCGACGGAGGAGGTCCGGACCGAACGCTTTTGGCGGGTCGGTCCGGAACAGCTCAGTGTAGCGTTTGCGTAAGGCGACAATAGGCATGGTCGCCAGCCGATCCAGCTCCGCCTCGACAGCTGGATCGGTCCCTACCGGCCGGTTTGTGGGTTTCACGAGGCTGCACCCGCCTTGGCGATCTTGTAGACGCGGGTGCCATCGACCTTATCGGACGTGAGGGTCAGTTTCAGCTTCTTCTTGACCACTCCGGCAAAGAAGCCGCGGACCGAGTGCTGCTGCCAATCCGTCGCCTTCATGATGGCTTCGATGGTCGTGCCCTTGGGTTGGCGGAGCAGGCCGATCACGGTCTCCTGTTTGGATGAGCGGGCTGATGCTTCCTTCGCTTTCGACGCAATCGCTTTGGTGGAACCGGATGCCTTGCGAGATTTCGTAGCCTTGGAGATGGGGCGGCTGGATCGGGACTGAGGGGATTTGGACTTCGGCTTTGCTTTACGGGTGGCCATCTGGCTCTCCATCGTTTCAACGACAGCATCATGTGCTGCCACTGACACAAGCCCGGCCTAAGGCCGGGCGATGGAGCGCCATCTAGTCGCTCACTCCTGCGAGAGCCTATTCAGCAGCGACGCTGCATCGTGGAGTCGACCGGCTTGATAAATCAGCTGTTCGATATCCATCGAAATAGTCACTGCTTCTGCGATGCTGCCTGCGTGCGCGCAGGCTTGTGCCGCCTTCGCAATCTGGGCTGCCTCGGATAGCCGCGCATGGATTTCGTCAAGACAGGCGGTAACAGCATCTTTGAAGGTCGGATTCGCCATTTTCATCCCCGTGTTGTGGGGACACTGACGCTCTGGTGGCAGTTGAAGTCGAGCGAATTCGGAGCAATCTTGTGGCTCTTTGCCCGGTCGAAATCAGCCGCGTTTGTGCGCGGCCTTAGTTGGCTTTGCGGCCACGAAGTCCCGAAACAACTTGACGGGATCGGCCCCCAGGGCGCGGGCAATAGCTACAAATTCGATGACGTCGATGCGCCGCTCGCCGCCCTCGTACTTGGCTATGAATGATTGAGGCCGGCCCAATTTCTTAGCCAAGGCCTGCTGGCGAATGCCCGCGTCTTTCCGCACTGCGACAAGAGCCGCGATTAGTCGGGCATATTCCGGGGATTTGAGGGACTTTTGCATTGACCGCCGGGCCTGTGAATCGGCGGCAGGGAATTTGATCCCGAATAAGGATTATCCCAAAACTGGATATATGTAGGGTTGTGAGCTATCGTCTAGGCGTTAATTGCCTACGGGGGTAGCGCGCATGGACACTGACGCTTCTGTTGAAAACGATTGGATAGACAGGTCCCGGGAGGACCTCCCTAACCCTAGGCTGGATGCCTTTCCGGGAAAGGGCATGCGCCTCTTGGCGGGATGCCTCCTAGCATACATGGCGATGTTCTCAGCGTCGGCTTCTTGGGGCCGCGACGAAAAGCCGGCTCAGCAAGACTCTGCAGTGACGGAAGGACTTCTGAACTGCGACAGACAAGCCGAGAGTGAGGCTGCGCAAGCCTCTCAACTCAGTCCGGTCGCTCCAACCTCGTTTCTCAACCCCATTTTGCTTCTTAACGACCTGCACCGGCGTAAGCAGGAAGAGGCAAACCAACCCGAGCTACTGGACCGGATCGAGCAAAAGCGACAGCAATGCCGCAAGAACGTTGTGGCTGCCGCCACCCGACAAGCGCAAGAGGTGCTGAACCAGAAATCGGACGACGCACGCGGATATAAGCCGATATCGTTTGAAACCTTCGCTCTGGACGCCAAGAGCTTGGCATCGAAGCAAGCCCGGATATCGATGAAGGGCTCCTATATGCCGGACGGAAATTTCGAGTGGTTCTTTCCCAGTCAGATGGAAGCATTCAACGCTAGAAACTATCCGGAGCAGGGACGCAATGCGGCCAAGATCCCGCTCCTCACTGAAGACGCATCCCGCGACTTCAGAAAATTCCTACTGAAATGTAAATCCACCCCGGGTGCGAACCAGATGGGTTGCCTGACAGTAATCACGGGCCATGTCAGCCTTTGTTCAGTAACCGGGCCGCTGGCATCCGGAACCAGTCTCCCCTGCATCGTTGTCGAGAATGGGCGAGAGATCAGGTAACGAAGCTGCCGCGGCGCTGCCGCCCGCTAGAAGCCTTCACTGTTCCCAAGCGAGATCGCAATCCCATAGCAAAACGTATCCAACAGATCGTCCTCGCGGTCGCTGTCCTTGTCTCCAACGCGAAAACTCTCCACCTGATCCATCAGGTGATTACGCGATTTGCGTTTGTAGATAGAAACCTTGTTATAGGCGTGGTCGGAGTATTTGACTTTCTCCTGATGCACATACCCCGACACCGAGATCGCGCGCTCGTCCTTGCCCACTGCAGTCAATTTTGAATCAATGGCGATCGCCGGCAAGCTCCGACGGTTGGCTTGCTGCAGGAGAATCGTTCCAGAGTTCTTGTCTTCGATCCAGGCACCGAGGCCTCCGGCTCGCGCTTGACAAAGCCTCGCGAGTTCCTCCAGCCGTCGGAAGACCGAAGGCAACCAAGTCTCCAGGGTCGCTCCTTCGATCTGCACGATATCCCAATCTAGGATCGTGAGTGGAATGCCGCCGCCATGGCGGTTGATCGCGAAATACGTGACAGCCGTCGCATCATGCTCCGTGCCGGTCTTTGACGCTGTATCGATGACCGCGAACACACCATCGCAATGGCTGGGGAAGGGCACCGGTTTGCCCTGGTCGAGCAGCTTCTCGCGGCTGAAGAAGGCCACGCCCGACCAGTCCACGAATTCCGCGAGGTATTCCTGAGCATACACGAGAGGGTCATTGTTCTTGATGAGGTCAGCCTGAAAAAGCTCCTTCCGCTTCAACCAATCCTCGATGCTCTCATCCTGCAGGCGCTTCGGCAGGAGAGGGTTGTCCATGGTCCGAGCGTGATACTCGGTGAAGCCGTACTGTGGATCTGTGCAAATGTTGAAAAAGAAGTTGTCCGGATTTTTGCCAGCCGAGTTGGAGCAGACGAGGGCCTCACCTTCAAAGTCGTAAAGGGTCGGCTTGATCGACTTTTCCCAGATCTCCATGGTCGAGCCATCGGTCTTGTTGTCGCCGTCCTTGCCGAATGCGGCCTCGTCGATCACGACCCGATGGTAGCGCCGGCCACGACCTGCGATCGAATTCTCAAGCGACCAGAAGTCCAACCGGCCGCCGGTCTTGATTTTCATGACGCCGGCGGTCTTGGAGGTGTGCTCGACGAGGCCCGCCAGCGCCGATGCCGTTTCCGAATACACCTCGGCCCATGTCTTGTGTTGCGGAGCAAGCCAGGCGCACTCAAACCCCTGCACAAGCCCTTCCTTGATCCAGGTTTTTGCAAAGTCGGTCTTGCCAAAGCGTCTGCCGCACCGCAGCGCCTTGAAACGGTGCCCGCGCAGCGCCAGAAACGC
>OEIU01000836.1_pt1 | contig 24367 bp, 28 predicted proteins | sample 1539221 | NCBI WGS metagenome assembly OEIU01 (sample SAMN03792071, study PRJEB22550) | activated sludge metagenome | feature: wastewater treatment plant; material: activated sludge; isolation source: Wastewater treatment plant of a petroleum refinery complex | place: Argentina: Zarate | collected...
GCCGCGACCTGAAGCATTCGCCGCTGATTTCGAGGGGTCGGGCCCAGCGGTCTTGTCGTCCCGATGCACCGCGGGAGGCTCAGCCGTGCGCGCGCCGCGGCGAGCTTTCACGGTAACGGTCATGACGACCGCTTACATCTTTGCCATATCCACGCTGGGCCTCAACCTGATTACCGGTTATACCGGCCAGTTCAATCTTGCGCACGCGGCCTTCATGGCGCTGGGTGCATATACGGTCGGCATCCTGACGGTGGATTACAACTGGCCATTCTGGTGGGCCTTTCTGGCGGCGTGCCCGGTCGTCATGATCATCGGAATTCCGCTTGGCTGGTTATCGTTGCGCCTCAAGGGGCATTACTTCTCCATCTTCACGCTGTGCCTGGGATTGATCGTGTTCCTGGTCATCGAGAAGTGGGATGGGCTCACCCATGGCGTCGTCGGTATTATCGGCGTGCCGGCGCCTTCGGTGGGCGACTTTGAATTCACGTCCTCGCGCTCGACCTACTATCTTGTGTTCGCGTTCCTGTGCGCGGCAACCTGGTTCATGTTGCGCTTGGTGAATTCTCTGGTCGGACGGTCGTTTATTGCCATCCGCAACGGCGACGATCTGGCACAGGCGCTGGGTATAAATCTCGCACGCACCAAGCTGCTTGCTTTTCTTATATCGATCTTGTACGCGGGTCTGGCCGGCGGGCTTTACGCAGGCTTTGTTCGCTTCCTTAGCCCGGATTTGGCGAGCGAGATGCACACCTTCGAGATGACCATGTATATGCTGGTCGGCGGGATCGGTACCGTCTTCGGCCCGTTGCTCGGTGCCATCATCGTGCCGTGGCTAACCCAGTTCATGCAGTTTCTGGCGGACTATCGTTTTGTCGTATTCGGCCCGTTACTGATCCTGATCGTCATCTTCGTGCCCAACGGCATCGTTGGGGGTTTCATGGCTTGGCGGGCGCGCCGCGCTGCCGGCACGTCGCCAGGCGCGGCGGGTGTCACGGTCCGCAACGACAGCGGAGCTCCCAATGCTTAAGGTGCAACACCTGACCAAGCGCTTTGGCGGTAATGTGGCCGTGCATGACGTATCCACGACGGTAGAAGAAGGCAAGATCAACGCCATCATCGGGCCGAACGGCGCGGGCAAGACCACGTTTTTCAATTTGATCAGCGGAGTCCACCCGGTCACCTCAGGAACCTTGACTTTCAACGGGCAGGACATCACGCCGCTGGCGCCCGATCAGGTAGCGCGATTGGGTATCGCACGCACCTTTCAGGCCACGACGCTGTTCGACATGGCGACGGTGCTGGACAACCTGATCGTTGGTCACCGCTTAAGAACACATTCCAACATCTGGGATGTATTCATCGGCTCGAGACGCCTCAAGGAGGAGGAACGCATATGCCGCGAGAAAGCGCGTGAAGCGCTGGATTTCGTTGGACTGTCACACGTCGAGAACCGCTTGGCCAGTGACATTACCCAGGAGCAGCGCAAGCGGCTGGCGTTTGCACTGGCGCTGGCGACCGAGCCCAAGCTGGTGCTGCTCGACGAGCCCGCAGGTGGTGTCAACCCGGAAGAGACCGAGGGCCTGTCCGTGCTGATTCGCAAGATGGTCAACAGTGGCCTGACGGTCTGTCTGGTGGAACACAAGATGGACATGATCATGAAACTGGCGGACAAGATACTGGTGCTCAATTTCGGTGAAAAGATTGCCGAAGGTACCCCGGCTGAAATCCAGGCCAACACGGACGTCATCGAAGCCTATCTGGGAGCGGATTATGCTAAGGCTAAGTAGCGTAATGCTCTCGTACGGCGGCTTCCGCGCACTCGACGGCATTGACTTGCACGCAGACAAGGCCGAGCTTGTGGTATTGCTGGGTGCGAATGGCGCAGGCAAGAGTTCGACGTTCCGTGCCATCAGTGGCCTGCACAAGGCGAGCGGCAGCATTCGCCTGGGTGACGCCGAACTGATTGGAATGCGCTCGGCACAAATCGTGCGCCAGGGCGTCGTTCAGTGCCCGGAAGGGCGCAAGCTGTTCCCCATGATGTCGGTGCTCAAGAACCTGATGATGGGCGCGTTTGTGTACTCATCGGAACGGTCCGAAAACAAGAAGCGGCTCGATCAGATTCTGGGTATGTTTCCAATCCTGGATGAGAAGAAGAATGATCCCGCCGGCTCGCTCAGCGGCGGGCAGCAGCAAATGGTGGCCATCGGCCGCGCGCTGATGGGCCGTCCTAAGCTGCTGCTGCTGGATGAGCCGTCCCTCGGTTTGGCACCGCTCGTCGTCAAGCAGATGTTCGAGATCATTCAGCAGATCAACCGAGATGGCACGACGGTCCTGCTGGCTGAACAGAACGCCTTTGCCGCGTTGAGCATATCCGATCGCGCTTATGTCATGGAACGCGGTCGCATCATTATGGAAGGCAAAAGCAGCAAGTTGCTGGGCGACGAACGCATCCGCAAGGCATACATTGGCGGTTAATATTCAAAGCTGTACTGATCAGCGGCCAATCCGGAGAATATCGCACTTCAACTAGGAATATCTATGTTGTTTTTTGAATTTCAAAGGATAGAAGCCGTCACGAAAATAAAACATTGTTGGCGACTCGCCCTCGGCAGGGGCAGCAGCAGCAACTATTCGAGGCGTTTCAGAGAAGTATGCGAGGGCATTGATACAAGCTGCCTGTTGCTCACTTTTTCATCAATCAAGGAGTAAATCATGAAACTGGACCTTCGAAATGCTTTGTTGGTTGCTGCTGCTGCAGGAGGTTTGGCATTGATGCCGGCAATGGTGCTAGCGCAGGAGGCCGTCAACATTGGCTTTTCCGGACCGCTTTCCGGGGGCGCCGCGCTTTACGGAAAAAACGTTCTTGACGGCATGAAATTTGCTGTCGATGAAATCAATGCCAAAGGTTTTGAAATAGGCGGCAAGAAAGTCAAATTTGAAGTTGTCGGGCTGGACGACCAGTACAATCCCAGTCAAACCGCCGTGAATGCGCAGCGACTGGTCCAGCAAGACAAAGCATCCACCATTGTGGTCCCGCATTCAGGTGGTATTTTTGCGGTACAAATCAGGAATCAACAGCAAAATCTGCTGCTGCTGGCATATTCCAGTCTACCTGATATCACAAAACGCGGTAACAAGTTGACCATTGAACTGCCGCCCAACATTACAGAATACATACCGCCATTCATCAATTACGAAATGGGGAAATTTGGCAAGAAGTTAGCTATCCTGGTGACCGACTCGGATTATGGCAAGATCTGGCAGAAGGATTTCAAGGCCGCCTGGGAGAAAGCCGGTGGCCAAGTTGTCAGCGACAATACCGCGAGCTACAACAAATCGGCCGATTTTTACAGTGGTGTGAGTCGTGCACTGGCCGAAAAACCTGACGTAATGCTCATTGGCGGACCTTCCGAACCCACTGCATTGGTGGTGAAGCAGGCGCGTGAATTGGGATTCAAGGGCGGTTTTGCGGTACTCGATCAGGCCAAATTCGATGAGATAGCGCAAGTGATCGGCGGTATGACACTGCTCAACGGGTCGATCGGTGTGCTCCCGACGATGCTGGACACGCTGCCCGAGACGCAGGCCTTTGTCAAGAGAGCTCAAAAGGTTTATCCGGATCGCATTATCGGCAGCGAGTTCGGGATTCCATATGTTGCCGTTCATGCCACAGCCGAAGCCATGAAACTTGCGGGCACTAGCAGCGATGCCAAGGCGATCCGCGAGAAGATGGATGCAGGATACAAGGCATTGCCGAAGTCGGTGAATTTTTACGGATACACCAGCGTGGATGCGGCGGGTCATGCCTTGATGGATGGCCGGGTTGCCGTGGTCGAAGACGGAAAGTTGCGCGAAGTCAAGCTTGCCGACTTGGCGAAAAAGAACTGACCCGCCATGCGTTCTCGTTTTGTCGCGGCCAGAGGTCCTGAATGGCCAGGATGCTGCGCATGCCAAGTGTCGACCTGACGACCGCAGGTCGGACATTTTCATCAAGTGGAACGCCTGGATCGACGTCGATAGTCCGATCTACCGTGCCGCATGCAATAAACGGAGATACTTGAATGTCCACAACACGAAGAGAAATCATTCTGGCGGGATTGGCGGCGACGGAACTAACCCTCGTTCCACTGGCAGCGCTTGCGCAAGACGTGGTCAAGATCGGCTATTCCGGCCCCCTTTCTGGCGGCGCCGCGTTGTATGGCAAGAATGTACTTGACGGCCAGCTGATGGCGGTGGCCGAAATGAATGCTGCCGGCGGATTGAAGGTAGGTGGCCACACCGTCAAGCTAGAGGTGGTCGCACTCGACGATCAATACAATCCGAGCCAAACGGCGATCAACGTGCAGCGCTTGGTGCAACAGGACAAGACACCATCGGTCCTGATTTCACATTCAGGTGGTGTCTATGCCGCACAAACGCGAAACCAGCAACAGAACGTCTTGATCTTCGCCTCGAGCAGCGTGCCGGAAATCACTTCGAAGGGGAACCAGCTGACGATTCGTACATCTCCGCTGTTCACTTCGTATATCCCCGGATTCATTCAATATTCGATGAAGACGCACGGGAAACGGCTGGCCCTGGCGGCCGGAGATCACGATTACGCTAAGGCATGGGCCAAGGCGTTCAAGCCCGCCTGGGAGAAAGCAGGCGGAGAAGTCGTCGCCGACAACCCGATGAGTTACAACAAGTCCGCCGATTTCTACAGCGGAGTGAGCAAGGTGTTGGCAGCGAAGCCCGACGTAATCCTGATTGGCGGCGCATCCGAGCCAACGGGCCTAGTCATCAAACAGGCTCGCGAGTTGGGCTTCGGGGGCGGTTTCGTCATGATCGACCAGGTCAAGGCCGAAGAGGTCGCCAAAGTGACCGACGGCTACGCGGCCATGAACGGATCGATCGGCATCATGCCTCTAATCGAAATTCCAACGCCGAAGGTCAAGGCGTGGATTGCGAACTACCACAAGACGCATCCCGACAAGACGCCTACGTGGGACGAGGCGTTGAACTACGTCTCGCAACACGCGCTCGGGCGTGCCATGGAACTGGCAGGAACGAGCAGCGACGCCAAGTCGATTCGGGCGAAGATGGACGAGGCCTACAAGACCTTGCCGGCCAACACGAACATTCTCGATGCCAAGGGTGTCGGTGCCGACGGTGGCGTTTTGCAGGCCCCCCAGGTCGGCGTGATCAACGACGGCAAGATGCGGCCATATCAGATGGGCACCTGAGTTTCAAGGGATCCCAGCTTGCATCGGTCGGTGACGACGTGAGCGACGATCACGACGGGAAGCATCTTTGGTGAGTGGCCCGCCACTCGAAGGCGACGCAAGTCAGGGTAAGCCTGAACTGGTCGGCGCAGAAGCTGGATCTCGAGGTTGCGGACAACGGCCTCCGCTATCGAAGCCGCATCCTCGACAAGCTCGGCGTCGCCAGCAATGCGGAGTTGGCGCGTTATGCGCTGCTGCACCGGCTGATCGACTAGGCCGACTACCGCGCAAACCGCGCAATGGAACCAGGAGGCAGACATGCAGAAGGACTTCGACATCGTGATCCACGGCGCCAGCGGCTTCACCGGCCGGCTGGTGGCCGAAGTCATGGCGGCACGCTACGCCAACGGCGGCCATGCCGAAGGTATCCGCTGGGCGATGGGCGGGCGCAGCCCGTACAAGCTGGCGCGAGTACGCGACGAGATCGGCGCACCGGCGGACACGCCGCTGGTGGTGACCGACGTGCAGTCGCCCGCGTCGCTGCAGCAGTTGATGCAGCGCACCCATGTCGTGCTCAGCACCGTCGGCCCGTACCAGCTCTACGGCAACGAATTGCTGGCGGCCTGCGCCGCCAGCGGCGTGCACTACGTCGACCTGTGCGGCGAGCCGGCGTGGATGCGGCAGATGATCGACGCGCACGACGCACAGGCGCGCTCCACCGGCGCGCGCATCGTCTTCTCCTGCGGCTTCGACTCGATTCCCTTCGACCTGGGCGTGTTCCATCTGCAGCAGGCCTTCCGCCAGCGCTACGGCCACCCGGCCTCGCGCGTGCGCGGCCGCGTGCGCAAGATGAAGGGCACGTTTTCCGGCGGCACCGCGGCCAGCCTGAAGGCCACGCTGGCCGCGGCCGCAAAGGATCCGCGCGTGCTCGACTGGCTGCGCAGCCCCTTCAGCCTGACGCCGGGCTTCGAAGGGCCGAAGCAGCCTTCGGGCAACAAGCCGATGCTCGACGAGGCATTGGGTCAGCTCAACGGCGAAAGCGTCTGGGTCGCGCCCTTCGTGATGGCGCCGATCAATACCAAGAACGTGCACCGCTCCAATTTCCTGCTGGGCCAGGCCTACGGCGCCGACTTCGTCTACGACGAAATGCTGATCACCGGCCCGGGAGCGAAGGGCGAGCGGATCGCCCAGGCCGTGGCCGGCGACAAGTCGATGGGCGGCGACGGCGGCCCGCAGCCCGGCGAAGGCCCGTCGAAGCAGGAGCGCGACAGCGGCTTCTACGACCTGCTGTTCCTGGGCGAGGACGCGCAGGGCGAGCGGCTGCGCGTGGCCGTCAAGGGCGACCGCGACCCGGGCTACGGCTCGACCAGCAAGATGATCGCCGAGAGCGCGGTGTGCCTGCTGCGCGATGCGGGCAGCCTGCCCGGCGGCCTCTGGACCACCGCACCGGCGATGGGCGAAAAGCTGATCGCACGCCTGCAGGCCCACGCGGGCCTGAGCTTCGCGGTCGAAGCATGAGCTTCTTCAAAGCGGTGGGGCTGGAGCATGCCAGCCGCCTGATCAACCACGGCCCGACGGTGCTGGTGACCAGCGCGCATGCGGGCCGGCGCAACATCATGGCCGCGGCCTGGTCGATGCCGGTGGAGTTCGCGCCGCCGCGCGTGGCGGTGGTGATCGACAAGAAGACCTTCACGCGCGAACTGGCCGCCGCCAGCGGCACCTTCGCGCTGTGCCTGCCGGGGCCGGCACTGGCCGGCCTGACTTATGCGGTGGGCAGCGAAAGCGGCCGCGAATTCGACAAGTTCGCGCGCCACGGCATCGCCGCAGGTACCGGCCCGGTGCTGGGCATGCCGGTGCTGGAAGCGGGCTGCGCCGCCTGGCTGGAATGCCGGCTGATCCCCGAGGCCCATGCCGAGGACGCCTACGACACCTGCTTCGCCGAAGTCGTGGCCGCGGCCGCCGACGAGCGCATCTTCAGCGGCGGACGCTGGAGCTTCCGCGACGACAACACCGAGCTGCAGACCATCCACCACCTGGGCGGCGGGCGCTTCGTGCGCGCGGGCGGCGTGATTGAGGCCCGCGCGACGCGGTGACTGCACGAGCCGCCTGCCGGGTCACAGCTCCTGCCGGGCGAGCTGCAGACGCTGCTGGAAGCGCTGGGCCGAAGTTCCGCCCCTGCTGTGGCGCAGCTTCGGCCTAAAGCCGCACGCCCGTCCGGCGCGGGCCGGCTTCCTACAATCGGCGCGGTGAACCTGCTCAACGCCGACCTGCACTGCCACTCCGTCGTCTCCGACGGCACCCTGCCACCCGAAGCGCTCGCCCGGCGCGCCAAGGCCAACGGCGTCGAGTTGTGGTCGCTGACCGACCATGACGAGGTCGACGGCCAGCAGCGCGCCGCCGCGGCCGCGCGCAGCCTCGGGCTCGACTACCTGAGCGGCTGCGAGATCTCGGTCAGCTTCGCCGGCACCACGGTGCACATCGTCGGCCTCGGCTTCGATGCCGGCGACCGCGCGCTGCGCGACGGCTTGGCGGCGACACGCGGCGGACGCAGCGCGCGCGCGCGGCAGATGGCCGAGTCGCTGGCCGGCGCGGGCATCCGCGGCGCGTTCGACGGCGCGCTGCGCCATGCCGGCAACCCGGCGCTGATCTCGCGCACGCACTTCGCGCGCTGGCTGGTCGAGACCGGCGTCTGCGCCGACACCAACGAGGTCTTCCGCCGCTTCCTCATCGAAGGCAAGCCGGGCTACGTGCCGCACCGCTGGGCTTCGCTCGGCAACGCGGTGCGCTGGATCGTCGATGCCGGCGGCCTGGCGGTGATCGCGCACCCGGGACGCTGCAGCTTCACCGCCAACGAGGAATACGCGCTGTTCAGCGAGTTCACCGCCCACGGCGGCCGCGGCGTCGAGGTCGTCACCGGCAGCCACACCAGCGCCGACTACCTGAAGTACGCCGACATGGCGCTGGAGTTCGGCCTGCTCGCTTCGCGCGGCAGCGACTTCCATTCGCCCGAAGAAAGCCATACCGACCTAGGGTGCTTGCCTGACCTGCCCGGCCAGCTGACGCCCGTGTGGCAGGCGCTGCAGCAGCGCGTGCAGCGCGCCTGAAAGGGCGAAGCATTCCGCCGCGCCATGTCGCAGTATTTCGAGGTCCACCCCGCCAACCCGCAGCCGCGGCTCTTGAAGCAGGCCGCGCAGATCCTGCAGGGCGGCGGCATCGCCGCCGTGCCCACCGATTCCAGCTACGCGCTGGTGTGCAGGCTCGACGACAAGGCCGCGGCGCAGCAGCTGCGCCGGCTGCGCCAGGTCGACGACAAGCACCACCTGTCGCTGCTGTGCCGCGACCTGAGCGAACTGGCCGGCTGCGCGCGCGTGGACAACCAGCAGTACCGGCTGCTGAAGCTGGGCACGCCCGGGCCCTACACCTTCATCCTCGAAGCCACCAAGGAAGTGCCGCGCCGCCTGAGCCACCCGTCGCGGCGCACGATCGGGCTGCGCGTGCCCGACCACGCGGTGACGCAGGCGCTGCTGGAGAGCTTCGGCCAACCGCTGCTGGGCACGACGCTGATCCTGCCCGGCGAGCGCGAGCCGCTGAACGACCCGCGGCAGATCCGCGAGCACTTCCAGAAGACGCTGCAGGCGGTGATCGATGCCGGCGCCTGCCCGATGCAGCCGACCACGGTCATCGACCTGGTCGGCGGCACGCCGCAGGTCCTGCGCAAAGGCCGCGGCGAACTGGCGCGGCTGGGGTTGAGTCCCGCGTGACTGCGCTGCGGCTGCCGCGCGCCGATCAGACCGCGGCCGTCACCATCATCTCCACCTTCCAATCCGGCTTGGCCAGCTTGGCCAGCACCGTGGCACGCGGCGGCGCCTGGCCGGCCGGCAGCCAGGCTTCCCAGACTTCGTTCATGCCCGCGAAGTCGCTCGGATCGGCGAGGAAGATCTGGCACCTCAGCAGCTTGGACTTGTCGCTGCCGGCGCGCGCCAGCAGCGCGTCGATCGACGCCAGCACCTGGCGCGTCTGGCCGCGGATGTCCTGCGTGGCGTCGCCGGCCACCTGGCCGGCCAGATAGCACACGCCGCCGTGCACCGCCATTTCCGACAGCCGCGCGCCCACGTCGAAGCGTTGAATCGTCATTTGTGTCTCTTCCCGTGTCCGTGTCCGTGTCCGTGTCCGTGTCCGTGCCCGTGCCCGTGCCCGTGCCCGTGCCCGCGCCGCTGCGCCTGCGCATGCTGGTTCAGCGGATGCTTGATCGCCGGCCCGCCGCCGGCGGCCGTCTTGGCGCCGATGCGCGACTCGGTACCGGCGAAGAGCTTGCGCATGTTCGACTGGTGGCGCCACAGCAGCAGCAGGCTCATCAGGCAGATGGCCAGCAGCGGCGGCGTCGCGCCCCAGATCAGCAGTTGATAGAACGGCGCGAACAGGGCCGCGACGATCGACGCCAGCGACGAATAGCGGAAGAAGAAGGCGATGATCAGCCAGGTCAGCAGCGTGGCCGCGCCCAGCCAGGGGTTCAGCGCGAGCAGCACGCCGGCCGCTGTGGCCACGCCCTTGCCGCCCTTGAAGCCGAAGAACACCGGCCACAGGTGGCCGACGAAGGCCGCCAGGCCGACCAAGGACACGGCCATCTCGTTCAAGCCCCAGCGCGGCCCGTATACCAGCGCCAGCAGCACCGGCACGTAGCCCTTCAGCGCATCGAAGGCCAGCGTCAGCAGCGCGGCGCTGCGGTTGCCCGAGCGCAGCACGTTGGTCGCGCCGGGGTTGCCCGAGCCGTAGCGGCGCGGGTCGTCCAGCCCCATGCCGCGGCTGACGATGACGGCAAAGGACAGCGAGCCGATCAGGTAGGCCGCCAGCACGGCCAACACGCTGGGCAGGAGGGACATGCGCGGCAGTGTAGCCGCGGCTGCGTGATGCCCGGCGCGCTGTGGCCCGGCGCGCTGTGGCCCGGCGCGCTGTGGCCCGGCGCGCGCTCAGAGCGCGCACTCGACCGCGCGCGCACCCAGCGGCGCGCTCAGCACCGCCGGCTCCAGGCCCACCAGGTAGCCGCGCCGGCCGCCGTTGATCCAGATGCGCGGCAGCGCCAGCACGCTGGCCTGCACGACCACCGGCATGGCCTTGCGCGTGCCGAACGGCGAGGTGCCGCCGACCAGGTAGCCGCTGTGGCGCTGCGCGGCGTCGACGCTGCACGGCTCGATGCTCTTCGCGCCGATGGCGCGCGCCAGGTTCTTGGTGCTGACCTGCCGGTCGCCGTGCATCAAGACGATCAGCGGCTGCGCGCGCTCGTCCTGCATCACCAGCGTCTTCACCACCGCATGCTCGTCGACGCCGAGCTGGCGCGCCGATTCGGCGGTGCCGCCGTGTTCGACGTAGTCGTAGGGATGCTCGCTGAAGGCCACGCCGTGGCGGCGCAGCCATTGCGTGGCCGGCGTCTCGCTGACGCGGCGGTCCTTCTTCGCCATGGCTTGGACGGGCTCCAGCTCTACTGCGCCTACTGCGCCGGGTCGCGCATCTGCCAGCGGATGCGGTCGATCTCGGCCAGCAGTTCGGCGCTCAGCGGGGTGGCCCAGGCGTCGATGTTCTCGTCGAGCTGCTCGATGCTCGTCACGCCGATGATCGTGCTGGCCACGCGCCAGTTGCGGCAGCAGAAGGCCAGCGCCAGGCGCGCCGGCCTCAGGCCGTGGCCGCGCGCCAGCGCGTTGCAGCGCCGCGCGGCGGCCAGCGCCTCGGGGCGGCCCCAGCGCTGCTTCTTCATGCCGGCGAAGATCGACAGGCGCCTGGGCTTGGCCGGGTCGTCCAGGCCGGCGGCGTCGTACTTGCCGCTGAGCAGCCCGAAGGCCAGCGGCGAATAGGCCAGCAGCGACACCTGGCCGCGGTGCATCACTTCGTCCAGGCCGTTGTCCACCGAGCGGTTGACCAGGTTGTAGGCGTTCTGCACGCTGACGATGCGCGGCAGGCCGGCCTCGTCGGCCATGCGCAGGAACTCGGCCACGCCCCACGGCGTCTCGTTGCTCAGCCCGACATGACGCACCTTGCCCGCCTGCACCAGCCTCTGCAGCCCGCGCAGCTGCTCGGCGATCGGCGTCACCGGGTACATCTCGGCGGTGTCGATGAAGTTCAGGCCGCGCTGCAGCGCGTGGTCGAGGATGCGATGCGACGCCGCGGCGTCGACCTGCAGCTCGCCGAAGGTCATCGTGCCCAGGCAGATGCCGCTGACGCGCAAGTCGCTGCGGCCCAGCGTGACGGTGTCCATGGCGGTGCGGATCGGTTGGCGGAGTGCGCGAGTGTGCCGCAAGCCCGGCGCCGGCTTCGGGCTGCCGCGGCGGCGAGGGACAATGCAGGCTTGTCGTGCATTCCCATCAAGCCATGCGCAGACAGCGCCCGCTGAGCGCCGGCGTGGGCGGCACCCTGCCCTGGCCGCAGGCCGGCCGCAGCCGGCCGTGGTGGTGGACGGCGACGCTGCTGGTGACCGGCGCTCACCTGCTGCTGCTGTTGCTGCTGCAACGCGAGCTGGTCAGTGTGCCGCCGCGCGGCGAGCGCGCCGCCCCGGCCCTGGTGCTGGTGCGGCCGCGGCCCGCGCCACCGGCGCCGCCCACAGCGGCGCTGCCGCCACCGCCACCGCCGCCCGAAGCGGCGCGGCCGCGCCGCGTGCCGCGGCCGGCGCCGCCGCGTGCTGCCGCGCCGCCCGCGCCCGCCGTCGAAGCGCCGCCGGCGCCCGCGGTGGCCGCCGCGCCGGCGCCGGCCGCGGCTTCGGCGCCGCTGGCCGCGGCTGCCAGCGCGCCCGGCGGCAGCCTGCTCGATACCGAAGCCTCGCGCCGCGCGATTCGCGAGGCGGCGCGGCAACGCTCGACCGGCGAGCTCGGTGCGCTGGCCAGCGGCGAGCCGGCCGCGGTCAGCGCCGACGAGCGTCTGGCCCGCGAGATCGCCCGCGGCGCGCATGGCGACTGCCTGAAAGGCGAATTCGCCGGCGCCGGCATGGGCCTGTTCAGCCTGCCCTTCTGGCTGCTCGCCGAACTGCGCGACAAGTGCCGCCGTTAATGTGGAAGTCTTCCATGATCCGGGGCGTTGCCCCGCACCATGAAAGTTAGACCGAAGTTAGACCGAAGTTAGACCGAAGTTCCATCCGTCGCTGCCCGCATTTATCCATGAGCGGCAAGCACTCGGGGTGACAGCGGGGTCCGCGCTGCGGTCGCCGCAGGAACCGGGACTGCTCCCCGCCCCCCGTACAGATCGGTACGTGCGGCACCACCACATGCGGCTCCTGCTTCGAGTCATGACGCGAAGCGTTGATGCGGATGGAGTACCCGTGCCCGCGGAAGGCAGCGAACGGCCGACCTTCGGGATCGGCTCGCGCATGCGGCGCGTCAGCGCCTGTCGAATCGCCTTGACGCGGGCACGCATCTGCTTCGCCGAGGTCAGCCGCTTCAGGTGGAACCAGCCGTTCGACCAGGATTTCCCACGGATGCGGGTGAAGGAAGTCGAACGCCAGCGGCTTCGGGCGCCCCTGCTTGGCGCGTGCCTGGGCCGCGAAGCGGCCGAACTGCAGCACGCGCGTCTTGTCCTCGTTCAGCATCAGCCCGAACCGGGCGAACCACGGCTTCAGATCCTCGGGGAATCGATCCACATCGGCCTTGCTTTCGAAGCCGAGAACGCTGTCGCCGGCGTGCCGAACGATCATCGCGCCGCCTCGGGCATGTCGCCCGCGCCATTGGTGCGGCCACGAGTCGACGGCGTGTTGCAGGCAGATGCAAGCCGGCAGCGGCGATCGCCGCGCCTTGTGGCGCTGCGCTCTGAGGCCGCGCAGTGCAACGCCCGGGCGGGAGTGGCCGGCGCGGCGTCAGACCGTCAGGGGGTTCTCGGCACGCGCGCCCGCAGCCGGCTCGCGCCGCAGCTCGCCACCCAGTGCGGCCATCAGCTCGGGGATCAGCCGGCGCAGCTCGCCGGTGAGCAAAGCCATGTCGGCGTCGAAGGCGTCGTCGCCTTCGCGCGGCGGCCCGCTTTCGAGCACCACGTCGAGCAGCTTGATCTTCTTCAGCGTCAGCGCCTCGGTCAGCACGAAGGACACGCGGCCGGCCCAGGTCATGGCCAGCTGTGTCGGCAGCTTGCCCTGGCGGATGTGTTCGGCCAGCTCGCCGATGTCCAGCGTGTGGCGCGCGTAGCGCACCGCCGCCTTGTCGCCGTCGGACGCCTTCAGCTCGCAATCGCGGTCGATGCTGAAGCCGGACGGCGCCTCGCGCGCGGCCAGCCAGCCGGCCATGGCTGCGGCCGGCGATGTATTCGTCTGCAGCGGCGCCAGGCGCAGCCCGCCGCCGAGCAGCTCGGTCAGGAAGCTGGTCACCGCATCGGCCTTCTTGGCGCCGGCCGCGTCCGCCACCACCCAGCCGGCCTTCGCGTCCACCCACACGCCGGTGTGCGAACGCTTGGCAAAGGCGCGCGGCAGCAGTTCGTGCACGATGTCTTCCTTCAGCTCGCGCAGCTGCTTGCCGCGCGGGCGCCGGCCGGTGTCGTGCTCGATCTTCTGCAGCCGCTCCTCGAGCAGCGGCTTCACCACCGAGGCCGGCACCGGCTTGCGCTCGACGCACAACTGCAGGATCGCGTGGCCCGCGACCTGCTCCAGCAGCGCGCCATGCTTCTTGCCGCGCGGCTCGACCCAGCCCGCCGATTCGCCCTGCGCTGCGCCGCAGGCGACGAAGCGTTGGCGCTCCAGGCGCTCTTCGATGGCGGCGCGTGCCGGCGGGTCCCAGGCTTCGATGCGGTAGATCAGCGCGTTCCTGAACATGGCGGGGGCAGCTCAAAGGGCGCGCATTGTAGAAGCTGCCCGCGCGATCGAGCGGTGGCGCGCGCCGGCCGGCTGCGCGACACTGCGACCGCCATTGCAGCCTTGGAGGACTTCACCATGTACAAGACCATCGTGCTGGCCTACGACGGCTCCGAAGCCGGGCAGCGCGCGCTGCTCGACTGTCAGGCGATCGGCCAATGGAGCCGCTCGCAGCTGCATCTGGTGGCGGTGATGCCGCCGCCGGTGGCGCTGATCGGCGGCGAGGCCTGGGCCTACAGCCCGGCCGGCGACAGCGAGGAGAAGGCGCGCTACCAGGCGGTGCTGGACCAGGGCGTGTCGCGGCTGGGTGCGGCGGGACTGGACGTGCGCGGCGAGGTCGTCGTCGGCATCTCCATCGACGAGATCGTGCGCGTCGCACAGAGGGTGCGGGCGGACCTCATCGTCGTCGGCCACAAGCATCTGGAAAGCTGGGCCGCGCGCTGGTGGCGCGGCTCGGTGTCGAAGAGCCTGATCGAAGTCGCGCCCTGCAGCGTGCTGGTGGTGATCACGCCCTGAACGTCCCGCCAGCGGCGGCGCACACCGCGCTGCGGCCGGGCTCGTCGCTGAAGGGCCGCCGATAGAATCGGCGCATGTCTTCCGCCCCCAAAGAAGAGCCCGCCAAGCCCGGCAATTTCCTGCGCGCGGCGATCGAGCGCGACCTCGAAGCCGGCACCTACGCGAGCCGCCGTTTCGCCGGCACGCCGGGCGATGCCGCGCAGCATGCGGCCGGCGCACGGGACCCGGCACGCATCCGCACGCGCTTCCCGCCCGAGCCCAACGGCTACCTGCACGTCGGCCATGCGAAGAGCATCTGGCTGAACTTCCATCTGGCGCAGGACTACGGCGGCGTGTGCCACCTGCGCTTCGACGACACCAACCCCGAGAAGGAGGAGCAGGAGTACGTCGACGCCATCGTCGAGATGGTGCACTGGCTGGGCTACGACTGGCGCGCGTCCTACGACGACCAGCATGGCGGCACCATGGTGCGCGAACACCTGTACTACGCCAGCGACTACTTCGACTTCATGTACCGCGCCGCCGAAGCGCTGGTGATGGCCGGCCTGGCCTATGTGGACGAGCAGAGCGCCGAAGCGATGCGCATCAACCGCGGCGACTTCGCCACGCCCGGCACGAACAGCCCTTTCCGCGACCGCACGCCCGAACAGAACCTGGCGCGCCTGCGCGAGATGCGCGGCGGCAAGCACCCCGACGGCGCGATGGTGCTGCGCGCCAAGATCGACATGGCCTCGCCGAACATCAACCTGCGCGACCCGACGCTGTACCGCATCAAGCGCGCCACGCACCACAACACCGGCGACCGCTGGTGCATCTACCCGATGTACAGCTATGCGCACCCCATCGAGGATGCGCTCGAAAACATCACCCACAGCATCTGCACGCTGGAGTTCGAGGACCAGCGCCCGTTCTACGACTGGGTGCTGGAGCGGCTGGCCGAGCTCGGCCTGCTGGCGCAGCCGCTGCCCAGGCAATACGAGTTCGCGCGTCTGAACCTGACGTACATCGTCACCAGCAAGCGCAAGCTGCGGCAGATGGTCGAAGAAGGCATCGTCGACGGCTGGGACGACCCGCGTTTGCCCACGCTGGTCGGCATGCGGCGGCGCGGCTACACGCCCGAGAGCCTGCGCCTGCTGGCCGAGCGCAGCGGCGTCAGCAAGGCCGGCGGCTGGATCGACTACAGCACGCTCGACATCGCGCTGCGCGACGACCTGGACGCCAAGGCGCCGCGCGCGATGGCGGTGCTGGACCCGCTGAAGCTGGTGCTGAGCAACTGGGACCAGGTGATCGGCCGCGGCCGGACGCTGGCCTGCACGGCGCCGCGCTTCCCGGGCCACCCGCAGCGCGGCACGCGCGAATTCGCGCTCGGCCCCGAGGTCTGGATCGAACGCGAGGACTTCCAAGCCGAACCGCCCAAGGGCTACCACCGGTTGAGCCCGCCGCGCAACGATGCGAACGGCAAGCCGGTCGAGGGCAGCGTGGTGCGGCTGAAGTACGGCTACGTGATCCGCTGCACCGGCTACACCGCCGGCGCCGGCGGACAGGTGGAGCAGGTGCAGGCCGAGTTGATCCCCGACACGCGCAGCGGCACGCCCGGCGCCGACGCCGTCAAGACCAAGGGCGTGCTCACCTGGGTGGCGGCGCACGACGCGCTGCGCGCCGAGGTGCGGCTGTACGACCGGTTGTTCACCGAGGCCCAGCCCGACGCCGCCGGACGCGACTTCAAGAGCTGCCTGAACCCCGGCAGCAAGCAGGTGGTGACAGGCTGGCTGGAGCCGTCATTGGCCGGCACGAACGCCGACCAGCGCTTCCAGTTCGAGCGTCACGGCTACTTCGTCGCCGACCGCCGCGACCATGCGGCCGCGGCGCCGGTGTTCAACCGCATCACGGCGCTGAAGGACGGCTGGGCGAAATAGGAGCATGAGGCCGCCACAACGATGGCAAAACCTTCTTCGGCACCACCGCTGACACCCTCCCCTGCCGCACTGACGCGCGCGCTGGCGAAGGCAGCCGACCGCGCGCAGCGGCTGGCCGACGCCTATCGCGTGACGGTCCCTGCCGAAAGCCTGCGCAGCGAGCCCCACACGCCGGCGCCGCGCAAGCGCAAGGCCCGCAGCTGACGGTACGCAAGCGCGTATCGGGCCCCCGCGGGAGCATCCGCGCGGCAACGCGTCAGCCGATGCCGGCGACCAGTGCCTTCATCTCGTCCAGGCTGAAGGCACGCAGGGTCTGCGTGCGCACGTTGCCGAGCGCCGCGGTCTTCAGCGCCACCGACATCACCGCCTGCTCGGAGCCTTCGGCAACGATGACCAGGTCGCAGGTGCCGGTGCTCCAGTGCACGCTCTTGATCGTCACTCCGGCAGCTTCGGCGGCGGCCCGATGATGGCGGCGCACGAGCCCGCGGCCATCGCCTGACGGTCCCGGCCCGCGCAGGAATCCTTCAAGGCCATGCGCGCCGCGCGCTCAGTTGCCGGCGAAGCAATACAGCCGGCCCGAACCGCCGGTGCTCGCCAAGGCCTCGTCGCTGCAGCCCGCGCTCTGGTGCGAGAAGTTCCAGCTCTTGGACCAGTTTTCCGGCAAGGGGCCGATGCGGTCGTGATGGCCGACGATGGCCGAGCCCTCGCCGCTGCTGGTCCAGCCCTTGCAAGTGGTGTCGGTCTGCGGCGCGAAGGCGGTGCCGTCGGCGCGCGAGCCGGTCAGGATGTCATGCTCGTTCGGCTGGTCGCCGCGGCCCTTGACGAGGTTGCCCTTCTCGTCGAGCGCGGTTTCCTTGCTGATGTGGTTGCCGTTGTGCAGATGCTCCAGGTCGCGCGCGATCAACTGGCCCCGGGCGTTGTACCAGGGGCCGCTGCCGATGCGGTCGCGCGCGTTGACCGAGGCCACGCCCTGCGGGCTGGCCTGCGACGGGAAGGCGCCGGGCACGCTCAAGTACGCCCGCCAGGTCCTGCCGCCGGCGCCGGCCGCCGCGGCCAGCTTCTGGCACAACGCATCGGCGCCCGCCAGGCCGCCCAGGTCGGCGCCCTTGCCGCTGCCGGTGCTGGTGACGAAGAAGCTCATCGGCCGGCTCGACGGCTGCGAGGCGCAGGCGGCCAGCAGCAAGGCGGCCACCGCGGCAACGGGCAGGACACGGGCGTGATGCATCGGGAGCTCCTGGTTTGGCTTGGGGAGTAAGCACTACGCACGAGCGGCCGCCATCATTCCTCGGGGTTTTCCGGGGTGGCGGTACGCTTCGGTGCGGCGATGCGCTGCAGCAGCATCTCGCTGGAGCCGCCGGCGAAACACGCGACGCACGCGCCGGCCAGGTGCCGGTCAGGTGCCGGCCGAAAGGATGCCGTTCGCGCAGCCCTTCGGCACCCAGCGAAGGCCGCGGTGCGTTGCAGCAGATCGTCGGTGGAGTCCATCGACGGGCCTCTTTGCGTGAGCGATGCCCAAGCCCGACAGGCTCCCAGCGCAGCCGCACGCCGGCGCGGCCTTAGCATCGCTGCATGAAAAGCTCTTTGCTCGCCGCCGCTCTGCTGGCGCTGGCCGCCGCCGCTCCGGCCGCGGCGCAGAACTCGTTGGCCCTCTATGGCGGCTACCGCGGTGGGGGCAGCTTCGAGCAGGACGACGGCACAGCCGCCTCCATCGACCTGAAAAGCGGCGCCAGCGGCGCGCTGGCCTTCAGCTTCGCGGTCGACGCGATGCGCCAGGGGCAGGTCTTCTTCTCCTACCAGTCCACCGATCTGGAAGCCAGCGCGAGCACGCCGCAATTGCCGATCAAGCTGGCATACCTGCACTTCGGCGGCAGCAACTACTTCGAAGGCGCGATCGGCCGCGGCGCCTACGTGGCCGGCGGCATCGGCGCGACCTGGATGTCGCCGAACCTGAGCGGCCTGTCGTCGGAAGTGCGGCCGTCGCTGAATCTGGCGCTGGGTTACGAATGGCCGATCAGCGGCGCGCTGTCGCTGAAGGCCGAGCTGCGTGGCTACTTCACGCTGATCAACAGCAGCGGCAATCTGTTCTGCTCCGGCGGCTGCGTGGTGGCGATCAAGGGCGACGGGCTGACGCAGGTCGAGGGCCTGCTCGGGCTGTCGCTGGCGTTCTAGGACAATGCGCGCCCCACCACTGCACGGATGCCTGCGATGCGTTTCACACTGCTGTTCCCTGCCCTGCTGACGATCGCGCTGTCGGCGCAGGCGCAGACCGACCCGGCGCTGGCCGCCGCGGCCAAGGAGCCGGGCGCGGTGCTCAAGCCCAGCGGCCTGGTGTTCCTGTCGCTGCGCGACGGCAGCGGCGCCAGCCCGGGCCCGACCGACACCGTCAGCGTCAACTACCGCGGCACCTTCCCCGACGGCCGCGAGTTCGACAGCTCGTACAAGCGCGGCCAGGCGATCGAGTTCCCGCTCGGCGGCGTCATCAAGTGCTGGACCGAAGGCGTGCAGCTGATGAAGGTCGGCGGCAAGGCGCGCACCTGCCCGTCGTCGCTGGCCTACGGCGAGCGCGGCGCCGGCAGCGCAGTGCCGCCGAACGCGACGCTGTCCTTCGAGGTGGAATTGCTGGGCATCAAGGGGCGATAGGCTGCCCAGGCTGCCCAGGCCGCGCGCTCCGGGCTCGTCCCTACCCCCAGCGCGTGTCGCTGTCCACCTGCAGCGGCGGTTCCGGCGCCGGCTCGGCCTTGGACAGCGGCTGGGTCAGCGCGCGCTCCATCATGCGCCCCCAGGCGCCCTCGCCGGCGCGCGCCGCCAGTTCCAGCTCGCGCATCGCGACGCGCCGCTCGTAGGCGTCGGGCGAGCGCTCGGGCAGCCGGTCGACCGCGCGTCTGGGATCCTGGCCGAAGTGCAGCGCGGTGCGCTGCACCAGCGCCTTGAACATCTGCGATACGCGCGACGGCGTGACCTTCAGCTCGGCCGCCAGCTGCGCCGGCGTCAGACCGACGCCCAGGTAGGCGTCGACGACCCGGCGCTCGCGCTCGGGCAGCGCGGCGAAGAAGGCTTCCAGCCGGCGCATGACGATGCTGGTGTCGACGCGCGCCTCGACCTCGTCGTGCGGCGTGGCCGCGCGGTGTTCGAGCGGCTCGTCGCTGCCGTCGGCATCGACGCTGCCGGCCTTGGCTCGGCCTTCCAGGTCGGCCTGCTCCAGCCTGGACATCTCGTCGATGCTCATGCCGCACAGCTCGCCCAGTTGCGCCAGGCTGGGCTCGGCGCCGTGCGTGCCGCGCCAGCGCTCGCGCGCGATCTGCAACGCCTTGAGCTTGCGCCGCTGGCCGCGGCCCAGGTGGTCCATCTGGCGCAGCTCGTCGAGCATCGCGCCCTTGACGCGGGCGCGCGCGTAGCGCACGAAGGCCTCGGTAGCCTCGGGCGTGTCGCGCTCGCCGTCCCAGACGAAAGTCAGCGAGGCCTGCGCCACCGCGATCAGGCCCACCTGGATCAGGTCGGCCTTCTCGACGTTCGACGGCAGGTGGCGCGCCAGCGCCTGGGCCTGCTTGCGCACCCAGGATTCGTTCTTCGCGATCAACGAGGACGGCACGCCTTGCAGCGAAATCATGCCGAGGATGCTAGGCGCCGGAGGCACCCGGCGGGGGGCGAAAACTACCGCCTTTGCTGCGTTACTGGGCCCTTCGGCGCGCGCCGCGCAAGCTGCTTACCGCGCTTACGCCCAGCAACACCAGCGCGCCGGCGGCCACGCCGACCAGCGCATGGCCCAGCATCGGCGCCAGCGCCTGCAGCACGCCAGCCCACGGCCATGCCGCGCCGACCGCATCCGCCAGAGCCTCGATGCCGTGCTGCAGCCAGGGCACGCCGTGCACCAGGATGCCGCCGCCGACGAGGAACATCGCCGCGGTGCCGGCCACCGACAGCGCCTTCATCAGCCACGGCGCGCTAAGCAGGATGCCGCGGCCGAGCGCGCGCTGCAGCGCGGCCCAGGCCTGCGCACCGGCGCTGCGGGACAGATGCAGCCCGGCATCGTCGAGCTTGACGATGCCGGCCACCAGGCCGTACACGCCCACCGTCATCAGCAGCGCGATGCCCGCCAGCACCGCGACGCGCGTGCCGAACGGGGCGGAAGCCACGGTGCCGAGCGTGATGGCAATGATCTCGGCCGAGAGCACGAAGTCGGTGCGGATCGCGCCCTTGATCTTCGCCTTCTCCAAGGCCGCCGGGTCTGCGGCCGGCTCGGCCCGCGCCTGCGTGCGTGCCTCGTCTTGTTCGCGTGTGCCTTCGCCATGCGGCTGCCGGCCCGCGTCGCGGCGGTGCAGGAAGCGGTGCGCCAGCTTCTCGAAGCCTTCATAGCACAGGAAGGCGCCGCCGATCATCAGCAGCGGCGTCACCGCCCACGGCGCGAAGGCGCTGATGGCCAGCGCCAGCGGCACCAGGATCGCCCTGTTCAGCAGCGAGCCCTTGGCCACCGCCCACACCACCGGCAGTTCGCGCTCGGCGGCGACGCCGGTGACCTGCTGCGCGTTCAGCGCCAGGTCGTCGCCGAGCACGCCGGTGGTCTTCTTCGCCGCCGCCTTGGTCAGCACCGACACATCGTCCAGCACGCTGGCGATGTCGTCGATCAGCGCGATCAGGCTGGCGCCGGCCATCGCCGCTGCCTGCCTCAGCCGCGGTGCGCGGCGATCCAGCGCTGCTGCATGGCCTGTGTTTCGGGATCGCGGAAGGCGTCGAGCAGCGCTGCGGCGTCGACCTCGCTGCCGGCCGCGCTGCACAGGCTTTCGGCGGCGGCGGCGAAGCGCCGCTTGCTGCTGCGCAAGGCCTGCAGCGGGCGCTGCGCCAGCCGCTGCGCCCAGGCCAGCGCCCGCTGGTCCAGCTCGGCCGCCGGCACGACACGGTTCACGAAGCGCCAGGCCAGGGCCTGCGCCGCGTCGAAGGTGTTGCAGTCCAGCACCAGCTCCATCGCCACCGCCGGACCCACCAGGCGGATCAGCCGCGGCACGCCGCCCCAGGCCAGCGGGATGCCGATCTCCATCTCGGGGATCGAGAAGCGCGCGTCGCCGGCGGCGATGCGCAGGTCGCAGATGCCGGCCAGCAGCAGGCCACCGCCGACGCAGGGGCCGCGCACGGCGGCCAGCGTGATCGCCGGGATGGCCTCGAAGGCCTCGACCACCTGTCGGCCGAGGTCGGCGGTGTCGGGGTCCAGATCGGCCTGTGCCGCGCGCATCGCGTCCAGGTCGAAGCCGGCGCTGAAGGCGCGGCCGGCCCCGGCGAGCAGCAGCACGCGCAGTTCGGGCAAGGCCGCCAGCCAGCGGCTGGCTTCGCTCAGTTCGCGCATCAGCGCCGGCGACAGCGCGTTCAAGCGCTCGGGGCGGTTCAGCGTCAACTGCGCCAGGGCGCCGTCCACGTGAAGCTTCAGCGATTCGAAACGGGGCAGCGCGGGCTCGGCAGTCATCGGGGGATCATAGGCGGCATGGAACATCGGGACGTGCTCATCGTCGGCGGCGCGGCCATGGGCAGTGCCGCCGCCTACTTTCTGGGCGCCGCAGGCGCGGGCGGCCGCGTGCTGGTGCTGGAGCAGGACTTCGGCTACCAGCGCTGCGCGACGACGCTGTCGGTGGCCTCGATACGACACCAGTTCTCGACGCCGGAGAACATCCGCATGTCGCTGTTCGGCAGCGAATTCGTCGCCGCCGCCGGCACGCATCTGGCGGTGGACGGGCAGACGCCGGAGCTGGGCTGGCGCGAGGCCGGCTACCTGTTCCTGGCCAGCGCCGCCGGGCTGCCGGTGCTGCAGGCCAACCACCAGCTGCAGCGCACCGAAGGGGCGCAGGTGCTGCTGCTGGACCCGGCCGCGCTGCGTGAACGCTTCGGCTGGCTGCGCTGCCACGATCTGGCCGGCGCCTCGCTGGGGCTGCACGGCGAGGGCTGGCTCGACGCCTACGGCCTGATGAGCGCCTTCAGGCGCAAGGCGCAGTCGCTGGGTGCGGTGTACCGGCAGGCGCGCGTCACGGCGCTGCATCGCGAAGGCCGGCGCATCCGCGGCGTGAAGCTCGCCGACGGCACGCGCATCGCCTGCGGCACGCTGATCAACACCGCCGGCTGCGGCGCCGCGGCGCTGGCGCGCAGCGCCGGCATCGAGCTGCCGGTGCAGTCACGCAAGCGCTGCGTGTTCCACGTGCGCAGCCCGGCGCAAACGCCCGGCTGCCCGCTGGTCATCGACCCGAGCGGCGTGTACTTCCGCCCCGAAGGCGACGGCTGGCTGTGCGGCGTCGCGCCGCCGGAAGATCAGGACCCGCCGTGCGAGGACTTCGAGGTCGCGCATGCGCTGTTCGACGACATCATCTGGCCGGCGCTGGCGGCACGCGTCGAGGGCTTCGAGGCGCTGCGCGTGCAACGCGCCTGGGCCGGCCACTACGACCTGAATCTGCTGGACCACAACATGATCCTCGGCGCGCATCCGGACATCGACAACCTGCTGTTCGCCAACGGCTTCAGCGGCCACGGGCTGCAGCATGCGCCCGCAGTGGGCCGCGCGCTGAGCGAGCTGGTGCTGCACGGCAACTGGCGCAGCCTGGACCTGTCGCGGCTGGGCTGGCAGCGCGTGCTGGACAAGCGGCCGCTGCGGGAACTGAACGTCGTCTGATGCGGCGCGCCGGCCGACATCGCGTCCACCGTCACCAGGATGAAGCGGCGCCGCCCTTTGCGCGCGGCAGCACGCCCGAGGCGGCCGGCGCCAGCGCCTTCTTCTACAACCCTGTCCCAAAAGCTTCAGTGCGACGTGCCTTCGGACCGTGTGATCTTGTTCCACACGTTGTACTTGCCCACCGGCTTGCTCATCGGCAGGCGCTTGACTTCCTTGAAGGTCGCGGCGTCGTAGACGATCAGCGCGCCGTCTTTCTCCCACAGGCTGGCCAGCGCATAGCGGCCATCCTTGGTGAACTCGATGTGCGCCAGCGTCTTTCCCGGCTCGCGCACGCTGGCCACCGGCTGCAGCGTGCGCTTGTCGATGATCGTCAGCGTGTCCTTGGCGGTCGGACTCATCATCGAATCGACCCAGGCATAGGGCGTGGCCTCGTGGCTGCGCATGAAGAAACCCGGCCCCGGCGTGGCGATCGTGGCCACCGGCTTCCAGCTGCGCAGGTCGATGACGTCGATCGCGCCGTCCTTCAGGTTCGGGCTGGCCAGCACCTTGGCGCCGCGGTAGTCGAAGCTGATGCCCGAACCCAGGTGCGGCATGCCGGCGATCGGCAGCGTCGCCACCTTGCGCCGGATGTCCAGGCCCACCACCTGCGCGGTGGCCGCGGCAGCGGCCTTCGGCCCATCCACCGAGGCGGCCTTCGGCACATCCACCGAGGCGGCCTTCGGCCCATCCTCCGCAGCGGCCTTCGGCCCATCCTCCGCAGCGGCCTTCGGCCCATCCGCCGCAGCGGCCTTCGGCCCATCCGCCGCAGCGGCCTTCGGCCGCGTGGCCCCGAGCACGAAGCGGTACGCCGGGTCGAAGAAGAAGTCGTCCAGCGGCTCGTCGAGCAGCGTGCGCTTGACGCCCAGGAAACCGGGCCGGGGGATGGCTTCACGTTGCCTGTAGTCGTGCACCAGCCCGTCGTAGATCGGCTCGGCCTTGGGGTCGTAGGAGATCTCCCACAGCTCGGCGATGTCCTTCATCGCGATGACGAAGCTGCGCCGCGGCGCCGCGTCGTACACCGCCGAGACGCGCGAGCGCGTGCTGCCGTCGGCGGTGGCGGCGTCGTAGACGCGCCGCAGGTCGAGCTGCGCGTCGAACAGCACCACGCTGCGCGGCAGATAGTTCGCCGCCATCACCCATTGGCCGTCGCTGCTGACGGCGACGTTGCGCATGTTGAGCCCGGCGCGCACCTCGGCCACCACCGTCAGGTTCCACAGGTCGTACTTGGTGATCCAGC
>OEIU01000837.1_pt1 | contig 24359 bp, 21 predicted proteins | sample 1539221 | NCBI WGS metagenome assembly OEIU01 (sample SAMN03792071, study PRJEB22550) | activated sludge metagenome | feature: wastewater treatment plant; material: activated sludge; isolation source: Wastewater treatment plant of a petroleum refinery complex | place: Argentina: Zarate | collected...
CAGCCCCGCCCGGAAGGCCGGCGGCGCGAGGCCCCGCACCGCCACAACCTGGGCGTGCTGATGCTGGCGCAGCCGGCATCGATCGACCCGCTGGCGGTGGCGCTGCACGCCGCCAACGTCGTGCGCGACCGGATGCGGCGCCGCCGGCTGATGCTGACCGACGTGCTGGTCCGCACGCTGCCCGACCTGAGCTGCCCGGTGTGGGGCATCTGGGGCGCCGACGACGTGCTGTACCGCGAACGCCATGATCTGATCGCCCGCGCGCTCGCCCGGGCGCCGCGGTTCCAGATGCTGACGATGGTGCCGCACGCCGGCCACTGGGTGCAGTACGAAAGCCCGCAGGTGTTCAACGACGCGTTGCTCGCCGCACTGACCTGAACGGCTCGCGCCGCCGGCGCGCCGCCCCGGGGCGGCGCCGGACGAAAGGAGTATGCTGCGGCGCCCTTCCCTGGAGCCACGTCGATGCAACGCAGAAGATTCCTCACCCGTGCCGGTGCCGCCGGCGGCACGCTGGCCGCGGCCGGCGCCCCGGTTCTCGCTCAGGGCGGCGCGCCCGAGATACGCTGGCGCCTCGCGTCCAGCTACCCCAAGAGCCTGACCTCGATCTTCGCGGCGATGGAGAACACCGCTAAGCGGGTCGGCGAGCTGACCGACGGACGCTTCCACATCACCGTGCATGCGGCCGGCGAGCTGGTGCCGCCGCTGGGCGTGCTCGACGGCGTCGAGAAGGGCACGATCGAGGCCGGCCACAGCGCCAGCTACTTCTACATCGGCAAGGATCCGGCGTTCGGCTTTCATACCGCGCTGCCGTTCGGCCTGAACATGCGCGCGCAGAACGCCTGGCTGTACCTGGGCGGCGGCCAGCAGCTCATCGACGAGTTCCTGACCGGCTACAACGTGATGGCGCTGCCGGTCGGCAACACCGGCGCGCAGATGGGCGGCTGGTACCGCAAGGAGATCAAGAGCCTGGCCGATCTGAAGGGCCTGAAGTTCCGCGTCGGCGGCCTGGCCGGCATGGTGCTGTCGAGGCTGGGCGTGGTCACCCAGCAGCTCGCCGCCGGCGATCTCTATCCGGCGCTCGAGAAGGGCGTCATCGACGCGGCCGAGTTCGTCGGCCCGCTCGACGACGAGAAGCTGGGCCTGCACAAGGTCGCGAAGTACTACTACTACCCAGGCTGGTGGGAAGGATCGGCGACCTTGTCGCTGTTCATCAACCTGAAAGCCTGGGCCGCGCTGCCGCCGCTGTATCAGACCGCGCTGCGGGTCGCGTCGGCCGAGGCGAACCAGTGGCTGACGATGAAGTACGACACCGAGAATCCCCAGGCGCTGCGCCGGCTGGTGGCCGGCGGCGCGCAGTTGCGCGCATTCCCGCGCGACGTCACGCAGGCCGCGTTCAAGGCCGCCGGCGAGCTGTATGCGGAGCTGTCCGACAAGAGCCCGGCGTTCAAGAAGATCTACGATCACTGGTCGAAGTTCCGCGCCGAGCAGGTGCTGTGGGCGCAGTTCTGCGACCTGCCGTTCGACAACCTGATGTCCGCCTCGCTGCGCACCAGGAGCGCCTGACGCGATGGGCCGCACGCCGCTGTCGGGGCTGAATTCGATCGAGGACTTGCGTTGCCGCGCGCGGCGACGCCTGCCGCGTTCGGTGTTCGACTTCATCGACGGCGGCGCCGAGGACGAGCTGACGCTGGCCGACAACCGCGCGGCGTTCGAACGCCTGCGCATCGTGCCGCGCATCCTGACCGACGTCAGCGCGCCGGACCTGACGACGGACTGCTTCGACACGACGACCGCGGCGCCGCTCGTCGTGGCGCCGATGGGCTCCTGCATGCTCGCCTGGCCCGAGGCCGACATCGCGATCGCCCGCGCCGCCGCCGCGCACGGCATTCCGTACACGCTGTCGACGATGTCGACCACCGGGCTGGAACGACTGGCCCGCGCGGTCACCGGCACCCTGTGGTTCCAGCTCTACGTGCTGAAGGAGCCGGCGTTCAACGACAAGCTGATGGAACGTGCATGGGCCAACGGCTACTGCACGCTGGTCGTCACCGTCGATCTGCAGGCCGGCGGCAACCGCGAGAAGGACCTGCGCAACGGCATCACGCTGCCGCTGCGGCTGCGCGGCCGCCACCTGCTCGAGGGTCTGACCCATCCGGACTGGGCGCTGCGCACGTTGCGCGCCGGGCTGCCCGAGTTCGAGAACGTCCGCGGCTACCTCGGCGAAGAGGATGCCGGCATGACGATCGCCGCCCGCGTCGGCCGCACGCTGGACGCGGCGTTCCGCTGGGAATCGCTGCAGCGCATACGCGACCGCTGGCCCGGCAGGCTGATGGTCAAGGGCGTGCTGCATGCCGACGACGCGATGCGGCTGGTCGCCAGCGGCATCGACGGCCTGTGGGTGTCGAACCATGGCGGCCGCCAGCTCGACGGTGCGATCGCCAGCGCCGATGCGCTGCCGGCGATCGTGCAGGCGACGCAGGGCAACGTGCCCGTCATCATCGATTCGGGCGTGCGCCGCGGGGCCGACGTCCTGACGGCGCGGGCCCTGGCCGCACCCGCCGCGGCGATCGGCCGCGCCGTGCTGTTCGGCGCCGCGGTCGCCGGCGAACCGGGCGCGCACCATGCGCTCGGAATCCTGATCGGCGAACTGGCCCGGGCGATGAAGCTGGCCGGCGTGCCGCGCATCGCGGACGTCGGCCGCGGGCTGCTGGAATCCGTCAGCGCGGCGCCATCCGGATCGCGCCATCCAGCCGGATGCACTGGCCGTTGAAATAGGAGTTGCGCGCCAGCTCCAGCGCCAGGCTGCCGAACTCCTCGGGCTTGCCGAGCCGCTTGGGGAACGGCACCGACGCCGCCAGGCTTTCGAGCACCTTGGGCTGCGCGCCCAGCATCAGCGGCGTCGCGAAGATGCCCGGCATGATCGAATTGACCCGGATGCCGAGGTCGGACAGGTCGCGCGCCATCGGCAGCACCAGGCCGTTGACGCCGGCCTTGGCCGACGCATAGATCACCTGGCCGATCTGGCCATCCTGCGCCGCCACCGACGCGGTCAGCGTGATGCAGCCGCGCTCCCCGTCCTCGAGCGGCGGCAGCGCGGCCATGCCTTCGGCCGACAGCGACGCCAGCCGGTAGCTGGCGATCAGCACGCCCTGCACGCCGGCCTCGTAATCGGCGGTCGGCAGGCGCTTCAGCTTGTTGGCCGCCTTGTCGAAGGCCAGCGTCTTGCCGCGCCGCGAGGTCATCGCGCAATGGACCAGCACGCGTTCCTGGCCATGCGCCTCGCGCGCTTTCGCGAAACCGGCGACGACGCTGTCCTCGCTGTTGATGTCGACCTTGCAGAACAGCCCTCCTATCCGGCCGGCGACCTCCTGCCCCTTGGCCTCGTTGATGTCGAAGATCGCGACCTTCGCGCCGGCGGCGGCGAGCGCCTCGGCGCTGGCCTGGCCGAGGCCGGAGGCGCCGCCGGTGACGACGGCGCTGATGGACTTGTCGATTTTCATGGGCTGTCTCCAGTTGGGAAGGGTCGAATGGGGAGGGTTCGAATGACCCGGGGTCGACCGACAGCATAGCCGGTCCGCACGACCGGCTCAGTCGCCGGCCTGGTCGACCCGCTCGCCGTCCGCCGGCTCGTCCAGCGCCGCGATGACCTCGCCCCGCACCCGCACGAGCTGCGCCATCCGTTCCCGGCCGGCGCGCGCCTCGATCCGCCGGTAGGTATCGGTGATCGCCGGGCGGATCCGCGCGGCCAGCGCGCGGCTCTTGGCGGTCACGCCGACCCGCACCCGGCGCTGGTCGTTCGCCAGCCGCTCGCGCACCACCCAGCCCTGGGTCTGCATCCGCGCCAGGATGCCCGCCAGGCTGGCGCTGGAGAAGCCGCACAGCTCCTCGAGCTGGCGCTGCTCGATCGGGCCGGTCTGCAGCAGCGCGCGCACGATGCGCCATTGCTGCTCGGTGAGCCCGTAGTCGTGCAGCACCGGCCGGAAGCGCTGCAGGATGCGTTCGCGCGCGAGCAGCAGCTTCAGCGGCATATTGGGATCTTCGATGCGGCCCGCGTCCGCCGCGTCGGCGGGCGGGGTCGGAAGGGGGATGGTTGACATGGAATGACCGGTTCGCTAAATTACTCACATATTAGTAAATCACCGGCCGGACCGGCAACCGGCCGGCGATCATCACGAACCGGAGTCGAGACATGGGCCGCGTCGCACTCGTCGGAAAAGTCACTCACGTACCATCGATGTACCTGTCCGAGCTCGAGGGCGAGCGCAAGGGCACGCGCGATGATGCCATCAACGGCCATCGGGAGATCGCCCGGCGCTGCCGCCAGCTCGGCGTCGACACCCTCGTCGTGTTCGACACCCACTGGCTGGTCAACGCGAACTACCACGTCAACTGCGCCCCGCACTTCAAGGGCGTCTACACCAGCAACGAGCTGCCGCACTTCATCAGCAACATGCCGTTCGAGTGCCCGGGCAATCCGCAGCTCGGCATGCTGCTGGCCGAGGCCGCCAGCGCCGCCGGCGTCGAGACGCTCGCCCATGACCGCACCAGCCTCGCGCCGGAGTACGGCACGCTGGTGCCGATGCGCTACATGAACGCCGACCAGCACTTCAAGGTCATCTCGGTGTCGGCGCTGTGCACCAGCCATTACCTGAACGACAGCGCCCGGCTCGGCTGGGCGATGCGGCGGGCGGTCGAGGAGCGCTATGACGGCACGGTGGCGTTCCTGGCCAGCGGCTCGCTGTCGCACCGCTTCGCGCAGAACGGCCTGGCGCCGGAGTATGCGTTCAAGATGTGGAGTCCGCTGCTGGAGACGCTCGACCGCGACGTGATCGGGCTGTGGGAGCGCGGCGACTGGAAGACGTTCTGCGAATGGCTGCCCGAATACGCGGTCAAGGGGCATGGCGAAGGTTTCATGCACGACACCGCGATGATGCTGGGCGCGCTCGGCTGGTCCGAGTACACCGGCCACGCCGAGGTCGTCACGCCCTACTTCGCGGCGACCGGCACCGGCCAGATCAACGTCGTGTTCCCGGTCACCCCGCAGACCGGCGCGCAGATCCCGCCCGCGCAGGCGTCGAGCGCACAGGGCTATCGGGCGTTCTCGCGGATCTGACCTTGCCGCGGCGCGAGGGCGCCGGCGTGGCCCCGCCCTCCTTCAGGGTCTGCGCCAGATGCAGGCGCAGTTGCCCGAGCAGCCCGTTCAGCAGATCCCGCTCGGCCGCTTTCAGGCCGCCGAAGAATTCGACCACCCAGCTCTCGTGGACCGAGGCGACCTGCTCGAACGAGCGGCGGCCGACGGCGGTCAGCTTCACGCAGTACGAACGCCGGTCGTCGGGCGCCACCTCGCGCGCGACCAGCCCCTGGCTTTCCAGCTCGTCGGTCAGGCCGGTCACATTGCCGCCGGTGACCATCAGATAGCGCGAGATCGAGCGCATGCTCAGCCCCTGCGGATGCCGGTGCAACTGCGCCAGGTAGTCGAAGTGGGCCAGGCTCATGTCGAACTGGCTGCGCAGCCGCCGGCGGATCTCCGCCTCGATCTCGGTGCTGCATGACAGCAGCCGCAGCCAGACGCGCAGCGACTGATGATCCTCCTTCGAGGCGCGCGCCTCCAGCCCCATGTCCTCGTGACTCAGCACCGCCTCGACACCCGCCTTGTTCACGCTCATCGCCCCCGCACGCCTTCCACTCGCCCTCCACTCACCCTGCACTCGCCCTGCATCAGCCCTTGCCCGCCACCGCCGGAGCCGCCAGAGCCTTCTCCCGCGCGAAGTTGGCCTCCATCTGCACCTTCGCCGACCGGTACTGCTTCGGCCACTCGATCGCCGTGTAGCCGATCTTGGCCGCCTCGGTCAACGTCCACGCCGGATTGGCCAGGTGCGGACGCGCGATCGCGCACAGGTCGGCACGACCGGCCGCCAGAATGCTGTTCGCGTGATCGGCCTCGCTGATCGCGCCGACCGCGATCGTCGCGATGCCGGCCTCCTGCCGGATACGGTCGGCGAACGGCGTCTGGAACATCCGCCCGAACACCGGCTTCTCCTTCTTGCTGACCTGGCCCGACGAGCAGTCGATCATGTCGGCGCCGGCCGCCTTGAACGCGGCGGCGATCTCCACCGCATCGGCCGGCGTGATGCCGCCGTCGACCCAGTCGTGCGCCGAGATCCGCACCGACATCGGCCTGTCCTTCGGCCATGCCGCCCGCACCGCGGCGAACACCTCGAGCGGATAGCGCAGCCGGTTCGGCAGCGACCCGCCGTAGTCGTCACGCCTCTGGTTGGTCAGCGGCGAGATGAAGCCCGACAGCAGATAGCCGTGCGCGCAGTGCAGCTCCAGCCAGTCGGCGCCGGCCTCGGCCGCGGCGCGCGCGGCGGCGGCGAACTGATCGCGGACGGTCTCCATGTCGGCCCGCGTCATCTCGCGTGCCGTCTGGCTGATGCCCTCCAGGTACTGCTGCGGCGACGCGGCGACGATCGGCCAGTTGCCGGATTGCAGCGGCAGATCGATGCCGTCCCAGGCGAGCCGCGTCGACGCCTTGGCGCCGGCGTGGCCGATCTGGATGCCGAACTTCGCATCGCTGTTCGCATGGATCCAGTCGGCGATCCGCTTGAACGCTGCCGTGTGTTCCGGCTTGTAGAGTCCCGGGCAGCCGGGCGTGATGCGGCCCTCGGCGCTGACGCAGGTCATCTCGGCGAACACCAGGCCGGCACCGCCCATCGCGCGCGCCCCCAGGTGCACCAGGTGATAGTCGCCGGCCACGCCATCGACCGCCGAGTACTGCGCCATCGGCGAGACGACTATGCGGTTCTTCAGCGTGACGCCGCGCACCGTGTACGGCGTGAACATCGGCGGCGGCGCAGCGGCACCGTCGGGCACCGCGACGCCGGCGCGCTGCGCGAACCAGCGTTCGTAGCCCTCGAGCCAGCCCTTGTCGCGCAGCCGCAGGTTCTCGTGGCTGATCCGCTGGCTGCGGGTCAGCATCGAGTACATGAACTGCTCCGGCTCGAGCTGGTCGCAGTAGCGATCGCCGCAGACCTCGAACCACTCCATCGCGTTCCACGCGGCATTCTGCAGCCGCAGGGTCTCGATGCGGCGCGCCTCCTGGTACAGACCCAGCACCTCGGCGATCTTCGACGGATCGTCGCCATGCAGCTTGAACTGCCGCACCAGCTCGATCGCGTCCTCGAACGCCAGCTTGGTGCCCGAGCCGATCGCGAAGTGCGCGGTGTGCACCGCGTCGCCCATCAGCACGACGTGGCTGCCGTGCCGGTTCTTCAGCCACCACTGGTCGCACACCACCCGCTGGAAGTTCAGCCAGGCCGAGCCGCGCAGATGGCGCGCGTTGGTCATCAGCTTCGCGCCCTGCAGATTCTCGGCGAACACCTTCTCGCAGAAGTCGATCGACTGCTGCTGATCGGCGCGGTCCAGTCCGTGCGCCAGCCACACATGCTCGGGACATTCGACGATGAAGGTGGTCGTCTCCCGGTCGAACTTGTAGATGTGCGCCTGGAACCAGCCGTGCTCGGTCCTGCGGAAGTCGAACGTGAAGGCGTCGTACAGCTTGTTCGTGCCGAGCCAGATGTAGCGGTTGGGCCGCACAACGATGTCGGGCTTGAACACCTCCTGGTATTTCGTGCGGATCTTCGAGAAGATGCCGTCGCTGGCGATGATCAGATCGGCATCGGGATAGTCCTCGTCCGAATCGACCTCGGTCTCGAACACCAGCTTGACGCCGGCCCGCTCGCAGTGCGCCTGCAGCACGTTCAGCAGCTTCTTGCGGCCGATGCCGACGAAACCGTGGCCGCCCGAGCGGATGCGCCGGCCCTTGAACAGCAGCTCGATGTCGTCCCAGTGATTGAACGCCTCCTCGATCTCGTCGGCCGTCGCGCGATCCCAGCGGCGCATGTTGTCCATCGTCGCATCCGAGAACACCACCCCCCAGCCGAACGTGTCGTACGCACGATTGCGCTCGACGACGGTGATGTCATGGGCCGGGTTGAGCCTCTTCATCAGCAGGCCGAAATACAGACCGGCCGGACCACCACCTATGCAAACGATCTTCATGATTCATCCTCTCATTCGGATGGAGATACCGGTTGACGGGGAAAGCATGCTGCCTGCTCACGGCTGCCGGGCACGCGCCGCCGCCGGCCGCTGCCAGGTACCGGCGGTGACGCCGCGCTCGCGCAGCTTGTACTTCTGCACCTTGCCGTTATCGGTCCGCGGCAGGTCAACGACGATGTCCAGGTAGCGCGGCACCGCGAAGTACGGCAGGCGCGCCTCGCACCATGCGATCAGCTCGGCCGGCTCCGGACGGCGGCCCGGCTGCGGAATCAGCGCCGCCATCACCTCGTCCTCGGCCAGTTCCGAACGCACCGGGTAGACCGCGACGGCGGTCACGCATGGGTGGCTCAGCAGCACCTGCTCGACCTCGTACGACGAGATGTTCTCGCCGCGGCGGCGGATCGCGTCCTTGATCCGGTCGACGAAGCGCAGCGCGCCGTCGGCATCGCGCACCACCCGGTCGCCGGTATGGAACCACAGATTGCGCCAGGCTTCGACGGTCTTGTCGGGCATGCCGAAATAGCCGCTGGCGAACGCGAACGGCTCGTCGGCGCGCAGCAGCAGGTCGCCGGCTTCGCCGGGCGGCAGCTCGACATCGTGCTCGTCGGCCACCCGCGCATGAAAACCCGGCAGCACCCCGCCCATGACGCCGCGGCGCGGCGAATCGGGCGCCGTCGCGATGACGAAATTGGTTTCGGTCGAGCCGTACCCTTCGAGCAGCCGCACGCCGGTGCGCGCGAAGAACTCCTCGCCGGCGGCCGCCGGAACACCGGGGCCCAGGCCGATCCGCACGCGATGCTGACGCTCGCCCGGCGCGGCCGGCTGTGCGAGCAGGATCGGCACCATCGCGCCGAGCAGGTAGACCACGGTGGCGCGATGCTCGCGCATCGCCGGCCAGAAGCCGGACGCCGAGAAGCGTGTTTCGAACACCGCGCTGCAGCCGGCCAGCGCCGCCTGCGCATAGGTGTTCAGCGCGTTGATGTGGAACAGCGGCAATGTCGTGCACAGCACGTCGTCGGCGCCTACGCCGAGCACCCGCGCGCTGTTGACGCCCCACCAGTAGTACTGCGCATGCGGGCACGACACGCCCTTGGCCGGGCCGGTGGTGCCCGAGGTGTAGAGGATCGCCAGCGGATCGCCGGGTGCGACCGGCGCGGGTGCCATCGGCGTCGGCGCGATCGATGCCGGCGCGACCCGCGCGGCTACTACCGGCGTCGTACCGATGGCAGCCGCATCGAGCGGTGTCACATCGACCGGTGCCACATCGACCGGTGGCGCATCGGTCAGCGTCGTCTCGGCCGGCCAGCGATGCATCGGCATGCCCTGCAGATCGGCGGGCAGTTCGCCAGGCAGTTCATCGGCGTCCAGCACCCAGATGGCCTGCAGCGCGAGCGCCCCCAGATCGGCGATGCGCAACCGCTCGAGGAACTGCGCCTCGATGACCAGCAGCCGCGCCTGACTGTTGCCGACGAAGTATTCGATCTGCGGCCCCATCGCCGCGGTGTTGATCGGCACCGTCACCGCGCCGAGCCAGCCGGCCCCCAGAAAGCACTCCAGGAACTCCACACGGTTGCCGGCCATCAGCGCGACCCGGTCGCCCCGCTGCACACCGGCGGCGGCCAGCGCAGCGGCACGGCCGGCCGCCCTGTGCACCGCATCGCGATGCGACCAGCGCGCCGCACCCAACGTCAGCAGCGGGCGGTCGCCGAACAGCTCGGCCTGCCGCAGCAGCATCTGCGGCAACGTGCGGTGCGACGGCGGCAGCAGAGACGGCGACAACGACTGCAGCGGCTGTGGCTGTGGCGACGGCGCCGGGTGCGGCAGCAGAGACGGCGGCTCCGGCTGCATAGGCTGCGGGTGATCAGGCCTGGTCGTCATCGACTGCTCCGCCCAGATAGGTGTTCCGAACCTGCGGATCATCGGCCAGCACGTACGAGGGGCCCGACAGCGCGATCTCGCCGGTCTCCAGCACGTAGCCGTGATCGGAGCTCTCCAGCGCCGCGCGGGCATTCTGCTCGACCAGCAGGATCGACACACCGTCATCGCGCAACGTGCGCACGATCGTCAGGATCTCGCGGACGATCAGGGGCGCCAGCCCCAGGCTCGGTTCGTCGAGCATCAGCAGGCGCGGCGACGACATCAGCGCCCGCCCGACCGCGAGCATCTGCCGCTCGCCGCCCGACAGCGTGTCGGCACGCTGCCCCCGGCGTTCGGCCAGGCGCGGGAACCGGTGATACACCGAGTCCAGGCGCCGGCGCAGCTCCGCGGCACGCAGCCGCGACGCATAGGCGCCGAGCTGCAGGTTGTCCAGCACCGACAGCTCGCCGAACAGCTCGCGCTTCTCCGGCACCAGACACAGGCCGCGCTCGACACGCGCCTCGACGTCCAGCGCATGCAGATCCTCGCCCTCGAAGCGCAGCACGCCGCGCGACGGCAGCAGCCCCATCGCCGCCGCCAGCAATGTCGTCTTGCCGGCGCCGTTGGGGCCGATCACCGACACGATCTGCCCGGCCTGCAGCGACAGCGTGACGCCGCGCACGGCCTCCACCTGTCCGTAGGACACGTGCAGCTCACCGATTTCGAGCATCGCAGTCATGTTGCCCCCAAGGGCCTGCGGCCCTGCCCCCCAGGGGGGCCTGATCGCCTTCGGAGCGGCCGTGCGGCGATCATGTTGCCCCCAAGGGCCCGCGGCCCTGCCCCCCAAGGGGCTCGCGCCGGGGTTTCGCGTCGCACGCGACGCGCCGGCGCGAGGGGTCGCGCCTGCCAGCGCGACCGCGGCCTGCAAGGCCTGATCGCCTTCGGAGCGGCCGTGCGGCGATCATGCCGTGCTCCCCAGATAGGCCGACTGCACCCGCGGATCGGCGCGGACCGCGGCGGGCACACCCTCGACCAGCTTGCCGCCGAAGTTCATCACCACCAGCCGGTCCACCAACTTCATCACGAAGTCCATGTCGTGCTCGACGATCAGGATCGTCACGCCGTCGTCGCGCAGCCTGCGCAGCAGCTCGCCGAGCGCGAGCTTCTCCTGGCGGCGCAGGCCGGCGGCCGGCTCGTCGAGCACCAGCAGCACCGGATCGGCGGCCAGCGCACGGGCGATCTCCAGCACCCGCTGCGTGCCCAGCGGCAGACTGCCGGCCAGCTCGTGCGCGCGGCCGCCGAGCCCGATGCGCTCGAGCTGACGGCGCGCCTCCTGCATGACCTGGCGCTCCTCGGCCCGGTCCAGCCGCAGCCCGGCGCTCAGCACGCCGGCGCCGGTGCGCGCATAGGCGCCCAGCGCCACGTTGTCCAGCAGGCTCATGTGCGGACGCAGTTTCACGTGCTGGAAGGTGCGCGCCAGCCCCAGCCGCGCCACCACCCGCTGCGGCAGGCCGGTGATGTCGCGGCCCAGGAAATGCACCCGCCCGTCGGTCATCGGCGCGGTGCAGGTCAGCAGGTTGAACATCGTCGACTTGCCGGCGCCGTTCGGGCCGATCAGTCCGACGATCTCGCCCGCCGCCACGTCGAAGCTGACGTCGTCGACGGCCACCAGCCCGCCGAAGCGCTTGACCGCGCCCTTCACCGACAGGATGGGCGTGCCGCGCGCCGGAAGCTGCCGCCGGGGCAGCGGCTGCACCGACGCATCGTCGTTCTCCGGCGACACCGGCCCGCGCGCACGGCTGCGCCACCAGCGCGCGACGAACCCCATCAGCCCGCTGCGCGCGAAGTGCAGCAGCGCGATGAACAGCGCGGCGAACACGATGGCCTCGATCTGTCCGGCCCGCTGCGTCAGCATCGGCAGCACGTCCTGCAGGCTGTTCTTCAGCGCCAGCACCACCGCCGAGCCGACCAGCGCGCCCGCCAGGTGGCCGACGCCGCCCGCCAGCGCCATCAGCAGATACTCGATGCTGGCCCGCACGTCGAACGGCGACGGACTGACGAAGCGGTTCATGTGCGCATAGAGCCAGCCGGCCAGTCCGGCCAGCAGCGCGGCCACGACGAACAAGGTCAGCCTGACGCGATAGGCATCGGCGCCGACGCTGGCCAGCAGCACCGCCCCGCCGCGCAGACCACGGATCGCCCGCCCGGGACGCGAGCGCAGCAGGTTGTGGCAGAACAGCAGCGCCAGCCCGACCAGCGTCCAGATCAGGTAGTACATCGCGCGCGGCTCGGCCAGCGACCAGCCGGCGATGCGCAGCGGCGGAATGTTCGACAGCCCGGTGTGCCGGCCCAGCGCATCGACGTTGCCGAACAGGATCGCGATCGACAGGCCCCAGGCGATCGTCGACAGCGGCAGGAAGTGGCCGCCCAGCCGCAGGGTCAGCATGCCGATCGCCAGCGCCGACAACCCGGTCAGCAGCAGCGCGAACGCCAGTCCCAGCCACGGCGACGCGCCCTGCGCGGTGGTGAGCCAGGCACTGGCATAGGCGGCGATGCCGACGAACGCCGCCTGGCCGAACGACGTGGCCCCGCCGACCCCGGTCAGCAGCACCAGTCCCAGCGCCACCAGCGCGCCGATGCCGATGTCGTTCATCAGCGACGTCGCGAAGCTGCCGGCGACCAGCGGCACCGCTGCCAGCACGACCGCAACGACGGCGGCCATCACGGCGCCCGATGTGACGCCCGCCTTGGCGCCCGGCTCCACGCCCACCGTGCCGCCACCCGGTCGCCGCCCGCCCACCGTCATTGGTCGACCTCCTCTTCGTCTTCCTCGGAATGCGTGCTCATCAGCGAGCGCAGCATCAGCACCGGAATCAGCAGGCTGAACACGATCGCATCCTTCAGCGCGCCGCTCCAGAACGATGCGAAGCTCTCGACGACGCCGACCGCGAGCGCCCCGAGCGCGGTCATCGGGTAGCTGACCAGCCCGCCGATGATCGCGGCGACGAACGCCTTCAGCCCGATGATGAAGCCCGAGTCGTAGTACATCGTCGTGACCGGCGCGATCAGCACGCCGATCAGCCCGGCCAGCAGCGACGCACAGCCGTAGGCGAGCAGCGCGGTGCGCGCCGGCCGGATGCCGACCAGCCGCGCGCCGACGCGGTTGACCGCGGTGGCGCGCAGCGCCTTGCCGGCCACCGTCCGTTCGAACACCAGGAAGAAGAGGCCGCTCAGCACCAGCGCCGAGGCCACCATCAGCACCACCTGCCCGCTGACGACGAAGCCGTCGCCCAACGTGAACGAGCCCTGCGCGAGTGCCGCGGTGCGCGACCCTTCCGGCCCGAAGAACAGCAGCCCGAGACCCGACAGCAGGAAGTGCAGCGCCAGCGAGACGATCAGCAGCACCAGCACCGACGCGTCGGCGATCGGCTGGAACACCACGCGCGCCAGCAGCGGCGCGATCGGCACCACCAGCAGCACCGCCGCCGCGATGTGCAGCGCCGCCGGCATGCCCGGCCGCGCCACCAGCCAGGCCAGCAGGCAGGGCGCCAGCGGCAGCACGCCCCAGGTCAGCAGCGCCTTCGGAATCCGGCGCCCTTCGCCTTTCCGGACCAGGCTGCCGATCTCGGTGGCCAGCGCCAGCAGCACCAGCACCGCCACCATGCCGATCGTGGCCGGCAGGCGCCCGGTCTCGAATGCCGCCAGCGACAGCGCCGCGAACGCGGCGACGTCGCCGAACGGCACGAACACCACGCGGGTGACCGAGAAGATCAGCACCAGACCGAGCCCGGCCAGCAGATAGATGGCGCCGTTGGCGATGCCGTCGGTCATCAGGATCGCCGCAACGTCCCAGCTCATCGGTGGTTCCAGCGTACGGACGTTCGGGTTACAACAACAGACATCATGAAGGACATCGTGATCGTACCTACGCCATGTCCAAGGTCATGAAGTGCGCCCACGCGCGGAACTGGTTGCGCATCAGCAGCTCGTTGGTGCCGCCGACGTCGGCGGCCGGCGCGTCGCACTCGGCCGGATCGAAGTTGCGATGCAGGCTGATCCATTCGTTGCCGTCGGCGTGCAGACCCTTCTGGATGCTCTCGAACACATGCACGTCGTCGTGCGCGACGACCGACATCGGCGAGAACACCAGCCGGTTGTAGGCCATCGAACGATCGAACAGCAGCCTCGGCGCGCCCTCGACGCGCAGGCTCCACGCCTCGACCAGCGTGCGGTCCACCGCCAGCGGACGGACCACGCGAAACACCTGCGGCGAGCCCTTCAGCGCCAGGCTGGGGAACAGCAGCGCATTCTGCGGCGAGCGCTGCAGGATCTCGGCGGCACGCTCGGCGCCATAGGCCTCGCGCATCGTCGCCTCGTATTCGGGCAGCGACGCATAGCCGGAATGGATCGAGAAGCGGGTGCCCAGCACGCTGTGGCCATTCGGCAGCACGCGGCCGCCCATCCGCTCGTAGAAATCCAGCCCCGCGCCGAACGGCAGGATCTGCTCCATCGCCATCGGCCTCGGCTCGTCCGCACCGTGGCCCGCCCACAGTGCGCCGGCCGCCTGCGTCGCCGATTCGTGCGTCGACATCGGATGCACGGTGTCGTTGATGTTCTCCAGGTACATCTTCCAGTTGCAGTGGATGACGTTGCGCAGCACGCCGCCCTCCACCCGCAGCCGGCCGACCGGCGAACGCTCGACCAGGTTGTCGATCGAACGCAGCAGCTCGCCGGCATAGCTGCCGAAATCCGGCCCGGCGTCGTTGAACTTCGCGAACACGAAGTCGCGATAGGCCGCCACGTGCGGCGCCGCCAGGCCGCGGCCCGATTCGCAGTGCTCGAGACCGGTATCGGCATAGCCCTGCTTCATCGGCGTGGCCAGCAGCGAACCGTCCAGCCGGTAGGTCCAGGCATGGTACGGGCAGCGGAACAGCTTGCCGGTATTGCCCCGTTCTTCGCCGACCAGCTTCGCGCCCTTGTGCGCGCAGCGGTTGTACAGCACGCCCACCGTGCCGTCGGCCCGGCGCACCATCATCAGCGGCCGGCCGGCGATGTCGACGCTCAGGTAGTCACCGGCTTCGGGCACCTGGCTGGCATGGCCGACGTAGTTCCAGGTGTTGCCGAAGAAGTGCTCGCGTTCCAGCGCGAACAGCGCCGGATCGATGTACAGGCTGCGGTGCACCCGGGCGTCCTCGACGAGGGCCCGGATCGCGGTGCACCGCCGGTCCTGCATCAGGGCACCAGCTTCCATTGGCCCTTCTCGAGCTTGACCACCACCCGCGAACGCTCGTCCGACCCGTAGCGGTTGTCGGGCTTGAAGTTGTAGACGCTGTGGGTGCCGACCAGTTCCTTGGTGCTGACGATCGCATCGCGCAGCGCCACCCGGAACTGCGGCGTACCCGGCTCGGCCTTGGCCATCGCGCGTTGCGCCGCATCGGCGAACAGCAGCCAGGCGTCGAACGAATAGGCGGAGAACGCATCGTTGGGCGCCGCGCCGTTGGCCTTCTGATAGGCCGTGCGGAAGTCCAGCGCCACCTTGCGGATCGGGTTGTCGGCGGGAAGCTGCTCGGCCACCACCACCGGCCCGGTCGGCGCCAGCAGCCCCTCCACCGCGTTGCCGCCGACGCGGACGAAATCGGGATTGATCAGCGCATGCATGCCATAGATCTGCCCCTTGTAGCCGCGCTCGGCCAGCGCGATGTACGGCAGCGCGCCGGGCGTGCCCGAGGTGCCGGTGATCACCGCGTCGGGCCGCAGCGCGACGATCTTCAGCACCTGGCCGGTCACCGACGCATCGGCGCGGACATCGCGCTCGTTGGACACCACCTTGATGCCCGCCGCGCCGGCGCTCTGCTGCAGCGAGTCGTACACCAGATCGCCCCAGGCATCGGAAAAGCCGATGTAACCCACCGTCTTCACGCCCGACTTCTTCATCCGCTCGATCACCGCGCTCAGCATCAGCGGCGCGGGCTGCGGCAACGTGACCATCCACGCGCCCTCCTCGCCCGGCAGATTGGCATTGGCGATCGAGATCAGCGGCGTCTTGGTCTCGCGCGCCACGCCGGCGATCGCCAGCGCGCCGGGGGAGCCGGCGGTGCCGATGATCACGTCCACCTTCTCCTCGTCGATCAGCTTGCGCGCATTGCGGGCCGCGGTCGACGGGTCCGACGCATCATCGAGCTGGATCATCTGCACCTTGCGGCCGTTGATCTCGCTCTTGTACGCCACCCCGGCCTGGATGCCCTTGCCGTAGGGGATTCCCAGCGACGACACCGGCCCCGACAGCGAGGTGATGAATCCCACCTTCAGATCGGCGGCGATGGCGCCGGACGCCGCAAGCGCGCAAAACCCTGCGGTGATGCCGGCGACGGCTCGGATTCGATTCAGGACTTTCATGGCGTTCCTTACAGGTGACGGGAGGGCTGCAAACTGCATGACTCGTAAAAAGTTTACTGTTAAAGCAATTCGTTGTGAATAGCGGATTGCACGGCGATCGCCCGGCGGGCCGCCTGACGGGGCTACATGAAGAGCTGGATGTTGCCGAACGCCGCGTCGCAGTTGACGAGATCGACCCGCTTCAGCCGGATCTTCAGCGCGCCGTCGCGCTCGACCAGGTGATGGGTGGCCCAGCCGGCGTACAGCGTCTGCGTGTCGACGCGGGTCTCGGTGTAATGGAACGCGGTGCGCACGACGTGCTCGCCGGCGGCCGGATCCGATGATTCCACGGTCGGCGCCTGCAGCAGGTGATGGCAGCGGCTCCTCGGCTGCTGGGAGAACGTGCGCTGGCCGGACATCCGCTCGATGCGCACCGACAGCAGCAGCTTGTCCTCGTACAGCAGCGACGTGTGCAGCCGCGGATCCTGCTGTCCGGGCGCGAGCGGCATCCAGTAGTAGCCGTCGTCGGTGAACAGCGCGAGCCACTGCTCGAAGCGCTGTTCGTCGAGCATGCGGGCCTCGGCATAGACGAAGTCGATCAGGGTTTCCCGGGTGGTGGGGGCGGTGGGAGTGATGGTCGTGGCGGTGATCGTGGCGGTGGTGGCGGCCATGGCTCGTGTTCCTCGTTCGGGACGTTCGTGCGGTCCGCCGAAACGGCTCGGCGGACCGGTGCGGCGCTGCAGCGTGCTCACATGCTCGCGGTCATGTACTTGACCCACGCGCGGAACTGCTCGCGCATCTGCCATTCGTTGGTACCGTTGGTGACGACGTTCCTCGCGCTCTTCTCGGCCGGGTCGTACAACCGGCCGACGTTCAGCCAGTCGCGTCCGCGCGCATGCAATCCCTCCTGTGCGCGCTCGTACATCTCCAGGTCATCGTGGCCGACCACCGACGTCGGCGCGTTGATCAGCCGGTTGTACATCGTCGTGCGCTCGAGCAGCAGGTCCGGCGCGCCGACCAGCCGGAAGGTCCACGATTCGACCAGCGTGCGGTCCGCCGCGATCGGCTTGAACAGCCGCAGCGTCTGGATCGGCCCCTTCACCATGATGTTGGGCCAGTAGACGGTGTTGTGACGCGTGTCGCCGAGGATCGCCTTCGCGCGCGCCTCGCCGTAGGCTCCGACCATCTTCTCCCAGTAGCCGGGCACCTCCGAATAGGCGGCATGGATCGAGTCCGCCACGCCGGTGTGTCCATGGCCGTTCTGCCAGACCCGGATGCCCATGTTCTCGAAGAACTCGTACGGCGACACGAACGGCGCGAACAGCTCGACCGCCATCGTCTTTGGCGCGCCCGGCGGAGCCGCATTCCACACCTTCACCGCGGTGCCGGCCGACGACTCGTGCGCGACCATCGGGTGGCAGGTGTCGGTCTGATTGTCGACCAGCATCTTCCAGTTGCACGAATGCATGTAGCGCAGCACGCCGCCGGCCACCTCCAGCCGCCCTTCGGGCGAACGGTCGACCATGTTGTCGAGCGTCGACAGCGACTCGCCGAAGAACTCCTCGAAGCTCTCGCCGCCGGCATTGAGCCGGCAGAACACGAAGTCGCGGTAGACCTTGACGGCGCCCACCGCGGCCATGCCGCCGGCCGCCTCGGCCGACTCGAAGCCGGTGTGCTCGTAGCCCTTGCGCAGCGGAATGCCGAGCAGGCTCCCGTCGGTCCGGAACGTCCAGGCGTGATAGGGACAGCGAAACAGCTTGCCGGTGTTGCCGCAGACGTCGCCGGCCACCTTGACGCCCTTGTGCGGACACCGGTTGTACAGCACGCGGATGTCGTCTTCGCCGTGCCGGACCATCACCACCGGCTGCGTGCCGACCGTCGTCGTGTAGTAGTCGCCCCGCCTCGGTATCTGGCTCGCGTGACCGACATAGACCCAGGTGTTGGCGAACAGGTGCTCCATCTCCAGCTCGAACAGCTCCTGGTCGATGTAGGTATCCTTGTGCACCTCCGTGTCGCGCAACAGCGCGCGGACGGCGTCCGGATTGCCGCGATACTTGCTCATTCGAGCCTCCCTCAGATCAGAACATCGAATACCGGAATGGGCGCCCCGTTCGGTTCATCGGTAAACTTATCCAAAATCATGAATACCGGCGGAACGCAACTTCCGTACCAACTTCCACACCACGCATGCCTTCAAGAAAACTCGACCCGGGCAGCTTCGTCGACAACTACCTGCCGCGGCTGCTGGCACAGGCCAGCCAGCTCATCTCGTCGGAGTTCCACGCCGTCGCGCGCCAGCATGGCTTCTCCGTCTCCGAATGGCGGGTGATGGCTTCGCTGGCAGACGGCGGGCCGATCAGCATCGGGCAGCTCGCTCAGGTGACGCTGACCAAGCAGCCCACCGTGACGCGCTTGCTCGACCGGATGGAAGCCCGGGGACAGGTCGAACGGCTGCCGCACGACAGCGATCGCCGCATCACGCTGGTGCGCATCACGCGTGACGGCACCAAGAGGGTGGAGCGACTGATGAATCTGGCGCGCGAACACGAACGGCGCGTGCTCGAGCCATTCGGCCTGGCACGTGCCGAGGAGCTGAAGAACACGCTGCGGCAGATGATCCAGTTGCACGTGCAGGCGCCGTCGGAGCCCGGGCGCGACGAGGACGACGAGGATTGATCGGGCAAGCCGGGCTCCGCCCGCCCGGGAAGTCGAGACCCTGCCCGCCGCGGCAATCTTCGCGCCGGATGGACATTGATGACCGCAGCGCCACTCCCGTGGCCGCCGCCCGCGATGGCGATGCCCATGTCTGCTCGATCCCCCGATTTCCCGATGTCAGCCAGCGCTATCTCAGGTGCGCTTCGGCATGAACATTACTTTTCATATATTTTGTTGTCAAGCAGATCGGTGAAGCGGCAGGCTCGCGACCGGTCGCCGCTTCGCGGACGGGCTCACCCGCTCCCCGCCCGACGCACGGACCATCCTCGCGGCGCCGCTATTCCGCCAGCAGCTTGTCCAGCGTGATCGGCAATTCGCGCACACGCCGGCCGGTGGCGTTGAACACCGCATTGGCGATCGCCGCGCCAGTGCCGGTGATGCCGATCTCGCCCAGGCCCCGCGCGCCCATCGGCGTGCGCGGATCGGGGATGTCAGTCCACATCACCTCGATTTCCGGCACGTCCAGGTGAACCGGCACGTGGTAGTCGGAAAGACTGGGATTGGCGATGCGGCCGGTCCGTTCGTCGAACTGTGTTTCCTCCATCATCGCCAGCCCCATGCCCATGATCATTCCGCCCCGAAGCTGGCTGGCCGCCGTCTTCGGATTCATCACGCGGCCCACGTCGAACGAACCGAGCAGGCGGGCGACCCGCAGTTCTCCGGTGACCGCATTGACGCGCGCTTCGCAGAAGACGGCGCTGTACGAGTGCATCGACCAGTGCTGGGCTTCCAGCGGCAGCGACGCGGCACCCTCCACGGTGATCCGCGGCTTGCCCGCCCGGGTCAGGATCGCCTCATAGGTCTCGCGGCGCGACGGATCGCCGAGCATGTACAGGCCGCCGTCGTGGCCGGCCACCTCGTCGGGCTTCAGGCCCGCCAGCGGTGAATCGCGGCCGGCAAGTTTCAGCAGTTCGATCACCAGCTCACGGTGGGCGGCCATCAGCGCAGCACCGATCGATGCGATCTGCTGCGATCCACCGGCGATCACCAGGCCGGGCAGGTCCGAATCGCCGTAGCCGAACGACACCTGCGACATCGGCAGGCCCAGGCGTTCGGCCGCGATCATCGTGCAGGCGGTCGCCGTCCCCATGCCCATTTCGTGCGCGGCCGTCTCGACGCGTGCCTGCCCGCCGTCGTGCAGCGTGATCCGGGCGGCACCGCCGGGCATTCGGTAATACGGATAGGTGCCGGCGGCTGCCCCCATCCCGACCAGCCACTCGCCCTCGCGTCGCATACCGGGGCGCGGATCGCGCCGGCTCCAGCCGAACCGTTCGGCGCCGGCGCGCCAGGCCTGCACCAGGTTGCGCGAGGAGAACGGCAGATCCGATGTCGGATCCTTGTCGGGTTCGTTCCTGATCCTGAGCTCGATCGGATCGATGCCGGCCTGGTGCGCCAGCTCGTCGATCGCCGATTCAAGCGCGAAGGTGCCCACCGCTTCGCCGGGCGCGCGCATGAAGGCGTTGGCCACCATGTTCATGTCGGCGATCTTCAGGTCGAACTTGAAGTTGCGGGCCGCATACAGGCAGCGCGTGGGCATCACGAACGGCTCGGGCACCTGGTTGTGCGGCGTCATCGCGACGTGGCCGGTGTGGATGATCGACTCGAAGCGTCCGTCGGCATCCGCCGCGATCGCCACCCGCTGCTCGGTCGTCGTGCGGCCGCCGACGACCCGATAGACCCCCTCGCGCGACAGCGCCAGCCGAACCGGCACCGCGGCGAGCCGGGCGGCGGCCGCCGCCAGCACATGGTGATCCCAGATGCCGACCTTGCCGCCGAACCCGCCGCCGACGAACCGCGACGACACGTGGACTTGCTTCTCCCGCATGCCGAACACCTCGGCGAGCGACCAGGCGGTGTGGCCGATCGACTGCGAAGCATCATGGACCAGCAGCTCGTCGCCTTGCCAGGCCACCGTCACCGCATGCAACTCGATCGCATTGTGGTTGTAGCGCGGCGTCGCGTAAGTCGCATCGACCCGGTGCGGCGCGCCGGCCAGCACCTCTTCCGCGTGCCCGATCTCCTCGTGCAGCGATTCGCCGACGAATATCGGAGCCGGACGCGCATTCGCCTTGGCGCGGGCGAATTCGATCGCTGCTTCCTCCACGTCGTAGCGCACGCCGATCAGCGAGCTGGCATGGTCGGCCTGCTCCTGCGTGCGCGCGAGCACCAGCGCGATCGGCTGGCCATTCCAGCGGACCCGGTCGTCCTGCATCACCGGCAGATTGCTGCCGGCGGCCGACTTGGTGGCCTCGAGGAACGCCGGACAGGCCTTCATCCGCGGCGCGTTCAGATGCGTCATCACCAGCACGACACCGGCGGCGGCCTCGGCTTCCCGGGTATCGATGAGCGAGATCCGTCCCTTCGCCACGGTGCTGAACACCAACGCCGCGTAAGCCATGCCTTCCAGCGGAAACTCGGCCGCGAAGCGCGCCTGGCCCTGCACCTTGAGCGGCCCGTCGAGCCGCGAAACGCTCGAACCGACGATACCCTGCGGATGCTCGATCAGCGGGTCCGGCGAACCGCCCGGCACCCAGCGATCCGGCACCAGCGGCACCACCTTCTTCATCGTCACCTGCATCGCATCCTGGACGGCTTTCATCGTTCGGTCCTCTCTGCTTCTGTGCCCGGCTCGACACTTCCGCTCAGTTCGCCGAGCACCGCCGCGATCGTCCGCCGTGCGAGCGCCAGCTTGAAGCCGTTGTGGCGCAGCGGGCGCGCATCGGCGAGCTCGGCGTCGGCCGCCGCCAGATAGCTCTCCTCGCGCGCCGGCTTGCCGATCAGCGAAGCCTCGGCGTTACGCGCCCGCCAGGGCTTGTGGGCGACCCCGCCGAGCGCCAGCCGCACATCGCCCACGACCCCGCCCTCGACCCGCATCGCGGCGGCCACCGATACCAGCGCGAAGGCATACGAAGCGCGGTCGCGCACCTTCCGGTAGATGCTGCCGGCAGCCAGCGGCAGCGCCGGCAGCTCGATGGCCAGGATCAGTTCGCCCGGTTCGAGCTCCGTCTCGATCCCGGGCCGATCGCCCGGCAGGCGATGGAACTCCGTCAACGGCAGTGCCCGTTCGCCCCTGCCGCTGCGCAGATGCACCACCGCATCCAGCGCGGCCAGCGCCACGCACATGTCCGAAGGATGGGTGGCGACGCAGGCCGGCGACGCACCGAGGATCGCGTGCATGCGATTGAAGCCCTCGATCGCATCGCAGCCCTGGCCGGGCGTGCGCTTGTTGCAGCGCGCGCCTTCGTTGTCGTAGAAGTACGCGCAGCGCGTGCGCTGCAGCAGGTTGCCGCCCACCGTCGCCATGTTGCGAATCTGCGCCGATGCCCCGGCAGTGATCGCGCGCGACAGCGCCGGATACCGGCTGCGTACCGCCGGATGCTCGGCAACGGCGGGATTTGTCGCCGCCCCACCGATCCGCAAGCCCCCATCGGCCCGCTCCTCGATCGCCTGCGAAAACCCGGTCACGTCGACCAGGCCCCCCCGGCGCTCGATCGTCTCGCGCATCAGATCCACGAGATTGGTTCCGCCGCCCAGATACTTCGCGTTCGCGGCGGCGCACTGGCGCACCGCCGCCTGCGCATCGGCAGCGCGTGAATAGACGAAAGGAATCATCTCGCCTCCTCCGCATGGACTTCGGCGATCGCCTCGACGATGCCGTTGTAGGCACCGCAGCGGCAAAGGTTGCCGCTCATCCGCTCGCGCAGTTCTTCGCGACTCGCCGCGATGCGCGGCTCGGCGATGTCGGCGGTGACGTAGCTCGGCACGCCCCGCCGCAACTCCTCGACCATGCCGACGGCCGAGCAGATCTGCCCCGGCGTACAGTAGCCGCACTGAAACCCGTCGTGATCGACGAACGCCCGCTGCAGCGGGTGCAGCTCGCCCTCGCCGCCGCTCAGACCCTCGATCGTCGTGACCGCGCGCCCGTCGTACTGGATGGCGAGCGCGAGACACGACAGGATGCGCTGTCCGTCCACCAGCACCGTGCAGGCGCCGCAGGCCCCCTGATCGCAGCCCTTCTTGGTGCCGCACAGATGAAGGTGCTCCCGCAGAAGATCCAGCAGCGAGACCCGTGGATCGTCCGGAAGCGGCGCCTCGGTGCCATTGACAGTGATCGGCATGATTGCCTCCTTCGGCCGTTCGTCCGCCCCGCTGCGCATATGCATCGCAGCTCGCACGGCAGACTCAGCCGTCGGTGGCAATAACTACGCCCGCGGCCACTTCGCCCCCTGCGCGAACGTCCCCGCATCCGCCGGGCCCAGCGGACTGGCTCCGGGTTCCCCCGACCTGACGGCAGCCACCAGCAACTCCGGCGTCGCCCGTACGTGCGACTCCAGCGCCAGCGCGGCGCGGGCTTCATGCCCGTTCATCGCCGCCTCGTAGATCTGGCGATGCTCCTCGTGCACGTCTCGCGTCGAGTTCGGCAGGCCGATCGCCAGATGGCGGTAGCGCTCGGTCTGCCGGGTCAGCAGGTGCAGCATCCTCAGCGTCCACTGATTACCGCAGCACGCGATCAGCGTTTCGTGGAAGCGGGCATTCAGCCGCTCCCAATGCTTGCGGTGCTCGGCGACAATCGGCTGTTCGAACGCCGACATCTCCTCGAAGACCGCCTGCAGCTCCGCCGCCAATCGTCGTCGCCCCGGCGGATCGACTGACGCAGCGCGTCGAGTTCGATGTGCAGCCTGAGGTCGGTGAGCTGCAGCAGGTCTTCCAGCGTGACGGGCGCGACGCGGAATCCCCGCTGGCCTTCCGCCTCGACCAGCGCATCGCTGACCACCCGCGTGATCGCCTCGCGCAGCGTGCCCGCACCCACCGCGTAGCGCGACTTCAGGTGCTCGACGCGCAGCTTCTCGCCCGGCACCAGCCGCCCTTCGATGATGTCGTCGCGGAGCTGAACGTAGGCGCGCTCGATCAGCGTCCGGGAAACCGGAGACGAATCCGGCGTCGCCAACGTCTCATCGCCGACCACCGTGAGGAACGGCTTCTTGGCCATCGGATCAACCCATCGGTCGCTCACGCCGGCGCTGCAGGCGATAGCTCAATTGCGGCCGCGTCAATCCCAGCGACCGCGCGGCGGCGGCCAGGTTGCCGCTGGCGCGCGTGACCGCCTCTTCGATCAGCGAGTCCTCGAGTTCCTCCAGACTCAGCCGGCGCCGCTGCAGCTCGTCGTACAGCGACGAAGGCACCTCGCCCAGCGTAGAAGCGGATCCGCCCGCGTCGCCGATCGATGCGCCCGGCGGTTCCGGAAGCGTCGGGAACAGGTCCGACTGCTCGATCACCTCGCCGGGCCCCGCCAGGATCACGCCACCCCCGATCAGGTTCTCGAGCTCGCGAACGTTGCCCGGCCAGGGGTA
>OEIU01000839.1_pt1 | contig 24281 bp, 22 predicted proteins | sample 1539221 | NCBI WGS metagenome assembly OEIU01 (sample SAMN03792071, study PRJEB22550) | activated sludge metagenome | feature: wastewater treatment plant; material: activated sludge; isolation source: Wastewater treatment plant of a petroleum refinery complex | place: Argentina: Zarate | collected...
CCTGCAGCACCGTCTTGGGATCGCGCAGCGGCCGGCGCGGCTTGCGCATCCGCTCCAGCCAGTTGCGCTCGACGAACTGGGACGCCGCCGCGTAGCCGCCGTCGAGATAGATCGCCCCGATCACCGCCTCGCAGATGTCGCCGAGCACGGATTTGCGCAGGCGCGCGCTCGCGCCTGCGCCGACCGCGCCGAGCTTGATGTCGTCGAGCAGCCCCAGCGACTTGGCAACGTCGGCGCAGCTCTCCTTGCGCACGAGATCGGCCAGCCGCTTCGACAATTCGCCCTCATCAGCCCTCGGATAGGCGCGGTACAGCATGTCGGAGATGATCAGCCCGAGCACGTGGTCGCCGAGAAATTCCAACCGCTGATAGCTGTCGGCGCGATGGCGGGTCGCGGGCTTCAATGCCGAGACATGGGTGAAGGCGGTGGTCAGCAGCACGGGATCGGAAAAGCTGTAGCTGATGCGGCCCTCGATTGCAGCGATAGCCTCCTTGGCCGCCGCCTTGCCGCGCTTCTTCCTCTTCGGCGCAGGCGCGCCCGCGGCATCGCTCTGCTGGCCCGCCTCGCCTGGGGTGGCCGTGTCAGGAATGATCGCGGTCTCGTCGTTCATCGCACGATGGAGAATAGGCGATTCCAGCGCACCGCGGTCGGCCAGCGCCAGAACATCCAGGCGTGTTCGCCCTCGGCAATGGAGAAGAAGATCATCTGCGCCCGGCCGACGATGTTCTCAAACGGCACGTAGCCCACCGCCGACAACACGCGGCTGTCGGTCGAGTTGTCGCGATTGTCGCCCATCATGAAGAAGTGGCCGGGCGGCACGGTATAGGTGTTGGTGTTGTCGTAGAACCCGTTGTCGACGCAGTCGAGCGTTTCATAGCTGACGCCGTTCGGCAGCGTTTCCTTCCAGCGCTTGACGCGCGCGGTGGCGTCGGAGCCGCAGGGGTCCTCTCCGATGAAGTCGGACAGCCGCTCGCGCTTGACCGGCTTGTCGTTGATGTGGAGCAGCCCTTCGCGCATCTGGATACGGTCGCCCGGCAGGCCGATCACGCGCTTGATGTAATCGGTGGAATCGTCCTTCGGCAGGCGGAACACCACGATGTCACCGCGGTTCGGCTCCGAGCCGAAGATGCGGCCCGAAAACAGCGGCGGCGACAGCGGAATCGAATAATGGCTGTAGCCGTAGGAATATTTCGAGACGAAGAGGTAATCGCCGACCAGCAGCGTCGCCTTCATCGATCCCGAGGGGATGTTGAACGGCTGAAACAGGAAAGTGCGGATCACGAGCGCGATCAGGAGAGCGTGGATGACGACGCGGATGGTTTCACCCAAGCCGCTTTCAGATTTTGTGCCGGATGTCACGCTCATCGCTTTCCCAATTCCCGCGGGCCCCGCCCGCACGGTGGCAGAACGTTTTCCGCACGCGAATCGCCTGGAACGTTCGCGTCAGGAAAATGGTCTTAGTCACTGATTTGAGGGCCAAATCCGGCGCTAACCAGAATCGGCCCCGGCTCGAACACATCGCTCGCGGCGTTTTAGACGGTTGTTGGTGGGCGCGCAATCAAGCGCCTCGTAAAAACTTTGTAATGCATTGAAATATCAATGATTTTTAGTTTTTGCCGATTCCCGGCGCGAACGCTGTGCGGCTCATGATGTGCCGGGAGCGACCGCCGAAATTATGACGAAAGCCTGCGCCAGCGGCCAATCGTCCGTGATCGACAGATCGATCCGCGCCTCGAACCCCACCGGCGTCAAGGCTTCCAGCCGGGCCAGTGCGCCGCCGGTCAGTTTCATGGTCGGACGGCCACCCGGCAGGTTCACCACGCCCATGTCGCGCCACCAGACGCCGCGCCGGATACCGGTGCCGAGCGCCTTGGAACAGGCCTCCTTGGCGGCGAATCGCTTGGCATAGGTCGCGACCACCATCTTCTCGCTGTTGGCGCGGCGTGCGGCCCGGGCGCGCTCAGCGTCGGTGAAGATGCGGTCGAGGAAGCGGTCGCCATGGCGTTCGATGACCTTGGCGACCCGCGTGATGTCGATCAGGTCGGAGCCGATGCCGATGATCATGGCCGGCCCACGATCTTCCGGCGGCCGCGGTCCATCGCCGCGCGCATCTGCCGCACGGTCTCGGGCAGGCCGATGAACAGCGCCTCGCCCATCATGAAGTAGCCGATGTTGAGCTCGGCGATCTCCGGCAGCGCCGCGATCGTCTCCGCGGTCTTGTAGTCGAGGCCGTGACCGGCATGGACTTCCAGGCCGGCATTCCGCGCCAATCTGGCACCCTCCACGATCCGCTGCCATTCCGCCTCGGCCTTCGCCGCGTGGCCGTCCACCACGGCGTCGCACCAGCCGCCGGTGTGGATCTCGATCACGGGCGCGCGCAGCTTGGCCGCCATCTCGATCTGGCGGGGGTCGGCGGCGATGAACAGCGACACCCTGATGCCGGCATCGTTGAGCCGCGCGATGAACGGCGCCAGCGCATTGTGCTGGCCGACGACATCGAGACCGCCCTCGGTCGTGAGTTCTTCGCGGCGCTCCGGCACCAGGCACACCGCGTGGGGCCTGGTCGCCAGCGATATCCGCAGCATGTCCTCGGTTGCAGCCATCTCGAAATTCAGCGGCTTCGATATCTCGGCCTTGAGGCGGGCCATGTCGGCATCGCGGATGTGGCGGCGATCCTCGCGCAGATGCGCGGTGATGCCATCAGCGCCCGCCGCGATCGCGGCGAGCGCAGCACGTACCGGATCCGGCCGCTCGCCGCCCCGCGCATTGCGCAAGGTGGCGACGTGGTCGACATTGACGCCGAGGCGCAACGGAGGAACGGGCATTTTTGGACTCGCAGATATCAACAACGGTTCTCGCACTATAGTGCGAGTTCCTCATCCTGGGGAGCGCGAAGCGCATCTCGAAGGATGAGAGCCACCAGCCGGGCCTCATGGTTCGAGACGGCGCTCCGCGCCTCCTCACCATGAGGGGCATCGGATCGGCTAGCCATTGACGCGCTCGACCTTGGCGACGACGGCCTTGGCGCGCAACTGGGCGATAATTGCACTGAGATGCTTGAGGTCATAGACCTCGAGGTCGATGGTCAGCTCGGTGAAATCGGGCGAGCGGCGCGACATGCTGATATTGTCGATATTGCCGTCGTGCTCGGCGATCACGGTGGCGACCTGCGCCAGGCTGCCGGGCTCGTTGACATTGTGGACCAGGATGCGCGCGGGAAAGCGCTGCGGCATGGTTTCGTCGATATCCCAGCGCACGTCGAGCCAGCGCTCCGGCTCCTCCTCGAAGTCCCTCAGGGCCGGCGACTGGATCGGATAGATCGTGATCCCCTCGCCCGGCGTGACGATGCCGACGATGCGGTCGCCCGGCACGGCGCCGCCGTTCGGCGCGAACTTCACCGGCAGATCGGAATTGATGCCGCGCACCGGAATGACGGAGGTCGAGCGCACCGGCTGCGGCTCCGACTTCAGCTTCAATTTCACGGCGAGGCTCTTCTTGGCCCCGTACTTCACCAGCCGCTCTTCCTTGTAGTCCGGGTACATGGCGCGGGCGACGTCGGAAGCCTTCAGCTCGCCGCGCCCGACGGAGGCCATCACGTCCTCGATCGACGCGCGCGCCAGCCGCGGCAGCGCGCCCTTCAGCTTGTCGTCGGCATATTCGATCTTGGCGCGGGCAAACAGGCGGTCGATGATGCGGCGGCCGAGGCCGGCATATTGATCGCGCACCGCGGTTCGGGTCGCGCGCCGGATCGCGGCGCGGGCCTTGCCGGTGACGGCAAGCGATTCCCAGGCCGAGGGCGGCGCCGACTGCGCCTTCGAGGTCAGGACCTCGACCTCGTCGCCGTTCTGCAATTCGGACGACAGCGGCGCGAACTTGCCGTTGATCTTGCAGCCGACCGCCGAATTACCGACGTCGGTATGCACGGCATAGGCGAAGTCGATCACATTGGCATGGCGCGGCAGCGCGATCAGCTTGCCCTTCGGGGTGAAGCAGAACACCTGGTCGTGGAACAGCTCGAGCTTGGTGTGCTCGAGGAACTCCTCCGGATTGGCGCTTTCGGAGAGGATGCCGACGGTGTGGCGCAGCCAGGCGAAGGCGTTGGATTCGTGCTCGAGCCGCTCGGTCGGCGAGCCCACGCCCTCCTTGTAGAAGGCATGCGCGGCGATGCCGAATTCCGCGATCTGGTTCATCTCCTCGGTGCGGATCTGCAGTTCGACGCGCTGGTTGCCGGGGCCGATCACGGTGGTGTGGATCGAGCGGTAGTCGTTCTGCTTCGGCGTCGAGATGTAATCCTTGAAGCGGCCGGGCACCACCGGCCAGGTGGTATGGACGACGCCGAGCGCGCGATAGCAGGCCTCCACGCTGTCGAGCACCACGCGGAAACCGAAGATGTCGGACAGCTGCTCGAAGCCGACCGACTTGCGCTCCATCTTGGTCCAGATCGAAAACGGCTGCTTGCGACGGCCGTACACGCGGGCGTTGATGCCGTTGTTCTGCAGGTTCTTGGAAAGCTGGCTTTCGATCTCGCCGATCAGGTTGCGGTTGCGGTCGGCCAGCGCGTCGAGCCGCTGCTTCACCACCGCATAGGCCTCGGGATCGAGCACGTGGAAGGACAGGTCTTCCAGTTCCTCGCGCATCTCATGCATGCCCATGCGGCCGGCGAGCGGCGCATAGATGTCGAGGGTCTCTTCCGCGATGCGGCGGCGCGAGGCGTGCGGCACGAATTCGAGCGTGCGCATGTTGTGCAGGCGGTCGGCGAGCTTGATCAGGAGCACGCGGACATCGTCGGCGATCGCGAGCAGCAGCTTGCGCAGGTTCTCGGCCTGCTTGGCCTCGCGCGACACCAGCTCCAGCCGCTTCAGCTTGGTGAGCCCCTCCACCAGCGCGCCAATCTCGTGGCCGAAGATGTTGTCGATCTCGGCGCGCGTCGCCTCGGTATCCTCGATCGTGTCGTGCAGCAGCGCAGCGACGATGGTGGCGTCGTCCAGCTTGAGGTTGGTCAGGATCGCCGCGACCTCGAGCGGATGCGAGAAATAGGGATCGCCGGAGGCACGCGTCTGGGTGCCGTGCGCCTTCATGGCGTAGACATAGGCGCGGTTGAGCAGGTCCTCGTTTGTATCCGGGTTATAGGAGCGGACTCGTTCGACCAGGTCGTATTGGCGCATCATGCGCGAACGCGGCGATTTCGGCTTCTCCGCCGTGGGCGACGCCGGCGCGACCGCAATCCCGCCGGTTGCGGCCTGCATCTGCCGGGAGCTGCGGCGCCAGTACGCCATTACGTCAATGCCTTCTTCCACCAGACCCGAAAAGGCAGGTCCCGCCGTAGGCGTATCTAATGCGTTTTTGAACGGCGATGCACGCCGCTCTGGCCGCGAAACAGTTCAATTTCGCTTGGGGCCCGGCCAGTCGACGCCCCGCCAGATCGGGTGAGGCAGCCGATTTCGACCGCGCCGCACAAGGACGCATCTTAACAACCAAAATGTCAACAAAAGCAAAGGCCCGGACGGATGTCCGGGCCTTTGGCAAATCAAGGGTTCAGGAAAATCCGGAAATTCCGGATTATTCGTCCTCTTCGGGCTGCTCTTCCGGCGGTGCCAGGCCTTCCAGGCCCTTGAGGAGCTCTTCCTCGGTCATGCGCTCGACCGCGACTTCGGTGTCGTCGGCATCGACGCTGGCGCCGGCTGAGCCGATCAGCGGCACGGTATCGGGCTCGGGCTCGTCGACCTCGACGAATTTCTGCAGGGAATGGACCAGCTCCTCGCGGAGGTCTTCCGGGGAAATAGTGGAATCGGCGATTTCCCGCAGCGAAACGACCGGGTTCTTGTCGTTGTCCCGATCAACCGTGAGTTGCGAACCCGACGAAATCATACGAGCGCGATGTGCTGCCAGCAGCACCAGGTCAAACCGGTTGTCGACCTTATCGATGCAATCTTCCACGGTGACGCGCGCCATAGACTGTCGCTCCGTTAGTTGGGGCCAAATATGTCTGATATGGCCGCTAGTTATAGCGGCGGGGCCGGTTTCGCAAGACTAAATTTGTGATTTGCCTTCCTAATGGGCTCTGCTACCCCACTCGTGGGGGGCCTGGAAGGGCCGGAGTCGGAGCGTCCAGACGCGGCGAGGTTGCCGTGCAGGACAAGTAAATCTCTTCATTGCACAGTCAAAAGTCTAGGTTTTTCGCCCTCGCCCCACCATAATTGCAGTGGTGACTGTAGCGGGGCACGATTCACCGAACTTTAGGCAACAGACTTGGAATCTGCGCGCGGTCGTTAGCCGCTGCGCTAGAAGAACTAACCACAACGTGAGAACCGATTGATGTCACCTACTTCCAACAAGATTGCGCTTTTCATCGATGGCGCAAACCTATACGCAACGGCCAAGACGCTCGGCTTCGACATCGATTACAAGCGCCTTCTCAAGGAATTTCAGAGCCGTGGGACATTGTTGCGTGCGTTCTACTACACGGCGATCATCGAAGATCAGGAATACTCGTCGATCCGTCCGCTGATCGACTGGCTCGACTACAACGGCTACACCGTCGTCACCAAGGCCACGAAGGAGTTCATCGACGCCTCCGGCCGCCGCAAGGTGAAGGGCAACATGGATATCGAACTCGCCGTCGATGCCATGGAACTCGCCGAGCATGTCGACCAGATCGTGCTGTTTTCCGGCGACGGCGATTTCCGCTCGCTGGTTGAGGCAGTACAGCGCCGCGGCGTCCGCGTCACGGTCGTTTCGACCATTTCGAGCCAACCGCCGATGATCGCCGACGAACTGCGCCGGCAGGCCGACGTCTTCACCGATCTCGTCGAGTTGCAGTCCAAGCTCGGCCGCGATCCTTCCGAACGCCCCGCCCCGCGCGAGCCGCGCCATCACTCCCCGCAATTCCTGCAGCGCGCCACCACCGTGGCGCCGCGCGGCGGTGGCGACGAAGATTTCGACGATTGAGAATGAGCCCATACGCTGCTAGAGCCTCGGTTCTGATTGAAACCAGAACCGGGGCTTTTTGTATGGGCGTGCATCGTTGATGCAAACCGGTTCTCGCCCTGATCCGCGGCGGGCTGTTTCCGGAAAGCGCTTTGAACATATGACCTCCCAGCCCGCTGTCGCCGTCGCCGAGCCTGACCGCAACTGCCCGCTCTGTCCAAGGCTCGCCGAATTTCGCGCCGAGGCGCGCGCGAAGGAGCCGGACTGGCACAACGCGCCGGTCGCTTCGTTCGGCAGTGCTGCTGCGCGCCTCCTGATCGTCGGGCTGGCGCCGGGCATGCAGGGCGCCAACCGGACCGGGCGCCCGTTCACCGGCGACTATGCCGGCGACCTGCTGTACGCGACCCTGCTCGAATACGGCTTTGCGAAGGGCGTCTACCAGGCGCGGCCGGATGACGGGCTGAAGCTGGTCGATTGCCGGATCAGCAACGCGGTGCGCTGCGTGCCGCCACAGAACAAGCCGCTGCCGGCCGAGATCAACACCTGCCGGCAATTCCTGGCGACGACAATCGCGACCATGCCGAAGCTGCGCGCGGTCGTCCTGCTCGGCCGTATCGCGCATGATTCGACGCTGAAGGCGCTCGGCCTGCGCGGTGCCGCCGCGCCCTTTGCGCACGGCGCCGTATATGACGCAGGCAGTTTCAAGCTGTACGACAGCTATCACTGCTCCCGCTACAACACGAACACCGGCGTGCTGACGCCAAAGATGTTCCGCGATGTGTTCGCGAAGGTGCGCAGGGAACTGGCTTGACCGACGTCATTGCGAGGCGTCGTTTCGCTCGCAATGACGGTTACGCCGGATTTTCCTTCAGCCACGCCAACACATCGGCGGCGTTGCGGTCGGGCGGAAACACCGGATAGAAGACATGGCGGATGCGGCCGTCGTCGATGATCAGCGCGAGCCGCTTGATCAGCGTCAATCCTGCGACCTTCATGGTCGGCAGTTTCAGCGCAGCCGTCAGCTTGAGCTTCTCATCCGACAGCACCGGGAAAGGCAGATGCAGCCGCGAGGCCATCTCGGTCTGATAGACATTGTCCTGCGTCGAGAGGCCGAACACCTGCCTGGCGCCGGCGGCTTTCAACTCGGCAAACAGGTCGCGGAACGAGCAGGTCTGCGGCGTGCAGCCGCGGGCGCCCGGGATCATGTCCCAATCGTCGACGATGGAGATCTTGCCGGGCTCCCCGGTGCGGGGATAGGCGAACACCACGGTGCGGCCGGGCAGCCCGGATAGCGTCACCGAATTGTCGTCGGTAGCCAGCAGCGTGACCGGCGGCATCGCCATGCCGACCAGATGCGCCGCGCCGCCGTCGTCCACCGGGGCGGGGATCTTGCTCCAATCGACGTCGAGCAGATTTGGTTGTGCCATGATTGCTCCTTCGGAATGCGAATAGCGAGTAGCGAATAGATGCCGTCTTGCTATTCGCTACTCACTATTGGCCATTCGCCATCTTACCCTCGGGCCCGCAGCAGGCGGCCCTTTTCGCGGCCCCAGTCGCGCTTCTTTTCGCTCTCGCGCTTGTCGTGCAGCTTCTTGCCCTTGGCGATCGCCAGCAGCAGCTTGGCGCGGCCGCGTTCGTTGAAATAGAGCTTCAGCGGAATCAGCGTCATGCCTTCGCGATCGACCGCGCCCATCAGCCTGTTGATCTGCTTGCGGTGCAGGAGCAGCTTGCGCGGCCGCTTCGGCTCGTGGTTGAAGCGGTTGGCCTGCAGATATTCCGGAATGTTGGCGTTGATCAGCCAGATCTCGCCGTTCTTGGAATCCGCGTAGGACTCCGCGATGGTGGTCTTGCCGTTGCGGATCGACTTCACCTCGGTGCCGGTCAGTGCAATGCCGGCCTCGATGGTGTCATCGATTGCGTAGTTGAACCGGGCCTTGCGGTTTTCGGCGACGACCTTGATCGGGCGCTCGTTCTTCTCGGCCACGTCAGCCCTTCTTGAGGAGATCGCGGATTTCGGTCAGCAGTTCTTCCTGCCTGGTCGGCTTCGGCGGCGCCGCGGGAGCCGCCTCCTCCTTGCGTTTGAACTGATTCATGGCGCGGATCACCATGAACAACACGAAAGCGACGATGAGGAAATTCAGCGTCAGCGTGAGAAAATTGCCCCAGGCCAGCACCGCGCCTTGCTTCTTGGCGTCCGCCAGATTGCCGGCCGTCACCGACTTGGCCAGCGGCGTGAAATAGTTGGAGAAATCGAGACCGCCGGTGATCGCGCCGATGATCGGCATGATCACGTCGCCGACCAGCGAGGTCACGATGGCGCCGAAGGCCGCACCGATGATGACGCCAACCGCGAGATCGACGACATTGCCCTTCATCGCAAATTCACGGAATTCCTTCAGCATATTGACTTCCCCTCTTCGCCCCTCGGCGAGACAGTTTCGGCGCTAGTTGATCAGGCCTGCATGTACCATGGCGTCGCGCACGGCGACCCGGGTCGATTCCTGTACCGGAACCATCGGCAGCCGCAGCTTCTCATCGACCTTGCCGAGCAGCGAGAGCGCGTATTTCACCGGGGACGGACTGGTTTCCATGAACAGGTTCATGTGCAGCGGCATCAGCTTGTCGTGCACCTTCAAGGCAGTGGCGACGTCGCCCTTCTGCCAGGCGGTGTGGAATTCCGAGCACAGCCTCGGTGCGACGTTTGACGTGACCGAGATGCAGCCATGGCCGCCATGGGCCATGTAGCCGATGATGGTGGCGTCCTCGCCGGAGAGCTGGTTGAACTCCTCGCCCATCGCGGCGCGCTGCTGCGACACCCGCACCATGCTGGCGGTAGCATCCTTGACGCCGGCGATGTTCTTCAATTCCCAGAGACGCTTCATGGTGTCGACCGACATGTCGATCACCGAGCGCGGCGGAATGTTGTAGATGATGATCGGGATGTTGATGGCGTCGTTGATCGCCTTGAAGTGCTGATACATGCCCTCTTGCGTGGGCTTGTTGTAATAGGGTGTAACGACCAGCACGGCGTCGGCGCCCGCCTTCTCGGCGTGTTGCGCCAGCTCGATCGCTTCCCTGGTCGAGTTCGAGCCTGCGCCGGCAATCACGGGCACGCGGCCCTTCGCTTCCTCGATGCACCATTCGACCACGCGCTTGTGCTCATCATGGCTCAGCGTCGGGCTCTCGCCGGTGGTGCCGACCGGGACGAGGCCATGGGTGCCTTCGGCGATCTGCCAGCTCACCAGCGAGCGGAAGGCGGCCTCGTCGAGCGAGCCGTTCTTGAATGGCGTGACCAAGGCGGTGAACGATCCCTTGAATTTTGTCTTGGCTGCCATGGACTTCCTCCAAACGCTTAAGAAACGGCCCCGCCGAACTGGATTGCAATTCATATCGGGTCTGACGGGCCTGCGAAAGGGCTGTACCGTATTGCCCTAGCGCTTTGTTCCGACGCCCTTTCTTGGCCCTTCCCGGCTCTGGGCCAAGCCGCTTTCCCGCGCATGCGCGTCGATAGCCGCGATTTTGCCGCGGTGATGGCGCAAACAGGTCGACCGCGACGTTTTTACCGTTTTGTCCACATATTCGGTCAAATAGACCTATGGCTGGAGCGATTGAATGATTCGCCGCCGCAGAGGAACGCCGTGATCCCTTCCGCCCGCGCCGCCGCATTGCGATCGACCGCACTGGCTACCAGCCTGGTATTGGCGCTCGGGCTGGCGGCTCATCCTCAGGAAGCCTGGGGCAAGTCGAAAGTTCCACTGCCGAAGCCGCGGCCGATCGCCCGCAACGTCGTTCCCAAATCCGCTGCCCCTGCCAACGCGCCAGCCGCTCACAGTGCGGCTGCGACCGCCGCTGCCCCGGCCCCCGCACCCGCGCCGCCGGTGCTGGCGCCCGCCGCGCGCCAGCATGCCGCCTTGCCGCCGCCGCGCAAGCCGGTAGCGACGGCAGCAGTCGCTGCGACGACGTCGACATCGCAGGCCGACAAGGACGCGCTGGAAAATGTCATCGAGCTCGTGCGCAAGCAGAAGGCGGGCGATGCGACGCAAGTGCAATCGACGATCTCGGACCCGGTCGCCCGCAAGCTGGCGGAGTGGCTGATCCTGCGCAGCGACAACAACAATGCCTCGGTCGAGCGCTACCGCGCGTTCATTTCAGCCAATCCGAGCTGGCCGTCGCAGATCTTCCTGCGTCGGCGCATCGAGGCCGCGCTGTGGGACGATCGCCGCGACGACTCAGCGGTGTGGTCGTGGTTCGAAAACGATTCGCCGATCTCGGCAAAAGGCAAGTTCGCGCTGGCCAAGGCGATGCTCGCGCGCGGCGATCGCGCCAATGCCGAGCGGCTGGTCCGCGAGGCCTGGCGCCATGACGGCATGTCGGAAGACACCGAGAGCACCGTGCTCGACATGTTCGGCGCCCTGCTGACGGCGGGCGACCACAAGGCGCGGATGGAATCGCTGTTGTACAGCACCGAGCAGGAGGCCGGCGGCATGCGCGCGGCGAAGCGGCTCGGCTCCGGCCATGTCGCGCTCGCAAAAGCGCGGATTGCGGCCAACAAGAAGGCCTCCAACCTCCGCGCCCTGCTCGAGGCGGTACCACGCGAATTGCACGGCGAGACCGGCTATATCTTCGCGAGGATCCAACTGCTTCGCCGCGAGGAGAAGTTCGCCGAGGCCGCGCAGCTTATGCTGAGCGCGCCGAAAGATCCGAATCGCCTGCACAATCTCAACGAATGGTGGATCGAGCGGCGGCTGCTGGCGCGCAAGATGATCGACGTCGGCGAGCATCGCAACGCCTACCTGATTGCGCGGGATGCGGCGCTGCCGACGCGCGACATCTACAAGACCGAGGCGGAATTCACCGCGGGCTGGATTGCGCTGCGCTTCCTGAAGGACCCGGCGCTGGCCGCCCAGCACTTCTCCCGCATCGGCGTCGGCAGCGCCAATCCGACTGCGCTGGCGCGCGCCGGCTATTGGCAGGGCCGCGCGGCGGAAGCCGCGGGCCGCAGCCAGGAGGCCCGCGCGGCCTACGGCCGGGCCGCCGAGCAATCGACCAGCTATTACGGCCAGCTCGCGCGCGCCAAGCTCGGCCTGCCGCAGCTCGAGCTGAACGGTGTGCCGCGGGGCCGCAGCGCCGAACGGCTGGAGATCGTGCGCGCCGTACAATTGCTCTATGAACTCGACGAGCGCGAGCTGGCGCTCCCGATGTTCCACGACATCGGCGAGAACGGCGATCCCGATGCCGTGGCCGGCCTCGGCGAGCTCACGGCGCGCCACCATGATGCGCGCGGCATGTTGCTGCTCGGCAAGGCCGCGCTCAACCGCGGCCTGCCGTTCGATCACTACGCCTACCCCGTCACCGGCATTCCGTCGTTCAAGCAGCTCGGCCCCGAGGTCGAGCCAAGCATCATCTACTCGATCGCGCGGCAGGAAAGCGCCTTCAATCCGGCGGTGGTGTCGCCGGCGCAGGCCTATGGCCTGATGCAGGTGACGCCGGATGCCGGGCGCTATGTCTGCAAGCGCGCCGGCGTCAGCTTCGACCTGCAGCGGATGAAGACCGATTCGGTCTATAACGCCATGCTGGGCGCCGCCGAACTCGGCGGGCTGATCGAGGACTATCGCGGCTCCTACATCCTGACCTTTGCCGGCTACAACGCCGGCCGCGGCAGCGTGAAGAAATGGATCGAACGTTACGGCGATCCGCGCGACCCCAAGGTCGATGCCGTCGACTGGGTCGAGCTGATCCCGTTCTCTGAGACGCGCAACTACGTGCAGCGGATCATGGAGAATTTGCAGGTTTACCGCGCGCGCTTCGGCGGCGGCACCAAGCTTCAGATCGAAGCCGACCTGCACCGTGGCGCCAGCGTCCAATAACGAGTTTCGGCAGGCCTGCTTCCCCGCCGCACATTTATCGGTGCCGATAGGCCCCCTGCTGCGGACGCGCGAACGCGTATTGGGGATTTATCCCACAATAGGCGTCCGTGCCGCTGGCAGTAGCCATGCATTGGGCATAGCTGGAGAACTGGCAGTTGCCGGGATAGCCCCATACGCGCCCTTGCAAGCAGAAGCTATCCTGCACGGTCTCGGCAGGAATCGACGAGATCGATCGGGATTGACGATAACGCCGACCGCGCGGCGATGACGCCGTCGCACCCGCGTAGAACGGGTTGAAGTCGCACTGCGCTGCGCGGCCGGAGGCCGAAGCCTTGCATTGGCCTATCGTGTAGTAGGTGCAATCGTAATATGCGCCGCCCCCCCAGGGAATGACGTGCATGCAAACGGGAAACGCCGGGTCGTACGTCTGAGCCCTGGCTTGCCCGGCTGCCAAGGCTATTCCCATCGTCACAATCGTCAGAGCCAGAGCGCGCATGGCAAGTTCCTCGAAATCGGCACAAGGGCTGTGTGGCAGACCTGCATCACCCGTACAAGTCAATTCATCTTGCTCGAAAAAGATGCCCCTCGCGGACGAACTTGAATGTAGAACATCGACTAGTCTAAGGCGTGCTGACGTCGGTATTTGGGTCTGACACCGCTGTCATCTGATTTCCAAGATAGTGCGATAGACGCAAACAACCTCGAATGAAGTGTTGCGATGCCACGAATCGGCTAAGCGGGATTCAGAGAGACTGCGGAACCGGACCTGGGAGTGGCCGAGGGGCCGGACCTTACGCTACAGAGCAAACTTGGGGATTGATATGAAGACGATGAAGCGCGTTATTCTCGGTTCGGTGGCAGGCTTGGCCGCCATCGGCGGGGCTCAGGCCGCGGACCTGCCTGTCAAGGCCAAGGCGGTCGAGTATGTGAAAATCTGCTCCCTGTATGGTGCAGGCTTCTTCTATATCCCCGGCACCGACACCTGCATCAAGCTGGGTGGCTATCTGCGCGTTGAAACGGCGATCAACAGCACGCACTACAATGGCGCCTACTCCGGGGCCTTGGGCGCTCACAATCGCCTGTCGAACTATTACTCCAGCCGCTCGCGCCAAAATCTGACCGTCGATACGCGCACGGCCACCGAATATGGCGTGGTCCGCACGTTCTTCGATGCGAACTTCACCTGGTCGACCGGGAGCTACGCCGGCGCCGGAACGGGTGGTACCGTGTACAGCGCGAGTGTCGGCCAGGTTGGTAACCCCTCTGACGGCGGTATCGCCGGTGGTGGCGTTGGCATCAACTATGCGTTCATCCAGTTTGCCGGGTTCACGATGGGCCGGACGGTTTCCGCGTTCGATGCGCCCTGGGTCAACTATCCGTCCAACAATTTCGACGGCCTGGTCGGCGGCAGCGGCTCAACCAACGGCGTGAACCAGTTCACCTACACTGCGCAGTTCGGCAATGGCATATCTGGCAGCCTGTCGGCTCAGGACCCGACCGCGTTCGTGCAGTCGGGCGTAATGAACCTGACGGGTGCTACGGCGGCAGGCATGCTGGGCGGCTCGAATGGTCTCAACAACCTCGGTGGCACGCGCGCTCCGGATCTGATCGGCGTACTCAAGGTCGACCAGGCCTGGGGTGTGTTCCAGCTGTCGGCTGTTGCTCATAACAACCACGCAGCCTATTACGGCGCGACCGAGACCACGGGTCATCCCGACGACAAGTGGGGCTGGGCCGTGCAGGGCGCCTTGCAGATCAAGAACCTCCCGACCGGCGCGGGCGACGTGATCAACATGCAGGCCGTCTACACCGATGGTGCAACCCGTTACAACCTGCAGAGCCTGGCCGCGGTCAGCTACTCGATGTTCGGTAGCGCCAGCACGGCTGGTGCCTACCAGAGCATCGGCTTTGCCAGCGCTCCGGATGCTGTCTACACGGGCACTTCGGCCGCAAACGGCACCGGGCTCGAGAATGTGACCACCTGGGGCTTCCGCGGTGGTTACACCCACAACTGGGATCCCTACTGGAACACTGGCGTCTACGGTGCCTACGCTTCCATCCGGTACGGCAACAACGGCAAGGTTGCCATCTGCACGAACGCGGTTACGTTGCTGGCCCTGGTTGGTACCTGCAACCCCGACTTCAACATCGCCCAGGCGGGTATCATCACTCGCTGGACTCCTGTGAAGAACCTGACGTTCTCGGGTGACTTCACCTGGACCCGCATCGACCAGAAGTACTCGGGGACGGTTGTCGCTCCGACTCTCGCATCGGTCGCCAAGCCGGCAGCCGTGTACGAGTTGAAGGACCAGGACAGCTTTAACTTCCTGCTCCGGGCCCAGCGCAACTTCTGATCCGGACTATCCGAGCAAAGAGCCCCTCGGCAGGCAGCTGCCGGGGGGCTTTTCGTTACCAGCCATTGATCAACGATCGCGATCTTGGCTCCCTCCAGTGAAGCGAGCGGCGGGCTGACCTGCTCGGCGGAAGACGGGCCAAGGCCCGCAATACTGAAGCTCCTCCGGATGAACCCTGCAGGAGGCTCATTGAGCCCGCAGGAGTCGAATGGAACGTCTACGTCGGCCATTTACTGAATTTGCTGAAAAGTGCGATCGCCAGGCAGTTGAGCTGGTGATGCCGAGCCGTCGCTCGCTCACGTCGGGGGCGAAGGAGCCCGGTCTGCGCGACCCGGTGCTGCGACGCCGGTTGGACAGGGTCCGGAGGAGCCGGCGGCGCGGCGCCCCATCACAGGCGACGCCGATGTCGGCGGACCATGGTTCGGAGATCACCCGGCTGCGCCAGGAGAACGATCGGCTGCGCATGGAGCGCGACATTCAAGAAATGTCGATCGCGATCTCTGCCGGACCCCAGACATGAGCTTTCGCTTCATCGAAGACCAACGCGACAGCTATCCGGTACGGGCGATGTACGCCATGCTCGAGGTCTCGCCGGCCGGCTGTTATGCTTGGCGCGAGCGTCCGGTTGAGCGCCCGTGCAACCGCCGGGTCCGCGTTGCTGCCGAGATCCGGCAGGCCCGTCGCGACAGCGGCCAGCGCCATGGCAGTGCCCCGCATCCACGCTGTCCTGCGAACGGGCGGCCGTCATGGATATCTACAGCCGCAAGATCCGTGGGCTGCGCATGCGGCACCGAGCGACGAAACTTTCCGGCCACGAAATCCCACCCTCATAACGAAAAACCCCGGCAGTCGCCTGCCGGGGTCTTCCTCGTTGTCAAGATCTTCCGAGATCAGAAGTTACGCTGAGCGCGGAGAAGCAGGCTGACAGTGTCCTGATCCTTGAGCTGATACGTAGCCGCCGGCTTTGCCGGGGCGTTGACACCGGCTGTCGGCGTGATCGTGCCGGCAAACTTCTGGTCCAGCATGGTGTAGGTAACGTCCGCAGAGAACGTCAGGTTCTTCACCGGAGTCCAGCGGATGATGCCACCGACCTGGCCGATGTTGAAGTTCGGGTCGCAGTTGGTGATACCAGCAGTCTGCGCGCCGATTCCCGCGATGGCGCCGCAGATGAGAGCCGCACCGCCATTGCCGTACTTCAACTGGGCGTACGCACCGTAGATCGCGCCGCTCCAGTAGGGGTCGAAGTTGTGGTTGAACGCACCGCGCATACCCCAGGTCTGGGCCGTTGCAATGCCGGTGCCGGTTGCGTACACACCGTCCGCGACGCCAGCAAGACCAACGCTCTGATAGGCGCCCGGCACGTTGGTGCCGCCGAACATCACGAAGTTCTGGCCAACCAAGCTCTGGAAGTTACGACGAGAATTGCCGTCGGTGTAGACCGCCTGCAGGTTGATCGTGTCACCCGCGCCAGTCGGGATGTTCTTGATCTGCAAGCCGGCCTGCACAGCCCAGCCCCACTTGTCGTCAGGATGACCCGTGGCCTCGGTCGCACCGTAGTAGGCGGCGTGGTTGTTGTGGGCCGCAGCCGACAACTGGAACACACCCCAGGCCTGATCGACCTTCAAGACACCCACGATGTCGGGAGCCCTCGTGCCACCCAAGGCGCTGAGGCCGTAGGCACCACCCTGGAATGCGGGACCGTTGAGAAGAACGCCATTCGCACCCAGGTTATACAGATTGCTCTGGTGGTACGCCGTAGGATCTTCCAACGCAATCGAACCCGACACGCCGTTGCCGAACTGCGCGGTGTACGTCAGCTGGTTGACCGCGGTGACGTCGCCGCTGCCGCCGACGAGACCGTCGAAGTTGTTGCCCGGATAGTTGACCCAGGGGGTATCGAACGAGGAGGTCGTCTTACCCATCGTGAACCCAGCGAACTGGATGAACGCGTGGTAGACGCCGACCGAACCGCCAGCGATGCCGCCGTCAGAGGGGTTGCCGACCTGGCCAACACCTGCGCTGTACGTGGTACCACCGGTGCCGGCGCCGGCGTAGTTGCCCGTGGTCCAGGAGAACGTCGCGTCGAAGAACGTGCGGACCACGCCGTATTCGGTCGCGGTGCGCGTATCGACCGTCAGATCCTGACGGGAACGAGCGGTGTAGTAGTTCGACAGACGGTTTTGTGCGCCGTTCACCGAAGAATACGCACCGTTGTAGACCGAGCCGTTGAACGCCGTTTCAACGCGCAGATAACCACCCAGCTTGATGCAGGTGTCGGTGCCCGGGATATAGAAGAAACCCGCGCCGTACAGGGAGCAGATCCTCACGTACTCGACCGCTTTGGCCTTGACGGGAAGATCGGCCGCCTGTGCTCCGCTCATGGCGATCAGACCCGCCGCTGAGCCGAGGATAAGGCTCTTAACCATCTTCATATTAAACCTCCAAGTTGCTCTGTAGGGAAGGTTCCGGATCCGCTGGGTGAAACACCCTAAGGTTGGTTCCCTTGTCCCCTGAAACCCGCTTAGTCGCTTCGCGCCTTCGGACACTCCCGCATGAACGCGAGGGACTTAAGCGAACCACCTAAAACGGGACGACCTCGGGATGCCCCCCTCCGTCGCCCGATCACAATTACCGAGGACTTCTGCACAAGCAACAAAGGAACCGCTTCCGGCACCTCGACTCGCCCCCTTTTCCGAATTGTGTTGCACAAATAACACGGGTTTGTGATCGAAGATTTTCTGCAAGACATTGTTTTTATTAAAGAATTATGAATAACCCAACCGGCACCCCGGTTGGAGGTGCACGCACCGCAGCAAGCGGTTCACGCCCGCAAGCACAGGATCCCGTATCGAATCGAGCGCGCGATTCCGAATCCGCAATGGACGATTACGCACACATTATAGAGTGAGCCGTGGAGGCTGATCCGACGCCGCGAGGCCGTGCAAATGCGCCGGCTCCCTTCCCGGGGTCCGCCTCCAGTCGAGCTCCAGATCCCCTGCCCGATGGAACAAGGCCCAATCCGGGCAGAAACCGATGAAAATGGTGGAACCCGGCTCCTGCCGGGATCGAGAGCCCGCTCGCGGGATGCCGACCCGGCCTCCTGTCGCGATCCGAGCCCCGCCCGGCGCTGCCGCGAGTCGCACACCCGGAATCGAATCAATTTCGCGCGACTGAGAGCCACGAGCACCTCTCGACGCGCCGCCAGCGCGCGGCGTCGGGTGAGAGCCGTCGCCGGCGAACGCTTCGCCTCCAAATGGTCTTGCTGCAATCGCAATCTGCCGCTTGCGGCTCGCCCTCGCCTCAGGCATATCCGCGCTTACGGAGCTGTGGCCGAGTGGCTGAAGGCGGCGGTTTGCTAAACCGTTATAGGCTTGTAAAGGCCTATCGAGGGTTCGAATCCCTCCGGCTCCGCCATTTGCCGGCTTTGGCGGCCCCGATTCTCTCTCCAGCCCCGATGCAAGGACGCCAGGTCGCTCGCTGGAGCAGCAACGACCTGCTTCGCCACAGCCACCAAGCCATTGAAGCGATATCGGGTCGTCTTCAGCGTTGCACGATTCCAATCACGGTATCTGCAATCGAAGGCGACCATCACGCTGTCGAAGAAATGTTGTCTTGCCAATGGCGAGCCACCGATGTGATGACGTCACCCGCCGCAGGCCTCAGTGCGCGGTCATCCACGCACGGGCTTCGCGCTGCGCGGCCGCGATCTCGGCATCCGACATCATCGCGGCAACCTCGCGGCGCATCGCGATCGCATCGGCGCGGCCCTTCAGCGCGGCGAGATTGAACCATTTGTGGGCCGCGACCAGGTTCACGACACCGGAGCGGCCGCTCGCCCAGTAAAGCCCGCGCTCGAACAGCACGTCCGGAATCGCGGTCGCTTCCACCGCAATGGCCGCATCGAGATCGATCTGTCCCTGAAACATCGCTGGTCCCCCTTTTTATCGTTGCCGCCCTCCCCCGAGCGCGGCCCCCGTCCATTTGTTGAAACGCCTGTCTGTCTTCCCCAACGCCGTTTGCCGGTCTGTTGTTGAGGCGATCATGGCCGATCAAATTTGAAGGGCAGTTTAAGGTTCGCGATGAACGGGGTGTAAATGCAGGCATCGCGCGGCCGTCGACAAGATCGCAGAAGTACCTGCAGCGCAGGCAGAAATCGGCAATCGTGAAGTTCGGTTTACCCTGCCGCTTGGCGGATCGATAACCATTGCGGCATCGCCTTGCGCGGCCTCGATGGAAACGAACCTCGCGGGCGCGCGGCTGCTCAGGATGGCCGTGCTGGCTTGAGCCATCCCCGGCATACCGCGTCATTGATTGCCGCCTCGGCCGCGTCCCAAAGCGCCGGTGAGCCATCGGCAATGCGGCAGGTCAAGGTTCGCTCGCGCGCCTCGTCCACATCATAGTCGGTCCAGGTGCCACCGCCGACCGCGTGGTTCAGCAGAATCGGTTGCAGGCGGTCGACCGCCTTGGCAAACCGCGCATCCGCCGTCGCGGCGGCCTCGAACTCGGTCCACAGCGCAAGAAATTCGGCCGCCTGCCCGGTCGGAAGCAACCCGAACAAACGATGGGCTGCGACCGTCTCGCGCGCAGCCTGGGTGGCAGTTCCCACCTCGTCGAACAACGGCGTGTCGCCGCAGTCGATCTCCACCAGATCGTGAATCAGGAGCATCGATACGACGCGCAGCGGATCGATCCGCTCGGCCGCGTGGGACGCCAGCACCAGGGAGAACAGCGCGATATGCCAACTATGCTCCGCCGTATTCTCGCGCCGCGAGCCGTCGGCAAGGCGGTTACCGCGGACAACCGATTTGAGGCGGTCGGCTTCGAGGAGGAAGCGAAGCTGCGAAGCAAGCGGCTCGGCCAGTCGGAAAACCAACAATTCGAGGGGATCTGATGCGAGGCTGCTGTGTCATGCGGTCAAACTGATGGAGCCCGCCCGCCGCCGCCACGCATAAGATATGCGCGCGCCAATCTAGATCGGGACGCAGTGCGCCGGGTTGCTGACAAGGCGTGCCGGCGAGCCTCAGGGTTAACGCCAGCGAGCACGGGTCTTCCCGACGGACATCGACCATGCAGCCGAGTATATGCTCGGCGCCGCGTCGTATTCAATGAACCGCCGCTTCGACCCGCGCACTGCTGCTGGCCCTCGCATGGAATCTGGCGAGACCAACGGTGCTGGCCGTCAATCAAATCGGGCATTCGGGAGTTTGGAAAAATCGACGGGCCGGATCGGAGAAGGCCCAAGTCATCGGGACGAAGGCGTCCCGGGAACGAGGGCGTCGGCGAACACGTCAGGACCAGATTTCACGGCGGGCGTTGGCCCGATGAAATTGCGGATAGTTAAGGATATCCGCACCGAACGAAGAAAACCTGTTTTCTTCTGCCGGACCGGTTTTGAAAGAAGCCTTCCAAGAAGCGATCCGACCGTTGACCTGATGTCTCGCCGACACCCTCTTTCGTCGACAGAGCCTTCAGACATTCATCCGGGGCTCGTGTGACGTGCCGGCATCAAGCCGCCGGCAACTTTCAAAGAAGCGAGCTTACTTCTTCTTCTTGGCGACCTTGCGGGTCTTCTTCGCAGTCTTCTTCACTGCGCTCTTCGCCTTCTTTGCCTTCTTAGCTTTCTTGGCCATGTTGCCCTCCTAATGTAAGTGAGATGGCTTTAGTCAGTTGCGTGCACCCGGGAATCGAGATGCACTACATCCCGAATACACCAACGCACTCAAAAAAACAGCTTCCCGCTTAAAGAAGTGTTGACGCAGCAAAGTCGAAGCGCGCAGAGCGACAACGTCGGCGACTCCAAATCGCGCTCGCGTCCTGACTAAAAAAATGCCGCGACGATGCACGTCCGCGTTCTCCGATATTGCATGAATCGCCTTTACTGCAGCGCTTTTCTGAGTTCACCACAACGATGATCGATGCACGATCAATGTCGTGACGACTCGGCGACTCCGTCAAATTGACGCGTGCACGGACTCTGAGTCGCAAGGTTTGGCAACAAATAAATTTTCACTGTCCCGGCGCTGGAGTCTCGCCGACGCACGCCAAATCGAACTTTCCGGACGAATCGCGATCCTCGATTCGGACGCCTCTTGCAGTCGCGGCATCAGCGCGCCGGATCACAATCGACGATCGATGCATGCGTGCGTGCATCGATCTCAACCTCGCAGATGCTGCCAGCGTGTCCCGTTACGGGACGATTCAGATGCCGAGCTTCGTCTTCAACAAGTCGTTCACGGCCTGCGGGTTGGCCTTGCCGCCGGATTGCTTCATCACCTGGCCGACGAACCAGCCGGCAAGTTGCGGCTTTGCCTTCGCCTGCGCGACCTTGTCCGGATTGGCGGCGATGATGTCGTCGACGACCTTCTCGATCGCGCCGAGATCGGTGACCTGCTTCATGCCGCGCGTTTCAACCAGCTCGCGCGGATCGCCGCCTTCGGTCCAGACGATCTCGAACAGGTCCTTGGCGATCTTGCCGGAGATCGTGCCCTCGCCGATCAGGCTGACGATCGCAGCGAGTTGCGCCGCCGACACCGGCGAATCCCCGATGCCATGGCCTTCCTTGTTGAGACGGCCGAACAGTTCGTTGATCACCCAATTGGCCGCGAGCTTGCCGTCGCGCGCCTTGTCGGCAAGGCTGGCGAGCACAGTCTCGTAGAACCCCGCGCTCTCGCGCTCGGCCACCAGCACGCCGGCGTCATAGGGCGACAGGCCGAGGCTCTCGATGAAGCGCGCCTTCTTCTGGTCCGGCAGTTCCGGCAGGTCCGCTTTCAACCCGTCGACATAGCTTTGCGTGAACTCGAGCGGCAGCAGGTCGGGGTCCGGGAAGTAACGATAGTCGTGCGCCTCTTCCTTGGAGCGCATCGAGCGCGTCTCGCCCTTGTTGGGATCGAACAGCCGCGTCTCCTGATCGATCGCGCCGCCATCCTCGATGATCTCGATCTGGCGCCGTGCTTCGTACTCGATCGCCTGGCCGATAAAGTTAATCGAGTTCATGTTCTTGATTTCGCAGCGAGTGCCGAGCGGCCCGCCCGGCTTGCGCACGGAAACGTTCACATCGGCACGCAGCGAGCCCTTCTCCATGTCGCCGTCGCAAGTTCCGAGGTAACGCAGGATCGAGCGCAGCTTGGTGACATAGGCCTTTGCCTGCTCGGCGTCGCGGATGTCGGGTTTCGACACGATCTCCATCAGCGCCACGCCGCAGCGATTAAGGTCAACATAGGTCATGGTCGGTGACTGATCGTGCAGCAACTTGCCGGCATCCTGTTCCAGATGCAGCCGCTCGATCCCGATCACGGCCGTCTTGCCACCCTCGAGTTCGACCTCGACCTCGCCCTCGCCGACGATCGGCGACTTGTACTGGCTGATCTGGTAGCCCTGCGGCGAGTCCGGGTAGAAATAGTTCTTGCGGTCGAACACCGAGCGCAGGTTGATCTGCGCGTTGAGACCGAGGCCGGTACGGACCGCCTGCCTGACGCATTCCTGATTGATGACGGGCAGCATGCCCGGCATCGCGGCATCGACCAGCGAGACATGGCTGTTGGGCTCGCCGCCGAACTCGGTCGAGGCGCCCGAGAACAGCTTTGACTTCGAGGTGACCTGGGCGTGCACTTCCATCCCGATCACGACTTCCCAGTCGCCGGTCTGGCCCTTGATCAGTTTTCCCGGATTGACTGACACGTTCATGCTTTTCCACTCCCGAGCAGCGCGGAGACGATCCGCTCCCATTCGGTTTCAAGAGAATCCTTCGCCGCTGGCTGGCCGGCCTGCCGGTACCAATAGCCGGCATTGCCGAGATCGCCTTCGACGCGATGCAGATAGGCATGCACCCAGGCGGCATCAGTGCTGGCTTCATCCTGCACGATCCTGTGCGCCCGGTCCCAGTCGCCCTTTGCCGCCCACCACAATGCTGCCAGCGGCGGTTCTAGGCTCGGCGCAGGCGCTGTAGCCGTGAGGCTGGCGCGGAAATCCACCATCGCTACCACCAGCGCGGCGGCGTGAAGCGGCCGGCCGCCTGCTCCACGATTTCGCCGAGCGAGAACAGCGTCTCCTCGTCGAACGGACGGCCGATCAGTTGCAGGCCGAGCGGCAGGCCCTGCGCGTCCTTGCCGGCCGGCACGGCGATGCCGGGAAGTCCCGCCATGTTCACCGTCACCGTGAAGATGTCGTTGAGATACATCTCGACAGGATCGGCGCCGCCCTTCTCGCCGACACCGAACGCCGCCGACGGCGTCGCAGGCGTCAGGATCGCGTTGACGCCCCTGGCGAAGCAATCCTCAAAATCCTTCTTGATCAGCGTGCGGACTTTTTGCGCGCGCAGATAATAGGCGTCGTAATAGCCGGCGGAGAGCACGTAGGTGCCGATCATGACGCGGCGGCGCACTTCATCACCAAAGCCCGCGGCGCGGGTGCTCTCGTACAACTCGCCGATCGAGCGGCCGGGCTCGCGCAGGCCGTAACGCACGCCGTCGTAGCGCGCGAGGTTGGACGAGGCTTCCGCCGGCGCCACGATGTAATAGGCCGGCAGCGCGTATTTGGTGTGCGGCAGCGACACATCGACCAACTCGGCGCCGGCCGCCTTCAGCCACGCCGCGCCCTCGGTCCAGAGCTTTTCGATCTCCGCCGGCATGCCGTCGAGGCGATACTCCTTCGGTATGCCGATCTTCATCCCCTTCACGGACTTGCCGATCGCAGCTTCGTAATCGGGCACGCCGATGTCGACTGACGTCGTGTCCTTCGGGTCGTGGCCGGCCATCGAGCGCATCAGGATCGCGGAATCGCGCACCGTGCGCGCGATCGGCCCGGCCTGGTCGAGCGAGGACGCGAACGCCACGATGCCCCAGCGCGAGCAGCGGCCATAGGTCGGCTTGACGCCAACGGTCGCGGTGAAGGCGGCGGGCATCCGGATCGAGCCGCCGGTATCGGTCGCGGTCGCGCCCATGCAGAGCAGCGCCGCCACGGCGGAGGCCGATCCGCCCGACGAGCCGCCCGGCACCAGCGTGGTGTTGGAGCCTTCGCGCCGCCACGGGTTGACCACCGGGCCGAAGCACGAGGTCTCGTTCGACGAGCCCATCGCGAACTCGTCATTGTTGAGCTTGCCGAGCATGACAGCGCCGTCGCGCCAGAGCTGCGAGGT
>OEIU01000840.1_pt1 | contig 24190 bp, 18 predicted proteins | sample 1539221 | NCBI WGS metagenome assembly OEIU01 (sample SAMN03792071, study PRJEB22550) | activated sludge metagenome | feature: wastewater treatment plant; material: activated sludge; isolation source: Wastewater treatment plant of a petroleum refinery complex | place: Argentina: Zarate | collected...
CCCCAACCGGCCAGGATAGTTGTCGTCAAGCGGTCAGGATAATTGACGCCGGCCAGCGCCCGTCGCGGCGCCCTTGCCGGGTTGCGACGCACAGTCGGGAACGCCAAGCGGCGCGCACAACTGCAATACGCGTGCAACGCCGGTCCCGATGATCGCAGTGTCGGGCGGCGTGCCTGACAGCGACAAGTGGCGCGACGACAGGTCGCGCTGCCCGTAGTCGTTCCATTCGCGCAAGCGGTTCTGGTCGTCGACCACCAGACCGCTCACATACACCGTGCGCGACAGACCGGCCGCGAAATTGCCCGCGATGGCGCCGAATTGCAGGCTCGGCGTGACCACGGTCAGCATGGGCGCGAGGACCGGATCATGCTTGACGGTGTCGATGATGTGCTCGTACTGTGCAATGCCGAAGGCTGCTGGATTGCCGCTGCCAAAGCGGTAGTAGTCCTTGTGCTGGATCTGAAGATGCCCGGTGCTCGTGACGAAATTGGTCTGCAGACTGTAGTTGATGTCCCTGATGTAACCACCAAACAAGAGCACGGCCGTCAGGCCCAACACCATTGCGATGAGCGTCATCAGGGAACGTCGGCGATTGCGCAGCAGGTTGCGCCAAGCCAAGGACAGCGTGTTCATGCCCCGGCTTCAGCCCATGCGCGGCGCCGCTCGACCGATGTAATGCGGCCGTCGTGAATGTGCACCGCGTCGTCGGCGGCTTCGAGCACCTTGGGGTCGTGCGACGAGAAGATGAACGAGGCATGGTGCTGGTGCTGCATGCTGCGCATCAACTCGATGATCTCGGTGCCGGTCTTGCTGTCGAGGTTGGCCGTCGGCTCGTCGGCGAGTACGAGTTGCGGGTTTCTCACCAGTGCGCGCGCGATCGCGACGCGCTGGCGCTGGCCGCCGGAGAGCTGGCCGGGCCTTTTGCGCGCGTGCGCGGCCAGGCCCACCGAGTCGAGCAGTTTTTCGACGCGGGCGCGCCGCTTGGCCGCCGGAATGCCGGCCAGGACCAGCGGGTATTCGACGTTCTCGAACGCGGTGAGCACCGGCAGCAGGTTGAAGTTCTGGAACACGAAGCCGAGTTGCCGCGCCCGGAAGTCGGACAGCGCGTCGTCGCTGAGTGTCTGCACCGCCTTGCCGCCGACCATGATCGTGCCCTTGTCGGGCAGGTCGATGCAGCCGATCAGGTTAAGCAGCGTCGTCTTGCCGCTGCCCGAAGGCCCCGAGATCACGGTGAAGCGGTCCGGCAGGATGACGAGGTCAATGTCGATCAGCGCCGGCACATCGACCGCGTCGAGCCGGTAAGTCTTGCACACGCCCTTGATCACGACAGGGTGCCGCAGCTTGCCAGGGCGTTCGTCCGGCGACACGTCAGGCGTCGGCATTCAGTTCGGTCCTTACACGCATGTTTGACTGCGCGCGATCGTAACCGCATAGCATTCGGCAAAAAAGCCGAAACCCGCCGCCGATCGCAGCGCAGGGTCGGGTGACGGCCGATGTGGAATAGCCCGTTGATCGGCCAATGCGCGATCCGGAGCAGGCCGGGCCGCGCCACTCTTCAAGATGTTGTGCAGTAGTGCCGAAGACACCAGAACGGGCCCAAGCGCCGCGCCGCGGCATTGCCGGAGCCTGCAGGTGATCACGTCATGACTGAACATGCTCGAAGCCCATCGACCCGTCGATTGCACCAGTTCGCCCGCGCGGCGCTGGGTAGCCTGCCGCGCGACACCCGCTTCGCGCTGTACCGGCGGATGATCGACTGCAACCCCGCGCCCGACACTCGTCTCACGTTCGGCATCGCCACCACCGAGCAAGAGCTCGAAGCGTGCTTTGCGCTCTTGCATGACGCCTACGTCGGCAGCGGCTTCATGAAGCCCGACCCTTCCGGTCTGCGCGTCACGCCCTACCACGCCCTGCCGACGACGACGACGCTCTTCGCCCGCTTCGACGGCCGGATCATCGGCACGCTGTCGATCATCCGCGAGGGCGTTTTCGGGCTGCCGCTGCAATCGGTGTTCGACCTGACGGCCGTGCGCGCGCAAGGAGGCCGCATTGCCGAGATCTCGGCACTCGCCATTCACCCGAGGTTTCGCAAGACGGGCGGCACGATCCTGTTCCCGCTGATGAAGTTCATGTACGAGTACTGCACGCGCTACTTCGATACGCGTCATCTCGTGATTGCCGTGAACCCGCGGCACATCGAGATGTACGAATCGCTGCTGTTCTTCCAGCGCCTGCAGGAGCAGATTGTGGCGAACTACGACTTCGTCAACGGCGCGCCCGCGGTGGGCGCGACGCTGGACCTGAAGGCCGCACCCGAGATCTTCCGCGTCGCGTACGAAGGGCGGCGCCCGCAGAGGAACCTGCACCACTACTTCACCCAGGTCTCGCTGCCCAACATCCACTTTCCCGAGCGCCCGTACTACACCACGAACGACCCGGTGATGTCCCCCGCGCTGCTCGACCATTTCTTCAACCGGCGCACGCGGGTGTTCGACCAGATCGACGAAAGACGCCGCCGCCTGCTTCACTCCATCTACCCCGAACAAGGCTACTGCGACGTGCTGCCGCCGGCGCCCGACGCGCCTGCACAAGCTGCACCGCTGCGCCGCCATCGCCGCTACTCGCTCAAATGCCCGGCCCGGCTGGAAATCGTCAAAGACGGCCTGCAGACCGTGGCGCTGGAAGTCGTCGACGCCTCGCGGCACGGTTTTCTTGCGCGTGCCACCGCCACGCTGCCGGAGCGCCTGCGCGGCGTGGTGTGCGTGCAGTTGGGGGAGGGGCGGATCGCGACGGAAGAAGCCGTGGTGGTGCGCGCCATTGGCGCCGAGGGTGGGCCTTACTACGGCTTTCGCATCGAAGCCCCCGATCAGGCCTGGCAGCAGTGCATCACAGACCTGGAGGTGCGTGACGCACCGCCAGGTGCCGTCAGGCGCATGCGCGCCATCGAGGCGCCGCGCGACGACTGGTCGGTTCACGACGCGCTGGTGGCCTGACTGGGTAGGCCGCAGCAGACTGCGTTTGGTGGCTGCGACCGAAGCCCCTTAAAAATAGGTGAAACTACGGAGAGTGAACAGGCGACTGCCAACGGGCAAGCGCCTTGGCGAGCGATAGTTATTTTCAGACGATTGACACGATGAGATCATGCCGCAATTGCCTGCTGCCAGAAGCCGCACCGGGTGCGGACCTCGACGCACAGGGTGTCTGCCTCCCATGTCGAACCTACAAGCCGCAGCAGCAGGAAAGCGCGGAAGCCCTGCGGCGCGTGCGCGAGGCTGACCTTGAAAGCGCGCTCGAGGCCTGCCGTGGGCAAGGCACGTATGACTGCCTCGTCCCTTTGTCAGGTGGCAAGGACAGCGTCTACCTGATCCACAAGCTCAAGGTGGAATACGGGCTGCGTGTCCTCGCCTGCACCACCGACATCGACATCGGCGAAGTCGCCTGGGCAAACATCCGGCGCGCTGTCGACAAGCTCGACGTCGAGCACGTGGTCTATCGCCCGTCGATGGCGTTCTACCGGAAGTTGTTTCGCTGGCTGCTGATGAACCAGGAAGCGCGCGGTGCGGTTCACACCATTTCGTACATCTACGCGCCGCTCTTCGAAGGCAATGCGCTTCACCTGGCGATGGAGAAGAACATACCCCTCGTGCTGGCCGGCTACTCGCCAGGCCAACCGTTGCCCGAGCGCATGGAGTACGAGTTTCCGCGTCTGGCGATTTCGGAGGTCGACTGGACGCCGCCTGAACTGCTGGCGTCGGGAGAGTTCAGCGACCACGACCTCGGCCGATTCTGGAACCCCGGCCGCTATCCGCCCGGCACACGCTTTCCGCGCTACCTCGCCCCGTACCACGCCTGGCGCTACGATCAGGACGAAACGATGAAGAAGGTCGTGGAACTGGGGCTGATCGGCTCGACGAAGAACGCCAGCCCGGTATTCTCGAACTACCCCATCAACTGGCTCCTGATGTACTCGGACCTCAAGAACTTCGGCTACAACCCCTATGCACCCGAGTTCTCGACGCTGATCCGCGAGGGCAAGGCCAACAAGCAATACTGGAATCTCATGGGCAAGGTCGTCGACTTCATCACCCTGAAGAAGATTTACCTGGGTCGGCACGTGTCCAAGCATATGCAATGGCTTGGCTTGCGAGATGAGGATCTGCGCATTACGCGAGCGAGTCGGCGCGACTGGCCTGAGTTTGTCTATCAGGATTGGGCCAAGGCTGCGCTCTGTGTTGACCCTGCAAGCAACGCGGCAATGCAATGAACGCCGCCCATCGATGAAGAGTTATACATTGGCGCCAGTATTTCTTGAAGACCAAATCGACGCCTTGAGTACTATGGACAGTTTTTATTCCATTTTGGCAGAGGTGCGCGCTGGAAGTTTCTAGCGTACTTTCCTCCCTGTTCATGAACCTGATTTTGACCCTTAACATCGGTCTAGCCGGCTTGGCATTGCTGCTCGGGCTTGTTCCCCTGCTGCTCACAGCCCGACTCAAGCACCGTTTGCCAGCAATGTTGCAACGGCCGTCCGATGACCGCTACTGCCCGCCTGCGTCGGTCATCCTGCCCTGCAAGGGGCTGGATCCGGGGTTCCGCGAGAATGTAACCTCCCTGCTGCGACAGGATTACCCGGAGCTCGAACTGCTGTTCGTGGTTGCAACCAGCGACGATCCTGCTTTCGTGGAACTCCAGACGCTGCTCGCCTGCGTCGAACCCGGCCGCGTGCGCCCAAGATTGCTGGTCGCGGGTGTTGACAGAGGCCGTGCGCAAAAGCTGACAAATCAGCTTGCCGCGGTACGGCAGGCCTCGCCGCGTTCCGAGGTGCTGGTCTTCATCGACTCCGACTGCCGTCCCGATCCGGGATTTGTGCGTCGCCTGGTGTCGCCGCTCGCAGAACCTGAAACAGGGGCCACCACAGGCTACAGGTGGTACCACCCCCCGGCACCGACCCTGGGCTCGATGCTGCGCAGCACGTGGAATGCAGGGGCCTTGCCTTTTCTGGTCGACCCAAAGACAACGCATGCTTGGGGCGGAGCGATGGCGATTCGGCGCGAAACCTTTGACCGCGCGCGGCTCGGGGACGTCTGGGACAAGGCCGTTTCGGACGACCTTACTTTGACTGTCGCCGTGCACGAACTCGGACTGAGGCTGCAATTCGTTCCTCGGTGCATCGCCGTTTCGTACGAAGAATCGTCTCTGTCCGACACGCTGGAATTCACCAATCGTCAGTCCCTCATCTCACGGGTCTACTTTCCGCCGCTATGGTGGGGTACAGCATTCGGGCATGCATCGGCCAATGTGTTGATGGCCTACGGCGTGACAAGTCTGGTGGTTTGGGCTGGAGGCGGCGCTACGCCGTCCCTCATCGGGAGCGCTTGCGTGCTGCTGCTTCCGCTCCAGTTGGTCAATGCCGCCTGGCTCTTCGGCTCTGTCAAGAACCTGCTCCCGGCGCAGGTCCAGGCCGAGGTGGAGGAACTCCGTTGGTATTACGTTCTTACTGCGCCACTCGCATCGCTAATGACGCTCTTGAACACCCTGCATGCAACAACAACGCGAAGAATAACTTGGCGCGGCATAACCTACGAGCTTTTGTCGCCGCGAGAGACGGTCGTAGTTGCGCCAGACGCTTGAAAGGCAGGCTCAAAGCCTGCGCTCAGCGACACCCTACAAAAAAGAGCGGCCGCCTCAGGGCAGCCGCCTATCCGTTTGACGCCGTTTACCGGCTAGGATCTGTCTTCACACGTCTGTCTTCACACGGCGGCGCAATGCCAGACCCAGCAAGGCGGCTCCAACCAAGGCAAGCGTCCCCGGTTCCGGCACAGCCTTCCTGTCGAACGATGTGTTGGCATCTGCCTGGAAGACGAAATCCGGGCCGTTCATACCATTTACAGCGCCGACATTGGCAGCATAGTTGTCACTGATCAAGTTGCTGCTGTATCTTTTTGATGGATCAACCTGATTAAACGGTGTTATGAGCGAGGAGTTGGTAAGCAACAACTCAATCATTCCAGCAACGTCAAGATCCGGAAAGTAGCCGGCATTAATGTAATCCAATTGTGCACTGATACGCGCACCGCCAGAGGTAAGGATCGACAATACACCACCCCAACCGTCGCCGCCAAAGCTATCGAGAAGCGCCGGCGGCTTATCAAGCTCAGCACCGACATTCGCTGAACCGCCGGTGATCGTTCCACTGAGAATCCCATTCCCGGCACATCCAAACCCCGTGCCGGCCAGATCAACACCTGCCGCTGACTGTGCGCACATTTTAAATGCGCCACTTAGTATCGAAAAGGAGCTACTAGAAGAGACACCTGGTGCATAAGCCCCAGCAACGACCTTCTCCGTATAGTTAGCACTAAACGTGAAGTAGTTGCCACCCGTCCCATTGGAAAACAAAATGTTCGAAGTTGAGCCAAGAATCGAGTTGAGGTTGGCTTGGTAATAGTTCGTCACCACAGTGCCAACTGGCAGTGGTGCACCGGGTGTCACAGTGTTCACACCGTTCAGTGCCACGGTACTGCCGGGGGCTTGATCGATGGTGTACGCGCCATTGATCGCGCCTGTTGCCCCAGTGCCATTGGGGTTGAACTGGAAAGCGACTGCCGCATTCGCGGACACGACCACAGTCATCAAGGACGCCGCCGCCAAAGCTGCGGAGATCTGCGTAAGTTTCATCTCGATTCCTTCTCGTAGTGCCATGATGAACGGAATGTCCATCTCCGCAGCTTCAGAAGAGCAACATCTGTGCCACCAACCTCGAGGCCCAGTAAAAACAAGGACTTACGCGACTCAACCGTGACGCGGCCGGCGGGAGGCGAATGATCTGTAAAACTTCTCGACACGCCGCCTTGGCGCTACCGGCATGGATGTCGATCCGTGAGTCTGGCCCTCACTGCTGGTTCAGCCTCGACGCGGGCTGTCACTCGATCCCGTAGCGGCCCGGCGCCAGCATCCCAGCCGGATCGAGCGCGGCCTTGATTCTGTTGTTCAGCGCGAGCAACTCCGGTGCCTCGGCGTGCACTGTGGGCCAGGCCAGCAGACCCGCTCGGTATTGCTGGTAGCCTGCCTCCTGCATATCAGTCAGCAACCCGTGGTACAGGCGCTCAGCGCGGGCTGTCTCGGCAATGTCGTCCCTGTCGTACAGGATGTTCATGAGGCACGTGACAGAACGCGGGTTCATCAGCAGCATCGCAACCCAGAAGTCGAGCCCCGCATGCTCGAAGCGCTTGCGCGCCCGGGCCAGAAACGGCAGCACATCGCCACTCGTGAACGGCAGCACCGGCGCGAACCAGATGAGGCCGCAGCCGTCGCGAGCCGGGTCGATGGCATTGTCAGGCGGTCGGCGCCGGCTGCGGTAGTACGCGTGCTTGACGAAATAGTCCGTCGGAATGCCCTGCAGGATCCTGTGCACGTGCGGTGTGGAGTCAAGCACCTGTAGCGAAGCGCCGGCCAGTTTCTCGGTCACGGCCTTGAGCAGCGGGCTCTTCCATGCGGCCGAAATCACACGCTCGAGGACCGCGAGCAGGCCGTCGGAGATGAACAGCAATCGGCCGTAGCGGCCCAGCGCCTTCTTCAAGATCGAACGCTGCAGCCGCACCTGCGCCCGCGTGCCGTACAGGCCGCCGGCGCAGGTGAGCGGGGATACACCGTAGCTTTCACGCAGCGCGGCAATCTCGTCTGGCGTCAGGCTGGCGCCGGATGAGCGGCCGTGCTCGATGCGCTGCATTACTACGGTCAGCGACACGAAGTCGTTGATCATGTGCAGCTTGGTCGTGACGATGCCCTGCAACGCCAGTTGGCGGAAGGTGTCGATCACGTGGGGCAAGTGGCGATCGTCTTTCACCTCGAACACGTAGGAGTTGTAGGCCTCGGGCTCGGGCATCAGCCACAGGCCCGCCTGCGTCACGACGCCGAAGTTCGACTGCGTGAAGATCCCCTCGAGGTACGGCCCGATGCCCCATTTGTGCAGGTGCCAGGTCTTGGGGCCGTTGTGCGCGCCGCCGATGCGCGTCACCTCGCCGGTGGGCAGCACGACCTCCATGCCGCACAGGTTGCCGAAGTGGTCGCCGTAGGGTGTTTCGCCGATGCCGCGGTCGAGCGCATTGCCGATCACGCTGCCCTTGGACGATCCATCGGTGCAGTCGACCCACAGCTTGTGTCCGTTGCGCTTGAGGTATTCATTCAACTGCTCGTAGCTGACGCCGGGCTCGATCACCGCGTAGGCGAGTTCCTCATTGACTTCGAGAATTTTGTCCATCCGGTGCAACAGCATCACAACCGCACCGTCCTGCGGCGCCAGCGTTGTGCTGTAGCCCCAGTTCCGACCGCCGCTGAACGGCCAAACCTTCAGGCGGTGCACGTTGGCGATCTTCAGGACAGCCGAGACCTCCTGTGCGCTGCCCGGGAAGACGACAGCTGCACAACGGCTCTGCCACGGAATCGTGCAGCGTGAATACTGGTCAAGCTGCTCTGCGCTGGTGCAGACGTGTTCAACACCGATGGCGGCGTGCAGTTCACTGATTGCCGCATGCGGCAACATGACGGCACTACCGTTCGTGGTCACATCGAACTCCTTGGGTAGGCTTGCACCATCACGATTCGGCCGAGCATTCGGTATGGCGTTCGGCGAAATAGAAATCGAGGATCCTCGACACGTACGCCGCTGGCGCAGGACGGTCCGCTCCACGTTGCATCAGCCATCGACGGTAGGCCGAGTCGTCGAAGGCCTGACTGCCGGCAAGGTACTCGAGGTAAATGGGAAGCGTAGACAATGCCTTGCGCGTCTTTCGCGGAGCGAATACGGCCACGAATGCCGCGAGCCTCGCGTACCAACGCCGCGATATCACACGGTCAGCGGGAACAACGAGCCCTCGTTGCGCGAACGCCTGCCGCACGCGGTGCTTGAGGTCTTCGATGCGCAAAGCGTCTTGCGGCCCACTGCACAGATGCAGAATGCGGCCGATCGTATGCGGGTCCGAGCTCGCGGCGGCTATCGCCTCGGCAACGATGTCGCAGCCGATGATGTCGATCCGCGCGTCGCCGAAGTCCGGGTAGAAGCCGAACGTTCTGCGACCAGATAGGAACTCGCACAGGAAGTAGAAGACTTGGAAGCTGATGATCCGCCCGTGACGGGAATCGCCGACAACCATGCTGGGGCGGTGCACCGTCAAGGGTAACGGGGCTTGGGCCATCTGCTCTCGCAGGAAATCCTCGGCCTCGCCCTTGGCTTGTTCGTAGGTGTTGTGAAAGACCCGCGGCTCGGTCAGCCACCGTTCCGGAATCGGCTGTTGCAACCGGCCGCCCACGCCGACAGTGCTGATGAAATCGAGCTTCTGCAACGCGGTGCAGGCACGTGCGAACGCCACTATGTTGCGCGCCGAGCCGACAGCGGAGCGGCGTGCCTCCTCCAGCGGCAGGTTCATACGCACGAGCCCGGCGGCATGAATGATGTGGGTGCAGGATGCGCACAGCGAGCGGTACGCGCCATCGTCAAGGCCGAACTGCGACAGCGTGGTGTCGCCGGCCAAAGGTTCAATCCGCGAACGGACGCCGGCGTCTTGCCGAACATTCCAGAAGTCGTAAAGTGCTTCCAGCCGCGTCGTGAGTTCCGTAGCGCTGCCTGCGCGGATCAAGAGCTTCAACCGCAGGTCGGCCTGCCTGAGCAGCACCGGGACCAAGCTGCTTCCAACCACGCCGGTGGCGCCAGTGATGAAGTAGGTTTTCATGTGCTCAGCAGCATCACAGTGCCGCCATCTCGCACAGAAGCGAAATCACCAGTGGGCCCATTGTGAATGATATCGAACAGGGCCTCGACGCTCTCGCGGAAGCTGGCCTCGACATTGGCACGACGAACTTTCAAGTTCGGAGTGACATGGCCGTCTGCAACCGACAACGGGCGGACGGTCAGCACCACACCCGCTGGGCGCTGGTAGCCAGGCAGGCCAGCGAGCGCTGACGCTATATCGGCACGTACGGCGGCTGCAGTTGCGGCAGGATCGGCATCCATTGGCCGGTCGCCGAGCCGCTTGCGCAACGCGGCTTCGGAGGTGGCAATTACGGCGATCAGGAACGGTTGGCTGGCGCCGAATGCAACTGCATGCTCCACATACGGGATCTGGCGAAGATGACTTTCGGTGAGCGCCGGCGCTATTCGGCGACCCGTCGAGGTCTTGAACACCTCCGACTTGCGCCCGCGCAGGGTGACGAAGCCTTCGGCATCAATGCTCGCGTAGTCGCCACTGGCAAGGAAACCTTCGGCATCGAAATGATCTGCAGACACCGGCTCGCCCAAGTAACCGCCGAATACGCCTGGCCCGCGCAGCAGCAGTTCACCATCGGCAGCCAATCGGATTTCGCTTGCTGGCAGTGGCTGGCCAACGGTTCCAAACCTGACTCTGTCAGGGCGATTGGCGGCGACCGGGACTATGCTTTCGCTCATGCCGTAGGCCTCGAGCACGAGAAATCCGAGACCATGGAAGCGTTCGAGCAACCAAACGGGCATCGGTGCGGAGCCGCTGATCAGGTAACGCAGGTGTTCGCCCAACATACTGCGAATCCGCCGCAGCACGAGTCGGTCCGCCAGCATCGTCGTCAGCCCGTAGAAGGCGCCGAGGGCGACGCCGCTTCGCAGCGCGCGCGCCCGGCGCTCGCCCTCGCGTATCGCCCAGTGCACGAGGGCTCTCTGCCAAGCCGGCTTGGCGTCGATGGCTTCGTGGATCCCCGCGTGCAGTTTCTCGTAGAAACGCGGCACGCCGATGAAGAGATGCGGTGATATCGCCACCACGTAGCGCATGATGTCGCGCGGATCTTCTACGTAGAAGATCTGTGCGCCCCGGCCCACGGCGCAGAGGTTGATCATGCGCTGGAACAGGTTTGACAGCGGAAGCCAGCAGGCCAGTCGACTCCCAGGCTCGATATCCGAAAACGCCTGCAGCATCGACGCCACCGCGCCGCAAACCTGCTCGTGCGTGTACGCGATACCCTTGGGCTCGCCGGTCGTTCCAGACGTGAAAACGATCAGCGCGACATCGTCCGCGCGAGGCAGGTTCGGGTCAATTTCGGATTCGACTCCACCGATCCGCGTCAGCTCCGCGAAAGCAACAAGACTGGTTGTCTTTGGCGACATGAACGTCACGACGAAGCGCAGGCCGTCGCGACACACCGGTCCGAGCCTGGCGAGCAACGCTTCGTCGTGCGCAATGACCGCCACCAAGCCGCATTGCGCGGCCACCTGGGCCAGCCGCTGATCGGTGTCGTTCGGATCGAGCCCCACGACAACACCTCCGACCTCCATCGCAGCGAACTGCGCGATGTCCCAGTGTGGCGAGCTGGGCGCGATGATGCCAACCCGGTCGCCGCGCTGCAGACCGAGCCGACGCAGCCCACGTGCCGCTGAGATCACCGCGTCGTGGAACTGCCGCCAGGTCATCGACTGCCAGCGCGTCTGCCCGTACAACGCCCAGAGGGCGGGCTCGTCCGGACTTGTGTTTGCCCGCGCCTTCAGCAACCCAGGGACTGTCCAGACCGGCCTATCCAACGCCGAAGTCAGATCAGGAAATGCTGCTGCAAGATCGTCAGGATTCAACAGCGACTGCCTGAAGAAGTTGTGCGCGAAGTTGCTCGTCGCGTCATTGCGCTTTGCCCTGTTCAGCCAATCGGCGGATCGCCCCCTGCGCAGCGACATGGCCTAACAGACGGGGCAGCTTCGATGGATTTTACGCAGCGAGGTCATCGGATACGACACATCGGATACGACACCTGAGGAGCGTCGCAATTGATGAGTTTGTTCCGGCCGCCTGGACAAGATGAACGACTGTGAGTTTGATCGTCCCCAAGGCGAACCCGCTCGCCCCGCGCCAATCCCAGAATGAATCTTGCTGTTCGTCCCGAAGGGGACTTTTGCAACGGCACCGTGGCGACGACGAACACTCACGAAGACATTCGCTCTCCGAACGGACCTGTCTGCGAAGCACTGCTCGGCCGACTTCGCAACCGACCGACGATGCCGACCTCCTCGCTTGGCGAGAACCCGAAAGGGTACAGCGACTTTTCTATTGCGGAAAGGTCCGGGTTGCCGCCGAATCTGATGATCTGCTCGTGTGCGTGCCAGAGATCCAGCGCCAACAAAACAGCCGGCGCGTTCACGCGCAGATTCATCCTCTCTGGACCCAGCACCTCGAAGCCGAGCTTGGCCTCGTAGTACCGTGTGTGGCGCGGGTTCACTTCGATCAACAGGCTATCGCAACCCCTGATGAGGTGGGCATGGATGAAGGCCACGTGAAACAACGCCGCCAGTACACGCTGTGAACGCACGACGCCGTCCATCGCCAACTTCGTGAATTCGCACACCTTCCGACCGGACTCCCGAAGGGCGTCGACTTCATCCGGGAAGAGATCGTCGACGAGGAGTCTCTCGTCGGAATCGAAGCCGACCGTCACGGTGCCGACCACGCTTTCATGGTCGCTGGCCACCAAGGTAACCCGATTCGGGCTTGCATCATCCGGTAACGAGTTGCTCTTGTACCCGCGCCCGGAATAGAGCCTGTTGATCAGTAGACTGGCTGAACTGCGTTCCCCCCATGACTCGGCCGGCCTGATCTTGAAGCCCTGCGGCGCGATCGCGTCGATCAACGGCTCGTTGGGATCATAGGGGGTGGCGAGGAGCGACTGCATGGAGTGCCGATGCTCAGTTGCTGCAACCATAACCGCATCGCTATCCAAATCAAACCTCCGCCGCGAAGAAACTTTTCACTGCGGAAGTTTGCACCATGCCGTGATAACCCCTGTAACAAACTGAATCTACCTCCTGAAGCCGTGACCCCGCCGATCACAGAAGTCGCCAAGTTGTTGATCTGATTGACGAAAATGGCAGGGTTGATCTGGACAACCCTGATCGAGCGGCGCATCGACAAGCACGGCCAGACGCTGATCGCACCCGACCTCACGCTCGAAGGCTGGACGACGAGCCTGCCGGCGAGCTTCGGCGCCAACGAGATCATCGCGCTGTACGCCGATCACGGCACGCACGAGCAGTTCCACTCCGAGTTCAAGACCGACCTCGATCTGACGCGCCTGTCCTCGGGCAAGTTCGACACCAACTACCTCGTGTGCCAGCTCGCCGCGCTGGCGATGAACATCCTGCGCCTGATGGGCCAGCGCGGCCTGCTCGGGCCCGACGCGCCGGTGCGCCACAGCGCCAAGCGCCGGCGCATCAAGACGGTGATGCAGGAGTTGATCTACCGCGCCGGGCGGCTGATCGAGACGGGGCGGCGCATCATCCTCGGGCTGGGGGCGAACGACCGCGCGGCCAAGGCCTTCGCGCGGGTGCATGGCGAGTTGTTCGCTGCGTGCACGTAGCCGCCGCATCCCGAGCGCAGTCACCTCACGGATCCGGAAAGTCGAGTCCAGCGCGCGTCGCGGCGTGGGCGTCAGTGCCCGCGACGGCGAAAACCGTTGCGTCCGGACGCGCGAGACGCGATGTATCGGCTGCGGCGCATGGAATTGCGCCGCCGTGCACGAGGAATTGCAGATACTCGCGGTCAACGTGGCCCTCGAAACTCGCTGGATGGAGTGATGGTCACGGATTCAGGTTGATCGCACCCGGGCTGTACGGGGCCGGCATGCGAAACCTGCTCAACTGGATCACAGACCCTTCAGCAAGGCAGACACTTCAGTCTGGCCAGCGAACTTGTCCCCGAGCTTGGCCAGCGTTTCGAGCTGAGTCTTCGCGCTGGCCTTGTCACCGGCTTTGAGATAGATCTTCGCTAGGTTCAGCTGGAGCGCTGCACTCTCCGGCTGCAAGTCGAGCGCCTTCTTCTGCAACTCAATGGCCTTCGCATACTCCTTCTTCTCGGCCAACAGCATGGCCAGGGTATCCATGAACCCCGGCTGATTGGGCGCGAGTGTAGTTGCCTTCTCCGCATACGCGATCGCGCCCTCCTTGCCCAATTGGTCTGTGATCCACGCGAGGTTGTTGAGGGCAACGGCGCTGTCGGGTTGAAGACGCAGTACCGCCAAATAGTTCTTCTCGGCTGCCGCGTAATCCTTCTGCGCAATCGCGACTTCGCCAAGATAAGCGATGAATGCCGCGTCCTTCGGATATTCCTTGCGCCATACTGCGACGAACTTGTCTGAATCGGCGACCCTACCGGACGTCATCAGAGCCGCGTGCAACTTTATCGCTAGGTCCGTGCTTGCAGCGCGCTGGAGCCCTGCTCGGTAGGCGGCTGCCGCGGCATCCCAGCTCTTCTGCCCCGACGCGATGTCGCCCTCCAACTGGTAGCCCACCGACGCCTTGGGCCGTTGCTCTTGCACGGTCCGCGCGATCTTGATGGCATCCGGATAGCGCTTTGCTTCGACAGCCAGCAGGATCAATCCGCGCTGTGCTTCCAGCAGGTCGGGCTGGATCTCGAGCGCCTTGCGCAGGCTCTGCTCGGCGGCCGGGTAGTTCTTGGCCGAAATCTGTGCGGATGCCATGCGCATGTAGGGCTGCGGCGACAGCGGCTGCATCGCGGCGAGCTTGCCGAAGGTGGCAAGCGCCTGGTTCAGATCGCCCGAAGCCTGCTGCGCCCGGCCGAGTGCATCGAGCGCTTCCGGGCTCTGCGGCAGCGCCGCCACGGCGCTCTGTGCGGCAGCGGTGGCCCGCTCGATGTCGTTGGTGTTGAGGTAGAGATCGATCAAGAGCAGCCGCGCCCTGAGGTCGGTGGGGTTGGCTTCGACCGCCTTGGCCAACAGGCCCGCCACTTCATCCTTGCCTGCACCCCGATACGCCGCGAGTTCGGCCAGGGCCAGCAGTGCCTGGCCGTTCTTCGGGTTCTTCGCCAGCAAGGCCTCGAAGCGCGCCTTCGCGTCGTCGGGCTTCTTGTCGGCCACGTCCAGCGCGGCAAGGCTGGCGGTGGCGGCAAAAAAGTTCGGGTCGATCGCCAGCGCGCGCTCGAAGCTCTTGCGCGCCGCCGCGGTATCTTTCTGGGCCAGCTGGATTCGCCCGCGCAGGTTGGCTGCGAACGGCCTGTCGGGCTGCTTGGCCTCGAGCTTGTCGATCGCCGCCAGGGCCTTGTCCAGTTCATTGCGCCGCAGGTGCGCGCTAATCAGCGCCAGGTCGGCGGTGGTGCCGCTGTCGGTGCCGGCGATGCTTTGCAGTTCCTCCAACGCGACGTCGGTCTGGCCGCTCGCCAGATGCGCGAGCGCCAGCGCGGTACGCTTTCCCGCATTGCCGGGGTCGAGCTTCACCGCCTTGGCGAAGGCCTCCTCGGCGCTTTTCGCGTCGCCGTTTTGCAAGTAGACCTCTCCCGCAAGCGCGAGCAACGCCGGGTCGATGCCATCCTTGCCGATGGCAGCATTCAGCGTGGCGAGCGCCTTGGCCGGCTGCCCGGAGCGCAGGTAGCTCGTGATCAGCAGGCGGCGCGCGAACGCAAGCTGCGGCGCCGCCTGGGTCGCCCGCGTCAGATAGATTTCGGCCTGCGCCGGCGAATTCATCTGCAGCTCCACCGCGCCGGCCAGTTGCAGGATGAGCGGGTTGTTGGAAGCGGCCGTCAGGAGTTGCTGAGACAAGTCCCGGGCCAGCTTGAAGTCCCGCTTCTGGTAAGCCAGCAACGCCTCGTAGTATTTCGTCTGCAGGCTCTTCGGGGCCAGCGCCTTGATCTGCTCGAGCTGCTTCGTCGCTTCATCGAGCTTGCCTTGGCGCATCAGGAGCGCGAACGTCGCCATCTGCCCGGGCTCGAACTTGGGATCGACTGCAATCGATTTTCTGTACGCGGCGAGTGCGCCGTCGGCGTTGTTGTTGGCGTAGAGCAGGATGTCGCCTTTTAGCTTCCAGGCATCCGGATTGGTGGCGTCCTTGGCGATCACGGCTTCGGTGGCGGCGAGCGCGCCGTCGAAGTCGCGAGAGGCAGCCTTCTGGCGCGCACTCGCCAGAACCGCCGGCGCATAGCCAGGGTCTGCCGCCAGCGCGGCGCTCAGCGCGGCCTGCGCCAGTTCGGGCTTGCCCAGGCTGCCGTAGGCGGCCGCAAGAGTGGTCTGCAGGCTGGCGTTGGCGGCAGGCTGGTCGAATCTGGCTTGCGCAAATTCCTCCACCACCTTCTGGGCCTGGCCCGTCATCAGCAGCGTGCGCGCCAACTCCGGGACGACCAGGTTGTCCGGGTACTTTGCCGTGCGCGCCTTGCGAAATTCGATCTCGGCCGCGCTTGCGTTGCCGTCCTCGAGCAGGATCGTGCCGAGCAGGAACCGCGCCTCCGCCAGGTTCGGGTCTGCCTGCAGCGCGTTCTTGATTTGAATCGCCGCCGCCTTGGGTTCGTTCTTCTGCAGATAGTCCTTGGCGGATGCGAGCTGCTTCTCCGGGGATTCGCTTCCACATCCGGCCGCCATGAGCACGGCCACCAGAACGGACAGCACGCTTGTCATCTTGGTGCGTTGATTCATCTGGGTTCCCATGCTGCGGGTGGCGCCGGCGACAGCGCAGTTCATCCGCCTGCCGCGCCGGCCGGCGCAGCAGGCCTCGTCGTGTACCAGCGCATCGCCTGCGCCAGCCCCTCGGCCACGCGGTGGCTGGGCTGGTAGCCCAGGCGCTGGGCCGCCTTGGTGATATCGGCCTGCGAATGCAGCACGTCACCCGCCCGGAAGTCCCCGTAGATCGGCCGGGCATCGCGCAGATGCGGGAAGCTCGGCAGCAGATTCTGGCGCAGCAATTCGTACAGTTCGTTCAGGCTGGTGCGGCCGCCCACCGCCACGTTGTAGACCTCGTTCAGCGCTTCGTCGCTGGCGGTGCACGCGGCGAGCAGATTGGCCTGCACCGCGTTGTCGACGAAGCAGAAGTCGCGGCTCGTCTTGCCGTCGCCGTGGATGTGCACCGGCCGGCCTTCGATCATCGCGGCGATCCACTTCGGGATCACCGCGGCATAGGCCCCCTCGGGATCCTGGCGTGGCCCGAACACGTTGAAGTAGCGCAGGCCGATGCTCTGCAGCCCATAGGTGCGGGCGAACACGCCGGCGTAGAGCTCGTTGACGTATTTCGTCACCGCATAGGGCGAGAGGGGTGCGCCGATGCTGCCCTCGACCTTCGGCAACCCGGGGTGGTCGCCATAGGTCGAGCTGCTCGCGGCGTAGACGAAACGCGGGGCGCCTGCGTCGCGCGCGGCGACGAGCATGTTCACGAAGCCGTCGATGTTGACGGCGTTCGTTGTCAGCGGATCGGCGATCGAGCGCGGCACGCTGCCGAGCGCCGCATGGTGGAGCACGAGGTCGACCCCTTCGCACGCGGCACGGCAGGTGGCCAGCGTGCGGATGTCGCCGCGGATGAAGCGAAAGCGCGCCCATCGCTGCGCGCCGACGATGGCCTCGACTTCGTCGAGGTTGCGCTGATGCCCGGTCGCGAAGTTGTCGAGCCCGACGACGCGCTGCTCGAGGCCGAGCAGCGTCTCGAGCAGGTTCGAGCCGATGAAACCGGCGACGCCGGTGACGAGCCAGGTCTTCGGCGCCGCCCGCAGCTCGGCCTTGAGCGCCTCGTAAGACTTCACAGCCGCCATAGCACGTGGCCGGCCGCCCGCACCAGCGTCGGGTCATAGGCAGATTTGACGTCGGCGAACACGCCGCCCGGCTGCAGTTTGCCGAGCAGCGCCGGCAACCCCATCGCCTGGTACGGCTTGTGCGCCACCGCAGCGACGATCGCCGCCGCCTGGGGCAGATCGCCCCACTCGGTCAGCCCGATGCCGTACTCGTGCAGGCATTCGCCGCTGTCGGCGATCGGGTCGTGCACGTGCACCTTGATGCCGAAGGACTGCAGTTCGTGGATCACGTCGATGACTTTGCTGTTGCGCAGATCGGGGCAGTCTTCCTTGAATGTCATGCCGAGCACGATGACGTCGGCATCCTTCACCGCGTGGCCGCCGGAGATCATCCGCTTGACGGTCTGCTCGGCCACGTACTTGCCCATGCTGTCATTGATGCGCCGCCCGGCAAGGATCACCTGCGGCTGGTAGCCGAGCATCTCGGCCTTGTGCGTCAGGTAATACGGATCGACGCCGATGCAGTGGCCGCCGACGAGGCCTGGCCGGAACGGCAGGAAGTTCCACTTGGTTGCGGCCGCCTCCAGCACCTCGAGGGTGTCGATTCCCATCCGGTTGAAGATCAGCGACAACTCGTTCATCAGCGCGATGTTGAGATCGCGCTGCGTATTCTCGATGACCTTGGCGGCCTCGGCGACGCGGATGCTGCTGGCCGGATAGACGCCGGCGGCGATGATCCCGGCATAAAGCTGCTGCACCTTCGCGAGCGTTTCGGGCGTATCGCCGGAGACGAGCTTGACGATCTTGGTCAGCGTACGAGTCTTGTCACCGGGGTTGATGCGCTCGGGCGAGTAGCCCACGTTGAAATCCACCTTCCATTGCAGGCCGGAGTGCTTCTCGAGCACCGGAACGCAGACCTCTTCGGTCGCGCCGGGGTAGACGGTGGATTCGAAGACGACGATCGCGCCCCGCTTCATGTGGCGGCCGACGGTTTCGGCGCTCGCGGCAAGCGGGCGCAAGTCGGGGCGATGGGCGTCGTCGACGGGGGTCGGCACGGCGACGATGATGAAATCGGCGTCCGCCAGCGCGGCGCCATCGGTGGTGCAGTTCAGGTACTGTGCCGCGCGCAACTGTTGCGCAGACACTTCACCGGTCGGGTCTTCGAAGCGGCGATAGCAGGCGACCTTGCGCTGCGAAAGATCGAGCCCGATCGTCGGCCGGCTCTTGCCGAACTCCACGGCGAGCGGCAGCCCGACATAGCCCAGACCGACAACGGCGACGACAGGCTGGCGAGTGTTCATGTTCCTGGGAGAAAAGGCGAAAGGGGACCGGACAAGGGGCCGACGTGACGGTGCGCGCTCCGTGCCCTGGTGCAGTGTTCGGGGGCGCCTGGGCGCCAGACAGTCGGGAACGACAGTCTCTCACGCTTGGCTGAAGGCGCAGCCCTCGATCTGCTCCCGCGGGATCGAACTGCGCGACGAATTGCGCAAATGTCTGCGACGCGTGGTTCACTGGGTTCAACCGAATCCAGGTTCAATGCTGCGCGCCCAGAGTCAAACCGACTCGATGCTGCACTCTCCGCCTTGCTCCTAGCTCTTGGGTTCGATCCCGGACTTGGAGCGCACCAGACGCGTCACCCACGCGACAATGGCATGCAGCCTCGAGCGGCGTCCTGTCACCGGATGCCCTGCGGCGGCGGCCGCTGGCAGCGAGCCTGCAACGCCCGGCCAATTCGACATCGACGAAGGATCACCCGGCATCGATGCGTTCGATCTGCAGGCGCCTTGCGCCCCGGCCGGGCCGGCGCTCTCATGCGGCACGAACGGCTCGCCCGCCGACGCGACCTCCACACGGGCGAGCGTCGTCTCGATCAACGCGTAGACGTCCTGCGTGCGGACGACGACCCGTGGCGGTGGCTCCCGCTTCACTTTGGGCTTGCGCGGCCGTGGGTTCGGCCGCACGGCGTCGGCGACCGGGTTTGGCGTTGCCAGGCTTGCGGGTGCCGTCGACACTTCGGTCAAGACTGCCGGTGATGCCGGCGCGGCGGGGACCGCAATCGCTGCTGCCGGACTTGGCGGCGGCGCACTGGCGGGCCTGGAGCCCGGCGCGCACGTGAGCTTGAGCGAGAAGTCGTCGAAACCTGGAATGCTGGCACGCAGGCCGGCAAGCCGCGGGCGCGCTTGCTCGTCCAGCGCGATGAGGAAGTTGGCAGGCAACTGCGCCTGGTTGATGGCTTCGGCAAGCTCGTTCGCAAACTGGCTGATGTCCTGCCTGCCCGACGGCGCTTGCAAAAACGCCTCGAAACGGTCGAGCAGGATGATGAAGTCGGCTTCCAGCCGTTTGCCCAGGAGCGCCAGAATCTCGCTCAGCCGATGCGGCATGGCGTGCACTTCGGCCGGATCGGTCGCCGCGGCGAGGTGGATGCGCGCCTTCAGCGATTCGAGCGGAGTCTCGGCCCAGTCGTCGAAGTAGACGACGAACTCCCTTCGCCGTTTCGCCGTGCGCGCCGAAGCGCGACGGCGTCGATCGGGAAACGGTACGACGACGCCAGATTCGCGGGCCGCCATCGGGCCGGCCGTGTCGCCCGCGCGACGCCTGAGCAGCGGCATCAGCCCGGATTTCAAGAGCGCCGTCTTGTCCGAACCCGCCTCGCCGAACAGCAGCACCAGGCGCGAGGTGCGCAGCAGTTGCGCAAGCAAACGCGACTCCTGCTCACGCGCCTGCAAGGAAGATTCGAGCGCCGATGAAAGTGCGGTGTTCGTCACGCCGATAGCCGTTGCCGAATGTTGGCACTACCGTTGAAGTATGCCTCAAGCATTGGCGCCCGCGAATGCGATATCGAGCCTGCTTTCGGCGCTTGACCGCGACTCTGAGCTGGCCAGACCACATGAATCCTGACTTTCGAGCCCGCGGCCACAGTCACCCTCGGGGTGAAGGCGCAACGCACCCGATCGACCCGCGCTGCGGCGCGTAGGCGGCGTCCGACAGCAATCCGCGGCCCGGGCCGGCAGACGTAGCGACGCACTGGGCGTTCAATGCTGGGGGCAACAACCGAGAAGGCCCTGGCCGATGTCGTGCGCGCACATCGAAGCGCCCGCCCCCATCGCGGCGCAGATCGCCGCGCTGACCCGCCGCATCGAGCAGTTCATGCACGCCCTGCCCGATGGCTTGCTGATGAAGTCCTTCCCGCGCGTCGGCCAGGTCTGCGCCGCACAGGTCCCGGCGGAGCTCGGCGGCGACGTGCGCGAGCGCTTCCCCCAGCGCCGAACAGCTCGCCGCCGAGGCGGGTACCGTGCCCGCGACGTGCCAATCCGGCAAGACGCGCAGCGTAGGCTTTCGCTGGGCGTGCCATCACCGCCTGCGCCAAGCCATCACGTGCCTGGCCGACAGCTCGCGCCACGCCAACGCTTGGGCCAAGAGTGTGTACCAAGCCGCCAGAGCGCGAGGTTGCGACCACACCCACGCTATCCGAATCCCGGCCAGAGCCGGGCTGCGCGTGATCTGGCGGGCCTGGACCGGCCACAAACCCTACAACGAATCACTACCGTCCGGCTAAAAGTCCAACAACATCAACTGGTTGGCGTCGTCGGTCAACGCGCTCTGGGAGTCATCGGCCTGCAAGGCACATGAGAGCTGGGCTCTCTCGAAGACGGAGACCGACAGGATCCGTAGACATGTGTAGAGCGAGGCATCGAGTTGAAGCTCCCTCCTGACGATGGTGATGAGCACGTAGGTCGCCACGGCGCACCACACCTGCGTCTTCACTGCGTTCTCGCTGATGCCCAGGAAGTGTTTGATGCGCAGGTGCTGCTTGATCCATTCGAAGAACAACTCCACCTGCCAGCGACTCTTGTACAGCGCACAAATCGTCGGCGCCGGCAGTACGGTGTTGTTGCTCAGGAACACCAGCGTCTTGCCCGACCCGGGGTCCCTGAAGCGGATACGGCGCAGATGCTCGGGATACTTGCGCGAGGAGTAGTAGCCGTTGAGCATGATGCGCTGGTCGCAGATGGGGCCGCTGCTGCGGTCCGTCGCGGCCGAGTACACGCGCCGCGCATCCATCGGGGACTTGGCACGTGCGACGAAGAAGGCACCCCCTCTGGTGCAAGGCGTGCAGCCGCTCGAAGTCGAGGTAGCCGCGGTCCATGACGTAGAACGCGCCAGCTTCGATGTCCAGCGGGTCCAGCACGTTCACGTCGTGCAGCTTGCCGTCGCTGAAGTGGATGAACGCGGGAATCGCCCCGCGCAGGTCCAGCAGCGTGCGCAGCTTGATGGCCGCCTTGGTGGATCGAAACGGCGCCCAGCCGCCTCGTACGCCCAGCGCGGGTGGCCGCCGGCCAGCGCGTTCAACTCGTGCGGCAGCATGAAGACCAGGTGCGCATAGGGCACGTCCAGCAACTCGGCCATCCTTGCCGCGCGCCAGGCCTCGCGCGCTCGCGCGCCGCAGCGCGGCGGTGCAGGTTGCGACACGAGTGCCAGTGCCAACCCTCGGCGCCGCAGCCGTCGCAGCGCAGCCGCTGGCCGCGGAGTGCGGGCCTGCGGTACATGGCGATGGCGCGCCAGGCCTTGGCCTGCGCCGTCGCGTGTGGCACAGCTCGCACATGCGGTCGATGGCGCAACGAGTGTCGACAACCAACTCGTCGTCGAGTAGTCGCGCACCCGGCGCCGACGAAGCCGGCGCTGCAGACGGGCCGCCCCGGACCGGCCGGCGCGGCCTATGCCGGCCTTCACGAGGCTTGGCGCGGCCGCGGCTGGGCGGGGGTTCCTTGGCCTTGACCGAGCGCACCCGGCAGCTTCGCTTCGCCAGCGTGCCGCCGCGTCATTGATCTGGCGCAACACGAGTTGGCGCCTGGCAAGCGAAAGTCCGCCCGAATGATGGTCATCCCATTGGCGGAAAACAAGACAGACGACCGCTTGCCATGAACTCGATCATTCCAGAGCTCGTCACTGCACGCGCGCCCCGCATCCCGCAGGCACGCCGCGCGGCGCGGGCCGCCGCGGCGGGCCATGCGGTGCGCTGGGACGAGGTGCTGGGTGCGCCCGCAGCGTCGCGCGCGGATGTCGAGGCCCTCGACGCGATCGCCGAGCTGCGCAGCGTCGGTGCCGGGCAGGTGGTCTTCGCGCGCGGTCAATCGTCGCGCGCGCTCGTCGTCCTGCTCAGCGGGGATGTGGCGATGGGCGTGGCTGCGGCCGGCGGCGCGATGCGCACCGAGCGCCTGGTCCACGGCCCGGCCTGGCTCGATCCAAGCTCGGTCTGGCTGGACGGCGCGCATGTGCTCGACGCCGTCGCGCTGACGCAGGTGCGCGTCGCGGAGCTGGCGCGCGATGCGCTGCAGACGCTGCTCGATCAACGCCCGCAGCTTGCAAAGTGCCTCCTCGTGAGCCTGGCGCGCGAGGTGCACCGGTTGACGGCGCATACCCACGAACTGATGCACAAGGATGCGCCGGCGCGCCTCGCGAGCTGGCTGTGCGCGCGCCAGTCGCCGGCCGGTGCGGAGGCCAATCGCGGCATCGTGCAGCTCGTCGAACGCAAGAGCGATATCGCTTCGCAGCTCGGCATGACGCCGGAGACGATGTCGCGCCTGATGCGCAACCTGTCCGACCGCGGCGTGATCGAGGTCGAGGGCTATACGGTGCGCGTGCTCGATCTGAAGGCGCTGCGCCGCATCGGCGGCGCCTGAACGCAGGCTGCCGCGCTCAGCGGCGCCTGAACGTCCGCCGTCGCGCGCTCAGCGGCGCGACGCGGCCTGCAGCAACTGCGCCACGGCGGCAAGCGCAAGCACCTCGGGCTGCTTGCCGACGATCCCTTCGACGCCGATCGGGCATGTCATGCGCCGGATCACCTCGGGCGCGATGCCGCCCCGCTCGAAGCGATGCACGAAACGCGCCCGCTTGGTTCGCGATCCGATCAGGCCGAGAAAGCCGAAATCGCCGCGCCGCAGGATCGCCTCGGTGATCCGCAGGTCGAGGTCGTGATCGTGCGTCAGCACGAGGTAGTAGGCGCCGGGCGGCGCGGCGCGCACCTCGGCTTCGACGGCGTCGACGCAGACCTGGCGGATGTGCCGCGGCCAGGACGTCCAGAGCGTGCTGCAGGTCGGGAAGGCGTCTTCGCGTTCGTCGATCCAGTCGACGCTCGCGTCGAGCGTCGCAAGCAGCGTCGCGATCGCGCGTCCGACGTGGCCGGCGCCGTAGAGCTGCAGATGGAATAGCGGCGCGGCGTCGCGCCAGCGCTGCAGCACGCCGGCGTCGAGCCTTGCGTAGCCGAGCGTCACCGCGCCGCCGCAGCACTGGCCGAGCGCCGGACCGAGCGCGACATGTTCGCTGCGCGGCTCGGCGGGCGCGGCATCCGGCGTTTCGCCGAGCATGGCGCGCGCGGTCGCGATCGCCTCCAGTTCGAGGCGGCCGCCGCCGATCGTTCCGACCGTCGCGCCGCGCTTGACGAGCATGCGCGTGCCGCATTCGCGCGGCGCCGAGCCGAGCGCCTCGCTGACCTCGACGACGATCGCGCGTTCGCCCGCGGCAAGCGCCGCCTGCGCCGCGATGCGCGTCTCGCGGTCCACCGTGCTACGCGGCGCGCACGGCGTCGATCGCGCGCAGGATCGCCTCGCAGGTCGCGGGTGCGGCGAGCGGCGGGTCGATGCGGGGCTGGGCCGCCGCCCAGATCGCCTCTGGGGTTGCAAAGAAGGACG
>OEIU01000841.1_pt1 | contig 24180 bp, 24 predicted proteins | sample 1539221 | NCBI WGS metagenome assembly OEIU01 (sample SAMN03792071, study PRJEB22550) | activated sludge metagenome | feature: wastewater treatment plant; material: activated sludge; isolation source: Wastewater treatment plant of a petroleum refinery complex | place: Argentina: Zarate | collected...
TCGATATTCGCCGACCCGATTTTCCCAGAACCCGCCGAGTTTCGAACCTTTGAGCGCTTCGCCAACACTTCGCGGGTCGTGCGCAGGGGCAATGCGTTCGTGCAGAAACCACAGGATGCGCTGGGCGACGGCGCGGTCGAGGCTGCGCAGGGTCTTGTGCGCCAATGCCGATAATTCAATCCGCCAGGCCATAGTCGCGCATCAGCGCATCGAGCGGAACGGTTGCGCTGCGACCAGCGCGAACCCGGTCGAGCTCGCGTTCGGCAAGGTACAAGTCTTCCAGATCCGCCAGATGTTCGACCAGCGCTTCGCGTACATAAAACGTCTTGGTGCGCCCGGTGCGCTTGGCCAGCGCATCGAGGCGTTTTTCGATGATTTCCGGCAATCTCACGGCAAGCATGACGGTCTACGCAGTCGGGTTGTGGCCAGACTATCACTGCAATACACGTATTGCAATCACTTCGATTTATGCACGGATGTAGTCCAAACATTGCTCGCACCGCATTGACGCCTTCTGATGGCCACCCGACAATGCGCGTATACAACTGGATTTTGCCGTGCCCGACTACGCCCCCAACCTGCTCACCGTGATCCCCGCGCGCAACGAGGCGGCCACCGTGGCCGAGATCGTGCGCCGCGTGCGTGTGGCGGTGGGCGGCGACGTGCTGGTGGTCAACGATGCCAGCGACGACGATACTTCGGTTCAGGCTCGGCAGGCGGGTGCGGTCGTGCTCGACCTGCCGCTGCGACTGGGCGCCTGGGGTGCGGCGCAAACCGGCCTGCGCTATGCACGGCGCAACCGTTATGCGGTGGCGCTGACGCTCGACGCCGACGGCCAGCACCATCCCGAGGAATTGCCGCGACTGGTCGCCGCCTGGCTGGCCAGCGGCGCGAATGTGGCAATCGGCACGTTTCCGCAGCGCCTGTCGAAGGCCAAGCGCCTGGCCGCGCGTTATTTCCATCTCATCACCGGTATCGGCGTGCAGGATTTCACCTCCGGCCTGCGCGTGTACGACCGCCGCGCGATCCGCGCGCTCGCCGCGCGCGAGGCCAGCCTGCTCGATTATCAGGACTTGGGCGTGCTCATGCTGTTGCGCAGTTACGGCCTGAAACTGGCGGAAGTGCCTACGCCGATGTCGCAGCGTCGCAACGGTGGCTCGCGCGTGTTTTCGTCCTGGCCCACCGTGCTGCGCTACATGCTGCACACCTCGGTGTTGTGTTTCGCGCAGATCGGCGCGGGCCGCGCCGGAGCGCGCGCATGAACGCCGTGCAGATCACCGCCGCCATCATCGGGGTGCTGCTGGCCGGCACCATCCTGCTGCTGGTGCGGCGCAACCACCTGCACGGCAGTTACGCGCTGTGGTGGTTCGCGGTGGCCGGCGCGATCCTGGTCCTGGGCATCTTTCCGCCCGCGATCGACTGGCTGGGCCACGTCACCGGCATCCACTATCCGCCGGTGCTGCCGATCGTCATCGGCATCGGCATGATCCTTGTACGCCTGCTGACGATGGACATCAGCCGCTCACGCAACGAACGCCAACTGCGCCGACTGACGCAAAAGCTCGCGATCCTGGAACAGGAACTGGCACAACTGCGCCGCGACAAGCCGCGCAAGTTCTCCGGCAAGGGCGCCAAGGTGATCCCGCTGCCGAAGTCGGGCGATGGTTGAGACGCCGATTCGCGTTCTCCACCTCGGCAAATTCTTTCCGCCGCATCCGGGCGGCATCGAGCGTTTCGTGGCGGATCTGGCTGCGGCGCAGGTCGCGCAAGGCATGGCCGTGCGGGTGCTGGCGCATGCCGAGCCGGGAAGTTGGAGCAGCCGACATTTTCGCGCCGGCGATGTGGAAGTCGATCTCGCCGCTTGTCACGGCCAGTTCGTGTACGCGCCGGTGAGTCCGGCGTTTCCGCGCCTGCTCGCGCGCGCGATCCGCGAGTTCAAACCGGATGTGTTGCATATCCATGTGCCGAACACGTCGGCGTTCTGGGCGCTGCTCTCGCCTGCCGCACGACGCCTGCCGTGGGTCGTGCACTGGCATGCGGACATTCCTCTGGATTCTCGACGGCGCGCGCTGCGTCTGGCGTACCGGCTTTACCGTCCGTGGGAACAGGCGCTGCTGCGGCGTGCACGTGCGGTGATCGCGACCTCGCAGCCGTACGCGGATTCCAGCCAAGCATTGCGGCCGTGGCGGGACAAGGTGCGGGTGATTCCGCTGGGGATTACAGATATCCCCTCCCCCGCCTGCGGGGGATGGTTAGGGTGGGGGGAAAATCCGGGCCTGCGCATTCTTGCCGTGGGACGCCTGAGTTATTTCAAGGGCTTCGACGTGCTGCTGCGCGCACTGGCGCGTGTGCCGGACGCGAACCTCGTCCTCGTCGGCGATGGCGAATGCGCCGACGCGCTGCGCGCGCTTGCGCGTGAGCTGGGTGTCGAAGCACGCGTGCGCTTCGCCGGACGCATCGACATGGATGATGCGGGTCGAACCGATCTTGCGGCGCTGTACGCGCGGGCCGACGTGTTCTGCCTGCCCTCGACCGAACGCGCCGAATCGTTCGGCATCGTGCTGCTCGAGGCCATGCGCGCGGGACTGCCCACCATCGCCAGCGACATTCCCGGGTCGGGCGCAGGATTCGTGGTACGCGATGGCGAAACCGGATTGTTGGTTGCACCGGGCGACGCCGATGCGCTGGCAACGGCGATCCAGCGCCTGACGGCCGATGCCGGTCTGCGAACGCGAATGGGTGCCGCCGGCGCGCAACGTTTCGCGGAAAACTTTACCCTGGCTGCGATCGCGCCACAGGTGACGCAGCTGTACCGTGAGGTTCTGCGCGACACAACATCGCCAGCACTGTGACCGTCGCCGGCACCAGCTGCAGGATCAGGCGATTGACCGCGGTATAGCTTTCCGCCCAGCGCGACGCGTCGGTAAACACGAACAGGAACACGAGGAATCCGAAACCCAGCAGCACGAATGCGCCGAGGTGGCGCAGCGCAGCGTTGTCGCGCAGCGTGCGCCAGCGCCACAACGCGATGCACGGCGCCAGCCACCACAGCAGATGCCAGTTCGGCTGCACGAACAGCGCATTGAGCACGCTCGACAATGCTTCCGCATGGAAGGCCAATACGTATTCGCCGAGCGCGGGAACCACGATGCGGCTGTGGCTTAGCTCCACCCAACCCAGTCCCGGAACGGGCAGATCGATGCGACTGGCGAAAACCAGCAACAGCGCGACCGCCGCCGAGACAGCCAAAGCCCAGCGCCGCCAACGCCGCGGCAGGGCGTCGTAAATCACGACCGCGGTGCACAGCAGCAACCAGATTGCGCCTTCGAGCTTGATCACTGGAAGCAATGCGGCGCAAACGATGGCGATGGCGAGTTGTCCGAAAGCGCGTTCGCGCCGCCAGCGCAGCCAGGCCAGTGCGGCGAAACCGAGGATCGTCGCCAGCCACAGGTCCGCGTAGCCGGCCAACGCAACGTGCACATCGAGCAAGGGCAGCGAGCCGAGTCCATACAGTGCGGACAGCGCGATGACCCGCGACACCCCGAGCGCTCGCCATTGCCCGTAGTGGCCGAGCAACAGGCCGATCCACAGGGCGAACCACGGCAGGTTGACCTGCGGCTCGATCCAGCCGCCGGCAGCGCTCGCGAACCATACCTGCATCCACGCCAGCGTGGCCGGATAAGCCCAGGCGATGCCGGTGTACAGCTCCCGCGCCGGATGCGCGAGCCAGTCAGGCATGGATACGAATGGCGCGTAGTGGCCGAGCAGGAACCAGGTCTTGGACTTGACTGCCCAGGCATCCCAGGCATCCCACGGGAAGGTCGGGCGCAACCAGATTTCGCGCAGCATCAGCCAGCCGCGGAACACCAGCGACGCCAGCGCCAGCGCAAGCAACCCAATAATCCACTTGTTCGCATTTTCCACTTTTTCGACAGCAACAGCCGCTTGTCCGCGCATGCGCCGCCACGCCACGAGCGCCACCAGTGCCGCAAAGATCGCCAGCGGCAAGGACGCGTGCGTCCACGCGTGCGCGGTGTCGGCGCGTGCAAAACATGCGGTCGCCAGCGCGGCCAGCAGCAAGCCGAAGATGCTGCCGTAGCCAGCGGCAGCGGCGAGCCAGCCAGGGCTGCGGCGCGGAGTAAACGCCAGCCACAATGCGATTCCCGCGGCGAGCGGCAGCAGCCACGCGATCATCATGTTCATGGCGCGCTGCTCCGCAAGCGGTACACATGCGCCAGCCCACTTTCGAAAACCGGGTCTGCCGGATAGTCGCGCGCGCCACCGACGATCGCTGCGCGGTTCTCGTCGTAACGCCACCGCGCGCTGGAATACAGCAGGATCAGGCTTGCGCGCGGAAGCGGCGCATCGCCCGCCGACTGCAGCAGCGCGACATTGTGCGGCAGCAACAGGTAGATCAGGCGCAGGAACACGTAGTTCGAATCCGCCGCCACGAGCAGACGTTGTCCGGGTGGTTGCGAATCCAGCCAACCGGCCACCTGCGCAGCCATGAAGGCCAGATCCTGATCCGGCAACAGGCGCTGGCGCTCATCCCAGGTCTTGTCCGCATACAAGTGCTCGGTCAACGCATGGCGCCTGGAAAAATCGTGCAGCCAGCGCGCATCCAGCGCGGCCCACAATGCCAGCGCTCCCAGCGCAATGCCGCGCACATGCCGTTGCCACGGCCAGCGCAGGATCGTTGCCAGAACGAAAACGCTCAACACGATGCCGGTGCCAAGAATCGGCAACGGCGAGGCGGTGCCGTAAGTGGCGCGATCTGGCACCAATGCGCTGATCGAATGCAGTGCCCACGGCACATACGCAAACCAGGATGTGCCCAAAGTGGCAAGGCCGCCATGCCACGACAGCGACTGCAATTCCGCGCGATCGAAACGAAACGGCCTGAATGCGACGCTCGGCGGCACCAGTTGAGCGGTTGCGTATTCGGCAAATCCCAACTCGACGATGTCGCCCTGCCAATCCGGAAGCTTGCGCAAATCGATGGTCTGCCAGCCCGCGCCCGGCCACGGCACCGTGATGCTGTGCACGTCATTCGGCGAATCGGCGCGGCGAAACACCAGCGACAGTTCCAGCGTCTGCGGAAATCCGTCGAAGCGATAGCGCAGGATTGGAAAATCGGCAGCGCGGATTTCATCCAGCGTGGTCGACTGCAGGGCATTGCCGTCGTCGCCGACCGCGCCGACACGCAAGCTGCTTTCGTCCTGGACGCCGGCGCCGAGTACGACGCGGAACGCATCGCCGGCCAGTATTTTCGTGTGCGGCGGATGCACTGGCGTGTTCCACGACAACCCCGCGGCCCAGCCCAGCACGAGAATCCACACCAGCACCAACACGACGGCGCACGCGACGCGGCGGATCATGCGGCGGCTTCCATGCGAGCCAATTCTGCCGCGGAAAACCCGGCGGCGAGACGTGCGTCGAGGTTGAACGGCCCCTTGATCGCGCCGCGTACGTGTTCGGCAACGAGCGCGGCAAACGTGGCGTCTGGATCACGGCCCTCGAGCGCACACAGATGCGCGAACCAGCGCGAACCGGCGGCGACATGCGCGACTTCCTCGCGCAGGATGATCTCGAGAATGGCAGCGCTGGCGGCATCGCCGACGTCGCGCAAACGCGCGATCATGCCCGGCGTGACATCCAAGCCGCGCGCCTCGAGCACGCGTGGCACCAGGGCCATGCGCGCGAGGCACGAATCGGCCGTCTTTACCGCCATCTCCCACAAGCCGTCGTGGGCGTCTAAATCACCGTAATTGCCGCCAAGCTCGGCCATGCGCGCCTGCACCAGTGAAAAGTGCCGCGCCTCGTCGGCTGCGACGCCGACCCAGTCGCGGTAGTATTCCTCGGGCATGCCGCGAAATCGGTAAACCGCATCCCAGGCCAGATTGATCGCGTTGAATTCGATATGCGCGACGGCGTGCAGCAGGGCGAGACGGCCTTCCGGTGTGCCGAGTCCGCGTCGTGGCAATGCGCGCGGCGAAACCAGACGCGGGTACGGCGGACGTCCCGGCGCGCTAATCGGCGCCGGCGGCGGCGCATCGACATCGATAATGAGCAGGCCAGCGGCGAAATCATGCGCAGCGCGAGCGGTCGCCGCGAGTTTCGTGGCGGGATCGGCCAGCCGCAGACAATATTCGGCGCTGGCATGCACACCGTCCATCACGAAGCGCGGCGTTGGCTCTTGGCGGTATCCGATCGGGCGAATTCCAGATCGCGCAGGTAGGTCGGCTCCACGCCAGTGACGTATTCGCCATTGAAGCACGAACTGTCGAAGCGGGTGAGCTTGTCATTGCCTTCGGCGACCGCGGCCTCAAGGTCAGCGAGATCCTGGTAGACCAGCCAGTCGGCGCCGATCAGGTCCTGCACCTGCCGTTCGGTGCGATCGTGCGCGACCAGTTCCGCCGGCGCCGGCATGTCGATGCCGTAGACGTTCGGAAAGCGCACCGGCGGCGCGGCCGAAGCGAAGTAGACTTTTTTCGCGCCGGCTTCGCGCGCCATCTGGATGATCTGCTTGGAGGTCGTGCCGCGCACGATGGAATCGTCGACCAGCAGCACGACCTTGTTGCGGAATTCCAGTTCGATCGCGTTCAACTTGCGGCGCACCGATTTCACCCGCTCGCTCTGTCCCGGCATGATGAAGGTGCGGCCGATGTAGCGGTTCTTGACGAAGCCTTCGCGCATCGGGATGCCGAGCGTCAGCGCCAACGAACTGGCCGCCGTGCGCGCGGTATTCCGAATCGGAATCACCGCGTCGATGTCGTGCTCGGGCTGCAGGCGCGCGATCTTCGCGGCGAGACGCTCGCCCATGCGCAGGCGCGCCTTGTACACGGAAACGTCTTCGATCATCGAATCCGGCCGCGCCAGGTACACGTATTCGAAGATGCACGGCGCATGCGGATAGCCTTCGGCGCAATGGCGGCTGTGCAGCTGGCCATCTTGCGTCAACAGCACCGCCTCGCCCGGCGCAACATCGCGAAGACGCTTGAAGCCGAGGATGTCGAGCGCCACCGACTCGGACGCCACCGCGTATTCCTTGCCCTCGTCCGTATTGCGCTCGCCCAGCACGAGCGGGCGGATTCCGTACGGGTCGCGGAACGCGACGATGCCGTAGCCGAGCAGCAGCGAGACGATGGCATAGCCGCCGCGCGCGCGCGCATGCACGCCGGCGACGGCCTTGAAGATGTGATCCGGTGTCAAGGCATGGCGTTCCTGGATCTGCAGTTCGTGGGCAAGGATGTTGAGCAGGATCTCCGAATCCGAATCCGTGTTGATATGGCGGCGGTCGTCCTCGAACATCTCGCGGCGCAGTGTCGCGGTGTTCACCAGGTTGCCGTTGTGGCCAAGCGCGATGCCATAGGGCGAATTGACATAGAAGGGCTGGGCCTCGGCCGTACTTTCCGAGCCCGCCGTCGGATAGCGGCAGTGGCCGATGCCGATGCGGCCGCGCAGCTTGAGCATGTCGGCGCTGCCGAACACGTCGCGCACCAGTCCCGCACCCTTGTGCAGGCGCAGGCGTTCGCCATCGACCGTGGCGATGCCGGCGGCATCCTGACCACGATGCTGCAACACGGTCAGTGCGTCGTACAACGACGCCGCGACTTCGGATTTGCCGACGATCCCGATGATCCCGCACATGGATGTTTCGCCTTTTCGATCAGACTGCCGAATGATGCTGAGGATCCGCCGACTTTTGCGGTGCGACCGGAATCTGGGGAACGATGCTGCGCCAATCAAGGTACTTCGCCGCTTCCGGCGGCAATTGTTGCGACAGCCAGCGCGCATAGCCCTGGAACGTCGGCAGCAGTTGCGACTGATGCCACCACGGATCGCGCGGCAGCGGCGTGAAGCCGAGCAGCAGCACCGTGATCGTTACCAACGCCAGTCCACGCACGAGGCCGAACACCATGCCAAGCAGGCGGTCGTTGCCGGACAAGCCGCCGCCGGCCACGACCTTGCGCATCGCGAATCCGACGATGCCGCCGACCAGCAGGATCGCCACGAAACACAAACCGTATCCGAGCAACAGGCGAATCGAAGTTTCCTGTATTGCGGTGAACTTCGCCGCTAATGCATCACCGAATTGCCACGCAAACCAGAACGCCAGCACCCATCCGGCCAATGCCAGCACTTCGCCGATGAAGCCGCGGGCCAGACCCATCAGGATCGACAGTCCGATTGCGGCGAGGATGCAGTAGTCGGCGAAGTTCATTTTACGGTTGCGTGACGATCATCCCTTTCACTTTCAATTTCGCATCGATGTCTGCGCGCGCCTTGTCGGCGCCGGCGCGATCCGCATACGGTCCGGCGCGAACCTTCCACAAGGTCGCATCGCCGCTGCCGGCGCGTTCGACGAATCCGGCGAAGGACGCACCGCGCAGCCGGTCGCGCAATTTGTTCGCCTCGGCCTCGGACTTGAACGCGCCAAGCTGCACGGCCCAGCCACCGGCGCGCTTGGCCGGCAATGCGCTGGCTGGCGCATCCGTTGTCGGCTGTGCGGTGGCGGCGAGCTCGACCACGCTGCTCGGCACCTTCGGCTCGGCCTGCTTGATCGTCAGGCGCGCGGTTTCGGCGGCGGCGCGATCCGCAAACGGCCCGACGCGCACGCGCTGCATCGACTTGCCCTGATAATCGGTGGCTTCGTCATAAGCGGCGAAACCGCGTTTCTTCAGCGTGGCGACCAGCGCATCGGCGTGTCCGCGGTCTGCGTAAACGCCCAGATGCACGACGAAGCGGCCCTCTGCGGCGGCTGGCGATGGTGGCGGAGCGACTGTAGCAACTGGCGCGGCAACCGGCTTGGCGGGTTCCGCCTTGGGCGGCGCGGCCGGCTGTTCGGCTACTGGCGCAGGCGTGGAATCCTGCGGACGCGCATCGGTTTTCGGCGCGGCCTTGGTATCCACGGTGACGACCTTGTCGGGATTCGCGGCTGGGGCCGGAGTCGATTCCGCGCCGTTGACCGGCATCGTGCGGGTCTGGAAATCGCGGTCGGGCGGCTTGGGAATATCCAGATTCAGCGTTGTATTCTGTGGCTGCGGCGGCGCGTTGCCCAGGAACATGGGCACCAGGATCACGGCCAGCGCGATCAGCACGGCGGCGCCGATCAGGCGTTGCTTCAATGCGGAATCCATCAGCGGCTCCTCGACGACCGACGCGATCGAATCGGCGCGATTATACCTGCTCGCCCGTGCGATATCCGTTACGCCGCGCCCATTCCAGCGCCGGCGCGGCGACTAAAAACGAGCCGAACGCCAGAATGCGATCGTCCATGGCGGCCTGTGCGGATGCGGCATCGAGCGCCGCTTCGACGCTGGCGTGTTCATCTGCATTCACCGCCGCAACCCGCTCGCGCAATTGCGCCGCATTCAGGCCGCGCGTGCTGTCTGCATCCAGCGCACACAAGTTCCACTGCGCAATGTGCGCCACGAGTGGAATCGTGATTCCGGTAATGTCCTTGTCGGCGAGCGCGCCGAAAACCGCGATGTTGCGTCCGCGCGGAGGATGTTCGGCCAGCCATTGCGCCAGCACGCGCGCGGCCTGCGGGTTGTGGCCGACGTCGATCACGAGTTCTGGCGCGCCGGACTTTTGCAAGCGCTGCAAGCGAGCTGCCACGCGCGCCTCGCGCACACCTTGCGCGATCGCACGCGCATCCCAGCCGATCCGGTCGCGCAGGCAGTGCAAGGCCATGATCGCCGCGGACGCATTGTCGATCTGGCAAGGCGCCGCAAGGCCGGGCTCAGGCAGCAGCAGCGTATGCTCGCCGCACTTCCAGCGCCAGCAATCGATCTGCGGCGCGATGTGGAAATCGCGGTCTGCGCGCAGCACGCCTGCGCCAATGCGCGTGGCCTCGTCAAGCAATCCGCGCGGCGGCTCGCACATGCCGATGATGGCCGGACGATGCTTGCGGAAGATGCCGGCCTTTTCGCGGCCGATGAGGTCAACGTCATTGCCGAGCCAGTCCTGGTGATCCAGATCCACGGTGACGACGATGGCGGCATCGGCATCGATGATATTCACCGCATCGAGCCTGCCACCGAGGCCGACTTCCAGCACGGCCACGTCGAGTTTACTTTGCGAAAATATCCACAATGCGGCAAGCGTGCCGAATTCGAAATAGGTCAGCGGCACATTCTGATTTGAATCGGCGCCGCGCGCCACCTCGATGCGTTCGAAGGCGTCGATCAGCGTGGCATCGGCGGCATCGACACCGGCGACGCGGACGCGCTCGTTGTAGCGCAGCAGGTGCGGCGAGGTGTAGCAGCCCACGCGCTTGCCTGCAGCGACAAGCATCGCGTCGAGAAACGCGACCGTCGAACCCTTGCCATTCGTGCCGCCAACAATGATGACGACCGGCGCGGGCGCCGGCGCCCCCATGCGCCGCCAGACTTCGCGAACGCGATCCAGGCCGAGCTCGATGCTGCGCGGGTGAGTGCGCTGCTGGTAGTCGAGCCAGTCAGCCAAGGTCATGGCGGACATGTCTTGCGGTCAGGCCGCCTTCGGTTGGCGCATCAACAGGGCGAACACGTCGGCAAGTTTGTCGCGCATCTCGCGGCGGTCGACGATCATGTCGATCGCGCCATGCTCGAGCAGGAATTCCGAGCGCTGGAAGCCTTCCGGAAGGGTTTCGCGCACGGTCTGCTCGATTACGCGCGGTCCGGCAAATCCAATCTGCGCCTTGGGCTCGCCAATGTTCAGATCACCAAGCATGCCCAAACTCGCCGACACGCCGCCGGTCGTCGGATGGGTCAGCACCGAAATGTACGGAATGCCGGCGCTGCGCAGGCGCGCGAGCGCGGCCGAAACCTTGGCCATCTGCATCAGTGACAACAAACCTTCTTGCATGCGCATGCCGCCGCTGGCAGAAAAACACAAGAACGGGATGCGTTCGTCCAGCGCCAGTTCCGCCGCGCGCGCGAATTTTTCGCCGCCGACCGACGCCATCGATCCGCCCATGAAAGCGAATTCGAATGCGACGGCAACGAGCGGCCGCGCCCTGAGCAGGCCGCGCATGGCGACGAGCGAATCCTTCTCGCCGGTCTGCTTCTGCGCGGCGATGAGGCGATCCTTGTACTTTTTCGAATCGCGGAACTTCAGCGCATCGACGGGTTCGAGGTTCGCGAACAACTCTTCGCCGACGCCCTCGTCGAACAGCGCGGCCAGGCGCTTGCGCGCGCCGATGGCATGGTGGTGGCCGCACTTCGGGCACACCTCGAGATTGCGCTCGAGCTCGGGCCGGTACAGCACCGCGCCGCAGCCATCGCATTTTTCCCAAAGCCCTTCGGGCACCTTGCCCTTGGCCGTGGTGCCCTCGGTGCGGATGCGCGAGGACATCAATTTCTGCAGCCAACTCATGTCGTCCACTTCTCCCGTTTCCAACGGCGCTACGGCTTCGGCCGGCACCGGCGGTTCCTGGCGCGGATCACGCGGCATGCGCCGCGCTCCCGGCATCCAGCGCCGCGCGGATCGGCGCGAGGAACGCGCGCGCTGCATCGCAGGCGGCTTGCGCCGAACCTGCGCCGGCCAGCGTTTCGACCAGGGCGCTGCCGATCACGACCGCATCGGCGAACCGCGCGATCGCCGCCGCCGAGTCCGCGTCGCGCACGCCGAACCCAACCGCCACCGGCGTTGCGGTGCGAGCCTTGATTGCCGCCACGCGTTCGCGCACTGCATCCAGACTCAAGCGGTTCGCTCCCGTGATTCCCGCGAACGCTACATGGTACAGGAAGCCGCGCGCTTTCTCGCACATCGCCGCCAGCCGCGCCGCGGAAGTGGTCGGCGCGGTGAGGAAAATCCTGCGCATGCCGGCGGCCTCGATCACCCCCACGGCCTGCGACTCTTCCAACGGGCAATCCACCAGCAGCACGCCATCGACGCCGGCGCCGACGGCATCGTGCGCAAAGCGCTCGTAACCATGGATTTCCACCGGATTCAGATACCCCATCAGCACGATCGGCGTCGTTGTGTCGGTTTTGCGGAATTCCGCGATCCAACCGAAGATCTGCGCGAGGCCAACGCCTTTGGCCAGTGCGCGTTCGCTGGCATGCTGGATCACCGGACCATCGGCCATGGGATCGGAAAACGGCACGCCAATCTCGATCAGGTCGGCGCCGGATTCGGTCAGCGCGTGCAGTAGCGCAACGACGCCATCCGGCGAGGGATCACCGGCGGAAATGAAAGGAACGAGTGCCTTGCGGCTCGCGCTTTTCAATTGCGCAAAACGCGCGTCGATGCGGTTCATAGCGAGAGACCCTCCCTTGCCGCAATCGTATGCACATCCTTGTCGCCACGACCGGAAAGATTCACAAGTATCAATTTATCTTTTTCCATTCCGCGGGCGAGCTTGATGCCTTGCGCCACCGCGTGACTGGATTCCAGCGCCGCCAGGATGCCTTCGCTGAGCGCCAGTTCGTGGAACGCCGCCAGCGCTTCATCATCGGTAATGCCAACGTATTGCGCGCGACCGGTGTCTTTCAGGAACGCATGTTCGGGACCGACGCCGGGATAATCCAGTCCCGCCGACACCGAATGCGTTTGCGTGATCTGGCCGTTGTCATCGCACAAGACATAGGTGCGGTTGCCATGCAGCACACCGGGACGCCCGGCGGCGAGCGAAGCCGCATGATGGCCGGTCGCAATACCCTCCCCCGCCGCCTCTGCGCCCACGATGCGCACGTCGGCGTCGTTGAGAAACGCGTGGAACAGACCGATCGCATTCGAACCGCCGCCGACGCAGGCGACCAGCGCATCCGGCAAGCGGCCGTATTCGGATTGCATCTGCGCGCGCGCTTCGCGTCCGACCACGGCGTTGAAATCGCGCACCATCATCGGATACGGATGCGGCCCGGCCACGGTGCCGATGATGTAGAACGTGTCGGCGACATTCGTCACCCAATCGCGCATCGCCTCGTTGAGCGCGTCCTTCAGGGTTTTCGATCCAGACGTCACGGGCACGACCTGCGCGCCGAGCAGTTTCATGCGATAGACGTTGATCTTTTGGCGCTCGATATCGGTTGCGCCCATGTAGACGACGCATTCGAGACCCAGGCGCGCGGCGACGGTGGCACTGGCGACGCCATGCTGGCCGGCACCGGTCTCGGCGATGATGCGGGTCTTGCCCATGTGTCGCGCGACCAGAGCCTGTCCGACCGTGTTGTTGATCTTGTGCGCGCCGGTGTGGTTCAAATCCTCGCGCTTGAGCAGGATCTGCGCACCGCCGATCTTCTTCGACAGACGCTGCGCGTGGTAGATCGGACTCGGCCGGCCAACGTAGTGTTTCAGATCGTGGTCGAGCTCGGCGATGAACGCGGGGTCATCACGCAGGCGCGTGTAGGCGGCGGTCAATTCAGCCAGCGGCTCGATCAGGGTTTCGGCGACGTAGATGCCGCCGTAATCCCCGAATCGCCCGTGCGAATCAGGATAGTGCGAATAATCGATTGTCATGGAAATCTGCCAAAAAGTTCGACGATGGATGCCTGCGCGATCATGCGCGGCGACGAAGCAACGCGCCGCGCGTTACCGCACTGCGGCAGCGGGCACGCGCCGCCAGCGCCGCAGGGAGCGGCCGAAAGGCGATTTGGCGCGGCGCGAGGGACTCATGGCTGCGGACTAGCGTACACAATCGCGCGGCATTGCGCAGCCACTCCGCTCATCCACGCGCGGCGTCGGCGGCACGAACGGCATCGACGAACGCGCGCATTCTTGCGGCATCCTTGATGCCCGGTGCCGCTTCGATGCCGCTGGATACATCCACCGCGTATGGCGCGACCGTCGCGATCGCTTCGGCCACATTGGCCAGATTCAAGCCGCCCGCCAGGATGAGTGGACGCATCAAATCTCGGGGGATTCGCGACCAGTCGAAAACGCGACCACTACCGCCCTGCCCGCCCGGCGCATGCGCATCGAACACGAATCCGACGGCAGCCGTGTGTTCGTGCATCTGCGCGGGTGCATTGTCGCCATTCATCGCAATGGCTTTCAGGTAAGGCATCTCGAAGCGCAGGCATTCGTCCTGCGTTTCCCTGCCGTGAAACTGGAGCAGGTCCGGCTGCACGGTGGCGATCGCATCGGCGATAAACCCGGGTTCGTCGTCCATGAGCAAAGCAACCGTCGTTACGAATGGCGGCAACGTGCGCCGGATTTCGCGTGCCTGCAGCGGCGCGATGCTGCGCGGACTCTTGCGCGTCAACACCAGGCCGATCGCGTCGACGCCGAGCGCAACCGCGGCCAGCGCGTCTTCGGCGCGGGTAATGCCGCAAAACTTGATGCGCGTGCGATGCATCACGATGGCAGGCTGACGTCAGCAGGCAGTCCGAACTCGGCAGGATACAACGGCCCGAGGAAGACCAGGCCCTGCGCTGCGGATGTCGGGCCGGCCACGCTGCGGTCGCGCCCGGCGAGTAGCTGCGCGATCCATTCCGGGGGCTGCTCGCGGCGACCGACCACGCGCAGGCTGCCGGCGATGTTGCGCACCATGTGATGCAGGAACGCGTTCGCCTGGATGTCGAGTACGACGCGGTCACCCTCGCGCATGACGGAGATCGCCTGAACGCAGCGCTGGGGTGAACGCGCCTGGCAGGCTGCGGTGCGAAACGCGGAAAAATCATTTTCGCCAAGCAGCATCTGCGCGGCAGCGTGCATCGCCTCGGCGTCCAGCGGCGCGCGTTCCCAGCACACGTAACGCGCTTCCAGCGCCGGACGCGCCGAGCGATTGAGGATGGTGTAGCGATAGCGTCGCGCGCACGCCGAGAAACGCGCATGGAAATCCTCGCGCACCGCGCGTGCCCAACCCACCGCGACGCTGGCGGGCAAGCGCGAATTGGGGCCAAGCGTCCAGCCGCGCATCGTGCGCTGCGCCTGCGTGTCGAAATGGATCACCTGGCAGCGCGCATGCACGCCGGCATCGGTGCGTCCGGCGCAGATCACCTGCACGGGTTCGGCGGCGATATCCGATACTGCCGCTTCGACTGCACCCTGTACGGTCGGCCCGTGGGTCAGGCGCTGCCAACCGAGGAAGTCGGTGCCGTCGTATTCGATGCCGAGCGCAATGCGCATCCGAGTCAGGTCCGAAAAAAAGGCCGGGACAAGCCCGGCCTGTCACACACGTTGGAGAGAGTACGCCGTTATCCGATTTCCGCCAGCAGTTTGCGCGCTTCGCCTTTCTGCGCGTCGTTGCCTTCGGCCATGACTTCGTCGAGCATCGAGCGCGCGCCTTCCGGGTCGCCCATGTCGAGGTAGGCCTTGGCCAGATCGAGTTTGGTGCCGATGGCGTCTTCGCCGGAGAAGAAATCCTCGGTCGGCTTGGCCGCCGGCGTTTCGGCATGAATGGGTGCTGGCGCATACGCCGGAGCCGGTTCTGCGTGCGCGGGCTCGGAATGCACGGAGGCGGTGTGATCGGCGAGATCGAAGTCGAAGTGTTCTTCGGCCGGCAGCGGCATCTGCTGGGTGTGGAAGTCTCCGCCGTCGAAATGCGCGGAGTGCTGATCATCCGCGTGCAGATGATCATGCTCGGCATGTTCGGTCGCGCTATGCGCATCGTGCAAGGCCGTCGCAATATCCTCATCACCGCCGAACAGCGGGTTATGCGGGCACAGGTGCTCGCCCATCGCGCGCACCTGCTGCCACTCGGCCGAGGTCGGGTCGGCGATGTGCGCGTACATGGCCTCGGCCGCAGCCTCGAACTTGGATGCGTCGCCCTGCGCGTAATACAGATCGAGCAATTGCAACGACAGCGCGGCATCGCCCGGATGCTGGGCCAACTGATCCAGCAGATGGTGTTCGTCTTCATGCGTCGCGTCGAAGTGTTCGTCGGTCACCGCTCCGGCGGTGGCAACGGCGGCCGGCATCTTGGGTTTGCGCATGAAACGCATGAGTGCAAGCAGGCCGATGATGAGCAGTGCAGCGCCGCCCGCCATCAGGACGTTGTTGTCCTGCCACCACGGCAATCCCGGCGCCTTGATCGGCTCGACCTTGGTTGGCACAGGCGGTTTGACCGCTGCCGGCGTGGATACGGGCTTGTGTTCGGCGGGCTTGTGTTCGGCGGGCGTGGCTTCGGCCGGCTTGGGCGGCTCAATGGCAGGAGGTACCGCGGCGGCGGTTGCCGCGGGCGTGGCTTCTGCTGGCTTCGACTCGGCCTGCGGGGGCGGCGTCGCGGCAGGTGCCGGTGCGGCCGGCGCTGCCGCCCTGGTTTCGGCAGGCGTCTCGCCAGCGGTGATGTCGCCCCCGATGTCCTTGGCGGTGTGTTTGGCGTTTTCCTTGGCCGCCGCCGCCTCGCCCGGCTTGGCGGCGGCAGGTGGCGCCGGTTTCGCTGCCTCGGGCTTGACTTCCGCAGGCTTTGCGGCCGGCGTCGCCGCCGCCACTGCGGCGGGTTTGGCCGCCTCCGCGGCCTCGAGTTGCTTGAGCTTGTTCTGCAACTCGGCGATTTCGTTCTGCTTCAGGCTGAGCAGGCGCTTGCCGTCATCGTTCATCTTCTCCAGATCCTTGACCCGCGACTTGAGGTCGGTGACCTCCTGCTCGCGACTGGTCAGGGCTTCCCGGGTGCGCGCCAGGTCCGCGGCGGTTTGCGCATTGCCGCTGCCGGAGGCTGCGCCTGGATGATCACTGGAATTCTGCTTGCCCTTGCCGGCGCCCGGAGGCACCAGGGCCAGATGAGACTCGGCGCTCGCCGCCGGCGGCTTGGTCGGCTTGGTAGCCGCGGGCTCGGCCTTTGGCGCGCCCGTCTTGGCGACGAGGGTCGGCTTGGCGACGGGTGCGTTGGACGCCCACGCCTGGTTTTGTTCACGCACGGCAGCGGCAACCGCGGCCGCATTGCCGCCAGCCTTGATCTCGTCGGCCGATGGAATGCGCAGGATCGCCCCGCGCTTGAGCGCGTTGATGTTGTCGCGATAGAACGCGTTGGGGTTGGCCTTGAGCAAGGCCAACATCATCGCGTCGAGATTGGTCTTGTCGTCCGGACGCGTCGCGCCGGCGATCTCCGACAGCGTTTCACCGGCCGCGACCGGCCCATACTCGCCGGACCCGGCGCTGCGTGTGGCGGCGGGCGCGGGCTTGGCCGCTGCGGGCTTGGCTTGCGCAGCCGATTCCGTACGCGGCGTCTTTACGTGCGCGGGCTTTGCCGCAGCATGTTCGCGTTCCGGCGGGAGCGGTTGCGGTTTCGCGCGCGGCGCTTCGTGCGCCGGACTCAACGTAGCTGCGCCGGCGGCGGGAGCGGTCATCGGCGGATCGAGCAGCACCGTGTATTCGCGCAACAATTTGCCCTTGGGCCAGTTCGCGACGATGAGGAAATCGACCAGCGGCTCACGCACGATATCCTTGGTCGTGACATGCACCACGGTCTGGCCGCGATCGGTGCCAACAGAGAATTCCAGCGGCACGTCGACGCGCGATTTGTCCAGGCCTACGCGCTGGAAATCCTCCGCGCTGGCCAGCGCGACTTCCAGCCCGCTGGCTTCGGCCGGCGAGTCGGTGATGACCGGAATGACCGCGTCCAGTGGCTGGTTGAGTTTGGATCTGACCTGGATCGTTCCGAGGCCAAGTGCGAACACATTGCCGCCCGCAAGGGCCAGCGTGATCGCCAGCGACAGTTTTGCAGATCCTTTCATAACGTATTTCCCCTACGCCATTTGAACGCGGCTGGCACGATGGCCTGCCTCGACCCGAACCTCGAAAACTCCTTATAACACAAACGTAACTATTGGGAAACTTTGGACAAGTTCACAATTTCCAGATTTTCCGAGAGTCGAGATCGGATTGTACAAGCGTTTGATTTGGCGTGTTTTACAGATAATCGCGGGTCAGGATCTCGCCGATCTGCACGGCATTGAGCGCCGCGCCCTTGCGGATATTGTCGGCAACGATCCAAAGGTCCAGGCCGCGCGGGTGCGAGATGTCCTCGCGGATGCGGCCAACGCACACCGCGTCCTTGCCGGCGGCATCGCTCACCGGCGTCGGATACCCGCCCGCCTCGCGGCGGTCGACCACGCTTAGGCCCGGGGCCTTTTCGAGCAAGGCGCGCGCCTGCGCCGCGCTGATCTTCTCGCGCGTTTCGATGTGTACCGCTTCGGCGTGGCCGTAGAACACCGGCACGCGCACCGCGGTCGGATTCACTTCGATGCTCGCATCGCCGAGGATCTTTCGCGTCTCCCAGACCATTTTCATTTCTTCTTTCGTGTAGCCATTGTCCTGGAAGTCGTCGATGTGCGGGATCACGTTGAACGCGATCTGCTTGCTGAACTTCGATGGCGAGATTTCCTGGAAGCCGAGCAGGGCCGCGGTCTGTTTGGCGAGTTCTTCCATGCCTGAACGCCCGGCGCCGGAAACGGACTGATAGGTCGCCACATTGATGCGGGTGATGCCAACCGCGCGATGGATCGGCGCCAGCGCAACCAGCATCTGCATGGTCGAACAATTCGGATTGGCGATGATACCTCGCGCGGAATAACCCCGAATCGCTTCGGGATTGACCTCGCTCACGACCAGCGGGATATCGTCCTGGTAGCGGAACTCCGACGTGTTGTCTATGACGACCGCGCCCGCCGCGGCCGCGCGTGGGGCGTGCTCGCGCGAGACCTTGCCACCGGCGGAAAAAAACGCGATATCCACGCCGGAAAAATCGTAATCGGCCAGATTTTTCACAGCCAGTGATTTGCCGGCGAAGTCGACCTTGCCGCCGGCGGATCGTTCGCTCGCCAACGGCACCAGTTCCGACACCGGAAATTTGCGCTCGGCCAGGATCGACAAGACGGTTTCGCCCACGGCGCCGGTCGCGCCGGCCATCGCCACTTTGTACGTCTTGTTCGTCATCACTGCCTGTGTCCAGTACTTTTCTGCGCAGGAATTCTCGGGGCCACCTCACCGACGTCGCTGCATTGCGCGCGATGACGCAGGGCCTGATCCATCAGTACCAGCGCGACCATCGCCTCGGCAATCGGCGTGGCACGGATGCCGACACAGGGATCATGGCGACCCTTGGTGCGCACCTCCGTTTCTTGGCCGCGCACGTTCACGGTACGGCCCGGAATCAGGATGCTCGAGGCGGGCTTCAGCGCGACCGAGGCAACCACGGCTTGCCCGGTCGAGATTCCGCCCAGAATACCGCCTGCGTGATTGGACGTAAAGCCGTCCAAACGCATTTCGTCGCGATGTTCGCTGCCGCGCTGAACCACCGCTTCGAAACCGGCGCCGATTTCCACGCCCTTGACCGCGTTGATCGACATCAACGCGGCGGCGAGTTCGCCATCGAGCTTGCCGTAGATCGGTTCGCCCCAACCCGGCGGCACGTTGTCTGCAACGACATTCACGCGCGCACCGATCGAATCGCCGGCCTTGCGCAACGCGTCGATGTAGTTTTCCAGTTCCGGAACCGAGCCTGCGTCCGGCCAGAAAAACGGATTGGCATCCACGGAATTCCAGTCGAACGCCTTTGGCATCAGCGGCCCGAGCTGCGCGAGCCAGCCGCGTACCGTGATGCCGAATTTCTGCGCCAGCCATTTCCTGGCGATCACGCCGGCGGCCACGCGCATGGTCGTCTCGCGCGCGGACGCGCGCCCGCCGCCACGATGGTCGCGGACGCCGTACTTGTGCCAATAAGTGTAATCGGCGTGACCGGGGCGGAACACGTCGCGGATTTCGTCGTAATCCTTCGAGCGTGCATCGGTGTTGCGGATCAGCAATGCGATCGGCGTACCGGTCGTCTGGCCTTCGAACACGCCGGAGAGGATTTCCACGTCATCGGTCTCATGGCGCTGCGAGGTGTATTTCGAGGTGCCGGTCGCGCGCCGCGTCAGGTCGCGGCGGAATTCCTCAGGCGCGATCGCAAGCCCGGGCGGACAGCCGTCGATGACGCAGCCGATCGCCGGGCCGTGGCTTTCGCCGAAGGTGGTGACGGTGAACAATTTTCCGAACGAATTGCTCGACATCATCTTCGTTTCGCCAACGCCGCCTTGATCGCCTTCGCGTGCTTGACGATGTCCGCGCGAGGAATCGCGAACACGCCCATCTGCCCGACCGCGAATTCGATCCAGTTCAGCGGCAGACGCGGCAACAACGCGCCCAGCGCGCGTTCGGCTTCGCCCACTTCGCAGATCAGCCAGCCATTCGCGCTCAAGTGTCGCGGGGCTTCGTCCAGGATACGCAACGCGAAATCCAGTCCGTCCGCGCCCGCCTTCAAGCCTAGAGCGGGCTCATGGTCGTATTCGGGCGGCAGCGCGGCAAATTCCTGCTCGGTGACATACGGCGGATTGGTCACGATCAGGTCGTAAACCTCGTCTTTCAGTCCAGCGAACAAATCAGATTTGATCGCGCGTACGCGGTCTTCGACGTTCTGGAAATGGATGTTTTCGCGTGCCAGCGACAACGCCTTGTCGCTGATGTCGACGAGATCGACATGCCAATCCGGATTGTGCGCGGCCATGGCGATGCCGATGCAACCGGAGCCCGTGCACAGATCCAGCGCACGCTGCACCACGGTGCCGTCGAGCCAGGGCGAAAATCCATTCTGGATCGTCTCGGCGATCGGCGACCGAGGCACCAGGGCGCGTTCGTCGGACTTGAACTTGAGCCCGGCGAACCACGCCTCGCCGGTGAGATACGCAACCGGTTTGTGTTCCTTCACGCGGCGCTCGATCAGCTTGAGCACGGCTTTTTTCTCGACAGCAGTCAATCTGGCCGAACCGTAGGCAGGCGACAAATCGTGCGGAAGGTGCAGCGTGTGCAGGACCAGATGCGTGGCCTCGTCCAGCGCGTTGTCGTAGCTGTGCCCGAACGTGAGTTCCGCGCCGGAAAATCGGCTGGCGCCGTAGCGGATGAAGTCGATGATGGTGGAAAGTTCTGAAGTCACTATCTGTGCCGCTCCAAACAAGGCCGCCAGTATAGGCGAACCCGCCCGCTATAATGCGCGGATGACTACGCCACGCAGTTCATCCTCGATTCCGATCTGGTTGGTCGTCGCCGCCGCATTCGCAGTGGCGCTCGGCTTGTGGCTGGGCCAGCGTTTTTTTGCCGCGCCTGCGCCGCCGCAACTGGAAAACGCCGTGCTGTATCCAGCGCCACGCGTCATTCCGGAATTTCATTTGACGCAAGCCAACGGCCAAGCGCTGACCCTCGCCGACTGGCGCGGCCGTTGGACCGTCGTCTATTTCGGCTATACGACTTGCCCGGACGTGTGCCCGACCACGCTCGCCACGTTCAAGCAGGCCTGGAAGGATTTGCGCGCGCGCGGCATCGCCGACAAGGCCCGCTTCGATTTCATATCGGTGGATCCGCAGCGTGATACGCTGGACGTGTTGCACAAATACGTGAGTTACTTCGATCCGGATTTCGTCGCCGCGACGGGCGCCGACGACCAGCTCACCGCGCTGACGCGCGCGCTGAGCCTGATGTACGCGCGCAACACGGACGCGAACGGCGCAATCTCCGTCGAACACAGCGGCGCGGCCGTGATCGTGGATCCGCAAGGTCGCGAGGCCGGCATTTTCCGCCCTCCGTTTGCCGCACAAGCGATCGCGGACGATCTTGCCATGCTCACGGCCAACCATTGACCATGCGGTTCGCCGTACTCATGCAGTACCTGCTGCCGCACCGCGCGCTGTCGCGCCTGGTGTACTGGGCGACGCGCTGGACGTGGCGACCGTGGAAGAACTTCCTGATCGGACGCGTCGTGAAAGCCTATGCGGTCGACATGGCGCAGGCCGAGCAATCCGACCCTTTTGCATTCGCCAGCTTCAATGCCTTTTTTACCCGTGCGCTGAAATCCGGTGCGCGACCGTTGCCCGCCGACGCGACCGCCATCGCCTGCCCTGCGGATGGCCGCATCAGTCAGTTTGGCGCAATCCGGGACGGTCGGATTTTCCAGGCCAAGGGCCAGGATTTTTCCGTGGCCGAACTGCTCGGTGACGCGACTGCGGCGGCGCCTTACCAAGATGGCCGATTCATCACCATTTATCTGTCGCCGCGCGACTACCACCGCGTGCACATGCCGCTGGCGGGAACATTGCGCGAAACGCTGCATATCCCCGGGCGCCTGTTCAGCGTCGCGCCATTCGCGGTGGAAGCCGTACCACGCCTGTTCGCCCGCAACGAACGCCTGGTCTGCCACTTCGACAGCACGGCTGATCCCTTTGCCGTGGTCATGGTCGGCGCCATGCTCGTTTCGGGCGTGGAAACCACCTGGAGCGGGATCGAAATCCCGCCGTATTCAAGTTCGATCGTGCGCAAGGATTGGCGCGGCAAGGGCATCCATCTCGAACGCGGCGCGGAACTCGGGCGCTTCAACATGGGGTCCACGGTGATCGTCTTGCTGCCCGCCGGAACCGCGACCTTGGATAGTGGTTTGTCCGCACAACTTCCTGTGCTCATGGGCCAATCCGTCGGTCGGATTGCACACTAAATCATTGAATGAAAATGTTTTTGTTCCTGTCGGCTCAAATGTGGAAAAACCCCGTGCAAAATTTCCTGACTTGCCCCACAATGTGACGCGCCACGTCTAAATGTGACGTACTTTGCAAGTATTACCGCATCTGTCTGATACAGTTTGACGATGGCCAAGAACACCGCATACGTAAAACCACAGGGGCTTCACATGCGCATAGTTACCCGCATCATCGCTTTGACACGTTCGATCCAGCTCAACCGCCAGTTCCGCGAGATCGAAAGAACCATCTCGGATTTGCCGCTGGCCACGCGCCGCCAATTGGCTGCCATCGCCATGCGCGAGTTCGCCAGCGCGGCCAAATGCGAATTCCCGCATCTGTACGGGACGGTCGACCAGGGCCAGCGCTATCAGCCCTGGGGCAACGGCACCGATATCGGCTATGCACGCGTGAAGGCCGACAACCCGCACCTGCAACTGCGCGGCATTGCGTTGTGGCTGACCGTCGCCTACTACGAAACCAAGGAATCGACCTACACCGACATGCAGGAACTGCATCGCCACCTGATGCGCACCCTGCGCCTGCTCAAGGAATCCATGCCGGCAAACCCCGCCGATTCGTTGTGGACGACGCAGCAGAACGGCCAAGTCGCCGCCTGAGCAACGCTTTCCAACGTCGTAACATTCAACACGCCGGGCTTGACCCGGCGTTTTTTTGTCCGCCGATCCGAATGGATCGCCAGGCTATGGTTCGAATCCGTTTGCGAACACTCTGTCACGACGTACTGCCGTGAATCGAATACCCAACGAATTGGAATCGGGAGTCGTGTTGGCCGGATTGGGAGCGTAGTGGCCTAGCGCATCGTAGATCTGCACATCCGGCGCCAGCAAAGCGGTAATGAGGCTACTCTCAAACAATTCGCAAGCTTCGATTTGGCCATCATGCGCAAACTCCGGATTGCCACTGCAACCGGTGTCGAATAGTGACTTGATACTGTTGGCAGTGGGTGAGGTCGGATCGTTCTGAATCAGAGAATTGAATGCGGCCGCCAATGCAGGCAATACCTCGGTGTTGACATCGGCATGGAGGATGGACCCGTTGAGTTGACCCTGCAAATGCCCCGGGCCGCTATTGTCGCTGGTGAAGGACAGGCGCGCACCGTTCAACGGCAACGCAACCGTTTGCGAGCCAAGCGCTATCAAAATGTTCAGGGTAACCGGTGTGGTCGTGGTCACCGGATTGGCCGATGTGAAGTTGCCGCCGGACAGCGCAGCCACAAAAGTTCCGGGCACATAGCTACTATCGCACGCCGCTTGATCCGTGCCGTCGAACAGCGGCGGCTGCGGCAACGCACTACCCACGCACCAGCTTGCCTGGGCGGCGGGATCGCTCGTAAAGCTTGCATCCGTGCTTTGCAAATCGATTCGATGAACGACGCTGCCATTGTCAACCGCAGCATTCGTCGAGCCGTTCAGATCAATGCCCTGAGCTGCGAGCACAGCAAACACGGATCCAAGATTGTTGTCCACATGACCGTCGCCATTCAAGTCGATGGCATACGTGGTCGCTTCACTGTTGCTGACAGGCAAGAACACGCTGTCGATGATGTAGTTGCGCTGAAAGTTGCTGGCATGAACTGCTGGGGAGAGAAGCATGAGAACCAGCAGAGGGCGCGAGCGATCAATAGACCGGATACGTGACATAAGCTACTCCCCAGCAACCAGAATGCCTGGGCGACCCCCCCGCCCGCCCCCCCCTCCCCCCCCTCTCGTCCACGATTCTCTCGAACAAGATCATAAAATTATAT
>OEIU01000842.1_pt1 | contig 24136 bp, 24 predicted proteins | sample 1539221 | NCBI WGS metagenome assembly OEIU01 (sample SAMN03792071, study PRJEB22550) | activated sludge metagenome | feature: wastewater treatment plant; material: activated sludge; isolation source: Wastewater treatment plant of a petroleum refinery complex | place: Argentina: Zarate | collected...
GGCCGGATTGCCGCGCGGCTTTTGCAGCAGGCAGGCACGCAGTCCGTCGCGCAGGGTGGCCATGTTCGCGTGCATGCGCTCAGTGCGCCTCGACATCAATGGCGTCGAAATCGCTGACGCAGGGGTGCGCTGAATCGGCCGGGCAGGCAGAGGGCGGGCGGGCTACGAGGGTCGTGCGCAGGCCGGCGGCACGCGCGGCGTCGAGCTCCTCGACGATGTCGGAGAGGAACAGGATCTCGTCAGTCGGCGCGCCGATGGCCGCGGCGATGCGCGCATAGGATGCGCTGTCGCGCTTGGCGCCGGTTTCGGTATCGAAGTAGCCCGAGAAAAGGTGGGTCAGGTCGCCTTCCCCGGTATGGGCAAACAGCAGCTTCTGCGCCGGCACCGATCCCGAAGAGTAGACATAGAGGGATTTGCCCATCGCAGCCCACTTGTTCATGCAGCGCGCCGCGTCGTTGTAGACATGCGCCAGGAAGTCGCTGTCCTTGTAGCCGTCCTGCCAGATCATGCCCTGCAGGGCCTTGAGTGCGGTCGACTTGCGATCGCTGTCCATCCAGCCGACCAGCAGGTCGATGAGTTCCTGTTCACTGGCGGAGACAAGCCCGGCTTCGCGCGCCGCCTCATGCAGCCAGTGCTGCACCTCGGGCTGGTCGGCATGGGTGACCACGAAGGCCGGAAGGCGTTCGCGGGCGTAGGGGAACAGCACGTCCTTGACGAAGCTGATCGAGCTGGTCGTGCCTTCGATATCGGTGACGATCGCGCGGATGGCGGGCATGGGCGTGGTTGCGGCAATGGGGACGGTGAAATCGTAACAGGCTGGCATCGGAGCGGGTCGGAATCGTCCGCCGGCCGGCAGCTATTCGTTCACTTCTGCGCCAGCGAAAATTCTTTTGCGTGGCGATGATGGGATCCGGCCCCGCATTTCGTCTGTGTAGTGACACGACCCCAGGATCCAGGGAATTCCCTCTCCCCGGGCGGATCGGGTCGTGTCATTTCGATCCGGAAGTTCCCCAGCTTCCGGGCGAAACGGAGCGTGCCACGCATACCCCAAGGTGCGTGGTGCGCTCCACCTCGGGAGGGTGGCCTTGCTCAGGCCGCCTGGGTCGGTTTGCCGGCCTGCATGCGCGGAAACTTCGAGGCGATGTCGTCGCCGGTGAACTCGGCGACCCAGCCTGCCGGATTGTTGAACAGACGGATCGCGACGAAGTAGGGCGACTCGCTCATGTCGAACCAGTGCCGTGTGCCGTCCGGCACGCCGATCAGGTCGCCCTTCTCGCAGAGGATCTCGTAGACCCTGTCGCCGACGTGCAAGGTGAACAGCCCGGAGCCGGCGACGAAGAAACGGACCTCGTCCTCGGCGTGGGTATGCTCGCTGAGGAACTTCTGGCGAAGGGCGGCGCGGTCGGGATGATCAGGAGTCAGGCTGACCACGTCGACCGTGCGGTAGCCTTCCTCGTCCATCAGGCGGTCGATGTCGGCGCGATAGGCGGCAATGACTTCGTCCTGGCTCGCCCCCGGCGCGATCGCCTGCGTGGCTTCCCATTGCTCGAAACGCACGCCGATCCCCGCCAACGCCTCGGCCATCGCCGCGTGGCTGGCGTGATCGGCCAGTACCGTGTTGCCGTCGTTTTCGGCAAAGATGCGCAGTCGGCTCATGCAGTCAGTCTCCTCAGGTCCAGCTCGCAGTTCAGGAGGAACTCGAAGGCCTCGAGATGGCGGCGGGCCTCGGCCATGTCAACGCCCCAGGCATAGATGCCGTGGCCGTCGATCAGATAGCCATGCAGCGGTTTGCCGGCATCGAGCCAGGCATCGATCCGGCCGACCAGGACCTTCATGTCCTGCGTGTTCGGAAACACCGGCAGGTCGAGCACGCTCTCATGGGTGTCATGGCCTGAAATGGCCTTCTGCAGCTCCCAACCCTCGAAGCGCACATGGCCTGCCGCGGCGAACAGGCGTGAAGCGACGCTCTGTGCGCGCGAGTGCGTATGCAGCACGGCACCGACAGCCGGGAAGCGGCGATAAATCTGCGTGTGCAGTGCGGTTTCGGCCGAGGGACGGGCGTCGGTGGCGACCGGGTGGTTGTCGAGGTCGACCACCATGATGTCGTCCGCGCCGAGCTTGCCCTTGTCGCGCCCGGACACCGTCACCGCGACATGTTGCGCATCCAGGCGCATCGAGAAATTGCTGCTGGTCGCCGGCGTCCAGCCCAGGCCGGCAAGTTCGCGCGCGTTGTCGGCGATGGTCCGGGCGTGCGCCGCGAGCAGCGCGGCATCATAGGGAAGCGGTTTGATGGGCGGACTCCGGTCAGCAGTCTCTGCAAGGGCGAAAGCGATGATACGACAGCCGACCTGAAGCTGCAGTTGGTTGCCGCCGATAGGCGACACCGGTTGCCCAATGGGCCCGAGCGGTTCAATCTGGAGCTGGACTGCCGGGAGATTCCAGATGCCGATGCTGGGCAACGCGCGAAAAATCCGTCTTGTGACGATACTTGTCGTCATCGTGCGGGTGTTGCTGGTCATCTGGCAGAACAGGGAGCCGATCCGCCTGAGCCTGCTCATTTTCAGCGCCGTGTTGCCGCTGATGGTCTGGCTCGCCGTGTTCCTGGTCATCGGCCTGCTGCTCGGCATCGCCCTGATGTGGTCCTACCGCCGCCGATCCTGAGCGCCTGGCCGCTCCTGCCGGGGCACGGCGCGGATGGGCGCCTTGCCCATCCGTGCAGGGCCTGCACCTGAAGACGTGCCGATTCCTGCAGCCGAGCTTCTGCACATGTCCGAATCGGCTATGAAACGTCGTTCTTCGTCCGTGGACCGGTCAAGGGGCCAAACCGATCTCCGATAGGCGCCCCTCCCGTACCGGCATTGGCAGGCGATTCCATGCCTGCTCGGAACCGACGGAGGCCAGACCCGATGCGACCATGCAACGATTTGAATACGAACTTGTGCCGCAGGGTGGTCATGGCCCTCGGTTTTGCCCTGCCTGGCGTGATTTCGGCCGCCGGGATGGCAGGGGCGGAGTCCGCCGTGGCGCCAGCGAGCATGCTGCCCATCCGCGATCCTATGACGACGTCCAACCCGTTCGGCTGGCTGCGAAGCTTCACTTCGACGGGATCCATCGCTACCGACAATGCGTTTTTCCAGAGTCTCGGCACGAACGGACGTTCCTGCAACACCTGTCATCGGCAGGAAGACGCGTGGTCGATCACGCCAGCCAGCGTGCGTGCGCGGTTCCAGGCGACGGCGGGAACTGATCCGATCTTTCGTACCAACGATGGCTCGAACTCGCCATTGGCCGATGTATCGACCGTCGACAAGCGCCGCAGCGCCTATTCGATGCTGCTCGGCAAGGGCGTCATCCGGGTCGGCATCGGCATCCCGGCCAATGCCGAATTCACCCTCGACAGCGTCGTCGACCCCTATGGCTTCGCCAGCGCCAGCGAACTTTCGCTGTTCCGGCGCCCGCTGCCATCGACCAACCTGGCCTTCCTGACCGGCGTGATGTGGGACGCGCGCGAGACCGTCGCGCCGTTCCTTCCGCCGATGGATGCCGGCGTCGGCCAGGCCAATCTGGTCGCCAGCCTCCGGCACCAGGTCCTCGATGCAACGCTCGGCCACGCACAGGCGGTCATTGCGCCCGACGACGAGCAGATCGACCAGATCGTCCGCTTCGAACTCGGCCTGACCACGGCGCAGATCCGCGACAACCGGGCGGGATTCCTCAACGAGGACGACGCCATCGGCGGGCCGCGCATCCTCGCCAACCAGCGCTTCCATGTCGGCATCAACGACACCCTGGGCGCCGATCCCACCCTGGTCGCGTTCAACCCGCAGTCGATGATGCTGTTTTCCGCATGGAGCGCGGGCGACGACCGCAATCGCCCGTCTCCCTCGCGTGACCGCGAGTCGATCGCCCGGGGCGAACAGCTGTTCAACAGCAAGCCCATCGCGATCACCCGCGTTGGCGGTCTCAACGATGCGCTCGACATGCCGGTGATCGCGGGAACCTGCACCACCTGCCACAACGCGCCCAATGTCGGCAATCACACGGTGGCCTTGCCGCTCGACCTCGGACTCACCGATGCTCCGAGGCGCACGCCCGACATGCCGCTGTACACGCTGCGCAATACCGGCACGGGAGAGATCCGGCAGACCACCGATCCCGGGCGCGCGTTGCTGACCGGGCGCTGGAAGGACATCGGCAAGTTCAAGGGGCCGGTCCTGCGCGGGGTCGTCGCGCACGCGCCCTACTTCCACAATGGCTCGGCCGCATCGCTCGAAGACGTCGTCGAGTTCTACGACAGCCGCTTCATGATCGGCCTCACCGCGCAGGAAAAGCGCGACCTGGTCGCGTTCCTGCGCGCGCTGTAGCCTTCACATCCATGGCTGCGACGAGATGCGTGGCACCTTCGTCGCAGTCCGTGCCGAGGCAGGTCCCACCTGGCCCCGGGATCAGGAATCGGCATCCTCGCCAACCCACTTGAGCTGGTAGAGGCTGGGCAGCCGGTCCTTGAGGGTGGTGACCGCGCCGTGCTCGTGCAGGGTGCGCAGCAGGTCGAGGTTCACTTCGGCGACCAGCAGCGCTTCCGAGTTCGGTGCCGCCTCGTTGATGATCGAGTCGCCGGGGAAGGCGAAATCCGCCGGCGTGAACACGGCCGACTGCGCATAGTGGGTATCCGAGGCCTGCACCTTGGGCAGGTTGCCGACCGCGCCGGCGATGGCCACGTAGCATTCGTTCTCGATGGCGCGGGCACGGGTGCACAGGCGCACGCGCATGTAGCCGTTCTTCATCTCGGTCAGGAACGGCACGAACAGGATCTGCATGCCCTGGTCGGCGAGCAGGCGCGGCAGCTCGGGGAACTCGCTGTCGTAGCAGATCAGGATGCCGATCTTGCCGCAATCGGTGTCGAAGGCCTTGAGCTTGGTGCCGCCCTTCATGCCCCACCAGCGGCGTTCGCCGGGCGTGATATGGATCTTGCGCTGCTCGTCGCGACTGCCGTCTCGGCGCAGCAGGTAAGCCACGTTGTAGAGGTGCCCGTCTTCGAGGAAGGGCAGGCTGCCGGAAATGATGTTGGTGTTGTAGTTGACCGCCAGCTGGCTCAGGCGGTCACAGATTTCCGGCGTGAACTCGGCCAGCCGGCGGATCGACTGGGCCGGGCTGAGGTCGCCGAACTGCGCCATCAGCGGCATGTGGAACAGCTCGGGAAACAGGACGAAATCGGCGCGCACCGCGCCCATCGAATCGATGAAGAACTCGGCCTGCTGCAACAGCGATTCGAGCGTGTCGATCGGCCTCATCTGCCACTGCACGAGGCCGATGCGCACCAGGCTGTGCTGGCGCTTGAGCATGTCGGGTTTTTCCTGATAGTAGATGTTGTTCCACTCGATCAGGGTTGCGTAGGACTTCGATTCGGCATCGAAACGCAGGTAGTTGGTCAGCACCTTGCGCACGTGGAATCCGTTGGCGATCTGGAAACTCAGCACCGGGTCGTAGAGTTCCTTCAGCGAGACGCGTTCGATGTATTCCTTCGGCGTCATCTTGTCGGCATGTTCGGCGTAGCCCGGGATGCGTCCGCCGGCGACGATCGCGCGCAGGCCGTAGTTCTCGCACAGTGCCTTGCGTGCTTCGTAGAGGCGCCGGGCCAGGCGCATGTTGCGGTAGGCCGGGTCGACCATGATCTCGAGGCCGTACAGCACGTCGCCATTCGGGTCGTAGGTGCTGAAGGTGTACTTGTCGGTGATGTGCTCGTAGCTGTGCGAATCGCCGAACTTGCCGTAGTCGACGATCAGGCTCAATGCGAAGCCCACCGGCTGGCCGCCGACCGTGACGCACAGCTGGCCATCAGGGAACAGGTCGACCAGCTTGGCAATGTGGTGATGACCCCAGGGTAGCCCTCCGATACCGGCGTAGGCGACTTTCGTCACCGCCACCATGGCTTCGTAGTCGTCCATGCGCAGTTTTCGTACTTCGATGATTTCTTCTGTCACGGTGGAACCTCGATTTCTGAAAGTCTGGCGGCACCCGCAGAATCGGGGCGCCGCCGGTCTGGCCCAGTGTAGTGGTTGTGGTGATGCACCGTTCAGCAGTCTTCGGCATCACCTGGCGGAATCGCCCTTGCGCGTCGGGAATCATCCTGCCCGCGAATGCGATGCCGGCATCTTTCGATTTCGTCCTCACGCCGCCGCGGCGTGGCCATCCGAAGGCAATGTCGTCAGGCGCCGGTCCACATGATGTCGGCATCGTTGTCAATGCGGACGCGCCAATCCCGGCGATAGATGCGCAACCTCGCAGAGGCGGGATTCATGGCGATGACGATCGCGTTCTGGTCGAATTCGGCAGCCATGCGGTCCGCTGCCTCGAGCGATAGACCGGCCACGAGGAACGATGGTTCGCGCCACGGTGCGTGCGCGATGCGCCCGACGCCGACCAGACGGCGCAGGCGGAGCCTTTCCAGCCTTGCGCCGAGGGCATGCATGCGATGGCGGTTTTCGCTTGCCGGGAGCTTCCTGGAAGCCGGGTTGCAGGCACTGATGAATACCAGCGGCCAATCCCGCCTGGCCCACGATTTCAGGGAATCGGGAAGCGGCTTGCCGATGCGCAGCGTCGCGCGGGCGCCGCCGGGCAGGCGGGCCTCGTAGGAGGCCTGGCGATAAAGGGCCACCAGCTGCTCGGGAGAGTGCACGACCTGCGTCGATTACGCCGACACCGGCAGCATGTCGAGGCGCTCGTGGACGAGCCGGTCGGCGCGTTCGAGGTCGACCTCGGCCAGCGTCTGCCTGCCGGCGATGAACTCGCGCAGCAGCTGCGCCTGGATTTCGCCGCGTTCGAAGGCCAGCTGGTAGGGGACGCGGGAGAACGTGACCATCCAGTAGCGTGGCACCCAGCGTCCCGGATGGCGTCCGGCGAGCGTGCGGTCGAGTTCGCGCATGAGCAGGTAATCGGCATCGTCGACGCGATCGCGCATCTCGACATAGTTTTCCAGCGCCATCGCCGCAATGGCATCGGCGTTCGGCTTGCGCCGCCGCTCGAACTCGGCGAATACCCCCGCACTGTCGTCTGGCGAGGCCTCGAGCAGGTCGGCCAGCTCGACCGCATCCTCGAAGCCCGAGTTCATGCCCTGGCCGTGGAAGGGGACGATCGCGTGCGAGGCGTCGCCGAGCAGCAGGGCGCGACCGTCGATATGCCAGCGATCGAGGTACAGGGTACCGAGCAGGCCGGTCGGATTGCCCACGTAGTCCTTTTCGAGATCGGGGATCAGCGGCACCGCGTCGGCGAAATCGCGCTGGAAGAATGCACGCGCCTGTGCGGATGTCACCACGGATTCCAGGCTCGGCTCGCCCAAGTTGGGCAGGAACAGGGTCACCGTGAAGCTGCCCTCGGCGTTGGGCAGCGCAATGCACATGTAGTTGCCGCGCGGCCAGATGTGCAGGGCATGCGGCTCCATGGCGTAGCGCTCGCCACGCGCCAGGGCGTCGACCAGGTTGCGCGGCAGCGTGCCGGCCGGGAAATCGCCGAGCGCAGGAATCTCGAGTTCCTTGTAGCCGTGTCCGAGCGGCTCGAAGCGCTCGCCGAGATCGGTTTCCAGCGCCATCGCTGCGCGCAGCGCCGATCCGGCGCCGTCGGTGCCGAGGATGACGCCGGCCTCGTGCGCGCGCGTGGTTTCGTCTTCGCTGCGCAGGTGCAGCGTGGATGTCTTCCAGTCGACCGCATCGAGACGCTGGTCGAAATGGATGGTGGCGCCGGCGGCTTCGGCCGCGTCCAGCAATGCCATGTTGAGCACGCCGCGACTGACCGACCAGATCACCTCCGAATCGTCGCGGCCATAGCGCTGCAGGTTGGTGCGGCCATCGATGTCGTGCACCATGCGTCCGCGCATCATCACCGCGATCGGCCGCATGCGTTCCTGCATGCCGGCGACGCGGAGGCCATGCCAGCCGCGCTCGGCGAGCGCAAGGTTGATCGAGCGGCCGCCGAGGAATCCGGCCTTTCGCGGATCGGGTCGGCGCTCGAAGACGCTGACCTTGAAACCGCGCTGGGCTAGCAGGGCGGCGAGCAGGGCGCCGACCAGGCCGGCACCGACAATCGTGATGGGCGGGGCTTTCATCGGCTGCTCAGCGTGCCTGGTGCCAGCGGGCCACCGACTCGACGAGACGGCGGCAATCCACGTAGCGGTTGTACAGTGGTGTCGGTGCGGCGCGAATGACATCGGGTTCGCGCCAGTCGACGACGATGCCGTCCCTTTGCAGGTGTTCAAACAACTGCCGGCCCGATTCGCGCGGACCCTTGACCCGCAACGACAGCTGGCACCCGCGCCGCGCCGGCTCCGCAGGCGTCGCGATCTCGAGGACATCGGCGACGCGCTCGCGGATCAGCCACTCGAGGTAACCGGTAAGGGCCAGTGACTTCCTGCGCAGGTTCTCGAAACCGGCGCGCTGGAATACCTGCAGGGATATGCGCAACGGGGCCAGCGCCAAAATCGGCGGATTCGACAGCTGCCAGCCATCGGCTCCCGGTGTCGGCCGGAACCGCGGGCCCATCTGGAAACGCGTGGCCTTTTCGTGGCCCCACCAGCCCGCGAAGCGCGGCCGGTCGGTGCGCGCATGGCGTTCGTGCACGAACGCGCCGGCGACCGCACCCGGTCCGGAATTGAGGTACTTGTAGCTGCACCAGACGGCGAAATCGCAGCCGCTGTCGTGCAACGCGAGATCGATGTTGCCGACGGCGTGGGCGAGGTCGAAGCCGACCATGCAGCCCTTGGCGTGGGCGCGTTCGGCGATCGCCTTGAGGTCGAGCGCCTGGCCGGTCAGGTATTGCACGCCGGGCAACATGACCAGGGCGATGCGCGAGCCATGTTCGTCGATGGCGCGCAGGATCGCCGCGTCGGACAGGGTGCCATTGGCCTGGTCGCCCTCGAGTTCGATCAGGTCGGTGGCCGGATCGAAGCCGTGGAATCGCACCTGCGCCTCGACCGCATAGCGGTCCGACGGGAACGCGCTTTTCTCGATCAGGATCGCCGGGCGCTCGCGCGTTGGTCGGTAGAAGCTGACCATGAGCAGGTGCAGGTTGACGCTGAGCGAATTCATCGCCACGACTTCGCCAGGCTGCGCGCCGACGATGGCGGCGAGGTCGTCGCGCACGAACTCGTGATAGTCGAGCCACGGCAGGCGCCCGCGGAAATGCCCTTCGACGGCAAGCTCGGCCCAGTAGTCGAGTTCGTCGATGACGGCCTGGCGGGTAGCGCGCGGCTGCAGGCCCAGCGAGTTTCCGCAGAAATACGCGATCTCGCGGCCCGCTTCCCGGGGGATGCAGAATTCCGCGCGGAAGCCGGCCAGCGGGCCGGCCGCATCGGCGGCCAGCCCCCAGTCCTCGCCCGTCTGGTAGCGGTCGGATCCTGTCATTTCAACGAAGCCGCCACGCTGTTGCAGCCGCTGTCGAACTTCGCGATCCAGTCTTTTGCGGTGGCCTCGAGCAGCGGCCGCTGGCAGCGCACCTGCACGGCGATCGTGCCCATCAGGGTGAAACGGTCACGGATCTCGTAGCGCGTCTTGCCGCGCATCACGAAATAGTGGTGGACGCCCGAGGCGCTGCCATCCAGAGCGGCTTCGTAACCGGTCTGCGCCTTCGACAGCAGCATTTCGTTCTGCGTGGCATCGACGAAGTCGGCCTCCGATTTCAGCTGGCGCGTCTTGACCGTGACGCTGGCCGTGTCGTCTGTTCCCTGGGTGGCCGGATCGGCGACCTGGAAGATGATCGCCTGCGGATTGCCGTCGGATTTTTCCATGATCGCGCTCCAGTCCTGCGGAACGCTGAAGCGGATCTTGCCGCTGTTGAGGTTGTAGTCTGAACCCGATTGGGCGGTGGCGAGGCCTGCTGCCAGGAGGAGTACCAGGGGAAGCCATTTCATCGGATCACTCCGTGTCGTCGTCATGCGCGAAGCGCGAATAGGGAAGGTCGAGCCACTCCAGGGCGGTGCCGTGGAAGAGTCGGGCCTGGTCGGCACCGGAAAGCTTCAGGGCGCTGATGCCGCTGCCAGGTTCCTGCTCGCCGAGGGGAAACGGATAATCGGTGCCGAGCATGACCGTGTCGACGCCCGCGACGTCGATCAGGTAGCGCAAGGCGGCGTCGTCGTGCACGCAGGAATCGAAATAGATGCGGCCGAAGTATTCGCGCGGATTGCGCGAATTGTCGGTGGCGACGAGATCGGGGCGCATGCGGAAACCGTGCTCGATGCGGCCGATCGAGTAAGGGAACGAGCCGCCGCCGTGGGCAAAGCACACGCGCAGCTTGGGCAGGCGCTCGAGTACGCCGCCGAAGATCAGGCAGCACGCGGCGCGGGCCTGTTCGGCCGGCATGCCGACCAGCCAGGGCAGCCAGTACTTGGGCATCGACTCGCGGCCCATCATGTCCCAGGGATGGACGAGGATCGCCGCGCCGAGTTCGGCGGCGGCCTCGAAGAACGGGAACAGTTCGGGCGCGTCGAGATTCCACTCCTCGATGTGCGATCCGATCTGCACGGCGGAAATGCCGAGCTGGTCGACGCAGCGTTCGAGTTCCTGGATGGCCAGAGTAGGCGACTGCAGCGGCACCGTGCCGATGCCGGCGTAGTTGCGCGGATAGCGCCGGCAAATCTCGGCCGTGTGGTCGTTGAGGAAGCGATGCAGCTCGAGCGCCTGGCTCGGCTTGGCCCAGTAGGAAAACATGACCGGGACGGTCGAGACGACCTGCACGTCGACGGCGAACTTCGCATAGTCGGCGATGCGTACTTCGGCATCGAAGGCATTCGCCCAGATCTCGCGGAAGAACTTGCCATCCTTGTAGATGCGATGGCGTCCTTCGGCGTTGACCACGATCGGAAAGCGGTCGTCGTTGTATTTCTCGGCCAGATTCGGCCACTTTTCGGGCAGGATGTGGGCGTGGGTGTCGATTTTCAGCATGGTGGCGAGTGTAACCGGAAGCGGTGCCGGTCAGGCGTCGACGGCGTTGGCATTCGGCGGGCCCTGCGCGCCGCGATCGGGGGCCGCGATGCAGGTCCCGAGCCGGCCGGCAGCAGGCCGGGGCATCAGGCGCCGGCCTTGCCGCCCCCGCTGAACTTCTCCGGGGCCGAGTTCAGGTGGCCGCAGGCGGAACAGGTGCGCGCTTCGATCGAGCGATAGAAGCGCTCGAAGATCGCGGGGAAGTCGGTTTCGATGTTGCCGAGGGTGAAGAACTCCTCGAACAACTTGTGGTTGCAACGTTCGCAATACCAGAGCAGGCCGTCCTTTTCGTCGGCCAGGCGCTTGCGCTCGATCACCAGCCCGACCGAATCCGGGCCGCGCTGCGGCGAGTGCGGAATGCGCGGCGGCAGGTAGAACATTTCCCCGGCGCGGATCGGGATATCACGCGGGCGGCCATCCTCCTGGATCTTCAGCACCATCTCGCCCTCGAGCTGGTAGAAGAACTCGGGACCCTCGTCCCAGTGGTAGTCGGTGCGCACGTTCGGCCCGCCGACGATCATGACGAAGAAATCGCCGTCGACGATGCACTTGTTGCCGACCGGAGGCTTGAGCAGGTGACGGTGCTCGTCGATCCATTGCTGCAGGTTGAACGCGGGGGTGAGCATGGCGTCTCGTACCGAAAATTCGTCCGGTCGAGATGCTAGCGGATAAAGCGCGCTGCGTCCCGATCCTCGGGCAGGAAACAGGCTTCGCGCCTGCCGAACCAGCGGTAGCGATGGCGCGCGACAACGCGATAAAGCGCATCGCGCAGCGGCGCCGGGACGAGCCACGCCAGCCAGGCCAGGCGCCACGGCCAGCCGAGCGCGTGGGCCACGCGCAGGACCGCAGCCGATTCGGTCCAGGTCCGGTCGCTTCCGACCAGTACGAACGACTCCGGGTCGATGGCGTCAATGCCGGCCTTGCACAGAAGTTCGCGCCCCGCTGGCGATTGCACCGTGGCGAAACGCAGTTGCTGCCGGTGGTCGCGCCTGAGCAGGAACTGCACGCTGCGGCTGCATAGCAGGCAGTGCGCGTCGAAGACGACTATCACGGCAGATCATCGCCTTCGGCGAGCTCGAGATACCCTGAATAGGCGACCAGCGAGCCGAGCACACGCAAGCGTGCGCCGGCATCGAAGCAGAAGCGGCCGTCATCGCCGCACTCGATGGCCCAGACCTCGGGAAACCACCGGCGTGGCCAGGGCAGGCCGAACAGGCGGATCGCCTCGAGCTGCATGGACAGGCTGCCGTCGGCCACGTGCAGGGAAAACAGCAGCAATGCGGGGCCCAGGCGCTCGCGCAGTTTTCGCCCGGCGGCGACCTCGAGGCGCGAACGCATCGTGCGGCCGGGAAAGTGGCGCGTCCAGGTCTCGGCAGACGGGTCGGCCGCCAGCTCGAAAGCGAAATCGGCTTCGCTCGCCGCGCGCGGCAGGCGCAAGAGCCAGCAGACGAAGCGACCGATCGGGTGCTCGGCGCCGCTGACGCTGCAGCGTCCCTGCAAGCGGAACCTGCCTTGCAGGGAGTGGAATCGCCGCACCGGCGCATCGAGGGCATCGCAAGCGCTGCCGAGGATCTGCCGGTAGACGGGCTCGCTGGCCACGGCCTCAGCGCCGGTCACCCACTACGGCGATGCACTTGAGTTCGATGGCGATCGGCGTCGGCAGTGCGCTGATGCCGAGTGTCGTCCGGCAGGGCTGGGCGTCGGTGAAAAACTCCGCGTAGACGCGGTTGTAGGTGGCGAAATCGCGTTCCATGTCGGTCAGGAACACGGTGACATCGACCAGATCTTCCCAGCGTGCGGCGCTGGCTTCGAGCACGGCGCGGACGTTGGCGAATACCTGGCGGCATTGCGCTTCGATGTCGTAGCTGAGCAACTGGCCGTTGGCGTCGACGACATTGCCGGGAATGGCGTTGCTGCCGGGCTGGCGCGGCCCGACACCCGACAGGAACAACAGATCGCCGACGCGGCGGGCATGTGGATAGGCTCCGACCGCCTTCGGCGCCGCCGCGGCATGCACGATGCCGCTCATGGCCGGGCCCCGTCCGGGCCGACCACGATCGACTGGCGGTGCCGGGTCTGGTTGGACAGGTCGCGGGCCAGCAGCGTGTACTTGCCGGGGCGCAACCAGAGCTCGACGACCGGGTACGGGTCGCTGCTCTGGCGCACCTTGTCGCCATAGGCGGCAATGCGCCCCTTGAACTCGATGACCGCGCGGTCCGCGGGTATGGCCTCGTCGGGCTCGCCGTCATAGCGCGCTTCGACCATGCACGGATACTGTTCGTCGCACATGCGACCGCTGACCTCGAAGGGCTGGCGCAGACCGCCGAGGGACAGCCAGGTCGGGCGCCCGCGCTGCAGGGTCTCCTCGGGGAAGAAGACGCTGACGTCATAGGCCTTGCCCTTGAGCGACCACGGCTTGCCTTCCTTGTCGACGAAGACGATCGGCTGCTTCGGCGCCAGCTTCGTCATGGCCTCGCGATAGTAGGGGTGGTCGCTGGCGAGCTTGTCGTGAGGAATCAGCATGGTCTGTTCAATGGTCAGCGGATCGATGTCGGTGATGCGTGCGAAATGCTGGGCCATGGCGGAACCGCCGAGGTACTTGCCGTGCTCCTGGATATGCGCGTAGCCGGCATTGACGACCAGCCGCGCATCCGGGTGTCGCTTGAAGACATCCTTCTTCAGGTTGCGTGCCTGTTCGGCCTCGCGCGCGTCGGCGGTGGAATTGGACAGGGCTTCATAGGCAACGACCCGGTAGCCGAGCCTGAGCGCCTCGTGGACCATTTCGGAATAGACCGGCTCTTCGGTGTAGAAGCCCGTCGCCGATACGGCGAATCCGCGTTTCGCCAGCGCCTCCATGTCGTCCTCGTAGAGCGTTTCCGCGGCGAAGGTGTCGAAACCCTCGTCGCGCAGGCGCGCCAGCATCTGCACGGTCAGCGTGCGGGTCAGCGGATAGCTGTGGTTCTCGTTGAAGAAGACGGCCTTGCGCCCCTTGGCCAGGCGCGCGATGGCATCCACGGCAGGCTCGGCCCTGAAATCCGCATCCTGCACGGGCGACGGGGCATCGTCGCCAGCCGCCTTCTGCACGATCGAGAAACTGTTGCGCGCGCCGACATAGTCGCCGACCCAGGTCTGGTACCAGCTCAGGTACTGGTTGAAGATGACGCGGAAGGAAAAATCGGTGCTGCTGGCGTAGGCGTCGCGCATGAAAAGGTACTGCGCCAGCAGGCCGCTACGGGTCTGCGCCTCGGCCATGATCTTCTCCGATTTTTCTACCGCGGCGCGTTGCTGGTGCACATTGGCCGAACCACCGGGCGGCGGAGGATCCTGGGCTTGCACCGCTGTGAATGCGAGTGCGGTTGCCAGCGCCACTGCCGCGCTGGATTTCGCTGCGCATGGATTTCGCAGGCGGCGCTTCTTGCTGAGGATGGGAAAGGTCATGCTGGTTCCTCCAGTACCTACTGGTACGTGATCAGGCGGGTTCAGCGGTTCAGCCATGTTCGATGCAGAGGTTCTTCGGCTCGGTGAAGAAGCGCAGGGCGTCGACGCCACCCTCGCGGCCCACGCCGGAATTCTTGACGCCGCCGAATGGCGTGCGCAGGTCGCGCGACATCCAGCAGTTGATCCAGACGATGCCGACCTCGAGTCGCGCCGAAAGCCGGTGCGCACGACCGAGATCGCGCGTCCACAACGACGCGGCGAGGCCGTACTCGGAATCGTTGGCGATGCGGATGGCATCTTCCTCGTCGTCGAACGGAATCAGGCTGACCACCGGACCGAAGATTTCCTGCTGGTTGGTCGCGCTTGCCGGGCCGAGTCCCTCGATCACGGTCGGCTCGACGAACCAGCCGCCGGCGCAGCGTCCATCAAGGACGACCGCGTTTCCGCCGCAGAGGATGGCGCCGCCTTCTTCACGCGCCGTGCCGATGGCCGCGACGACCTTGTCGAAGTGTGCGCGCGAGACCAGTGCGCCGAGATCGCTGGTCGGATCCTCGGGATCGCCGACGCGCAGGGCGCGCACGGCCTCGAGATAGCGCGCGCGGAACGCGTCGTAGATGCCGCGCTGGACGAGCAGGCGTGATCCGCACAGGCAGATCTCGCCCTGGTTGGCGAATCCCGAACGCACGATCGTGGCGAGGTTTTCCGCGCTGAAATCGAAATCGTCGAACACGATGGCCGGATTCTTGCCGCCCATCTCCAGCGACAGCTTCTTGAACATCGGCGCCGCGGTACTCGCGATCGCCGCACCGGTGCGCGTGCTGCCGGTGAACGAGATCGCCTTGACCAGTGCATGCTCGACGATGGATTGGCCGACCTCGGGCCCATGGCCGTGGACGATATTGAGGACGCCGGCGGGGAAGCCGGCGGCCACCGCCAATTCACCTAGCCCGGCAGCGGCGCACGGGGGGATTTCCGAAGGCTTAGCAACCACGGTATTGCCCGCGGCCAGGGCCGGTGCGATCTTCCAGGTGAACAGGTAGAGCGGCAGGTTCCACGGCGAAATGCAGCCGACCACGCCGAGCGGCTGGCGCAGGGTGATGTTGATGGTCCCCGGGCCGGTCACGTGGGCTTCGCTGGCCCATTGCGTGATGGCGGCGGCGAAGAAGCGCAGGTTGGCGACCGCCCGCGGGATGTCGACGCGGCGGGCGAGGGAAACCGGCTTGCCGCTGTCGCGCGATTCGAGCGCGGCCAGTTCATCGATTTCCGCTTCGAGCAGGTCGGCCAGGCGCGACAACAGGCGGGCGCGCTGTTCGGGCGACGTAGCCGCCCAATCTCTTGCAGCGAGTGCCGCAGCAGCGATCGCGGCATCCACATCGGCCTTGGATGATGCCGGGCAAAGGCGGAATGCGCGGCCGGTGGCTGGCTCGAAGACCTCGAGATAACGGCCGTCGAGGGGTGCGCGGAAACGGCCGCCGATCAGGTTTTCGAGTTGCGGAAGTTCGCTCATGCGGCAAGCTTAAGGCAACGCTGATCAAGTGGCACAACCGTCATGGCATTCAGAAGGTTCGCCAGTCGTGCCGCGTGGCGAAGTGAAGGCTGGTTGCCTTGACCAGCTGCGCGGTGCGGCTGGCGGACCTTCTGGATGCCACCTGTTTCAATAAATACAATCGGTTAGGCGATACCTGTCTGCGCGCATCTCTTTGTTGCGCTGCCTTGAAGGACGGCCAGTCCATCTGCGCCAGCGCGCCGCGATCTGCACGCAGACAGGTGTCGTGACGATTGCGCCACTTGATCAGCGTTGCCTTGACGGCTTCGGCCATTGGCCGGGCGCTGCATGCGCCCGGAATCCCGGTTCCCGGCCTCGCGGGGAGGAGGCCGGGAACCGTTCCTGCAATCATTCAGTCGTCACGTTCAGGCCACGGCGTTCGAGCAGCGGCTTCACATCGGGCTCGCCGCCGCTGAAGTCGCGGAACAGGACCATGGCGTCTTCCGATCCGCCGCGCGAAAGCAGGGTCTGGCGGAAGTGGTCGCCGTTCTTGCGCGTCAGCCCGCCATTGGCCTTGAACCACTCGACGCTGTCGGCATCGAGCACTTCGCTCCAGATGTAGGCGTAGTAACCGGCGGAGTAGCCACCCATGATGTGCGAGAAATACGTGGTCCGATAACGCGGCGGCACCGGGGCGAAATCAACGCCGGCCTTCTTCAGCGCCGCCGCCTCGAAGGCGAGCACGCCATCGGCGGCGGGCGCCTGGTCGGCGGAGATCTGGTGCCAGGCCTGGTCGAGCAGGGCCGCGCCGAGGTATTCCGTGGTCGCGAAGCCCTGGTTGAACTTCTCCGAGGCCTTGACCTTGTCGAGCAGGTCCTGCGGCAGCGGCTCGCCGGTCTTGTAGTGCTTGGCGTAGTTCTTGAGGATTTCCGGCCACGCCACCCACATCTCGTTGACCTGCGACGGATATTCTACGAAATCGCGCGGCACCGAGGTGCCGGCGAAACGCGGATACCTGACGTTGGAGAACATGCCGTGCAGGGCATGGCCGAATTCGTGGAAGGCCGTGTTGACCTCTTCATAGGTCATCAGGGTCGGTTCGCCCTCGGGCGGCTTCGGGATGTTGAGGTGGTTGGCGATGACCGGCGAGGTGCCGAGCAATCCCGATTGCGGGACATAGGCGTTCGCCCAGGCGCCACCGCGCTTGTTGCTGCGTGCGTAGTAGTCGACGATGAACAGGGCGAGGTGCTTGCCGTTTTCCTCGAACACCTCGAACACGCGGATGTCGGGCAGGTAGACCGGAAGATCCTTGCGTTCCTTGAAGGTGATTCCGTAGAGCTTGGTCGCGGCATAGAAGACGCCGTTCTGCAGCACGTTGTCCATCTCGAAATACGGACGCAGCTGCTCGGCATCGAGATCGAACTTCTCCTTGCGCACCTTCTCGGTGTAGTAGGCCCAGTCGGCTGCCGAGACCTTGAACTGGCCGCCCTCCCTGTCGATGATCTTCTGGATGTCCGCGGCCTCGGCTTTCGCGTTGGCGACTGCCGGCGGAGCAAGCTGGGCGAGCAGCTTGTTGACTGCTTCGACGCTGCCCGCCGTCTCGTCGGCGAGCACGTAGGCGGCGTGATTGGCATAACCCAGCATCGCCGCGCGTTCGGCGCGCAGCTTGACCATCGATGCCACGATGGCGCGGTTGTCGAACTCGCCGCCCTTGCTGCTGCGATTGAGCGAGGCCTGCATGATGCGCTGGCGCAACGCGCGATCCTGCAGCGAAGCCAGCGCCGGCTGTCCGCTGGTGTTCTTCAGCGGGATGACGAATTTGTCCTTGAGCTTGCGGCTCTTCGCCGCTTCGCTGGCGGCGCCAATCGCATCGTCGGACAGGCCCTTGAGCTGCTCGCGCCTGTCGACCACCACCGCATCGGCATTGGTTTCCTTGAGCAGGTTCTGGCTGAAGGTGGTCGCCAGCGTCGCCATTTCCGCGTTGATCGCCTTCAGGCGGGTCTTGTCGTGGTCCGACAGCTTGGCGCCTGCGCGCACGAAGTCGGTGTAGTAGCGCTCCACCAGCCGCTTCGATTCGGCGTCGAGACCGAGCTTGTCGCGCTGGTCGTAGATCGACTGCACGCGGGCGAACAGCTTGCCGTTGAGCAGGATGAGATCGTTGTGTGCGGAAAGCTTTGGCGCCATCTCGGCCTGGATCTTCTGCATCGCGTCATTGGTATTGGTGCCGGCCAGCGCGAAGAAGACCCGGGCGACGCGATTGAGCAATTCGCCGCTGCGCTCCATGGCCACGATCGTGTTGTCGAAGGTGGCCGGTTTCTTGTTGTTTGCAATGGCCTCGATTTCGGCGCGGTTGTCGGCCATGCCCTTCTCGAACGCCGGCGCGTAGTCGGCATCCCTGATCTTGTCGAATTGCGGGAACTGGTAGGGCAGGGGGCTCGGCGCGAAGAACGGATTGGTGGCCGCGTCCTGCGCGGCATCCGTGGATCTCCCGGATGTTTCCGGCATCCCGGTTTCGGCCGCGTGCAGCGGTGCGGTGGCGCCAATGGAGAGCGCCAGGGCGCCGGCGAGGGTAAGGCGGTAGGCCATCGTCGAGTCTTCCGAATGTCATGTGGATTCCCGAGGGTAGGTCAATTGGCCCCGGATTGCCCGTGACTAAAGTCAGACCGCAGCCCTATGGCATTCGTGTCGCGGTCCCGCTGACGACGATTCCGCCGCTTTGTGGAATTCGCACATGGATGCGGCTCGGTCGTCCCATGGCGTCGCCTTGGCGGATCAGGATCGACGCGGGTGGCGCGATCAGGCCTGCATCGCGCAGGTAGCCACCGAGCGCCGCCGCCGAGGCGCCGGTCGCCGGGTCCTCGAAGACCCCACCGACCGGAAACGGATTGCGCGACAGGAAAACCGTGTCGCTCTGCCGATGCACGAGCTGCAGAGTGGTCAGGTCGTTGGCCAGCATGAGGGCCTTTACGGTTTCGAAGGGATACTCGAGGCTGGCCAGGCGATCGCTGCTGGCTGCGGCCAGGACCAGGTGCCAGGCGCCGGCATAGGCCACGGCCGGCGCAATGGCCGGGTCGAGATCGCTGCGCCGCCAGCACAGCGCGGCGAGGATCCGGTCGAGAAGTTCATCGGCAACCGGGACATGCCTTGGCGCGACCGACGTTAGCGACGCCTCGCGCTGGCCATCGCGCAGGGTCACGTCCACGGGCACCACGCCCACCTTCGTGGCCAGCCGGTAGGTGGCATCGCCGCTGGTTTCGCCGAGAACCACGCCGCTGGCGATCGTGGCATGTCCGCAGAACGGGACCTCGGCCTCGGGACTGTAATAGCGGACGCTGCGCTCGATGCCGCCGGCGGGCGCAATGAACGCCGTCTCCGAATAGCCGACTTCGGCCGCGATCCGTTGCATGCTGGCCTCGTCGGGTAGCGATTCGCCGATCCAGACGCCGGCCGGGTTTCCGCCGCGCGGATCCGATGTAAAGGCACTCAGGCGGTGCAGTGTTCCGGTGCTCACGATGGGGACTCCTGATCATGGAGCGATCATCGTGGGGGCTTGGCGTCCGCTATCAAGCATGCCGGCGCATGCGCCCGGTTGCTGCGCCTGCGGGCTGCGGACGCCTGCGGCTCAGGCCGCGCTGGGGCGGGAGCGCCGGCGCAGGATCTCGTGCTCGATGCCGAGGTAGACGGGACTGCCGCGTTGTCCGCTCATGACCAGTTCCCAGAGCCGGACATCGAGTTCGTCGTCGTCGATGGCCGAAATGGGACATTCCGGAAGCGGAGCGTTGTTGCGCGCAGCACGGGTAATGGGAATGACGTTGCTCATGGCCGACATGCCTTGTGGATACAAGGGTTATAGAGCATCAAGCGTGCCATCGTAACCCTGCATCGATGTGGAATCCAGTCAAATCAACATCTTAGGTTATTTTCCTCGACAAATTGACACGATACGTCGCGGTGCGGCATTGCCATCATGTGACGAAAATCGACGCGGCCGATCGGTTCGGACCGGCAGGGGCTGGTCAGGCCTTGCATGCGTCAACGTCGCCGGCAATGGACCGACCGGCGCCCGGCATGCCAGCATTCGCGGTCGGGCCGGCTTCGTCCCGGGCAAGCCGACCGCCCCCTTCCAGTTCCCTCGAAACCATGCGACTGAACAAATACATCAGCGACACCGGGCACTGTTCCCGGCGCGAGGCCGATCGCCTGATCGCCGCGCGCAAGGTCAGCCTGAACGGCCAGATCGCGCGAATCGGAGACAGCTACGCCGAAGGCGACGAAGTACTGGTGGACGGCCAGCGTCTGCGCAACCGGGCGAGCGCGCCCGGGGCGCGCAAGCACGTCTACATCGCGCTGTACAAACCGGTAGGCATCACCTGCACGACGGAAACGGCGGTCAAGGGCAATATCATCGATTTCATCGATCACCAGCAGCGTATTTTCCCGATCGGCCGGCTCGACAAGGACTCCGAGGGGCTGATCCTGCTGACCAGCAACGGCGATATCGTCAACGAACTGCTGCGTTCGGAAAACAACCACGAAAAGGAATACCTGGTCGGCGTGAACCGGGCCGTGACCGATGAATTCCTCACCGGAATGGCGCGCGGCGTGCGCATCCATGGCCAGATGACCAAGCCTTGCCGTACGCAGAAGATTGCGCGATTCGGCTTCCGCATCGTGCTCACGCAGGGCCTGAACCGCCAGATCCGCCTGATGGCCACCGCCTTCGGTTACCGGGTCAAGCAGTTGTGCCGGGTGCGCATCGTCAACATCAAGCTCGGCGCCCTGCGCGTCGGCCAGTGGCGCAACCTCACCGATGCGGAACTGCGCGGCCTGCTGCCCCAACGCACGGAATGGTGATCAGGAGCGCGACTGCAGCCAGGCTGCCGCCCCGGCGCCGGCGATGCGCCCGCTGGCCAGACTGGCGGTGAGCAGGGAGCCGCCGGTCGGGGCCTCCCAGTCGAGGATTTCCCCGGGGCAGAAGACGCCGGGCAATCCGCGCAGCATGAGGCGCCCGTCGAGCGCCTCGAGGCGCACGCCGCCCGCGCTGCTGATGGCCTCGGCCAGCGGCCGTGGCCGCTGCAGGCGCAGCGGCAATGCCTTGATCGCGTGGGCCAGGCGGGCCGGATCGTCGAACACGGCGCGTTCGAGCACCTCGTGCAGCAGCGCACTCTTGACTCCGTCGATGCCGGCATGGCGGTGCAGATGCTTGGCCAGCGAATGGCTGCCACGCGGCCGCGAAAGGTCGCGCAGCAGGCGCTGTTCGTCGCGGCCCGGCACGAGATCGAGTTCGATGACGGCGGATCCCGCGGCGGCGATCTGTTCGCGGGCGTCGGCGGAAAGGGCGTAGATCAGGCTGCCTTCGACGCCGCTCGCGGTCAGCACGAATTCACCCTGGCGCTGGATGCGCGCTCCGTCTGCGCCGGTCCATGCAATCGATACCGGCTTTACCGGCGCGCCGGCATGGCGTTCGCGCAGATGCGCGCTCCAGCCGACATCGAATCCGCAGTTCGACGGTCGCAACGGAGCCAGGTCGATGCCGCGACCCGCGAGCACCGGCACCCAGCTGCCATCCGATCCGAGTATTGGCCAACTGCCCCCGCCGGCAGCGATCACGACGGCATCGGCCGTGGCGATCTGCTCGCCCTGCATTGCAGCGAAGCGCAATCCGCCGTTCTCGTCCCAGCCGAGCCAGCGCGAGTTGACGTGGAAACGCACGCCGCTGGCGCGCAGCCGGCGCACCCATCCGCGCAGCAGGGGCGCGGCCTTGAGGTCGCGCGGGAAGACGCGCCCCGAGCTGCCGATGAAGGTGTCGATGCCGAGTCCGGCAGCCCATTGGCGCAGCGCTTCGGCGTCGAATTCGCCAAGCCAGGCGCGCCCCGCCGCCCGCCGCCCGCCGAAACGATCGACGAATTGCTCGAACGGCTCCGAATGGGTCAGGTTGAGGCCGCCCTTGCCGGCGATCAGGAACTTGCGCCCGACCGAGCCCATGCGCTCGTGCAGGTCGACGCTCAGGCCGGCGGCGATCGCGGTTTCAGCGGCCATCAGGCCGGCGGGGCCGCCACCGATGACGATGAGATGTCTTGCGGGCTGTGCGTGCATGCCGGAATGTTCGCATGCTTCCATCCGGTCGGGTGGATGCGATACTCGGGCGTGCCCTGTCCGCATTCGTCGCCAGCCCGGCGATGGATCGTTTCCACCATGTCCGCGACCGTTAACCCATGAATGCGACCCTCGTCATCATCCTCGTCACCTGTGCGATCTCCTTCCTGGCCTTCCGCAACGACAGGCTGATCCACGGCCTGATCCTGTGGCCGCCCGCGATCAGCCGCGATCGCCAGTTCTATCGCCTGCTCAGTTACGGATTCATACACGCCGACGGTACGCACCTGCTGTTCAACATGATCACGCTGTATTTCTTCGGCAGCCTGATCGAGCAGTTCGTCGCCGGCTATATCGGGATCCTCGGCTACGTCGCGTTCTACCTGTCGGCGATCGTCGTTTCCATCCTGCCGACCTACCTGAAGAACGCCGGCAACCCGAGCTATCGCAGCCTCGGCGCTTCAGGCGCCGTTTCCGCCGTGCTGTTCGGATTCGTCCTGCTGCAGCCGTGGACGACGATCCTGGTCTTCTTCATTCCGTGCCCGGCGATCATCTATGCGGTGATCTATGTCGCCTATTCGATCTACATGGACCGCAAGGGCAGCGACAACATCAACCACAGTGCGCACCTGTGGGGCGCGGCCTACGGCGTATTGTTCCTGCTCGCCATGGAACCGCGGCTGGTCGGCGTATTCATCGCGCAGTTGATGCAGCCCGGCGGCTAGCTGCGCGGACGGGATTTCGGACGGCTGCGCTCAGGGCGTCGGCTCGAAGCCGCTGGAGAAGATAAAGTCGGTGGTCGTGCTCGGTGCGCCGAGCAGGATCCAGTCATAGATCAGCGCCTGCTCGGCGAGCGGAAGCGGGCTTCGCCCGAACGGCATGCGTGAGCCGAAGTCGGGATTGTCGCAATTGATCTTCTCGAAAAGCACGCTGGCGAGCGGATCGCCCGGCACGATGCGAAAGCGCCCGGGTTGTTCGCTGGACGGCACGTTGACGATGTTGTCCCAGGAAACGCCACTGGACAGATCCATGTCCGCGAACGGGCTGGGATTGTCGACGTGGCAGTTGGAGCATCGCGTGTCGAAGATGTTCTGGATATCGTTGTTGTAGTCGATGAGCCAGGTCATCGGGATGCTCGAGAGGTCGTCGCAGCCGGTGGCGGCCAGCGATATCGTCGGGCAAAGCGCGAACGTGGCGGTCGCGAGCAGGGCAGCGATGCGGCCGCGCACCGGGGTGCGCGACCGGGGACGAATTGCGCAAGCCATCAGGGCGCCATGAACCCGAGGTTGCTGCTCGCGAAGTTCGGCAGGTTCGGGAAGATCGTATTGAGATCCGTGCTCGAGGTGACGCCCATCCAGCTTGCCAGCGTCGCCGCCATCTGGTCGACGCTGATCGCCGGGATGGTCTGGCCGCGGCTCAAGCTGATCGGCCCGTTCAGGGTCTGGTCCGGGAATGCACCATAGATCTTGCCGCCCAGAACCTTGCCACCGAGGATCATGTTGACCGATCCCCAGGCGTGATCCGAGCCATTGCCATTGGTCGACAGGGTTCGCGCGAATTCGCTCATCGTGAACGTGGTCACCTCGTTCTGCGCGCCTATCTCGCCGAGGGCGAGCCAGAACGCGCCGAGAGCCTGCGAGACGCGCGCGAGCAGGTTGGCATGGCCATTGGTGCCGGTGCTCATCAGGTTGTCGTGCATGTCGAAGCCGCCGATTCGCACATAGTAGATCTGGCGCTGGTGCTGCACGTTGAACGAGGTGTCGCGCGACAGCTTGATCATGCGCGCAACCATCTTCAGCTGGTTGGCCAGCGATTCGTTCGGGAACGAAGTGGTGAACGTGTTGGGGTCGGCGATTCCGCCTGTTGCCAGACCGGAATTGAGCAAGCTGTAGAGATCGCGCGAGCGCTGCAGGATGTTGCGGTATTCGTCCTGGTAGGGGGATTGATAGGTCGCATCCAGCATTTGCTGCAGGGCCTGCGCGCGCTGGAAATTTGCGCCGGTGGTGCCGGTGCCGGATACCGCGGTGAGACCGCTCGACGACATCTGGTAAGGGAACGTGCTGGCGCCAACCTCGAAGCGGTTGCCACCGCTGATCGAGATGCACGGCGACAGCGTCTGGTTCACGTTCGGTGCGCGTACCCGATCGGC
>OEIU01000843.1_pt1 | contig 24104 bp, 23 predicted proteins | sample 1539221 | NCBI WGS metagenome assembly OEIU01 (sample SAMN03792071, study PRJEB22550) | activated sludge metagenome | feature: wastewater treatment plant; material: activated sludge; isolation source: Wastewater treatment plant of a petroleum refinery complex | place: Argentina: Zarate | collected...
GACCGGGTGTCCGGGCCCCGGCCGTGGCGGGGGCGGTCCGGGCCGGGGAGCCGCGGGTCACCGTCGTCTCCGGCGGCGGGTCGCCCCGGCTCGACATCCTCGACGTCGACCGGGTCGGGCTGTTCGCCGACACCGCCGGGCTGCTCGCGGCCGAGGGCCACACCGTGCGCACGGCCATCCTGCGCACCGTCGAGGGGGTCGCCGTCGACGAGTGGCACGTCGAGTCGCCGTCGGGCGCGGTGCCCGACCCCGAGCGCATCGTCCGCGGGCTCGCCCGGCTGGGGCGCGGCGACCGCGGCCCGCTGCAGACCCTCGACCGCCGCCGGGCGCACCTGCCCCGGCCGTCGGGGTCGTCGGGCATCGGCTCGCCCGGGCAGGCCAGGGCGCTCGTGGTGCCCGGAGCGAGCACCGAGGCCACGGTGCTCGAGGTGCGCGCCCAGGACCGGCCGGGACTGCTCCACGAGCTGGGGGCCGCGCTCGCCGGGGCCGGGGTCTCGGTCCGCTCCGCGCACATCGCGACGTACGCCGGCCAGACCCTCGACACCTTCTACCTCACCGGCGCCGACGGGCTGCCGCTGCCACCCGCCCGGGTCGCGCAGGCGGTCAGCCTCGTCATCGACACCTGCGACGGCGTCGGCCCCTCCTGACCCGACTCCCGCGCGCCACGCGCGTATCGGGTGACCCGATACCGCTGCGCTTCCCCCGAGAACCGTTGTGGGGTGAAGCGCGGTCGTATCGGGTGACCCGATACGCGTGAGGTCCGGAGGGTGCGGGGTCTCGGTCCGGCGGGGCGTGCGCCAGTCGTTAGGCTGTCCCGGTGTTCAACTCCCTGTCCGACCGCCTGACCGAGACCTTCCGCAACCTGCGGACCAAGGGCCGCCTCAGCGAGTCCGACGTCAACAAGACGGTCCGCGACATCCGGCTCGCGCTGCTCGAGGCCGACGTCGCGCTGCCCGTCGTCAAGGCGTTCACGCACAACGTCCGCGAGCGGGCGCTCGGAGCGGAGGTCAGCGAGGCGCTCAACCCGGCGCAGCAGGTCGTCAAGATCGTCAACGACGAGCTCGTCTCGATCCTCGGCGGCGAGACCCGCGGCATCCGCTTCGCCAAGCAGCCGCCGACCGTCATCATGCTCGCCGGCCTCCAGGGCTCGGGCAAGACGACCCTCGCCGGCAAGCTCGCGTACTGGCTCAAGGAGCAGGGGCACACCCCGATGCTCGTCGCGGCCGACCTCCAGCGCCCGAACGCGGTCACCCAGCTCGAGGTCGTCGGGCAGCGGGCCGGGGTGCCGGTCTTCGCGCCCGAGCGGGGCAACGTCTCGGGGCACGACGCCGTCGGCGGCGACGTCGAGGGCACCCGCTCGCACGGCGACCCGGTCGCGGTCTCCCGGCACGGCATCGCCGAGGCCACGGCCCGCCAGCACGACGTCGTCATCGTCGACACCGCCGGCCGGCTGGCCGTCGACGAGAACCTCATGCGCCAGGCCGCCGACATCCGCGCCGCGATCAGCCCGGACGAGGTCCTCTTCGTCATCGACGCGATGATCGGCCAGGCCGCCGTCGAGACCGCGGAGGCCTTCCTCGAGGGCGTCGACGTCACCGGCGTCGTCCTCACCAAGCTCGACGGCGATGCGCGCGGTGGCGCCGCGCTCTCGGTCGCCGAGGTCACCGGGCGGCCGATCATGTTCGCCTCGACCGGCGAGGGCGTGAAGGACTTCGAGGTCTTCCACCCCGACCGGATGGCCTCGCGCATCCTCGACATGGGTGACGTCCTCACCCTCATCGAGCAGGCCGAGAAGGCGTTCGACCGGGCCCAGGCGGCCGAGATGGAGCGCAAGTTCCTCGCCGCCGAGGACTTCACCTTCGACGACTTCCTCCAGCAGATGGCGGCCATCAAGAAGATGGGCTCGCTCAAGTCGATCCTCGGGATGATGCCGGGGATGGGCCAGATGAAGGCCCAGCTCGACGCCTTCGACGAGCGCGAGTTCGACCGCGTCGAGGCGATGGTCCGCTCGATGACGCCGTTCGAGCGCAACCACCCGAAGCAGATCAACGGCTCGCGCCGCGCCCGCATCGCCAAGGGCTCCGGGGTCTCGACCTCCGAGGTCAACCAGCTCCTCGAGCGCTTCGGCGACGCGCAGAAGATGATGAAGCAGCTCGCGAAGGGCGGCGGCATCCCCGGGATGCCGGGGATGGGCTCCGGTCCGGGCAAACGCGGGCGCCAGCAGGCCCCGCAGCGCAAGAAGTCGAAGTCGGGCAACCCGGCGAAGCGGGCCGCGGAGGAGCGCGCGGCGGCGCAGAAGGCGTCGCAGCGTCCGGTCTCCGGCTCGAGCTTCGGCGGGGCCGGCGAGGTCGACCCCGCCGCGTTCGACCCCGCGCAGCTGCCCAAGGGGTTCGAGAAGTTCCTGGGCCAGTGAGCGCCGGGGGGCTGCACACCCTCGCCGTCGGCACCGACGGACCCCGGGTGGCCTTCCTCCACGGCCTCTTCGGCCAGGGCCGCAACTGGACCCAGATCGCCAAGGCGCTCGCCGGGCCGGACGGCACCGGCGCGCGCTGCCTGCTCGTCGACCTGCCCGACCACGGGCGCTCGCCGTGGAGCGAGGAGTTCTCGTACGAGGGCTACGCCGACGCCGTCGCCGCCACCCTCGCCGCGGCGGCGCCGGGGGAGCGGTGGGTCGTCGTCGGGCACAGCCTCGGTGGCAAGGTCTCGATGGTCCTCACGCTGACCCACCCCGAGCTCGTCGGCAGCCTCGTCGTCGTCGACATCGCGCCGAAGGACTACGGCGACCTCGACCGGTTCCGTGGCTACATCGACGAGATGCAGGCCCTTCCGCTCGAGGAGCTGACGAGCCGCTCGGACGCGGAGGCTCGGTTCCGCGAGTCCGACCCCGGGGTCAAGGCGTTCCTCCTGCAGAACCTCCGGCGCCACGGCGACGAGTGGTCGTGGCAGGCCAATCTCGCTCTCGTGCACCGGGATGCCGAGCGCGGGCGGGAGTCGCGCATCGCCGGGTTCCCGGCGCTCGGCGGGCGCTCCTGGGACGGGCCGGTCGTCTGGCTCGCCGGAGCGGAGTCGGAGTACGTGCGCGAGCCCGACGTCGCCGAGATGCGGGCGCTGTTCCCCCGCACCCGGCTGGTCACCGTCAAGGGCGCAGCCCACTGGGTGCACACCGACGCCCCCCAGGTGGTCGTCGAGACGCTCCGCCGCGTGCTCGCCGCCGGTCCCGGCTAGGGGGCGTCGGGGTCGGGCAGGTCGTCGACCGACCGGAGCCCGAACAGCGGGCTGCGGACCAGCCAGACGAGCGAGAACGCGGCGGCGACCGAGCCGACGACGATGGCCGGACCGGTGCCCACGAGGCCGGCGAGCAGGCCGCCGAGCGCTGCGCCGAGCGGCCGCGTGCCGTAGTTGACGGTCGTGAAGGCGCCCTGCACCCGGGCCCGCACGGCATCGGGGATGACCGCGGTCATCACCGCGTTGACGTTGACGTCGAAGAGCATCACGCCGAAGGCGCTGACCGCCTCGACTGCCGTGAGGACAGCCGCCTTCGCGAGGTCGGTGCCGTGGGCGAGGGGGAGGGCGGCTATCGGGAGGGTGAACAGCAGGGCGCCGGCCGCTGCCGTGTACCCCGTGCCGATGCGGCGCGCGACCCGGCCGGCGAGCACGGCCCCGAGCAGTCCGCCGACCGCGCCCACGCCCAGGGCGAGGCCGATCATCCCGGCGGACAGGCCGAGGCCGCGGCTGGCGAACACGACGAGCAGCGCCTGGACGACCATCGTGAAGAGGTTGACCCACGAGACGCAGCGCAGCATCGGGGCGAGGAACGGGTCGTGCCACACGTGGCGCATCCCGTCGACGACGCGGCGGCGCACCGAGGAGCCGTCGTCCGGGGCCGGGACGCGGTCCGGGACGTCGGCGGTGCGCAGCAGGGAGGCCGAGGCGAGGAACGAGAGGCCGTCCACGACAAGGGCGTAGGGCGCCGAGAGCAGCTGGACCAGGCCGCCACCGAGCGCCGGGCCGGCGATGAAGGACCCCGACCGGGTCGCGCTGAAGAGGCTGTTCGCCTCGACGTAGCGGGAGCGCGGGACGAGGGCGACGAAGAAGGGCTGCCACGCCGAGCGGAAGAGCGTGGACCACGCGCCGAGGAGGAGCGCGACGGCGAGCAGGTGGGCGAAGGAGAGGGCCTCGAGCAGCGCGGCCACCGGCACGGTGAGGACCACGAGCGCCCGGGCGAGGTCGGCCACGACGAGCAGCCGCCGGGGGCGGGGCCGGCGGTCGACCCACGTGCCGACGAGGAGCGCGAGGAGGTTGGGCAGCCAGACCACGGCGGTGAGGACGGCGACCCGGGAGGCGCTCTCGTCCAGCACGGTGACGGCGACGAGGGGGAGGGCCAGCTCCGAGACGCGGTCGCCGAGCTCGGAGACCGTCTGCGCGGCCCAGGCCCTGGCGAACCGCCGACCCCGCCACAGGGCGCCGGCCGGGGCGGCGCCGGTCGTGGCGTCCGCCGTCCGCTCAACCATCGTCGAGGTCCGGGAGGACGTGCCGCAGGAGGTGGACCGTGCGGGCGTCCGCGGGCGCCGCGGACGGGTCCTCCTTGCGCAGGACGTAGGGAGCGAGCAGCTCCTCCCACGCGGCCTCCAGGGCGAGCAGCTCCTCGCGGGTGAGCAGGACGCGGGTGCTCGAGCGGCCGGCGAGCTCGAGCCACTCGCGGGGGAGGGGCGGCTCGACGTCGCGGTGCCAGTCGCCCACGACGGCGCCCTCGACCTCCTCGATGACGCTCTCCACCGCGCGGCCGGGCTCGAGCGCGCCGGGCCCCTCGAGGGTCAGCCGGTACCCACGGCTCACCGCCTCCCACCAGCGTTCCCGGCCGGAGCCCCGCGCGGGCGAGTCGCGGACCATCCCGTGCTCGGCGAGGTGGCGCAGGTGCCAGCTCGTCACCGACGGCGTCGCGCCGACGAGCGGGGAGAGCCGGGTCGCCGTGGAGGGCCCGTGCCGCTGGAGCTCGCCGAGGATGCGCACCCGGACCGGGTGGGCGAGGGCGCGCATGCCGTGCGCGTCGAGCTCGAGGTCGCCGTACGGGTTGGCCATCGGAGCCTCCTCCTGATCTGAGAGGACAGTATCGAGAGAGTTCTCTCACGTCAATGACCGGGGTCGCCGTGGAGCGCTCGCTAGGGTCGGCCCATGGCATCGGTGCTGCACCTCACGGGTCCCGTCCTCGTCGGCCGCGAGCAGGAGAGGCCCGAGGCGTGGGTGCTCGACGGCCGGGTCACGTACGGGCGGCCGGCCGGCGACCACGACGTGACGACCCTCGAGGGGTGGGTGCTGCCCGGCCTCGTCGACGCGCACTGCCACGTCGGCCTCGTCGCCACCGGCGCGACCGACGCCGCGACGGCCGAGGCGCAGGCCACGGCCGACCGCGACGCCGGCACGCTCCTCATCCGCGACGCCGGCTCGCCGTCGGACACGCGCTGGGTCGACGAGCGCGCGGACCTGCCGAGGATCGTCCGCGCCGGGCGGCACATCGCCCGCACCCGCCGCTACATCCGCAACTTCGCGTGGGAGGTCGAGCCGGAGGGCCTCGTCGAGCGCGTCCGGCTCGAGGCACGGGCCGGTGACGGCTGGGTCAAGCTCGTCGGCGACTGGATCGACCGCGAGGTCGGCGACCTCTCGCCGTGCTGGCCGCTCGACGTCCTCACCGACGCGGTCGCGGCGGCGCACGAGGAGGGGGCGCGGGTGACGGCGCACTGCTTCGGCGAGCAGAGCCTCCATGACTTCGCGGCAGCGGGCACCGACTGCATCGAGCACGCCACCGGGCTCGTGCCCGAGAGCATCGAGGCGTTCGCCCGGCAGGGCATCGCCGTCGTGCCGACGCTCGTCAACATCGACACCTTCCCGCAGATCGCCGAGCCGGCCCGCGAGAAGTTCCCCGAGTACCACCGCCACATGCTCGACCTGCACGCCCGGCGCTACGAGACGGTGGCTGCCGCCCACGAGGCGGGCATCCCGGTGTTCGTCGGGACCGACGCGGGCGGGTCGCTGCCGCACGGGCTCGCCGGCCAGGAGGTCGAGCGGTTGACGCGGTGCGGGTTCTCGCCGCTCGACGCCCTCGACGCCGCGACGTGGGCGTCGCGGGAGTGGCTGGGGCGCACCGGTATCGAGGAGGGCGCCGAGGCGGACCTCGTCGTGTACCCGGCCGACCCGCGCGTCGACGTCGGGGTGCTCGCGCACCCGCGCGCCGTCGTGCTCCGCGGGTCCGTCGTCGGCGGCTGAGGCAGGCGGGGCGCTGCGTCAGCCGCGGCGCGCCGCCTCGGCGTCCTCGAGCTCGGCCAGCTCGCGGTCGAGACCGGCGCGCTCGGCCCGGTGCGCGCGCACCGACCAGGCGACCGCCCCGGCCCACACGACGGAGAGCACGGCGTAGACCGCCCAGCGGGCGCCGTCCGAGGCGTCGAGCCAGTCGCCGCGCAGGATGGTCCGGCCGTTCGTGAGGACGATGACGCCACCGACCGCGGACCCGAGGACGCGCGGCGGGACGTGGCGCACCAGCCACGCCGCGACCGGGGCGGCGACGAGCCCGCCGCCGAGGAGGGCTGCGACCCACGCGAGGTCGAGCTCCTCGGTGCCGAGCGCGAGGAGGAAGCCGGTACTCGCGGCGACCGAGACGAGGAACTCGCTCGTGTCGATCGACCCGACGACCCGACGCGGCTCGAGCCGGCCGCTCGCGAGGATGGCCGGGGTGCCGACCGGTCCCCAGCCGCCGCCCCCGGTGGCGTCGACGAAGCCCGCGACGAGGCCGAGGGGGGCGAGGAAGCGGGAGCGCAGCGGGTGCCCGAGCCGGTCGCGGCGCAGGCCCTGGACGGTGAAGCGCACGAGGACGTACACCCCGAGGGTCAGGAGGACGAGCGACATCAGGGGAGCGGCCGTCCTGGTGTCGAGGCCGGAGAGGAAGGTCGCGCCCGCGAAGGCGCCGAGCGCCCCGGGGATGCCGATGCGCAGCACCACGCCCCAGTCCACGTTGCCGAAGCGCCAGTGCGAGGCGCCCGAGGCGAGGGTCGTCCCGATCTCCGCGAGGTGGACCGTCGCCGAGGCGGCCGCCGGGTTCGCCCCGATCGCGAGGAGGAGGGTGCTCGAGGTGACGCCGTAGGCCATGCCGAGCGAGCCGTCGACGAGCTGGGCGCCCAGGCCGACGAGGGCGAGGAGGACGAGCTTGCGCACGGCGGTCTCCTGGGGTCGGGCGGCCCGGCCGGCCGCGACGAGGACGACCCTTGCATCACTGCGCGTTATGGACAAACCAATCAAGCCTTATGTCTCGCATCGTGGATTCGGCGACGCGAGCGGGCTCTGGCAGACTGGACCTCTGTACCCGTCCGGGCCCGCCCTCTCGTGTGGCACCGGACCGGACGCCTACACACCGGGCGTCGGCTCCCCGCACGCATCTCGTGCGGTCTCGCCGCGTCCACAACACGAAAGCGAGACCACCTCCGTGGCCGTCAAGATTCGCCTCAAGCGGATGGGCAAGATCCGCACCGCCATCTACCGCGTCGTCGTCATGGACTCGCGCACCAAGCGCGACGGTCGTGCGATCGAGGAGATCGGCAAGTACGACCCCAACCAGGAGCCGTCGCTCATCGAGATCGACATGGAGCGCGCCGACTACTGGGTCGCGCAGGGTGCGCAGCCGACCGAGGCCGTCGCAGCCCTCCTCAAGCACTACAAGGACGGCACCCTCAAGGTCGCCGAGCCCAAGCCGTCGAAGAAGGACCTCTACGAGGCCGCCGTCGCCGCGGCCGGCAAGGCGGACGCCGACGGTGGCGCCGCGACCACGCCGCGCAAGAAGGCCGCGGCGAAGAAGACCGAGGCCCCGGCTGCCGAGACGGCCGCCGAGGAGGCCCCGGTGGCCGCCGACACCGACGGTGGCGAGGCCGCGGCCGAGTCCACCGACGCGGACGCCGACGCGTCGGCCACCGACGCCACCGACGCCGACAAGGCCTGACCGTGCTCGAGGAAGCTCTCGAGCACCTCGTGACGGGCATCGTCGACCACAAGGACGAGGTCCAGGTCCGGCGCCGCGACCTGCGCCGCGGTGAGGTCCTCGAGGTGCGCGTGCACCCGGACGACCTCGGCCGGGTCATCGGCCGCTCGGGCCGCACGGCCAGCGCGCTGCGCACCGTCCTCGGGGCGCTCGCCGGTGGCCGGCAGGTCCGCATCGACATCGTCGACACCGACCGGGTCCGCTGACCCCGGTCCACGACGGCGGGACCCCCTCACCGGGGGTCCCGCCGTCCGCCGTTCTCGGAGAGGATGTCCCGCGTGAGCGAGTCCACCGTCGTCGCCCGCATCGGCAAGCCGCACGGCCTGCACGGTGAGGTGACCGTGCGCCTGCACACCGACCAGCCCGAGCGGCGGCTGGCCGTCGGCGCCGTCCTCGACACCGAGGCGGACGCCGGCTCGGGCGTCCCGCGCACGCTGACCGTCCGTTCGACGCGCGTGCACCGGGGCATCTGGCTGGTCGCGTTCGAGGAGGTGCCCGACCGCACCGGGGCCGAGGGCCTGCGCGGCACCCGGCTCGTGCTGACCGGCGACGCCGCCGGGATTGCGGACGAGGCGGACGAGGACACCTTCACCGAGGCCGAGCTCGTCGGGCTGGCCGCGGTGTCGCCGGCCGGCGAGGAACTCGGCGAGGTCGTCGGCCTCGTCCTCGGCGCCGCCCAGGACCGGCTGGTCGTCCGGCTCGCCGACGGCCGCGAGGGCGAGGTGCCCTTCGTCGCGGCCCTCGTCCCGGAGGTCGACGTGGCCGGCGGCCGGGTGGTCCTCGAGGTCCCGGGCGGCCTCTTCGACCTCGAGGGCTGAGCACCGTGCGCCTCGACGTCGTCTCGATCTTCCCCGAGTACCTCGCGCCGCTCGACCTCTCGCTCATCGGGAAGGCGCGGCGCGACGGCCTCCTCGACCTGCACGTCCACGACCTGCGCGACTTCGCGCACGACCGGCACCGGACGGTCGACGACAGCCCGTTCGGCGGCGGCGCGGGGATGGTCATGAAGCCCGAGCCGTGGGCCGAGGCGCTCGACGCGGTCGTGGCGGCCGGGGCGTCCGGGGCCGCCGCGGTCCCGCACCTGCTCGTGCCGGGACCCGGCGGGGTGCCGTTCACCCAGGCGATGGCCCACGAGCTCGCCGCCGAGCCCTGGCTCGCCTTCGCCTGCGGGCGCTACGAGGGGATCGACGAACGGGTCTACGAGCACGCGGCGGAGCGGATGCCGGTCACCGTCGTCTCCCTCGGCGACTACGTCCTCAACGGGGGAGAGGTCGCGGTCCTCGCCGTCGTCGAGGCCGTGGCCCGGCTGCTGCCGGGGGTGGTCGGCAACGCGGAGTCGCTCGTCGAGGAGTCGCACGAGGGCGGGCTGCTCGAGTACCCGGTCTACACCCGGCCGGCGGCGTGGGACGACGGCGGGGTGGTGCGCGAGGTGCCCCCGGTGCTGCTCTCCGGCGACCACGCCGCCATCGCGCGGTGGCGGCACGAGGAGCGCGTGGCCCGCACCGTGGCCCGGCGTCCCGACCTCGCCGCGGCGTCGGCCGCGGTCGGCGGGCTCGGCGGGCTCGAGGTGCGTGCCGCGGTGCCGGCCGACGCCCCGGAGCTGCTCGTCCTCCAGCGCGCCTGCTGGATGCCGGAGGGACGGATCTCGGGCTCGTGGCACATCCCGCCGCTGGAGGAGTCGCTCGACGACGTGCGCCGCGGCCTCACGGAGTGGACGACGTGGGTGGCGCGAGTGCCCTCCGGCGGCGGCACCCCCGGCCGGCTCGTCGGGTCGGTGCGAGGCCGGGTGCGACCGGGGGAGCCCGAGGTCTGGGAGTCCGGCCGGCTCATGGTCGCCCCCGACCTCCAGGGTCGCGGCCTCGGGCGCGCCCTGCTCGGGCTCGCCGAGTCCGCCGCGCCACCGTCGGTCACGACCTTCTGGATCAACACCGGCCGGGTGAGCGAGGCGAACATCCGGCGGTACAGGAGGGCGGGCTACCGGCTCGTGCCCGGAGAGGGCGCGTTCTCCGGCACGGTCGACCTCACGCGGCGCCGGCGTTGACGCCGTCCTCGCGTCCGGTCAGGGGCGCAGGGACGCCCTGAGGTCGTCGGGCAGCAGCAGGGCCCGTCCGATGAGCCGCTCGGCGACGACCGCGGTCACCGTCTGCGCGGCCATGATGCCGACGAGGACGAGGACCTGCGCCGCCGCGGCCTGCGCGGGCGTGCCGCCCCCGAGGAGCACGCCGATGAAGGCGCCCGGCAGCGTGACGACGCCGGCCGTGCGCACCTGGTCGAGGCCGGGGACGAGGGCCTCCGGTACCCGCCGGTGGACGACCTCCTCGACGGCCTGGGCCCGGCTCAGGCCCAGGGAGAGGGCGGCCTCGTACTGGCCGTGCTCCTCGCGCAGCGCGGCGAACGCCCGTCGGCAGGTCAGGGTGTGCCCGTTCATCGTGTTGCCGGCGATGATGCCGACGACGGGGACGAGGGCCAGCCCGGTCGGCGGGACGGTCCGGGTGGCGAGGACCACGACGACGACCGGCAGCAGGCCCGACAGCATCGCGACGGTCGCCCACGGCCACGCGCGCGGTGCCTCGACGCGGCGCACGGTGGTCAGCACGGCGACGCCGAACATCGCGCAGAGGAGCAGCACCGAGAGGACGAGCGAGCGGACCACCGCCGTGATGACGAGTGCGGCCACGCCGAGCTGGCCGACGGCCCGGGCCATCGCGAGGACGGGGGAGGCCGGCCGGGGCAGTCGCCCGGCGAGGTAGCCGGCGACGGTCACGGCGAGGAGGACGACGACCGCGAGGGCGACGGGCAGGCCGGGGTCGATCGTCACCCGCGCAGCCTAGGGTGTAGCGGTCGGCCGATTTCGCCGCCGCCCGCGCTCTCTGGCAGACTGGGTCGCTGCGTCCCGCCGACGAACGGCCCCCGCCACAGGGGGAGTGCCCCCGGACCCCGGTCCGGCATCGGCATGAGGCCCGGCGACGACGCCACGAACGAGACCCGAGCAGTACCGAGAACCGCGGATGACCTGTGGCAGCCCGCGAGAAAGCGACATCCGTCATGCAGCGTTTCGACGAGCTCGACCGCGCGTCGATGAAGAGCGACATCCCCGACTTCCGGGCCGGTGACACCGTCAAGGTGCACGTCAAGGTGGTCGAGGGCACGCGCTCCCGCATCCAGGTCTTCCAGGGCGTCGTCATCCGTCGCCACGGCGGTGGGGTCGGCGAGACCTTCACCGTCCGCAAGGTCTCCTTCGGCGTCGGCGTCGAGCGCACCTTCCCGCTGCACACCCCGATCGTCGACCGGGTCGAGGTCGTGACCCGCGGTGACGTCCGCCGCGCCAAGCTGTACTACCTGCGCGAGCTGCGGGGCAAGGCCGCCAAGATCCGCGAGAAGCGCGAGACCCCGGCCCACGCCTGAGCGGCACGCCGACCACCCGGGCGCGACCCACACGAACGAGGACTACCCTCGAGCGAGTGAGTGCCCCGACCGCCACCGACCCGGTGCCCGCCCCCGTGGCGCGTACCGGGTCGCGGCGTCCCGGGGTGCTGATCGTCCTCGTCGTGGCAGTCGTCACGGCATCGCTCGTGCGGGGCCTCCTGCTCGAGTCCTACCACGTCCCGTCGGCCGGCCAAGCGCCGACCCTCGAGCCAGGAGACCGCGTGCTCGTCCTCAAGACCGACCACCGGGCCGAGGCCGGTGACCTCGCCCTCGTCGACGACGACGGCGCCCTGCGGGTGCTGCCGTCCACGGAGGCGGCCGGCACGGGGGCGGACGTCGTCGGCCGCATCGTCGGGGGGTTCTGGCCCCTCGCCCGGCTCGGCCCGGTGACCGCCACGACGACCGCGGTCGCCCCGTGACCGCCCCCGAGCGCACGCGCGACGGCGCCGACGAGCCGACCGAGGTGGACGGGTCGCGGCCGCGCGGCCGCTCACCGCTCGGACTGCTGGGGTCGGCGGTCAAGGAGGTCGTCCTCGTCCTCGTCATGGCGATGGTCCTCTCCTTCGTCGTCAAGACGTGGTTCCTCCAGGCCTTCTTCATCCCGTCCGGCTCGATGGAGGACACCCTCCTCGTCGGAGACCGGGTCGTCGTCTCGAAGCTCACCCCGGGTCCGTTCGAGCTGCACCGGGGCGACGTCGTCGTCTTCGAGGACCCGGGGGGCTGGCTCGGTGACGTGCCGCCGATCCAGCGCACCGGCGCGTCCAAGAGCATCCACGACGCCCTCGTCTTCATCGGGCTCCTGCCGAGCGAGTCCGAGGACCACCTCATCAAGCGCGTGATCGGCCTGCCCGGCGACCACGTCGTCTGCTGTACCGCGCAGCGCCAGCTGACCGTCAACGACGTCCCGGTCTCGGAGCCGTACCTCAAGCGGGGTGACGTCCCGAGCTCGATGACGTTCGACATCACCGTGCCGGCCGGCAAGGTGTGGGTCATGGGGGACCACCGTTCGGACAGCGAGGACTCGCGATACCACGACGAGTCCGGAGACGGTCGCGACGGGTCGGTGCCGATCGACCGCATCACCGGCCGGGCCATCGCCGTCGTCTGGCCGTTCTCCCGGTTCGGCTGGCTCTCCGACTTCCCCGACACCTTCTCGGGCGTGCCCGCCCGCACCCCCCACTCGTGAGCCCGGCGCCGCGCTCGAAGCGCCCGAACCTGCGGGTCGAGCGCCAGCTGCAGCGCGACGGCCACCGGGTGCTGGCCGGGATGGACGAGGTCGGGCGCGGCGCGCTCGCCGGTCCGGTGACCGTCGGGGTCGTGGTCATCGACGAGACCTGCCGCAGCGCGCCGCCGGGGGTGCGCGACTCCAAGCTCCTCCAGCCGCACGCCCGCGAGGCGATGGTGCCGCGGATCGAGCGGTGGGCGCTGTGCCACGCCGTCGGGCACGCGAGCGCCGAGGAGATCGACCAGGTCGGGATCATCGCCGCTCTCCGGCTGGCGGGGCTGCGGGCGCTCGCGCAGTGCGGGGTGCGCCCGGACCTGGTCATCCTCGACGGCAACCACGACTGGCTCACCGCCCCCGAGGACGTCGGCCTGCTCGCCTTCGCCCACGCCGACACGGTCGAGACCCCACCGGTCACGACGATGGTCAAGGCCGACCTGAAGTGCTCGTCGGTGGCGGCGGCGTCGGTGCTCGCCAAGGTGACCCGTGACCGGATCATGGTCGAGCTCGGGGCCGCCGACGGCGAGCACGCCGTCTACGACTGGGTCGGCAACAAGGGCTACGCCGCGCCGGAGCACCTCGACGCGCTGCGGCTGCACGGGCCCTCGGTGTGGCACCGGCGCTCGTGGCGGCTGCCCGGCGTGATGCACGATGATGGCGTGGTGACCGACCTGACGAGCGTGGGGGAGCGATGAGCTCGGAGGACCTCGAGAAGTACGAGAGCGAGGCGGAGCTCGCGCTCTACCGGGAGTACCGCGACGTCGTCGGGCTGTTCAGCCACGTCGTCGAGACCGAGCGCCGCTTCTACCTGTGCAACTCGGTCGACGTGAAGGTGCGCACCGACGGCGGCGAGGTCTTCTTCGACGTGACGATGCACGACGCCTGGGTCTGGGACATCTACCGGCCGGCGCGGTTCGCCAAGACCGTGCGCGTCGTGACCTTCAAGGACGTCAACGTCGAGGAGCTCGCCAAGGCCGAGCTCGAGCTGCCGAAGGGCGAGTTCTAGCGGCCGGAGGGCGAGTTCCAGCGCCGTCGTCCACAGGCGCTCGGCGGCTCGTCGTTCGTCCACAGATCCCGCTCCCGGGGTTCCGGCCACGGGGGCACCGGGCGTTGGCTGCGGTCATGACGACGACCACCACCCCCGACCCGCGTCGGGCCCTCGGCCGGTACGGCGAGGCGCTGGCTGCGCGCTACCTCCGGGAACGCGGGTTGCGCGTGCTCGAGCGCAACTGGCGCTGCGAGCACGGAGAGGTCGACATCGTCGCGCTCGACGACGGGTGCCTCGTCGTCTGCGAGGTCAAGACCCGGCGCGACACCGCGTTCGGCGACCCGGTCGAGGCGGTCACCGTCGCGAAGGCGATGCGGCTGCGTCGCCTCGCCGCCGCGTACGCCCGGGCGCACCCCGGTCCGGCCGCCGTGCGGATCGACGTCGTCGGGGTGCTCTGCCGCCCCGGCGCGCCGCCCCTCGTGCGGCACGTCGTCGGGGTGGGGTCGTGACCCTCGGCCTCGGGCGCACCCGGTCGGTCGCCCTCACCGGGCTCGACGGCACGCTCGTCGACGTCGAGGCGCACATCGCCGCCGGCCTGCCCGCCTTCACCGTCGGCGGGCTCCCGGACACCGCGTGTGCCCAGGCCCCCGACCGCGTCCGCGCGGCGGCCCACACGGCCGGTGCCCCGGTCCCGCCGCACCGGGTCACCGTCAACCTCTCGCCCGCGTCGGTCCCCAAACGGGGGTCGGCCTTCGACCTCGGCATCGCGGTCGCCGTGCTGGCGGCGGCCGGGGTGCTGCCGCGCCGGGCCGTCGAGGACGTCGTCCACCTCGGGGAGCTCTCCCTCGACGGGCGCCTGCGCGGGGTGCGCGGCGTGCTGCCGGCCGTCCTCGCCGCGGCCCGCCGGGGCGAGCGGCACGTCGTCGTCCCCGACGAGAACGTGGCCGAGGCCCAGCTCGTCGGCGACGTCGTCGTCCACGGTGCGCGCTCGCTCGAGCAGGTCATCGGCTGGTACCGCGACGCCGCCGGGGGCGGGTCGCTGCCGGTCGCCGAGCGACGCGTCCCGGACGGCGGGGGCGCCGGCCCGGGGGTCGACCTCGCCGACGTCGTCGGCCAGCCCGAGGCGAGGGCCGCCCTCGAGCTCGCCGCGACCGGCGGCCACCACCTGCTCATGACCGGGCCACCCGGCGTGGGCAAGACGATGCTCGCCGAGCGGCTCGTCACGATCCTCCCGCCGCTGGGCCGGGAGGAGGCACTCGAGGTCCACGCGGTCCGCTCGCTGGTCGCCCCGGTCGGCGACGTCACCGAGCTCGACCGCACCCCACCGTTCGTCGCGCCGCACCACAGCACGTCGGTGGCTGCGCTCGCCGGGGGCGGGTCGGGGGTCGTCCTGCCCGGCGCCGTCTCGCGGGCCCACCACGGCGTGCTCTTCCTCGACGAGGCGCCCGAGTTCCGCTCCTCGGTCCTGCAGACCCTCCGTCAGCCCCTCGAGAGCGGCGAGGTGGTCATCGCCCGGGCCCGACAGCTGGTCCGCTACCCCGCCCGCTTCCTCCTCGTCCTGGCCGCCAACCCGTGCCCGTGCGGCATGGCGTTCGGGAAGGGCGCCGACTGCACGTGCGACTCGAGGGACATCCGCTCCTACACCTCACGCCTCTCCGGTCCGCTGCTCGACCGGGTCGACCTGCGCGTGCACGTGCCGCCGGTGCGGCGGGCGGCGTTCGCCGAGGAGACCGGCGAGTCGAGCGCCACCGTCGCCGGGCGGGTGTTCGCGGCTCGGGGTGCGCAGGCCGAGCGGTGGTCCCCGGCGGGCTGGCGGGTCAACGGGCTCGTGCCGGGGCACGTCCTGCGCCGACCGCCCTACCGGTTGCCCGGCTCGACGACCGTCGCGCTCGACACGGCCCTCGACGCCGGACGGCTGACCCTGCGCGGCTACGACCGCGTGCTGCGCCTCGCCTGGTCCTCCGCCGACCTCGCGGGTCGGGCCGTTCCCACCCGCGACGACGTCGCCACGGGGCTCGTCCTCCGCCGGGCCGAGGGGGTCGCGGCGTGACCGGCCGGGTGTCTCCGCTCGAGCGAGACGACCGCTGGGCCCGGGTCGCCCTGTCGTTCCTCCTCGAGCCGAAGCACCGGGCCACCCGCGACCGGCTGGCGGCCGAGGGAGGCGCGGCCGCGCTCGCGGCCATCCGGGAGCGGCGGGCCGCCGGCAGGGGAGAGGTGTACGTGCGTGTCCCGGAGCTCGACCTCGACGGCCTCGTCGCCTCCGTCCGGGCGCTCGGTGTGCGGGTCCTCGTCCCCGGGGACCCGGAGTGGCCGGTCGGCCTCGACCGCCACGAGGACCCGCCGTACTGCCTCTACGTGCGGGGCGAGCCCGACCTCGCGGCGCTCGCCGAGCGCGCGGTCTCGGTCGTGGGGTCTCGAGCCGCGAGCTCGTACGGGCTGCGGGTGGCCGCCGACCTCGGCGAGGACCTGGCCAGCCGCGGCTGGACGGTCGTCAGCGGTGCCGCCTTCGGCATCGACGCCGCGGCCCACCGGGGCGCGCTCGCCGGGGCCGGTCCGACCGTCGCCGTGCTCGCGTGTGGCGTGGACATCGCCTATCCACGGGCCCACGACCGCCTCATCGCGTCCGTCGCCGACGCTGGGGCGGTGGTCGCCGAGGTACCGCCGGGAGCGGCGCCGATGCGTGGGCGCTTCCTCGCCCGCAACCGGGTCATCGCGCTGCTCTCCCGGGCGACGGTCGTCGTCGAGGCGGGCCTGCGGTCGGGGTCCCTCTCGACGGCCCGCGAGGCGCGCGAGCACCACGTGCCGGTGGGGGCGGTTCCCGGCCCGGTGACCAGCGCCACCTCGGCCGGGTGCCACGAGCTCCTCCGCGAGACCGACGCCGTGCTGGTCACCGACGCCGCGGACGTCGCCGAGCTCGCCGCCCGGATCGGCGAGGACCTCGCGCCCGCGCGCCGCCCGGAGCCGCTCCCGACCGATGCCCTCGCTCCGGACGAGTACGCCCTGTGGGCGGCCGCGCCGGTCCGCCGCTGGCTGCCCCCCGAGCGCCTGGCCGTCCTCTCGGGGACCGACCCGCTCCGGGTCCCGGCGGCCCTGGCGGTCCTCGAGGCGCTGGGGCTGCTCGAGCGATCCGACGGCGGGTGGCGCAAGTGCGCGCCGACGGCGGGGGCCCGGTGACGTCGCCCTCCGGGAGGCCGGGCGTCCGCGCAGGTCCGGCGGGCGCGGGGAGCGTGCCCGGTCGTCCATTTCCACGCCTGACCGAACGGACGACCTTGCGGCGGTTCTCGTTGCGTCGGGCTCGTGGCGGTGTCACCGTGTCGACGTGACCGTCCTCTGCCATGAGGTGCTGTCCGCGTTCGAGCGACACCTGCGCGCCGAGCGTGGGCGCTCCGAGAACACCGTGCGCGCGTACACCCGCGACGTCGCGGCGTTCCTCGACGGCACCGGGGTCGAGGACGATGCCGACCTGCGTGAGGTGACGCTCGCCGACCTGCGCGGCTGGCTCGGTGCCGTCGCGCGCCGAGGAGCGGCCCGCTCTACGGTCGCCCGGACGTCGGCGTCGCTGCGGACCTTCTTCCGCTGGTGCGAACGGACCGGGCGGGTCGAGCACGACCCCGCGCTGCGGCTCGCCGCCCCCAAGCGGCACCGCACGCTGCCGCCGGTGCTCACCCAGCGCTCGGCGGCCTCCCTCCTCGAGGTCGCCGGGGTGGCGGCCGACGACGCCGACCCCGTCCACCTGCGCGACCGGGCGGCGCTCGAGCTGCTCTACGGCACCGGGATCCGCGTCGGTGAGCTCGCCGGGGCCGACGTCGACGACGTCGACCTCGACGCTCAGGTCCTGCGGGTCGTCGGCAAGGGCGACAAGGAGCGCCGGGTGCCGTTCGGCGCCCCCGCCCGGGACGCGGTGTCCGACTGGCTCGAGACCGGCCGCCCGGCGCTCGCGACCGCGACGAGCGGGCCGGCTCTCCTCCTCGGTCGCCGGGGACGCCGGGTCGACCCGCGCCAGGTCCGCGACGCCGTCCACCGCCTCCTCGAGCACGTGCCCGACGCCCCCGACCTCGGACCGCACGGTCTGCGGCACTCGGCCGCGACGCACCTGCTCGAGGGCGGGGCCGACCTGAGGATGGTCCAGGAGCTTTTTTTTTTTAATGATACGGCGACCACCGAGATCTACACGCACGTGTCCGTCGACCGGCTCAAGCGGTCCTACGCCCAGGCGCATCCCCGTGCCTGACAACGAGACGCAGGGGGACTCGGGCTACTCGGAGTGGATCTCCGAGGTCCGACGCCTGTACGTCGAGCCGAAGGCGCCGACCGACGTCCGGGTCGCTGCCGACACGGACCACGAGGACGAGCCGTCGGGCCTGCGCGCACGGTTCGGGCGCCGCAAGCGGCAGGCGCAAGAACCCGTGCCGGAGTCGACTCCCATGCACCCCAGCCTCGCCGCGTTCATCGACGGCCCGGCCCGCCCCGTCACGCTCGACTCGGCCCACCAGCCCGAGCCCGAGGAGCTCGACGAGGAACCGGCGTGGGTGGCCGCGCTCGCGGACGACCCGTCGCCGGACCCGGTGTCTGCCGAGGCCGAGCCGGCTGCCGAGACTGAGCCGGCTGCCGAGACTGAGCCAGCTGCCGACGCTGAGCCGGCTGCGGAGGCTGAACCGGCTGCCGACGAAGACCCCGACCCTGCGGCGGAGCTCGAGTCGGACCACGAGGTCGAGGAGACCTCCGTCGAGCCGGCTGCCGAGGTCGAAACGATGGTGGAGGCCGAGCCGGATGCGGAGGCTGAACGGGGTGCGGAGGCTGAACCGGCTGCCGAGGCCAACCTCGATCCTGCGGCGGAGCTCGAGCCGGAGCAGGTTGCCGCCCCCGCGGTAGAGCGTCCGCCGCTCGAGGTCCTCGACGACCTCGCGGCCGAGCTGCGGCTGGCCAACCCCTCACCGCACAGCTACGCGGAGTGGTCGAGCGAGGTCCGCCCGCCCGCGTACCCCGGGTCGGTCGCGGCGACGCTCGAGGACGACACGGCACTGGTCGGCGGACCGGCCTGGGCCGCCGCACGCGTTCCCGAGAGCACGTGGCCCGCCGGGGAGCTCGGGGCCCGCAGCGACGCCGGCACCTCGTCCGCGCCGGCCTCTGTGGCCACGGAGGCTGCGACGCCGGACGCCATCGCCTTCACCGCCACCCACGTCGTCGAGCCGTTCACCCCGACCGCGACCTCCACGCCGCCGCCCGTCGAGCACTGGTCCGCCACGGACGCCCAGGAAGTCCCGGCCGAGGACACCGAAGACGCCGAGGACCCCGGGGAGGTCGAGGAGGCGTTCGAGATCGAGGACACGGGGGAGGTCGAGGCCTCGCACGAGGTCGAGGACACGGGGGAGGTCGAGGACTCGGACGAGGTCGAGGACTCGGGCAATGCCGAGTCCGAGCCGGCCCGACCGGAGGCCACCGCGCGCCCTCGGTCGTGGTGGGACGAGACCCCGTTGGAGCCCCAGCCCGGTCCCGATGCCGGTCCGGTGGAGGCCGCCGACGTCGCCGGGGTGCTCGGACCGCAGGAGGCGGACGCGCCGGCCGGTACCGACCGACCGCTCGAGCCGGCCCGGGGCGACGACGAACAGTCCGGCACCACGACGTCACGCTGGGCCGTCGTCGACGACGAGCCGGACCAGGGCGGAGACGCCTCGACCATCGGCACCGACCCCGACCTCGCGGTGGACGCCGACGCGCCGGAGGACGGCGCGACGGTGACCCGGTCCCAGCTGAGATCGGCGGCCCGGGACGAGGCGCGCGCGCGAGGCCGCCGCCGACGGCGAGCGCTCGTCGCCGCCATCCTGATCCTCGTCGTCGCCGCGACGACGTGGTGGATGACCCGCCCCGACGAGCCCGTCTCGAAGGCTCCGACGACCGCCCAGCCCGCCGGTTCGGCGGCCCCGGCCCTGCCGGCCTCCCGCGGCGCCGGGGCGCCGACGCTGCTCCTGCTCTGACCGCGGACCGTCCCAGCGGCAGCAGACGGACCCGCCCGAGCCCGGTGAGCAGCGGCAGGGGGTCGAGGTAGACCTCGCCACGCCGGGCCCCGAGGTGGAGGCAACGCGCTGTCGGGCAGTGCGCGGTCGACCACGCGGCCGGGGCCTCGACGACTCCGAGGAGAGACCCTGCGGCGACCGGCTCACCCAGCGTCACCGAGGCGCGCACCGGCTCGTAGGTGCTCCGGAGACCATCGGGATTCCGCACCGTCACGGTGCCGCGGCCCGCGACGACCCCGACGTGCGTGACGACGCCGGTCTCGACCGCGAGGACCCGGTCGCCACCGTGCGCGGCGAGGTCGAGGCCGCGGTGCCCCCCGCCCCACGTGGAGGCGGGTGGGACGAAAGGCCGCTGTACCGAGGGTCGCGGGTGCAGGGGCCATCGCCATCGTGGCGACGCCGACCCGACGCGCGCCGACCCGACGCTCGCCGACCCGACGCGCGCCGACCGGACGCGCGCCGACCCGCCGTCGGCCGCAGCGTGCGAAGGGCCCATCACCACCGGAGTCCACGAACGGGGTGGGGACGGCCCGTCGGCCTCCGCACGCGCCACGACGGCTGCCACGGTGAGGACCGAGGCGACGAGCGCGGCGAGGGTGGTGGAGGCGGGCACACCGCGAGCCTCGTCCCGGTGCCCGCCCCGCGACAGGGCGCCGAGCGCATCTGTGGACGGGGGCGGGCGTCGGCGGCCCCTGTGGACGGCAGGCGCCGCGCCCTCAGCCGGTGCGCAGCCCCGCCAGCCGGCGGCAGCCCTCGTCGAGCACCGCGTCCTCCTTGCAGAAGGCGAACCGCACGAGCGTGCGGGATGCCTCGAGGTCGTCGTGGAACGCGGAGGCGGGCACACCGACGACCCCGGCCCGGTCGGGGAGCTCGAGGCAGAACGCCTCGGCGTCCACCACCCCGAGCGGCCCGGCGTCGGCGAGGACGAAGTACCCACCCTCCGGGACCGGGACCTCGAACCCCGCCTGCCGCAGCCCGGCCACGAGCCGGTCGCGCTTGCCGGCCATCGAGGCCGCCAGCCCGGTGAACACCGCGTCCGGAAGCCCGAGTCCCACCGCGATCGCGGGCTGGAAGGGTCCGGAGCCGACGAAGGTCAGGTACTGCTTCACGCCGCGCACCGCGGCGACCGCGGCTGCCGGCCCGCTCACCCAGCCGACCTTCCAGCCGGTCGTCGCGAACGTCTTCCCGCCGGAGGAGATGGTCAGGGTGCGCTCGCCCATCCCGGGGAGCGTCGCCATCGGCACGTGCTCGCGTCCGTCGAACGCCAAGTGCTCGTAGACCTCGTCGGTGACGACCCAGGCGTCGTGCTCGCGAGCCACCGAGGCGACGAGCTCGAGCTCCTCCCGGGTGAAGACCTTCCCCGTCGGGTTGTGCGGGGTGTTGAGCAGGACCAGCCGGGTGCGCTCCGAGAAAGCCGCCCGCAGCGACGCCTCGTCGACCGCGAAGTCCGGGAAGCGCAGCAGCGACGTACGCCGCACCCCGCCGGCGAGCGCGATCGTCGCCGCGTAGCTGTCGTAGTACGGCTCGAAGGTCACGACCTCGTCGCCCGGCCGGACGAGCGCCAGCACGACGGCCGCGATCGCCTCGGTGGCGCCCACCGTCACGAGCACCTCGCGGTCCGGGTCCACGTGCAGCCCGTAGAACCGCTCCTGGTGCGCGGCGATCGCGTTCCTCAGCTCGGGCACGCCCGGCCCCGGTGGGTACTGGTTGCGACCCCCGCGGATGGCGTCGACGGCGGCGTCGAGCACCTCGCGCGGCCCGTCGGTGTCGGGGAACCCCTGCCCGAGGTTGACCGCGTCCTTCTCGAGGGCCAGCTGGGTCATCGTCGCGAAGATCGTCGTGCCGAACTCGGTCAGTGCGGGGTGTCCGGGGATCGAGGGCATGGCCCGCAGGCTACGCGGGCGAGGGCTCGCCCTCCTGCCCGGAGGACTCGACAGCGGGGTCGTCGTCCGCCTCGGCGTGGGCGATGTGGTCCAGCTGGCGCCACACGAGGAGCAGGGTGACGCCGGACCCGACGAAGGCGAACCAGAACGGCGCCGCGGCCCCGAACCGCTCGGCGATGACGCCGCCGAGGAACTGGCCGACGAGCAGCCCGCCGACGAGCCCGACCCAGTAGACGCTGCCGACCCGGCCCTGGTACTCCTGCGGTGTCGCCCGCTGCCGCACCGCCGAGGACAGCGAGCCCCAGACGAACGCGTAGGCCCCGAAGACGACCATGATCGCGACGGCGAGCACCCACACCGTCGTCAGTGCGAGCGCGAGGTGCGTGACGACCTCGAGGACCAGGCAGGCCTTCATGAGGGCGGCCAGGGGCACCCGGCGCTCCAGCCACCCGTACGAGAGGACCGAGGCGATGCCGCCGACCGCGGAGGCGGTCGTGAGCAGCCCGAACCCGATCGAGTCGACGCCGAGCCGCTCCTGCGCCCAGAAGACGAGGACCCCCCACGGCGCGCCCCAGGTGATGTTGAAGACGAGGATGACGATGGTCAGCGTGCGGACCGGGGCGTGGTGCGCGATCCACCGCAGGCCGTCGACGATGTCGCGCCCGACGTGCTGGTCGGGCCGTTCACGCCCCATCCGGGGCAGCCGGACCCGCGCGAAGAGGCCGACCGCGAGCAGCAGCGAGAGGGTCTGCACCCCGAACGGCACCGCGGACCCGAGCGCGAACAGCGCGGCCCCGACCGCGGGGCCGACGAGCTGGTTCGCGACGAGGAAGCCGGACATCTGCCGGGCGTTGGCCAGGCCGAGGTCGGCGGGGGCCACGATCATCGGGAGGATGGCCCGCCACCCGGTGTCGGCGAAGACCTCCGCGGTGCCGACGAGCAGCAGGAGGGCGAGGAGGAGGCCGATCGAGAGCACCCCGGTGAGCAGCGCGACGACGAGCACGGCGAGGACGACGATCCGCGCGACGTTCGCGGTGATGACGACGCGGCGCCGGTCGACCCGGTCGGCGACCGCGCCGGCGTAGAGCCCGACGACGAGCCCGGGCAGCCGCTGCACGACCGCCGCGGCGGCGATGAGCACGGGGGAGCGGGTCTGGCTGGCCACGAGCAGCGGACCGGCGGCGAGGGCGATGCCGTCCCCGACCTGACCCACCCACGCGGAGGCGAGGTTCCACCGGAACGCCGTGCCCATCCGCGGCGGGGCGATGGCGTCGACGATCCTGCTCACGAGGTCGAGACGCTACCCGCGGCTCCGGACACCGGGCACCCGGTTCCCCGCCGCCCGTTCGCCCCGTCGACCGAACCCGCCGATTTCGTCCGGCGACCCTCGGCCACGTACCATGTCCGATGGCCTTCGTGTGCGTGCACGCGGGAGCCGTACTTCGCGCGTCACCCTCCTGCGACGAGGACTCCTCCGAGCAGGGACGCACCACGGCAGTGACGGATGCCGGCCCCCGGGCCGGTCGCCGTCCGGGGTGCGTCGGGACGCCAGGCAGGTGGGTCCACCCCTCGGGGCTCGGGCACCACCGACGTAACTGACAACCTCACAGCACAAGGAGAACGACGATGGCCGTCGTCACCATGCGCCAGCTCCTCGAGAGCGGCGTCCACTTCGGGCACCAGACCCGTCGCTGGAACCCGAAGATGAAGCGCTTCATCATGACCGAGCGCAACGGCATCTACATCATCGACCTGCAGCAGTCGGTGACCTACATCAACAACGCGTACGAGTTCGTCAAGGAGACCGTCGCCCACGGCGGCACCATCCTCTTCGTCGGCACCAAGCGCCAGGCCCAGGAGCCCGTCGCCGAGCAGGCGACGCGCGTCGGGATGCCGTACGTCAACCACCGCTGGCTCGGTGGCATGCTCACCAACTTCCAGACGATCTCCAAGCGCCTCACGCGCCTCAAGGAGCTCGAGGAGATCAACTTCGACGACGTGGCCGGCTCCGGTCGCACGAAGAAGGAGCTCCTCATGATGAAGCGTGAGAAGGACAAGCTCGAGAAGACGCTCGGTGGCATCCGCTCGATGAGCAAGGTCCCCTCCGCGGTGTGGATCGTCGACACCAAGAAGGAGCACCTCGCCGTCGACGAGGCCCGCAAGCTCGGACTGCCGGTCATCGCGATCCTCGACACGAACTGCGACCCGGACGAGGTCGACTACAAGATCCCGGGCAACGACGACGCCATCCGCTCGGTCACCCTGCTCACCCGCGTCATCGCGGACGCCGTCGCCGAGGGCCTCATCGCCCGCTCCGGCGGCCAGGCCGCGACCGGCGACGAGGCGCAGGGCGAGGAGCCGCTGGCCGAGTGGGAGCGCGAGCTCCTCGCCGGTGACGCCGAGGCGTCGGCCGAGGCCGTCGCTCCCGAGGCGGGGGAGACCGCCGCCCCCACCGCCCCCCAGGCTGCCGAGGCCGCCCCGGCCGAGCAGGCCCAGGAGCAGGCCGCCGTTGAAGCGCCCGCCGAGGAGCAGGCCCCCCACGCCCCCGCCG
>OEIU01000844.1_pt1 | contig 24097 bp, 19 predicted proteins | sample 1539221 | NCBI WGS metagenome assembly OEIU01 (sample SAMN03792071, study PRJEB22550) | activated sludge metagenome | feature: wastewater treatment plant; material: activated sludge; isolation source: Wastewater treatment plant of a petroleum refinery complex | place: Argentina: Zarate | collected...
TCATCATCCTCGACGAGGCGCAGAACACCACCTCGATGCAGATGAAGATGTTCCTGACCCGGCTCGGCGAGAACAGCCGCATGATCATCACCGGCGATCCATCGCAGGTCGACCTGCCGAACGGGCAGGCTTCCGGGCTCGCCGAGGCCTGCCGGCTGCTCGACAATGTCGAAGGCATCGCGCAGGTGAAATTTACCGCGGAAGACGTCATCCGCCATGAACTGGTGGCGCGGATCGTCGCCGCCTATGAGGGATTGCCGCAGAAACCGGCAACCGGAAAATCTTGACCCAGAAATCTTCGGCGCAGGGCCTGCGGCAAGCAGGCCGTGCCCGTAACCCGACCATTGCAATGCAAAGCGCTGGAACGCTCGTGTCTTCCGTCCTTCCGCTCACCGAAGTCCTTGTCGTCGCCGATTGCTGGCAGACCGAACCGGACGCCGAGGCGGTGATCCACCGCGCCATCGACGCCGCCGCCGAAATCGCCGATGCCGATGTCGGCGAGGCCGAACTCGCGGTCATGCTGACCGACGATACCGGCATCCGCACGCTCAACAGCAACTGGCGCGGCATCGACAAGCCGACCAACGTGCTGTCGTTTCCGGCGCTGCAGCCGACCGCCGGCGCGCCGCCGGACGCGCCGCGCATGCTCGGCGATATCGCCATCGCCTATCAGACCACGCGCAAGGAGGCGGACGAGGAAGAAAAGCCGTTCGATCACCATCTCAGCCATCTTGCGGTTCACGGGTTCCTGCACCTGATCGGGTACGACCACGAGAATGATGACGACGCCGAAGCCATGGAAGGTCTCGAACGCGAGATCCTCGCACAGCTCGGCATTCCCGATCCGTATGCGGACCGGGACCCCGATGCGGACCGGGAGCGGATGGACTGATATGCCGGACTCCGACCCGATCCAGGATAATCCGCGCGACACCCCCAATCTTCCCGTGGTGGTGCAGGAAGGCGAGGTGCTGCGGCCGCCCGCGGAAAACTGGCTGCTGAGGGCGATCCGCACCCTGTTCGGCTGGAAGTCGGGATCGGTCCGCGCCGACCTCCAGGTCGTGCTCGACGCCTCCACGCCTGACGATGTCGGCTTCTCCGCCATCGAGCGCACCATGCTGCGCAACATCCTCGGCCTCCACGAACGGCGGATCGCCGACGTGATGGTGCATCGCGCCGACATCGTCGCGGTCAAGCGGGACATTCAGCTCGGCGAGCTGATGAGCCTGTTCGAGAGCGCGGCGCATTCGCGGCTCGTGGTCTACAACGAGACCCTCGACGACCCCGAAGGCATCGTTCACATCCGCGACCTCCTGGCGTTCATGACCGCCAGGGCGCGCGTCGGCGAAACCGGCAAGCCGAAGCGGAAAAAGCCGTTTCCGGCGGGGCTCGACCTGCGTGCCGTCGATCTGTCGATGCCGCTTGCCGAGGCCAACATCATCCGCAAGCTGCTCTACGTGCCGCCGTCGATGCGGGCGATCGACCTGCTGGCGCAGATGCAGGCCACCCGCATCCATCTGGCGCTGGTGGTCGACGAATATGGCGGCACCGACGGGCTGGTGTCGATCGAGGATATTGTCGAGCAGATCGTCGGCGAGATCGACGACGAGCACGACAGCGACGAGCCGCCCTCGATCGTGCGACAGGGAGACACGTTCATCGCGGACGCCCGCGCCAGCCTCGAGGATGCGCGCAAGATGATCGGCGAGGAGTTCGTGACCGGCGAGGCCAGCGAGGAAGTCGCCACGCTCGGCGGCTATCTGGTATCCCAGGTCGGCCGGCTGCCGGTGCGCGGCGAGGTGATCGCCGGCCCGGGCAATTTCGAGATCGAGGTGCTCGATGCCGATCCGCGGCGGGTCAAGCGGCTGCGGATCGGGATCCGGAAAGAACGTCCGACCCCGCGCGCGACGCGAGACCGGAGCCGCCGCGAGGCCGCGCCCGACACCAGCGCTCCCCCGACCAACGACAACACGCCGCCGGGCTCCGGTGATGGAGCCGGCCCGCAGTGATCTTGCCCAGCAAATTCCGCATAGCGATACTTGCAATCATCCTGGCCTGGGGCTGGAAGCGCGCGGCGATCGCGCTTGTTGCAGGTGCTCTGTCGTCGCTTGCGATGGCGCCGTTCAATGCCTGGCCGGTCCTGTTCGTGACCTTTCCGGTCGCCGTCTGGCTGATCGACGGGGCGGCGGCCGGGAAATGGCGCGGCTTGCCGGCCGCGGCCATGTCGGGCTTCTGGTTCGGCCTCGGCTATTTCGTGCCCGGGCTCTACTGGATCGGCAACGCCTTCCTGGTGGACGCGCCGACCTTTGCCTGGCTGATGCCGTTCGCGGTGCTCGGCCTGCCGGCCTACCTTGCCTTGTTTCCAGCGCTCGGCTTTGCGCTGGCGCGCCTGCTCTGGACGCGGGATGCCTCCAGGGTACTGGCGCTCGCGGTCGGGCTCACGGTCAGTGAATGGCTGCGCGGCCATCTGCTGTCGGGATTTCCCTGGAATGCCTTCGGCTACGCGCTGTCGGAACCCCTGGCGCTGGCACAGCCCGCCGCGCTGATCGGGCTGTGGGGCATGACCTTCCTTGCGGTCGCGATCTTTGCCAGCCCGGCCGCCCTGATCGACGGTTCCTCGCGCGGCCGAAAGCCGTGGATCGCGCCCGTGGCGGCGCTCGCGCTGCTCATGGCAATGGGCATTTTCGGCGCCGTGCGGCTGTCGCAGCAGCCGACCGTGCTGACCAAGGTGAAGCTGCGCATAATGCAGCCGAACCTGCAGCAGGACGTCAAATTCAACTACGGCGCCAAGGCGGAAGTGATGCGGAAGTATCTGACGCTGTCCGACCGCGCCTCGGGACCGCAATCCACCGGCGTTCGCGACGTGCAGATCCTGATCTGGCCGGAATCGGCTTTCCCGTTTTTCCTGACCCGGGAAGCCGACGCGATGGCTGAGATCGCCGAGCTGCTGCCCCAGGGCACCGTGCTGATGACCGGTTCGGTGCGCGCTCCCGACGGGCCGCCCGGCGCCCGCATCACCCGCGCCTACAATTCGATATATCTGATCGACCATGACGGTGGCGTGCTGTCGGTCTACGACAAGCTGCATCTGGTGCCGTTTGGCGAATATCTGCCGTTTCAGCGATGGATGGAAAAGCTCGGCTTCGAGCAGCTGACCAGGGTCCATGGCGGCTTCATCCCCGGCGACCGCCGCCGCACGATGGAAGTCCCGAATGCGCCGCCCGCGCTGCCGCTGATCTGTTACGAGGCAATTTTTCCCGGAAATGTGGCGGCACGCGACGAGCGCCCCGGCTGGATCATCAATCTGACCAATGACGGCTGGTTCGGAAACTCGACGGGCCCCTACCAGCACCTGCAGCAGGCGCGCCTGCGCGCGATCGAGGAAGGGCTGCCGGTGGTGCGCGCCGCCAACACCGGCATCTCGGCGGTGATCGATCCTTCGGGACGAATTGTGGCACAGCTCGGCCTCGGCATCGAAGGCGTGCTCGACGCCAGCCTGCCTGCGGCGCTGCCGCCGACGATTTATGCTCGCCTTGGAGATATCCCGGCTGCAGCCATTGTGGCGGCCGCCCTGCTGTTCATCTTCAGACGCCGCGTTGCGAAGCACGCTGCCTGAGATTTACGCGTCACATGTTGGCAGCGGTTTACCAAAAAACGTTGCGCGCGCGGTTCCACCAGTTGACAGACAGCCTGCAATTCGCTTTCTGCGGTTGCAAGCCAAGTACAACAACCAGTCAACTTCATTGCTCAGATCGTCCGTAATTTGAGCCGATCCTCCGGGCAGGATTTGACGGTAGCGGCGCCAGAGGCATTTCGCTTCCACTGCCTTACCCGCCGCGCGCATTCCCAGGAGTGATCCAGATGTCGACGAAAGCGCCCAATCCGGTAGACAAATATGTCGGGAGCCGCGTCCGGATGCGCCGCATCATGCTGGGGATGAGCCAGGAAAAACTGGGCGAAGCGCTCGGCCTCACATTCCAGCAGGTGCAGAAATACGAAAAGGGCACCAACCGGGTCGGCGCCAGCCGCCTGCAGCAAATCTCCGAAATCCTGCAGGTGCCGGTGTCGTTTCTGTTCGACGGCGGGCCCAGCGGCGCGGTAAATGGCGAAAGTTTCGAGAGTGCTTCCCCGGCCTATGTGTCCGATTTCCTCGCGACATCAGAGGGTCTTGCGCTGACGCGCGCCTTCACGCGCATCACGGATTCGAAAATGCGACGCTCGATTGTCGATCTGGTCGAGCAGATTGCGTCGCGGGACGGGCCTGATCCGCGCTGATTTTTATCAACTACCCGTTTGATGATTTCGTATTCTGGAATATGCCATGTTTCCCGGTGCGCAATGGCCCGCCTGGGACTGCGCCTCGGCCGGCACGCGATGTGCAATTGCACATCGGCGCATGAGGCCGTATCGGATACGACATGACGACAGACAATCCCTTCGATCCCGCCCCGATCCTCGAGGGCATTCGCCGCTGGGTCGAGATCGAGACCCCGACGGAAGCCCCCGGGCAGATCAACAAGCTCGCTGACCTCGTCACCGAGGGCTATCGCGGCCTGCCTGTGACGATCGAGCGCATCGCCGGCCATTCCGGCTGCGGCGATCATTTGGTGGCGCGCTCGTCCTGGGGACAGGACGCGCCGAGCATCCTGGTGCTGAGCCATCTCGACACCGTGCACCCGATGGGCTTCATTGAACGGTTGCCGTTCCGCGTTGCGGGCGACAGCGCCTTCGGCCCCGGCATCTACGACATGAAGGGCGGCGCCTATCTCGCCTATCATGCCTTCCGTCAGCTCTGCGCCGATATAACGCGGCCGCCGCTCGGCATCACCCAGCTCTACGTGTCGGACGAGGAGATCGGCAGCCCGACCTCGCGGGCGCTGATCGAGGCCGAGGGCCGCAAGGCGAAATACGTGCTGGTCACCGAGCCGGCGCGCGACGGCGGCAGGATCGTCACCGGGCGCAAGGGCGTCGGCCGCTTCGAGGTCTTCATCAGGGGCGTGCCCTCGCACGCGGGATCGCGTCCCGAGGACGGCCGCAGCGCCATCCGCGAACTCGGCCATGTCATTCAAACGCTGGAAGCGATGAACGACCTCAAGCGCGGCATCACCGTCAATGTCGGCGTCGTCCGCGGCGGCACGCGGCCGAACGTGATCGCGGAGGAAGCCTATGCCGAGGTCGATCTGCGCGTGCCGACGATCGCCGATTCGGAGGAGCTGGCCGCCAAAATCCTCAATCTGAAACCGCGCACCGAGGGCGTCACCATCAAGGTGGTCGGCGAGTTGAATCGTCCGCCATACGAGAAAGGCAATGCCGGCGCCGCGCTGTTCGAGCACGCCAGGACGCTGGCCGCCGAGATCGGCTTCGACCTCGTCGACATGTCGACCGGCGGCGGCTCCGACGGCAATTTCACCGCGCCGCATACCGCAACGCTGGACGGGCTCGGCGTCGACGGCCAGGGCGCCCATACCCATTACGAGCAGATCTACATCTCCTCGATCGAGCCGCGGGCGCGGCTGTTGTACCGGCTGTACCAGACGCTGCGATGATGACCGCCCCGCGTGATATCGGCGACAGCGACGCGCCGCCGGATGCGCCGGCGTCGGCCCATGCGCGCGGCTCGTTCTTCGGCCGCCGCAAGGGTCACAGACTGCGCATTCACCAGGCCGACCTGATCGACAATCTGCTGCCGCATCTTGCGCTGGATATCGCAACCCCGGCGCCGGCGCGGCTCGCCGACCTGTTCGAGGGCGCGGCCGAGGATGTCAGGCTCGAGATCGGCTTCGGCGGCGGCGAGCATCTGATCGCGGAGGCGCAGGCTTTTCCGAATATCGGGTTCATCGGCTGCGAGCCCTACGTCAACGGCATGGCGAAGATCCTGACGCAGATCGAGGCGCACAATATCGGCAATATCCGCCTCTACGCCGGCGATGCCGCCGAGCTGCTGGCCTGGGCGCCGCCGGGCTCGCTGGCGCGGATCGACCTGATCCATCCCGATCCCTGGCCGAAGCGGCGGCACTGGAAGCGGCGCTTCGTGCAGGACGCCACCGTGCTGGCAATGGCGCGCATCCTCAAAGCGGGCGGCGAGTTCCGCTTCGTCAGCGACATCGACGATTATTGCGCCTGGACGCTGGCACACCTGATACGCCGTCCCGATTTTCTCTGGACCGCGGAGCGCGCCGCCGACTGGCAAAAGCCGTGGGATGGCTACACCATGACGCGCTACGGCCGCAAAGCTGAACGCGAAGGACGCGTTGCAGCATATTTGCGATTCCGTCGGGTCAACTGACTGCCACCTCTGATCGGCGCGAACGCATCCCAAGCCCACAAGGCTTTGTGACTTCAATTCGCCTTACTTTGCTGTAGCCTTTGAAAACCTTCTTTTGAATAAGAAAAATTCAAAACGGGAGGTTGGGCGCACCGCACACATTTCAAACCGATATCAAGGCCAGCAGTTTCCCGGCGAGGCCGGATTTGCCTGAGATCATGTGCTGATCTCCACAAGGCGCGTCCTCGCTTTCGACATCAACAGCTTATGAAGAGCGAGGCATGTCATGATCAAAGTGAAAATCAACGGCCAGGAACGAAACTGGGACGGCGATCCCGATCTTCCGCTGCTCTGGTTCCTGCGCGACGAGGCCGGGCTGACGGGCACCAAATACGGCTGCGGCCAGGCCTTGTGCGGCGCCTGCACCGTCATCGTCGACAAGCAGGCTATCCGCGCCTGCATCACCTCGGTTTCCGACGTCGTCGGCCGCGATGTGACGACCATCGAAGGCCTTCACCCGACCGGAGATCACGCCGTTCAGAAGGCCTGGCGCCAATTGAACGTTCCGCAATGCGGATTCTGCCAGGCCGGCCAGATCATGCAGGCCGCGGCGCTGCTGATCGAGAATCCAAAGCCCAACCACGACCAGATCCGCGAAGCGATGGCCGGTAACATCTGCCGCTGCGGCTGCTACCAGCGCATCGAGAACGCGGTCCACCTCGCATCGACGGGGGTCTGATCATGAATATTCTCACCAATCCCAGGAAGCTCCGTGGCTTCGAGCGCCACATCAAGGTCGATAACGTTTCACGGCGCAGCATCCTCAAGAGCCTCGGCCTCGCGGGCGGTTTCGTTCTGGCCGCGCCCGTGATGTCGCGCCCCGCGCTTGCCGCGTACCAGACCGGCGCTGACAAGATGCCGCATGGCACGGTGGTCGATCCACGCGTGTTCGTCGCGATCGCCCCCGACGGCATCGTCACCATCGTCGCGCATCGCGCCGAGATGGGCACCGGCGTGCGCACCAGCCTGCCGATGATCGTCGCCGAAGAGATGGACGCCGACTGGTCCCGCGTTCGCGTGCAGCAGGCGCATGGCGACGAGGCCAAGTTCGGCAACCAGGATACCGACGGATCGCGCAGCACGCGTCACTATCTGATGCCGATGCGTCAGATCGGCGCGTCGGCCCGCGCCATGCTCGAAGCTGCCGCGGCGAAGCGCTGGGGCGTGCCGGCAACCGAGGTGAAGGCCGTCAATCACGAGGTCGTCCACAGCGCGACCAGCCGCCGTATCGGCTACGGCGATCTGGCGGCCGACGCCGCCAAGGAGTCGGTCCCGAGCATCGAAGGCCTGAAGCTGAAAGACCCGAAGGACTTCCGCTATCTGGGCAAGGGCCAGATCAGCATGGTCGACCTCCGCGACATCACCGTAGGCGCCGCGCGCTACGGCGCCGACGTTCGCCTGCCCGGCATGAAATATGCCGTCATCGCCCGGCCGCCGGTAACCGGCGGCAAGGTCGCGTCGTTCGACGGCGCCGCGGCGATGAAGGTCTCCGGCGTCGAGAAGGTCATGGAGGTCAAGGGCTGGCCGTGGCCCTCGAAATTCCAGCCGCTCGGCGGCGTCGCGGTGATCGCGCGCAATACCGGCGCGGCGATCAAGGGCCGCGATGCCCTGAAGATCGTCTGGGACGACGGCCCCAACGGCAAATACGAGTCGGTCGCCTACCGGGCCGAACTCGAGGAAGCCGCCCGCAAGCCGGGCCTCGTCGTGCGCAAGGAGGGCGACGCCGAAGCCGCCCTGAAAGCCGCCGACAAGGTGATCGTCGGCGAATATTACCTGCCGCACCTCGCCCATGTCGCCATGGAGCCGCCGGTCGCGGTGGCCGACGTCAAGGGCGACAAGGCCGAGATCTGGGGCCCGGTGCAAAGCGCCGGCGGAACGCGCGAGGACGTCGCAAAGACGCTCGGCATTCCCGAGGAGAATGTCACCGTCAATGTCACGCTGCTCGGCGGCGGCTTCGGCCGCAAGTCGAAATGCGACTACGCCATCGAAGCGGCGCTGCTTTCAAAGGAACTCGGCGCCCCCGTCAAGGTGCAATGGACGCGCGAAGACGACGTTCGCAACGGCTTCCTGCACACCGTGTCGGTGGAACGCATCGAGGCCGGCCTCGACAAGAGCGGCAAGGTGACGGCCTGGCGGCATCGCAGCGTCGCGCCGACCATCGCTTCCACGTTTGCTGCCGGCGCGAAAAATCAGGCGCCATTCGAACTCGGCATGGGGCTGGTCGACATGCCCTTCGAGATCGCCAACATCCAGTGCGAAAATCCGGAAGCGGCCGCGCATACCCGCGTCGGCTGGTTCCGTTCGGTGTCGAACATCCCGCGCGCCTTCGCGGTGCAGTCCATGGTCGGTGAAATCGCCCATGCCACCGGCCGCGATCAGAAGACCACGCTGCTCGAACTGATCGGCTCTCCGCGGATCGTCAAACTCGATTCCGTGAAGGACCTCTGGAACTATGGCGAGCCCTATGACAGCTATCCGATCGACACCGCGCGGCTGCGCAAGGTCGTCGAGATGGTGGCGGACAAGGGCGGCTGGGGCCGAACCGTTCCCAAGGGACACGGGCTCGGCATTGCCGCGCATCGCAGCTTCGTCAGCTATGTCGCCACGATCGTCGAGGTCGCCGTCGACGACAAGGGCAAGCTGACCGTGCCGCGGGTCGATACCGCGATCGATTGCGGAACCTACGTCAATCCGGAGCGGATCCAGTCGCAGATCGAAGGCGCCGCCATCATGGGCTTGAGCCTCGTCAAGCATGGTGCGATCACCTTCAAGGACGGCAAGGTGCAGCAGGGCAATTACGACAACTTCCCGGTGATCCGGATCGACGAAGCGCCCGGCGTGACCAATGTCTACATCGCGCCTGCCGGCGCCGACACGCCGCCGAGCGGTGTCGGTGAGCCGGGCGTACCGCCCTTCGCGCCGGCGCTGATCAACGCGATCTTCGCCGCGACCGGCAAACGCATTCGCGCGCTGCCGATCGGCAAGCAATTGGAGGCGTAAAAGGCACGCCTGCCGTTACAAAAGGGCGCCGAACATTTCGTTCGACGCCCTTTTTCTCATCCCCAGTCGATAGCCGTCAGCCCGATCACTTCTTGACGGCAAACACCCAGACGACACCGCCCTGCGGCACGTTGTTCTCGACACCGATGCTGTTCTGGGTCGCCAGGGCATCCTGGATGCGTTGAGCATCGACGCCCCAGCCGGACTGCACCGCGATATATTGCGTGCCGTCCACTTCATAGGCGACGGGCATGCCCATGATGCCGGAGTTGGTCTTCTGCTCCCAGAGCAGTTCGCCGGTCTTGGCGTGGAACGCCCGGAACATCCGGTCGTTGGTGCCGCCGACCAGCACCAGATCGCCGGCCGTTGCCGTCACCGAACCGAACAGTTGCGATTTCGGGAAGTTGTGCGACCAGACCTTCTTGCCCGTTGCCGGATCCCACGCCTGCAGTTCGCCGAAATGCGTGGCGCCGGGACGAACCTTCAGCCCGATGTCTTCCGGCTTGGTCCCGAGCCAGAGCTGGCCTGCCACCAGCGGCACCTTCTCGCCGGTGAAGCCGCCGCAGAAATTTTCGTTGGCGGGGACGTAAACCAGCCTGGTGTTCTGGCTATAGGCCGCCGACGGCCAGTCCTTGCCGCCCCATAGCGAGGGACAGAACTCCACCCGCTTGCCCAGGACCGGCTTGTGATCCGGGTCGACAATCGGCCTGCCCGTCTCGGCTTCGATGCCTTTCCAGACGTCGGTATGAACAAACGGCCAGCCGGCGACATAGTTGATCTTGTCCGGCTTGCGCTCGAGCACCCAGAAGATCGCGTTGCGTCCAGGATGGATCAGGCTCTTGAAGGTGCGGCCATCCCGCTGCACGTCGACCAGCATCGGCGCGTCGACCTCGTCCCAATCCCAGGAATCGTTCTGATGATACTGGAAGTGGGTCTTGATCTTGCCGGTGTCGGGATCGAGCGCGAGCACCGCGCTGGTGTAGAGGTTGTCGCCGGGGTGAGTGTTGCCCGGCCACGGCGCGGCGTTGCCGACGCCCCAATAGACCGTCCTGGTCTCGGGATCGTAATTGCCCGTCATCCACGCCGAGCCGCCGCCGGATTTCCAGTCGTCGCCGCTCCATGTGTCATGGCCCGGCTCGCCCGGCCCCGGGATGGTGAAGGTTCGCCATAATTCCTTGCCGGTGTCGGCGTCATAAGCGACGACGTAGCCGCGAACGCCGAACTCGCCGCCCGAGCCGCCGACGATCACCTTGCCGTCGACGATCAAGGGCATCAGCGTCAGATACTGGCCCTTCTTGTAATCCTGAACCTTGGTATCCCAGAGCACCTTGCCGGTCTTGGCGTCGAGGGCGACCACATGATCGTCTGTCGTCGCCAGATATAATTTGTCCTGCCACAGCCCGACGCCGCGGTTGGTCGGATGCAGCTGGAACAGATCGTCCGGCAACTGCCGCTTGTATCGCCAGTACTCATCGCCAGTCTTGGCGTTGAGCGCGATCACCTGCCCCATCGGGGTCGTGATGAACATGACGCCATTGTTGACGATCGGCGGTGCCTCGTGGCCTTCGGTCACGCCGGTCGAGAACGTCCACGCCGGCGTCATGCTCTTGACGTTCGTGGTGTTGATCTGGTTGAGCGGGCTATATCCCTGACCGTCATAGGTCCGGCGATAGAGCATCCAGTTGGCGGGCTCCGGATTCTTCAGCCGATCGGCGGTGACCGGACTGTAATTCTCGATCGGGCCGGCACTGCAGGTGATTGAGAACAGGCATGTTGACGCGAGCAAGCCCGGCAACAGCCACTGCTTCATGGTCATAGACGCTACCTCCCTGTTTTGTTTTTCTTCACCCTTGTCGTTGTGCGGCATTGCCTGCCGGCTTCCGTCATCCTCCCTGCTGCACTCCCGGTTTTCCAATGAACGCTCCGGCAATGGTGAGCGAGCCGTCGGCCATCACCAGCGGCAACGCCGCGAGGCGCCGAGGCGCCGGACCGAACACCACTTGCGCGCTCCGGCGCGGGTCGAACTCGGAATTATGGCAAAAACACTTGAGAACTTCCTTGTCGCCCTGCGCCGCCTTCACCCACGCCGTGATCAGACAACCGGCGTGGGAACAGATCGCCGAGTAGGCGACGATGCCGTCGGCCGAACGTGGGCGCGTATCGTCATCGAGCTCCGCCGGATCAAGCTTGACGACTACGAGCTCATTCAACCGCGAGCCTTTGCGTATCACCGCGGTCTTGGGATCCCTTGGCCAGGCGCGCACGGCTGGCCCGCCGAGTTTCAGGTCCTCTGGCTTGATCACTTCACCGGCGCGATCGCCATCGGCGAACACCAGGACATCGGCCTTTTGCGGCCGCAGGTCGCTTCCAGGAGGGTCTTCTTCGGCAGCGGCTGGTCGAGACGACGATGCGCACACCGCAGTGGCCAAGGCGGTCAGGATGATCATGCGCCGCGTCTGGTCGGAAGGCGATGACATTCTCGTCTCGCTTTCTGCACTGATGCCATGAGGTGGTGGCGAATGCGCGAAGATCAGACAAGCTGAACGGGTGAACCCGGCCAAAAAGAGGCGGCGAGCAAGTTTTGGCTCGCACAACCTGCTAATTTTTTTTCAGCAGCCGAAGATCTTATCTCACGCATTCACAGCATGCCGCACGCGCGAACACGGTATGCGGGATACAAGACGCCAGACTGTTTGCGCGGTTACGACTTCGTCGTCTCGGCCGTCCGCGCCTTCCTGACGTCGGTCGCTTCCCAGACCATGCGCTTGCCGCGCTCGCGGCCGAGCAATTCGATCGGGTCGTGGTTGTCGATGTGGCCGAATTGCCCCTTGTAGACGCTGTAGCCGCACAGTTCCTGCAGCCGCCGCGGAAAGCGTTTCGCAGTCTCGAGGGGAATGCCGAGCTGCAGATTCTCCTGCTGCCGCATCCAGCCCCAGCAATAGGCGCAGGAGAAGGCGAAGCGGCGCTCATCGGAATGGTTGGCGCCGCCGCCGTGCCAGAGCGCGCTATCGAACAGCATCACGCTGCCGGCCGGCATCGTCGCGATGACGGCGTCATAGTCCCGGCCATATTCCGGCGAGGAAGCGTATTTGTGACTGCCCGGAATGATCCGCGTCGCACCATTGTCCTCGCGGAAATCCGACAGCGCCCAGATCGCGTTGATGGTGATCGGAATGTGCGGCCGCGGCAGCGGAATAAGCTGCGTGTCCTCGTGAATCGGCTGCGCCTCCTGCCCTGGCCCCAGCACCAGCGAGCAGAACGACGACAACAGGCACTCCTTGTCGAGCACGCGCTCCACCACCGGCAGCACGTTCTGGTGCAGCGGCACCTCCCAGAACAGATCGTCATAGGTGAGGAGGTTGTTGATGCGGACGGTCTTGAAGCCTTCGAACGAGGTCTTGGCCGGGCCGAGATGGTGCTCGCGTTCGGTGCGCTGCAGCGCCGCGATCAGCCCCTCGACCAGGCCGGGGCTCGCCGCCCCTTCGATGACGGCGTATCCGTCGTCGCGGATCCCGTCGGCATGGGCCTGAACCTGCGCTTCTGTCAGCATTTCGTGCTCCCGGAGATGACGCTGTATCGCGTCTTGGCCCGGAGCATAGCGCGCGCATTCGACAATTGGGAAGGCGTTCCGCTCGCACCGTCACCGCGGGGAAAGGGCCTGAGGCCGGATTACCGCGTCTTCCAGAACGCCAGGACGCGCTGGGCGGTCGAGGGCATCAGACGGACGTAGTTCATCCGCGCCTCTTCGATGTCGGTCGGAGATCCGGGCCGGTTCGAACCGAGCCGCAGCAGGATCAGCGCACGCACCGTCGCCCATTCGAGATCGATCGACTTGCCCGCGATCAGGATCGGATCGAAGCGTTCGCCGCTGATCAGGCGGTGGAGGGTTTCGATCCTGACGCCGGTCATCGCCGACAGCGCGGCGATCGATTCCTCATATTTGAAGGCGCGGGCAAAATTGAGCAGCGCGCCTTCGCCGAGCGCGCCTTCGCGGTGCAGCTTGACCACCGTACGCTGCGCCGAGCTGAAATCGCGCCGTTCCTCGCGTTCGGACGGTGCGTTGATGATGGTCATCGCCTGCCTGATATCGGCCTGCCGCTCCGGCTTGACGACCTGGAACAGGCGGCGGCGGACGACGTCGATGGAGCCGGAGAGCAGCTCCCTCAAGTGCTCGGACGACAGATCATCGCGCTGTCCGAGCCTGATTGTCAGCACGCCGTCCTGGCCGGCGCGCTTGATCAGCGTCGAATAGCTGCTTGAGGAAAAGGCCGCGCCGGCATTGCCGGCCGTGCGCCGGATGACATCGCGATCGCCTCGGGTGACCATGACGTCGGTGAGATCGGTCGAGAGCGTGGGCCGCTCGGCCATCGCCAGCAGATGCTGCTGGCCCTTTTCGGAGGCGATTTCGATCAGCATCCTCTCGTCGACCAGCGGCGAACGGCGAAGCAGCGGCCCCGCGATGGCAATTTCATCGTCATGCGCGAGCTGGCCGACCAGGCCGCGCGGCGCATTCGCCAGCAGCGACAGCCGTTCGGCGAGTTCAGCACGTGCTTCGAGTTCGGCATGCGGAACGAGATTGGTGAGAACGCCGTCGAACAGGTCGACGTGGGCGGGGTGGAAATTCGCTGCCCCCTGCAGGAAAAGCTCGCTGACGCGGCGCGCGGCATCGGCGCGGCGCTTCGGATCGCCACGACTGACGATGTCGTCGAGTTCCGGGATCAGCGATGGTGAAATAGTCATAGCCCCGCCCAAACCGGCCGATCTGGCTGGTTTTTCGGGAAATCTAGGCAACGTTCGTGAATGAAGGGTTAGGCCGAATTCCCCTCGCAAAGCGTGGCAAAATCGGTCTTAACGGAATTGCGGGCCTTGTCGGGTTGCGGGAAAACCGCTATATCCACGGCAACTTATGGTTCTCATACGATCGCGTATTGAGAGTGGGCCCCCCGGGACCCGCTCTTTTTTATTACCTGAACCTGCCCTGCCCAGAACGGGCGCCGGGGCGGTTCGGGGAACTGGCCGGACCTTCGGTTGGGCCCGGCCTAAACCCATGCAAGCAAAACGCTTTTGACCCTGGACATGATCGAACCGACCGCCGTTTCCGTGGATGCCGACCTGCTCGCCGAGCCCCGTCTCGTCGTCGAGCCGGGCGTGGCGGCGCGGGTTTCGGCGGTGGCCGCCCCGGTGCTGCAGGGAATGGGATACCGTTTGGTCCGTATCAGGATATCGGGCGAGGCCGGCTGCACCGTCCAGATCATGGCCGAGCGGCCCGACGGGTCGATGCAAATCGAGGATTGCGAGGCGATCTCGCGGGCGCTGTCGCCGGTGCTCGACGTCGCCGATCCGATCGAGCGCGCCTACCGCCTGGAGATATCCTCGCCCGGCATCGACCGCCCGCTGGTGCGCCGCTCCGACTTCGAACGTTACAACGGTCATCTCGTGAAGGTCGAAATGGCCGTCGCCCACCAGGGCCGCAAACGTTTCCGTGGTACGCTGGCCGGCGTCGAAGGCGACACCGTGCGGTTACATCGGGATGACACACGCGCGGACGAAGATGCCGACGTGCTTCTGGTGATGGAGGACATCGCCGACGCACGGCTGGTTCTGACTGACGAATTGATTGCGGAGTCGATGCGGCGCGGCAAGCAGGCCGAGCGCGAATTGAAACAAAATCTCGGGCTGGCGCCGCCGCCTCCGCCGCACGCGAAGAAGAGCGATCCGGCCAGGAAAGACAACAAGAGTAACAAACCGAAGCCGAAATCCGGCAAGAAGCCGGAGCCGACCAATACCAAGAGACACCGCCTCGCCGCAGAAAGACTGCGCAGGGGCGACATCGATCCTACTGAAGGAGACTAGGCCATGGCAGTCAGTGCCAACAAACTCGAACTGCTGCAGATCGCGGATGCGGTCGCCCGCGAAAAGTCGATCGACCGCGGGATCGTGATCGCTGCGATGGAAGACGCGATCGCGAAAGCGGCCCGCGCCCGCTATGGCAGCGAGACCGACGTTCACGCCGAAATCGACGCCAAGAAGGGTGAGCTGCGGCTGTCGCGCCACATGCTGGTCGTCGAGCAGGTCGAGAATTCGTCGAACCAGATTTCGCTGGCGGATGCGCAGCGCGCCAACCCCGGCGCCCAGGTCGGCGACACCATCGCCGACACCCTGCCGCCGCTGGAGTATGGCCGCATCGCCGCGCAATCCGCCAAGCAGGTGATCGTGCAGAAGGTGCGCGAGGCCGAGCGCGACCGGCAGTATCAGGAATTCAAGGACCGCATCGGCGACATCGTCAACGGCGTCGTCAAGCGCGTCGAATATGGCAGCGTGATCGTCGACCTCGGCCGCGGCGAAGCCATCATCCGCCGCGACGAAATGCTGCCGCGCGAGGTGTTCCGCAACGGCGACCGCGTCCGCGCCTATATCTTCGACGTCCGCCGCGAAACCCGCGGCCCGCAGATCTTCCTCTCCCGCACCCATCCGCAATTCATGGCAAAACTGTTCGCGCAGGAAGTGCCGGAAATCTATGACGGCATCGTCGAGATCAAGGCCGTGGCCCGCGATCCCGGCTCGCGCGCCAAAATCGGCGTGATTTCCCGGGATTCCTCGGTGGATCCGGTCGGCGCCTGCGTCGGCATGCGCGGCTCGCGCGTGCAGGCCGTGGTGAACGAGCTGCAGGGCGAGAAGATCGACATCATCCCGTGGTCGCCAGACATCGCGACCTTCGTCGTCAACGCGCTGGCGCCCGCCGAAGTCGCCAAGGTCGTGATCGACGAGGACCGCGAGCGGATCGAGGTCGTCGTTCCCGATACCAACAACCAGCTCTCGCTGGCGATCGGCCGGCGCGGCCAGAACGTGCGCCTCGCCTCGCAGCTGACCGGCTGGGACATCGACATCCTGACCGAACAGGAAGAATCCGAGCGTCGTCAGGCTGACTTCGAGAATTCAACGCGCGTCTTCATGGAAGCGCTCAATGTCGACGAGGTGGTCGGTCAATTGCTGGCGTCGGAAGGCTTTACCTCGGTCGAGGAGCTTGCATTGGTCGACAGCAAGGAACTGGCCGGCATCGAGGGTTTCGATGACGAGACCGCCAACGAACTGCAGAGCCGGGCGAGGGAATATCTCGAACAGCTCGAGACCGAACTGGAAAACAGGCGCAAGGAACTCGGCGTGGAAGATGCGATGAAGACAGTCCCGGGCGTGACGTCGAAGATGCTGGTGAAGTTCGGCGAGAACGACATCAAGACCGTCGAGGATCTGGCGGGCTGCGCGACCGACGATCTGGTCGGCTGGACCGAGCGCAAGGAAGGCAGCGAGCCGACCAAGCACCCCGGCATCCTCGACGCCAACGAAATCTCGCGCGACGACGCCGAGCGCCTGATCATGCAGGCGCGCGTCATCGCCGGCTGGATTACCGAAGCCGAGCTTGCCAAGCAGACCGAGGCGGCCGAGGCCCCCGAAGACCAGACCGCGTAATGCGGCTGTTACGCGCCAGTCCATATCTTTTCTGCGCGCAGCCCGTGCGCAGATGACAGGAGCCATCAAACAGGCATGCTCGCTTTGGCTGACACCGATCTCGACCATGGGCCGCGGACCGACAGGTCCGCGACCATGCGTATGTGCGCGGTCAGCCGCGAGGTGCGCCCGATCGATGAGCTGATCCGCTTTGTGGTCGCCCCGTCGGGCGACGTCGTCGCTGATCTGAAACGCAAATTGCCCGGCCGCGGCCTCTGGGTCACAGCCTCGCGCCGCACCATTGCAGAAGCGGTGCGGCGTCACCAATTTAGCCGAGGGTTCAAGCGCGACGTCCGCGTTGCGGCCACCCTCCCCGCCGATACCGAGGCCTTGCTGGAACGAAGCTGTACCGAGGCATTGGCCATGGCCGCCAAGGCCGGCCAGGTCGTTTCCGGCTATGCCAAGGTCGAGGCCCTGCTCGAACAGGGCAGAGCCGAAGCCCTGATTCACGCTTCCGACGGCGCGGCCGACGGAATCCGCAAATTGGACGCGATCGCCGGGCAAAGGAGCCGAAATATCGACGATTCGCGCGTTTTGCCGATTCTTACTGCTTTAACCTCGGCACAATTGGATTTGGCACTGGGCCGGTCAAATGTGATACATGCTGCGCTGCTCGCGGGCCCGGCGAGCAAAACGTTCCTGTCGCGCTGCCATATCCTGGTTCGATACCGGATGGACGATGACGACGGGACCGGGGATGGCGGCCAGAAATTCTGACGACGATCGGTTCCGAATTGCTGTGATGACGGCGCGGAAGCGCACAACGCTAACGAGATTAGGACTGCTGAATGGTTGATACCAAAACGCCTGGCGATAAGACTTTGAGTGTCCCGACCAAGACCTTGTCGCTGAAGCCGCGGGTCGAGACGGGCACCGTGCGCCAGAGTTTCAGCCATGGCCGGACCAAGCAGGTCGTGGTCGAAAAGCGCGGCAAGCGCCGCGTCGGCGGTGACGCGCCGGCGACAGAGACGCATGCGCCGGAGCCGGTGGCTGCCAAGCCGGCGGCCGCCGCGAAGGCGCCGCTCTCCCGGCCGGGCGCCGCGCCCGCCGCGCCGCGCAGCGGCTCGGGCGTCGTGCTGCGCACGTTGACCGAAGACGAACGCTCCGCCCGCGCCAGCGCGCTGGCCGACGCCAAGGTGCGCGAAGTCGAGGAACGGCGGCAGGCCGAGGAAGAAGCCAAGCGCCGCGCCGTCCGCGAGAGCGCCGAGAAGGCCGAACGTGAGGCCGCCGAAGCCCGCCGCAAGGCCGAGGAAGAACGTCACAGGCACGAAGAGGAAGCCAGGCGCAAGGCCGAAGGCGAAGCCAAGAAGCGGTTCGGCGAAGGCGAGGCCAAGCCTGCGGCACCGGTAGCGGCAGCCGCAGCCGCTGCTACAGCCCGCCCCGCCACCACGGCCCGCCCCGCCGCCGCCCGGCCGGCCGGAGCCCGTCCGGCTACGGCAGCACCGGTCGCCCGTGCGCCGGGCGTTGCCGCCGACGCTTCCGATGAGGATGAAGGTCCGCGCCAGATCAGGCGTGGCCCCGGCGGCGCCATGCGCCCCGTGATCCCTCCCAAAACCACGCACAAGCCCGGCCCGCAGAAGGAACGCGGCCGCCTGACCGTTGTCACCGCGCTCAATGACGATGTGCGCGAGCGTTCGATCGCCTCGTTCCGCCGCCGCACCCAGCGCCTGAAGGGCCATGCCTCGAACGAACCGAAGGAGAAGCTGATCCGCGAGGTCACGATCCCGGAAGCGATCACGATCCAGGAACTCGCCAACCGCATGTCGGAGCGCGCGGTCGACGTCATCCGCATGCTGATGAAGCAGGGCGCGATGCACAAGATCACCGACGTGATCGACGCCGACACCGCGCAACTGATCGCCGAGGAACTGGGCCACACCGTCAAGCGCGTCGCCGCTTCAGACGTTGAAGAGGGCCTGTTCGACGTCGTCGACGATTCCACCGATACCGAGCCGCGCTCGCCGGTCGTCACCGTGATGGGCCACGTCGACCACGGCAAGACCTCGCTGCTCGACGCGCTGCGCCACGCCAACGTGGTGTCGGGCGAAGCCGGCGGCATCACCCAGCATATCGGCGCCTATCAGGTGACCTCGCCGGAAAGCGGCAAGAAGATCACCTTCATCGATACGCCCGGCCACGCCGCGTTCACCGCGATGCGCGCGCGCGGCGCCAAGGTCACCGATATCGTGATCCTGGTGGTGGCGGCCGATGACGGCGTCATGCCGCAGACGATCGAAGCCATCAACCACGCCAAGGCGGCGAAGGTGCCGATGATCGTGGCGATCAACAAGATCGACAAGCCCGACGCCAGGCCGGAGCGCGTGCGCACCGAACTGCTGCAGCACGAGGTCCAGGTCGAATCGTTCGGCGGCGATGTCGTCGATGTCGAGGTTTCCGCCAAGAACGGGACCAATCTCGACAAGCTGCTGGAGATGATCGCGCTGCAGGCCGAACTGCTCGAACTCAAGACCAATTCGGAACGGCCCGCCGAGGGCACCGTGATCGAAGCCAAGCTCGATCGTGGCCGCGGTCCGGTCGCGACCGTGCTGGTCCAGCGCGGCACGCTGCGGGTCGGCGATATTATCGTCGCCGGCGCCGAGATGGGCCGCGTCCGCGCGCTGATCTCCGACCAGGGCGACAATCTCGACGAGGCCGGTCCTTCGGTGCCGGTCGAGGTGCTCGGCTTCAACGGCCCGCCGGAAGCGGGCGACCGCCTCGCGGTGGTCGAGAACGAAGCCCGCGCCCGCCAGGTCACGAGCTACCGCGCCCACCAGAAGCGCGAGAATGCCGCCGCCTCGATCTCCGGCATGCGCGGCTCGCTCGAGCAGATGATGTCGCAGCTCAAGACCGCGGGCCGCAAGGAATTCCCGCTGATCGTGAAGGCCGACGTGCAGGGCTCGCTCGAAGCGATCCTGGGATCGCTGGAAAAGCTCGGCACCGAGGAAGTTGCCGCGCGCATCCTGCATGCGGGCGTCGGCGGTATCTCCGAATCCGACGTCACGCTGGCGGAAGGCTTCAATGCCGCGATCATCGGCTTCTCGGTTCGCGCCAACAAGGAAGCCGCCGCCGCCGCCAAGCGCAACGGCATCGAGATCCGCTACTACAACATCATCTACGATCTCGTCGACGACATCAAAAAGGCGATGTCCGGCCTGCTCGCGCCGACGCTGCGCGAAACCATGCTCGGCAACGCCCAGATCCTGGAAGTGTTCAACATTTCCAAGGTCGGCAAGGTCGCCGGCTGCCGCGTCACCGACGGCACCGTGGAGCGTGGCGCCAATGTTCGCCTGATCCGCGACAACGTCGTGGTGCACGAAGGCAAGCTGTCGACGCTGAAGCGCTTCAAGGACGAAGTGAAGGAAGTGCAGTCCGGCCAGGAATGCGGCATGGCGTTCGAGAACTACGGCGACATGCGTGTCGGCGACGTCATCGAGTGTTATCGCGTCGAGACGATCCAGCGCTCTCTGTAAGTCCAAATCTTGCGAAGAGCCTGGAATCTGACTGAAAGTGTGGCGTCATGGCCGGAGCAGTTCCGGCCATCCACGTCCTGACCCTGAATTGAACAAGCAAGACGTGATGCCCGCGACGCGCGGGCGTGACGTCTTTGAGAGACATTGATGCCCCGTCACCACAACAAGGGTTCCGCTCCCGGCGGCTCGCAACGCCAGTTGCGCGTCGGCGAAACCGTGCGCCATGCCGTCGCCGATATCCTGTCGCAGGGTAACGTTCACGACCCCGACCTCGAAGGCCACATCATCACCGTACCCGAAGTGCGGATGTCGCCCGACCTGAAGCTTGCAACGATTTACGTGATGCCGCTCGGCGGCCGCGATACCGACATCGTGCTCGCGGCGCTCGATCGCAACAAGAAATTCCTGCGCGGCGAGATCGCTCACCGCGTTAACCTGAAATTTGCTCCTGACCTCCGCTTTCGCGTCGACGAACGATTCGATGAAGCGGAACGGATCGAGAAATTACTGAGAACACCTGCGGTGCAGCGCGACCTCGCACCCGATTCGGACGACAAGTGATGACGACGCCCACCGCCACCCGCGCGATCGCGCAGCCGACTGCCGATTCGCACGACGCCGAAAAAGATATTTTTTCGGGTGAGCCGCGCGGCGACGAGAACCGCCGCGCGGACGATAACAATCGCCGCGCGGACGATGGTAATCGCCGCGACAACAATGATCCGCGCAACAGGCAGCCGCGCCAGAACAACCAGCCGCGCCGCGACAAGCGCGACGTTCACGGCTGGGTCATTCTCGACAAGCCGATCGGCATGACCTCCACCCATGCGGTGGCCGTGCTCAAGCGCCTGTTCCAGGCCAGGCGCGCGGGCCATGCCGGCACGCTCGATCCGCTGGCCTCCGGCGGCCTGCCGATCGCGCTCGGCGAGGCCACCAAGACGGTGCCGTTCGTGATGGACGGCCGCAAGCGCTACCGCTTCACGGTCGCCTGGGGCGAGGAGCGCGACACCGACGATACCGAGGGACGGGTCGTCAGGACCAGCGACCTCAGGCCCACGGCCGAGGCGGTCCGCGTCCTGCTGCCGCAATTCACCGGCCTGATCGAGCAGGTCCCGCCGCAATATTCCGCAATCAAGGTGCAGGGCGAGCGGGCCTATGACCTGGCGCGGGACGGCGAAACCGTCGAACTGAAGCCCCGCCCGGTCGAGATTCACGAATTAACCCTTGTCGAACATGGCGATAACGGCCAATCCGTGTTCGAGGCCGAGTGCGGCAAGGGCACCTATGTCCGGGCGTTGGCCCGCGATATCGGCCGGATTCTGGGCTGTTTCGGCCATATCTGCGCGCTGCGGCGGACTCTGGTCGGCCCATTCCGCGAGGCGGACATGATTCCGCTGGAAGAGTTGGAGGCTTTATGCAATAGAGCCGCGTCTGGCGAGGGAAGCCTCGCCGACGCGCTTTTGCCCGTTGAGACCGCGCTGGACGACATCCCGGCACTGGCCGTCACACGGGCGGATGCGGCAAGGCTCCATCGGGGCCAGGCCGTTTTGTTGCGCGGACGGGATGCGCCCAATAGTAGCGGCACAGTCTATGTCACGGTGGCAGGCCGGCTTCTGGCCCTCGCCGAAATTGGCAATGGCGAACTCATCCCCAAGCGCGTGTTCAACCTGACCGGGCTGACTGCCAGCCCCGGTCGCAGCAATGAGAGAGTTTGACGATGTCGATTACCGCCGAACGCAAAGCGGAAGTCATCAAGACGAGTGCCACCAAGACCGGTGACACCGGCTCGCCCGAGGTCCAGGTTGCGATCCTGTCGGAACGCATCAACAACCTGACGGGCCACTTCAAGACCCACGTGAAGGACAATCATTCACGCCGCGGCCTCCTGAAGCTCGTGTCGACGCGCCGTTCGCTTCTCGATTACATCAAGAAGAAGGACGAGGCGCGCTACAAGGCGTTGCTCGAAAAGCATAACATTCGTCGTTGATTTGAGTACGCGCGCGCAGCTTGCGCGCGTTTTCGCATGATCATCCGTAGAAAACGGACTCCGTTTGTGGAGACGATCATGCGCAAGGAGCATCATCCGATCAGGATCATGCTCGACACGTCCAGCAGCAATCCGGCCGCTGGACAGGGCAAGGTGCCCGTGACTGCCGAGAGGATGGACGCCATCCGGAATATAAGGACCATGGCAGGATCGCCGGACGCTGATCTCGCATTGCGATCAGCGTCCCGCCATCTTGCGCATGGTCTTTATGTTTTTGGGCGCTGTTGTCTCGTGAACCCATGAAAGAAACCGATATGTTCAATAAGCATTCCGTCGAGATCGACTGGGGTGGACGTCCCCTCAAACTGGAAACCGGCAAGATCGCCCGCCAGGCCGACGGCGCCGTGGTCGCCACCTATGGCGAGACCGTCGTGCTCGCCACCGTGGTCGCTGCAAAGGCGCCGCGCGAGGGCGTCGATTTCCTGCCGCTGACCGTCGACTACCAGGAAAAGACCTACGCCGCGGGCCGCATTCCCGGCGGCTATTTCAAGCGTGAGGGCCGTCCGACCGAAAAGGAGACGCTGGTCTCCCGCCTGATCGACCGTCCGATCCGTCCGCTGTTCGTCGACGGCTGGCGCAACGAGACCCAGGTCATCGTCACCGTGCTGTCGCACGACATGGAGAACGATCCCGATATCGTGGCGCTGGTGGCTGCCTCCGCGGCACTGACGCTGTCGGGCGCACCCTTCAAGGGCCCGATCGGCGCGGCGCGCGTCGGCTTCGTCAATGACGAATACGTGCTCAACCCGACGCTGGACGAAATGGTCGACACCCAGCTCGACCTCGTCGTCGCCGGCACCGCCGACGCCGTGCTGATGGTTGAATCGGAAGCCAAGGAACTCAACGAAGACATCATGCTCGGCGCTGTCATGTTCGGGCATCGCCACTTCCAGCCGGTCATCAAGGCGATCATCGAACTCGCCGAGAAGGCCGCCAAGGAGCCGCGCGAGGTCAAGGTCGCCGACGAAAGCGCGCTCGAAAAGGAAATGCTCGGCATCGTCGAGCAGGACCTGCGCGCCGCATATGCCATTCCGGTCAAGCAGGATCGCTACGCCGCGGTCGGCAAGGTCAAGGAAAAGGTGATGGCGCACTACTTCCCGGAAGGCCAGGAGCCGAAATACGACAAGCTGCGTATCGCCGGCGTGTTCAAGGAGCTCGAGGCCAAGATCGTCCGCTGGAACATCCTCGACACCGGCAAGCGCATCGACGGCCGTGACAACAAGACCGTGCGCAACATCATCGCCGAAGTCGGCGTGCTGCCGCGCGCCCACGGTTCGGCGCTGTTCACCCGCGGCGAGACCCAGGCGATGGTCGTGACCACGCTCGGCACCGGTGAGGACGAGCAGTACATCGACGCGCTGTCGGGAACGTACAAGGAGACGTTCCTGCTGCACTACAACTTCCCGCCCTATTCGGTCGGCGAAACCGGACGCCTCGGCGGCACCAAGCGCCGCGAGATCGGCCATGGCAAGCTTGCCTGGCGCGCGATCCATCCTGTCCTGCCGCCGCACCACGAATTCCCCTACACGGTGCGCGTGGTCTCCGAGATCACCGAATCCAACGGCTCGTCGTCGATGGCCTCGGTCTGCGGCGCCTCGCTGGCGCTGATGGACGCGGGCGTGCCGTTGAAGCGGCCGACCGCGGGTATCGCGATGGGCCTGATCCTCGAAGGTTCGCGCTTTGCGGTTCTCTCCGACATCCTCGGCGACGAGGACCATCTCGGCGACATGGACTTCAAGGTCGCCGGCA
>OEIU01000845.1_pt1 | contig 24085 bp, 25 predicted proteins | sample 1539221 | NCBI WGS metagenome assembly OEIU01 (sample SAMN03792071, study PRJEB22550) | activated sludge metagenome | feature: wastewater treatment plant; material: activated sludge; isolation source: Wastewater treatment plant of a petroleum refinery complex | place: Argentina: Zarate | collected...
TACGGCGACCACCGAGATCTACCCTCTTTCCCTACACGACGCTCTTCCGATCTGAGCATTGGAACTATGAGGACGAGTACCGTCTTTTTCCGCAATTGGGGAAACGAGACTCAAATGGCCTCTATTTTCTGGAGTTCGACGATCAGGTAGAGCTGCGGGAGGTGATCGTCGGTCATCGATCCGCGATCAGTCGGGCCGACATTACGCAGGCGCTCGGACTGCTTGCGCCTCGGGTCACCAGCTACAAGGCTCGGCTCGCGTTTCGGAGCTTCGACGTCGTGCGCCAGAAGAACGATCGCCTGTGGGAGTAACCTGTGTGACGCTATTCGCGAATGCACTTGAATCAATTCAGATCGGTGTTGAAGACCTGTTGAAGAACGACGATCGCCGAGTGCTATCGGCGGTGCGGAATGTCCACGCCGGCGTTCTTCTGCTCTGTAAGGAAAAGCTGCGGCGGCTGTCGCCCGACGATGAGATCCTGCTCGCACAGCGTTTTGAGCCGCAGCCAAACGATAAAGGTGACGTTTCCATCGAAGCTGTCGGCCGAAACACCGTCGGTGTCGATGACATTAAGAAGCGTTTCAAGGCCTTCGACGTATCGCTGGACTGGAAGCGATTTGACGCGATGGCCGACATTCGCCATCACATGGAACATTCCTACTATAAGGGTAGCCGAGAGCGGGCACGCCAAGCCGTCGCTGACGCGTTGCTCGTCATTCGCCAGCTCCTCGTCGAAGCGCTGCAAGAAGATCCCCGGAACGCTCTCGGATCGGAGTGTTGGACGGCACTCCTGGAAAACGCCGATTTGTTTGAAGCGGAGCTGCAGACCTGCCGCGCGATGCTAGAAAACATCGGCTGGGAGACCGAGGCCGCAGCGCGCGCGCTTCCCGACTTTGCGTGTCCGTCCTGCCGCTCAGCGCTCATCCGGCAGCGCGATCCCGCGAACACGTCGCAACAGAAGGCTGTGTTGATCTGCAGCGCATGCGGCGAGGAGGCAGAACTCGGACCCGTCCTCAGCCACGCTTTCGATGAAACCTTCGGCGGCAAAGCCCACATTGCGGTGAAAGATGGCGGGGAGCCGCCGATATCGATCTGCCCGGAATGCAGCGAAGAAACGTATGTGCTTGAGGAGGGACGCTGCGCGGCTTGCGATTTTGCGCCGCCAGAAGACGCCGCTTGCGCGGTTTGTGGAACCGGCCTGAGTGCTGAAGAATATTACGAGCACGATGGGCTATGCAGCTATCATGCCCACATTGCGTCGAAGGACGATTGAACCGGCCTTTGAACGATAGCCGCGCTGCCGCATAGGTGAGCCCAGCGTAAGGAGACTCCATGTTGCCCTCGACGATCTCATCCCGCGAGATGGATCGTCACCCGTGAGGGCGGAGACTGCGTAGCGGGCTCCGGGAGTGTCGCGGAGCGATGCGAGTAGAGCCAGACGGCCGCAGGCGGCTCGCCCAACCGACCATAGCGATCGGCTGCTAGTTCTAACGGGACAGAGCCGCCGCGTCAGCTGCTTCCAGAAAAAACGTTTGCATGGTCCGGCCGATCTTCACCGCCTGACCGATATCTTCCGGGACGGTAGGATAGATATCAATTACTGGCTCGCCCGGATCGTGAAGGAATTTTGGAACAAGCGTTCCGACACGACGACGGCCCTCGCGCAGAGCGTCCAGCTTGTCGAACTCCTGCGCATGAAGCGCCTGGGAGATCAAAGCCTCGAACCGCTCGTACTCGACAACGTCCTCAGGGGTCAGCGCCGCCGGCGGTACATAGAGCGGCATGCGATGGGCCGCCGGATTGCGCCGGGTCTTCACATCTTTCTCCCAGCCACTGAACGGCTGCAAGGCGTCGGCTATGGGTTTCAAGGCAGGATCGGCGGCGAAGGCCTGTTTGAACAGGCCGATCGACAGGGGCTTTGCAGTTTTTGTCGCTTCTGACCCGAGCTGATGCACCGCCACCCAAGCGTAGTTGTCGAGAAGGCCGAGGAGGTCGATGTAAATCGCGTTGAGGTCGCGGCAGACCCGATCGGATTGCTCCTGCGATAGTGGAACGGTTCGGTTCGGCGGAACGATGCTCTGGAAGCTTTTGAACGATGAATCGATCATGCGCAGGCGACGCATCACCCCGAACCGGCAAAAGTGGGAAGCCTCCGCGGTGAACGCTATTCGTGACAGGAGGGTCAGGGCGTCTCCCGTTAGTTCAAGCAGCGCATTGTTAACCCCGTAAATGTGGTTCTGCTGCGCTTCATGTATGAAGAATAAATTGTTCGTGGCATTTCCTTCGGTCAGGAAAGGAGCCGCAAACTGTCGATACGACTTTTCATATTCGACTTCTTGAAACCCGAACTCATTAAAGGGCATCGTCGTCTCGCGCGTCATTGTAATAGCCTCGACGATTGCTCATCCAGACCGCGTTTGAAAGTCTGTCTCACAGATTTTTCACGGCTCCCGACCGTGGCCGGACGAGCTTGCGATTTCGCGGCGCTGCATGGCGCTGATAGCAAGAACACTAACGCCTGCAATTCCATTGCGGCTCAAACGTAGGGAGGGGAATTGAGATGACGGAAATTACGCTCTCCGCGACGCCGAAGGGCAACGGCTATCAGGCGACGGTGACGTTTCCGGGGGGCGTTTCGGTCAGCTCGGCGGAAACCTATCCAACGATCGCGGAGGCAATCACCGCCGCCGCGCAGAAGTTGCTCGCGATGCCAGAGCGCCTCGCGGCCTTGGATCGATCACATCCCCAGCGCGACACATAACTGGCTCGACCAAGAGGCGGATCGCGCCGAAGCTGGTGTGACGGATTAATCAAGCCGGTGAATCGATCAGACCAGATTGATTCATAAATGGCGTTGGACGTCGCTTCCAAAGGAAGCGAGACTCACGACATGGCCAGCGAGGATCCCGAACAGCTCCATCTGCATCGCATTGAGCCGGACCTGAACATGCGGCGCTTCTACGCGCTTGCGCTTCAGCCGACGCTGTTCGGCGGCGCGTCGCTCATTCGGAATTGGGGCCGCATCGGAACGAATGGCCAGTCGATGATGGAGACCTTCGACGAGCCGGAAGAGGCGACGGCCGCGCTCGGCCGGCTCGAGCGTACAAAAAGGCGCCGCGGTTACCGCGATGCCGACGTTCCAGCTCGCAGTTAGGCCCTTCGCGGCGCGTCACGAGCGTGGCGAAGGCCCCGCCTTGCGGCGGGGCCCTCTTGGCGCCCGGGTCAGTCCCGGTTCGGCCGGGACCAGATCAGCTGCAGGCCTTCCTCGCCTTCGACTTCGACCAGGGTCGCGTAGATCGGGGCCGGGAAGCTCGGATCGTCGAGCTTGACCGAGAGGTAGTCGCGATCCGTCTGGTCGGAGTGCTTCTGCCAAGCGGCGCCGAGCTCGACATTCGCCGCTGCGAAGATGCGGAAGTGCGGACCCTTGTCGGAGGGGTTCTCGATGCGGACCAGCCGAGCTTTGACGTTCAGGGTCAGGGTGCGGATGGTGCCCGTGAAGCCGTTGCCGTTGGAGGTGAAGGTGCCGATGTTAGCCATTGTCTCATTCCCTTGTTTCAGGGCCGCGCCCATCGCGACCCGATGGCGGTCGTGAGACCGGAGGCGATCGACACGCACCCGAAGGGCTGAAACGCAGTGGAAGGCGGCCGGGGACGGCTTTTTTGCCTCGCGATGCAAAGCCGAAGGCGGCGGAAAAAAGTCGTCGCAGGACGTTGCGGGGACAAGATCGAGAGAACGCGCAGCGTGCTCGTCCTTCGGTCAGACCAGGCCAATCGGGTTCGTATTGGGGGTGGCTGTCGTAAACGCCTTGGGAATGACGACATGCGCGTCACTATCGCCGCCTCAATCACGCCCGACGGCGCCATCACGGCGCACTCGCTCTCCCGCAGGCCGGCGTCCAGCTCGCCGACCGCAGCCGCATCCACGCAGGGGTCCCACGATCACCAGCCTTCGCTCGAATGTCATGCGCCTGCCGTTGCCAGACACCCGATCGGCCGGTCGACGCTTCTCAGTCCAACCAAGCCGACGCTCCGTACTCCCGGCCTCGCCAACGCCAAACGCCGGTCATGGCCGAAGGCAGGCGCTGCAGATTGCCTCTGCGACGGCGGCGGGGCACCCGCCCGACAAGGTCCACGCCGCAAGGCGTGATCTTGGCTCGAGGGACGCAAGCGCATCGGTCCCGATCAGCATCATCGCCGGCCATCGCCGACAAAAAAGAGGCTAAGCCCCCTCCGCCTCGCGCTCCCGGCGTTCGGCTTCCGTGAGCGCCTGATCGAGGCGTTGCTGCGTTTCGCGGCGCTCTTTCCGCGTCAGGATGCAATGCGCAAGCTCAGCGCGGAGCTCGGCGATTTCTGCGTAGATGTCGTGAACGTTTTCCATGTGAACCTCCTTCGTCTCGATGACGGAGGCAGGCCGCCGGGCGTTGGAGGGCCGGGTCAGGGATCGCGCAGCGACCGGCAGAGCCGGCGCGCGGGGGTGCCGATTTTCTGTCGCCGCCCGGCGGGTGGCGGCGGAAAATTGGGGGATGACCGCGCGTCCTTGACGCGGTCCGACTGCCGGTATCATCGGCCGTCACTGAGAGAGAGATGGCCCTGGCACAACGGTGCGGCTGGGTCCTTCTTCCTTCCCCCGGCCGCGCAAGCCGCGGTCGTCGTGAAGCAGCAGTCGAGGCGCCGCGTCGCGCGGCGCCATCGGAACCGGCTCAATGAGCCGGGCCCCGCTCGTAGGGATCAAATTCGTGGATCAGCTCGAGGTCGTCGCTGTCGTCGAGCTCGTTCGAGGGCAGCGCGCCGTAGGCATCGCCGGATTTGAAGAGCGTCACCGGGACCATCAGGGTGCGAGCGAGCTGGAAGGCGTGGTTCTGGGCAAGGGAAAGATTGTGCGACATTTCGAAGGCTCCATCCGGAGCGGGCCAATTCCCGCTCGATGGCTCCTCGAAGGACCGCCTTCGGTCGCGATCACCGCGAAGGCGAAGCCGCAGCGGCGGCAGCTTGCTAGCCGACCCCTTGCGGGTTGATCGTGGAAGACCCGGAGGCGGGCCAGGACGCCATCGCTCAAGAGCGGGATTGGTACGCGCAGCCGAGAGGAGTCGCGGCCAACGCTCCATCCCTTGTCCAGCGGGAGCCATCAGTTGTCGGACCTGCAATCGTCTCGAGCTTTACGCCCCGCCTCGTCGAACGCGGGCAACGTCGCACCGTCGGCGATCTCGCGACGACTCGCCGGCTACGAGCGGCAGAAGCAGATAGACATCGCGCTACAGGAGATCTGATGGATCATGCCCACGTTGTTCATGCTCGACTGCCACCGCGCAGATTCCCAAGTCGCTCTTCAATGCGCGCGCACGCTAGTGATGATGCCGCACGAGAAACATCTCTACCCCCGCACTATCACGCGACCGGTGGCTGCCCGTGTTGTGCGGCCCCACAGGGTAGATACAGAGCGATGCTGGTGCCTTCAGTCGACGTGCTTTCGATTGACGCCTGTCCTCCCAGTGCCCGCGCGAAGTCCGACACGATGGCAAGCCCCAGTCCGTTCCCGCCGGCGCGCGCACTGAAGCGGGGCTCAAAAGCCCTAGCCGCAACGGCCTCGGACATGCCGTGACCCGTGTCTGAGAATCGCAGAACAATTGCCTCGTCAGCATTCGAAGCGACCCCGACAACACGACAGGCCTCGACCTCGACGTGCCCCCCGAGCGGCATCGCCTGGCGCGCGTTGATGACGAGGTTCAGTAGTGCATTCTCGAGCTCGGTCTCCACGCAATGCAATGGAGGGAGATCATCGGAGGCCCGCACCCGCAACGTCGACTGCGAGCCGAGAGCCAAACGCATCGGAGTTTCCAGTCGACGCAAGAAAGTGTCCATCTCAACGCGTATGAACCGCGAGGGGATCGCCGTGCCGCGTTGGAGTGTCTCGCGTGCGAATCCGCCGGCCCGATGTACTGACGCGTCGACCTGTGCCAGGAGCGAGATCGCGTCGTCGCTTCGCCCTTCCCGGATGCAGCGCTGAGCGACCTTGATTCCACTCGATACGATCTGAAGAAGATTGCCTAGGTCATGCACCGCGCGGTCACGCGATGCGCTGTCCGTCGGATGAGACCGAAGCGCACTTCCATCCCGCTGCAGGGGTCCGAATGGAATGTGATCGAGCTTAAGCTGACCGGAGCACTCCGCAAGATTCACTTCCATTGTCTTTACCCCCGGCCAGATAATTGCGAACTCATCTCCCGGCGCAGGATCGATTATGGGACTCAATGACTCAATTCTACGGGCGTTTGACTTCTTTCAACTGTGGGATGTTTGTCTAATATTTTTGTATAGGCCGGGACCTTGAATACGCCATCGCTGGGGACGGAAATCGGTGCGCCCGGATCGAGGCGAGCCGCGCGTCACGTACGTTTATTCGGCAAGACAGTGGACATTAGTGCGAGAAATATAGCCCACGTCGACATGGTCTTGATGCCGACCTGCAAATTTCACCGCGCCAACAAGCGCAGCCACGATCGCCAAGATGCCCAACCGATGGGCACGACAACCGCGGAGGCGCCACGCCATGGCAGCGTTCCCTTCCGGAAGCCATCTCGAAAAAGTGGGTCGCGCTCCCCGGGGTGCTACAGCAGCGCGAGCTGCCCTTCTGAAGCCGCCATCGCGTTCTCAAGCGATGATACCGTGACGCCGACCAGCCGAATCCCTTTCTCGACCGGGAAGAGCGAATCGAGCAGCGCGCGGGATAGCTCCTCAACCTCCGCAGCGGTTCGGAACGGCAGGGAAACGGTCCGGCTTCGCGTTACCTGCTGGAAGTCTGCATACTTCACCTTCAACGTCACCGTGCGGGCCCGGAGCTGCTTCGACGCGCACAGACGCCATACCTTCGCGACCAGAGCATTGATCTCGGGATAGACGCTCTCGCGGGCGAACAGATCGATGCGGAAGGTGTCCTCCGCCCCAATCGACTTGCGTGGCCGGTCCGGCTCGACAGGGCGGTTGTCGATGCCGCGGGCGATGCGATAGTACCAGCTCCCCGCCTTGCCGAAGTGCTGCTGCAGGTAGCCAAGCGGCTTCGTCTTGAGATCAGCGCCGGTGTAGATTCCGAGCCGTTCCATCTTCTCTGCCGTCGCTGGCCCGACGCCGTGAAATTTTTTCACGGCAAGCGCCTCAACGAACGAAGGACCGTTGTTCGGCGTGATGACAGCCTGGCCGTTCGGCTTGTTGAGGTCACTTGCCATCTTCGCGAGGAATTTGCAGTACGAAATACCGGCGGAGGCGTTGAGGCCCGTGACTTCCTTGATGCGCGCACGAATTAGCGTCGCAATCTCGCTCGCGATCGGAATGCCGTGCTTGTTCTCCGAGACGTCGAGATAAGCCTCGTCAAGCGAGAGCGGCTCGATCAGATCGGTGTGCTCGGCGAATATTTCGCGGATCTGCGCAGAGGCGGCCCGGCACACATCGAAACGGGGTGGCACGAAAACGAGGCCGGGACAACGTCTTTTCGCGGTGACCGACGGCATCGCCGATCGGATGCCGTAGACGCGGGCCTCGTAACTCGCCGCGGCAACCACGCCACGCACCTCCGAACCCCCGACAGCGACGGGCCGACCGCGCAGCCCGGGATCGTCGCGCTGTTCAACCGAGGCGTAGAATGCGTCCATGTCGATGTGGATGATCTTTCGCGGGAGGATAGCCAATTCCGTCACCACCACGGCCCATCGTCAAAGTGCGAGCACGGGTTGCGCTCGCCCGTGGTGAAGGCGGGATATCTGAAAGCTTCCAGCGGGCAACGCCCGCAACAGGTCAGCCTCAGGTCGAGCCATGTCGAGCCACCTCATACGATCCTCCCGGCGGAGCACCGCCATTTGCCGATCGTGATACGGCGCGATGTCGCCATTCGACTCGATGGTGATGATCGCATAGGCCTCGGGCCAGTCGCGGGTCGCTGGCCGCCAAATTCCGGCAAAATAAAACCAATCACCGTTTGCGAGCCGGAAGCTGTAATCCTTACCGTTACTGCGATGTCGAAATTCGGATGCCGGGACGAGACAGCGATAGCTTGGAAATGTCCGGCCTTCCGCGCGAACAACAGTATAGGGTCGCGCGTGCGGATCACGCGGCTGCAGACCCCACGCCAGTTCGACCATTTCGACGTCGCCGCCTGAGCGTCTGACGACGACGCGACGTTCCTCGAGCGGTGCATCGGAATTGAAAGGCTTCACGTTCATAACGATTTAGAACATAATAGGAACAGCGCTCCGGCGCAACGCCAAGAAAGGAGGAGTTATGTGTAATGACTATCGCCTGATGGTGGACGTCGCCTCGATCGTCGAGGATTTCGCCGACCTCAAGATCAAAATCCGGTTCAGCGAGGGCCCGCCGAACATTCAGGCGCGGGAGGATATCAAGATCACTGACGTGGCCCCGATTATCCGCTTGGTCGAAGGGGCGACCGGGGAGGGTGACCTGGTGCAGCGCCGCTGGAGCTGGCCGGGCCAGAACAAGCGGCCGGTCTACAATTTCCGCTCGGACGGTCGCGAGTTCACCAGCAACCGGTGCCTGATCGTCGCCGATGGCTTCTACGAGTTCACCGATTCGACCGAGAAGGGAAAGAAGCGGAAGGACAGGTGGCTCTTCACCAAGCGCGATGAGCCGATCTTCTGCATCGCCGGAATCTGGCGCGAGACGAAGGATGTCGGCGAAGCTTTCACCATGCTGACGATGGAGCCGGGCCCCGATATCAAGCCCTATCATGATCGGCAGATCGTCATTCTCGAACGCGAAACCTGGGCAGACTGGCTCGATCCGACCGTGCCCGCGCAGTCGTTAATCAGGCCTTTGCCTGCGGGCGGACTTCGGGTTGAGCGAGTTGGCTGAGGGCGATGTCGGAAACGGACTTTGGGGCGTAAGGTAAGTAATAAAGAATCGCGCATTGGACAGATGGCGCGAGCCAGAGGACAACAGGTGAGCGACGTCCCGATCGAAAAAAATATATTCCGAGCGCTCAGCTTGGATGGCGGAGGCGCGAAGGGTTTCTATACTCTCGGGGCTTTGAAGGAGATCGAAGCGCTCGTCGGTTGTCGATTGTGCGAGAAATTCGACCTCATCTACGGAACGTCAACCGGCTCGATCATTGCCGCCCTGCTTGGGCTTGGCAAATCGGTGGACGAGATTGAGAGTTTGTATCGCAAGCATGTTGTGACCGTTATGGCGGCCTGGCTCCCCAGCCAGAAGACCGCGGCACTTGAGGCACTCGCCGGCGAGGTCTTCGGCGATTTGCGTTTCGACGCCTTCAAGACGGACATTGGCATTGTCGGTACGAGATGGAAGGAAGAGCGCCCGATTATCTTCAAGACAAGCCGGCATCAGGCGTTTCGGGGCAAGGCGACGTTCGAACCGGGTTTTGGTTGCACGATAGGTGACGCGGTGATCGGCTCGTGTTCGGCCTATCCGTTTTTCAAGAAGAAGTTCGTAACCACATCGGCTGGCAAGAGGGTTGAGGTTCGGGACGGCGGCTTTGTCGCGAACAATCCCACGCTTTATGCCATCGTCGACGCCGTCGAATCTTTGGGGTTCGCCCGACAGAACGTTCGCGTCGTGAGCATCGGCGTCGGCGAATATCCATCACCGAAGCTGCCGACGTGGAGCATTCGGAAATGGGCAAGTAAGTTGCCAACGATGGTCTTCCTTCAGAAAACGATGGAGATCAGCGCGCAGTCGATGGATCAGCTGCGGCGCGTAATATTTCGAGACGTCACGACGGTCCGGATTCATGCGCGTTACACCCAGCCGGAAATGGCGACGGATATGTTGGAAGTGGATTTGGAGAAGCTCGGCTTGCTGTGGCAGCGCGGGCGCGATTGCGCGCGCGAAGTGGAGGAAGAGCTGAGGGCATGTTTGGTCTGAGGGGGCAAGATGGCGATCGCAGAAGCGCAACTGGAGACGTGGTCCCAGCAGGGTAAGACGGGGCAGTTCACGGACACCTATAATTCGATCAGGGGAAACCTTCTCGACGGGTCCGCTTTCTATCCGGTCAAGGACATCGAGGTTCATCTCCAGGGTTCGTACGGCAACGATACCAACGTTTGGGCAGACAGCGATGTGGACGTCGTGCTTTGCCACAATGGGGCCTTCTACTACGACATTTCGGAGATGAGTCAGGCCGAGCAGGATGCGTTCAAGGGCGTTTTCTCGTCGAACGCCACATACGGCTACAACGAGTTCAAGGCTGATGCCGAGAAGTATATCAATCGATTGTACAACGGGGTCGTCGGGGGCGGGAAGGCACTGCACATTCCCGGAAATAACGGGCGCCGTAACGCAGATGTCCTCGTGTGTCAGCAGTTCCGCCGCTATTATTCCTACCAGAATGGCGCCCATGGCTATCATTCCGGCGTTGCGTTTTACGTCGGTGGCTCACGCATCGAGAATTTCCCGAAGCAGCACTCGGACAACTGCACGACAAAGCATCAGGCGACGAACCAGAACTTCAAGCGCGTCGTACGGGTATTCAAGAACATGCGCAACACGATGATCGGCAAGGGATTGCTCGCCGACAAGGTCGCGCCGTCATATTTCATCGAGGGAATGCTTTCGAATGTGCCGAACGACAAATTTGTCGGTAGCTATCAAGATATGTTCGTAGAGTGCTTCAACTGGGTCGTGCAAGCCGATCAGACAAAGCTGACTACCGCAAGTCGTCTACATTGGCTGGTCAGGGATGGCTCATCGGTCTGCTGGCCTTCGGGCAATTTCGGCGCCTTCACCGCCGCGCTCAAGAAGTTCTGGGAAACCTGATCGAATTCACGGATGTCACACGCGGCGCGAAGCGCCTCGAAAGTTGAGGATTGATGGTGGAACCGGAGGAGATCGGCGGGTTACTGCGGCAATTTACCGGTCCTGCGTTAACGCGCACGCTCGCGCATATCGAAGGAGCGGTACGAGGCATCACAATTGATGATACGGATCGTTTCCTCGCTGACACCGGAGCCGGCCGAGAGGTACTGGCTGCCGCCGGAGAGTTGAAGCGGCTCGCCGCGCAGATCAATGTCACGATTCACGCGCTCGGCATCTTGCTCTGCCTGCCGCATATCTTGGAACTAGGTGAGCGCGTAGAATATGTTTCGCTCGGTGCCGGCAATACCGGCCGAAAGTTCGATTTGGAAACGAACCTGCGAGTGGCGGAGTTCAAGTTCATCCATTGGCGCGGCGGCGCGGAAGCAATTCGTCAGAATGCGGTGTTCAAGGACTACCTGCTCCTCGCTGATCACCTGACCGACAAGCGGAAATATCTCTATTTGCTCGGTACAGACCACGCGCTGAAATTCCTGCGTGGGGGGAGGGCGTTGTCGAGCGTGATGAGCCGAAACGAAAAGCTGAAGGAGACATTCTCCAATCGCTTCGGCGAGCGTTTCAAAACCGTCGGCGATTATTTTGCGGCTCATGGCGATGCTGTGCAGATCGTTGATGTCTCTCCGTGGCTGTCTGAGCTTGCTGAGGATCTGATCGCCGAGGTGCCCCCGCCAGGAGACGGCGATTTCATGTAACCTTTCGGTTGCTGCGACCATCTATTGGAAATTCCGCGCCTTCACCTTGATGGTGTCGATGTGACGGTCGGGAACGTAGATGTCGCGCGTGCGCACCGGCTTCGGCGGCTGTTCGCGCGGATCGGGACCAGATCCACCGTTACGGACTTGATCGCCGCGGCCATGGGGCAGGGGAAAGTCCGCTTCACGTTCCCCGACGCTGGCAAGCTCGGGGGAGAGGTCGATAATCCGCTGCGCGACGAGGTGGACCACCTCGCCTTCGCGCTGGATGCGGCCCCGCACGGCGATCATGCTCGCCGACAGGACCGCACGCCGGTTGGCCTCGAAGACCTTCGGCCAGACGACGAGGTTGGCGATGCCACTCTCGTCCTCCAACGTGATGAACATCACGCCCTTTGCCGATCCCGGCCGTTGACGGACAAGGACGATGCCGGCCGCTTCGAGCCAGCGGCCATCGCGCGATTCCATCGCCTCCGCGCAGGCGACGATCCTGCGGCGTCGCAGGTCGCTGCGAAGGAAGGAGACCGGATGACGCCGCAACGACAAACCGACATGGCGATAATCCTCGACGACTTCGCCGCCTGTCTTCATGGATCGCAACGCCACGGCAGGCTCGTTGATCTCGGCGCTAGGGCCGCGATCGCGCGCCGCGGCGGCCACGAAGAGAGGCAAGGGTTCGTCGCGCAGGGCTTTGATCGCCCACAGCGCCTCGCGTCGCGCAAGCCCTAGCGCCGGCCGGAAGGCGTCGGCCTCGGCGAGCTGGACAAGCGCCGCCTGCGGCACATCGGACCGGCGCCAGAGATCGTCGACCGTCGCGAAGGGCTGACCGCCGCGGGCAGCGACGATGCGGGCGGCATGCGCATTCGCGAGGCCCCGCACCATACGCAGGCCGAGCCTCACCGCAAATCGCGCCTCGTCGCCGGTCGGCTCGAGCGTGCAATCCCATCGCGAGGCCGCGACGCAGACGGGGCGCACCTCGATGCCATGCTCGATCGCGTCTCTGACGATTTGCGCGGGCGCGTAAAATCCCATCGGCTGGCTATTGAGCAAGGCCGCGCAAAATACATCCGGGTGCCAGCATTTGAGCCACGCGCTCGCATAGGCGATCAAGGCGAACGAAGCAGCATGGCTTTCCGGGAAGCCGTACGAGCCGAAGCCCTCCAGCTGTCGAAACGTCTGCTCGGCGAAGGCGCGCTCGTACCCGTTGGCCACCATGCCGTCCATCAGCTTGGCCTTGAACGACGAGACGCCGCCGGTATGCTTGAAGGTCGCCATCGACTTGCGCAGCATGTCGGCTTCGCCCGGCGTGAAACCCGCGCAGGTAATCGCGACCCTCATCGCTTGTTCTTGAAACAAGGGCACGCCCAGGGTTTTTCCGAGCACCTGTTCGAGCTCAGGCTTGGGATAGTGGACGGGCTCGCGCCCTTCGCGGCGACGAAGATAAGGGTGGACCATGTCGCCCTGGATCGGACCGGGCCGAACGATCGCCACTTGAACGACAAGGTCGTAATAAGTGCGAGGCTTGAGGCGAGGCAGCATCGACATTTGCGCCCGGCTCTCGATCTGAAATGTCCCGAGTGTGTCGGCCTTCCTGATCATCGCATAGGTGCGAGGATCTTCGGCAGGAATCGTCGCGAGGTCGAGCTCGATGCCCTTGTGATGCGCAAGGAGGTCGAGACCCTTTTTCATGCAGGTGAGCATGCCCAGGGCCAAGACGTCGACCTTCATAAATCGGAGCGCGTCGATGTCGTCTTTGTCCCACTCGATGACCTGGCGGTCCTTCATGCTCGCAGGCTCGATCGGGACCAGATCATCGAGCCTGTCGTGGGTGAGGACGAAGCCGCCAGGATGTTGCGACAAGTGTCGTGGCGCGCCCATGAGCTGACGCGCCAGGTCCAACGTCAATCGCAGCCGCCGATCGGCAAGATTGAGATTGAGCGCCTCGACATGACTGTTTTCCACGCCTTCCTCGGACCAGCCCCAGACCTGGCCGGAGAGCGAGGAAATCAGGTCCTCGGGCAGACCGAGCGCCTTGCCGACGTCGCGCAATGCCCCTTTGGTCCGATAGCGGATGACGGTCGAGCACAGCGCCGCATGATCGCGGCCATAGGTTTCAAAAACCCACTGCATCACGATCTCCCGCCTTTCGTGTTCGAAGTCCACGTCAATGTCGGGCGGTTCGCGTCGTTCTTCGCTGACAAAGCGTTCGAACAACAAATCATTGCGACCGGGATCGATCGAGGTGATTCCGAGCACGTAGCAGACGGCGGAGTTCGCGGCGGAGCCACGCCCCTGGCACAGGATGTCGCGTGAGCGCGCGAACCGGACGATGCTGTTGACCGTCAAAAAATATGGCGCGTAGTCGAGCTTCTTGATCAGGCGCAGTTCGTGCTGAAGAACGGCACGCACCTCGTCCGGCAACCCTTCAGGATAGCGGGTCTGAGCCCCTTCCCAGGTTAGCTTTTCGAGCGTCTCCTGCGGCGAAAGCGCGGGATCGTCACGCTCCTCGGGGTATTGATAGGCAAGCTCATCGAGGCTGAAGCGACACCGCTCGGCGATCTCCAGCGTGCGCGCCAAAGCCTCCGGGTAGCGGGTGAACAGGCGGTGCATCTCCTCTGGCGGCTTGAGATAGCGATCGGCATGTCGTTCGCGGCGATCGCCAAGCCCGTCGATGGTGACGTTGTGGCGAATGCAGGTGACGACGTCCTGGAGGATCCGGCGATCGGGTTCGTGAAAGAGCACGTCGTTGGTCACGACGGTGCCGACCTTCGCCGCCGCGGCGGCGTTCGAGAGCTCGTGAAGCCGGAGCTGGTCGTTCGGCCGGCGTCTGAGCGTCAGCGCCATATAGGCGCGGTCGGCGAAGGCATCGTGCAGCTGGCGCAGGTGAAGGCGACAATCATCGTCGGCCATGTCAGGCACGAGCACTGCGATCACACCCTCGCCATAGGCGACCACGTCGACCCATGCGAGGCTGCATTTGCCCTTGCCCGCGCGCCGCTTGCCGAGCGAGAGCAGCCGGCAGAGCCGCGCGTAAGCGGCTCGGTCGGTCGGATAGACCAGGAGCGACATGCCGTCCGACAGATCGAGGCGGCAGCCGACGATCAGGCGCACGCCGGTTGCCTTCGAAGCTTCGTGTGCGCGAACGATGCCGGCAAGGCTGTTGCGGTCGACGACCGCGAGCGCCTCGATGCCCTGCAACGCTGCCCGGGCGAAGAGTTCGTCGGCCGACGATGCACCGCGCAGAAAGCTGAAATGCGATGTGACCTGGAGCTCGACATAGCGATGGGTGCTCATCCGAACACCCCATGCACGAACCAGCGATGCGACCCGGTCGCCGCATCCTCGCCGTCGCCGGCGCGATAGATCCAGTACCGCTCGCCGGCTTCGTCTTCGACCCTGAAATAGTCGCGCACGGTCGCGAGTTCGACATCGCGTTTCCACCATTCCCCGAACACGCGCTCGGGCCCGTCGGCCCGGCGCACACGGCGGCGAATGCCGCGCCAGGTGAAGGCGACCGGGGGATGATCGGGCAGGAGCGCGACGGTCTCGATCAGCTCGGGGCGCTGCAGCAGGCGCGCGGGCCGCGGCCAATGGCCCGGCCAGGTGGCGCCGGTGTCGGGCGCCATTGCCGGAATGCGGGCGACGGCGCGCTCGGGCACGTCGCTGGATAACGGCGCCGCGCGATAGACGGCCCGTTCGCCGACGCGGTTGGCGAGCGTGTCGATCAGATCGGACACGTCGGGGATGGCCTCTTCGATCAGCGAGCTGACGGTCTGCTTGCGGACCAGGGATTCAGCGCTGCTTGCGACGAGGGAAAGGAGCTCGATGCCGAAGCCCGGATCGATGGTTTCGATCTTGTCGCACAAGAGCCGGGTGAGACGCTTTACGTCGCGCGCGGGCATTGCCATGCCGACGCGGATCGCCTGGCGCTGATTGTCGACGCGCCGAAGGTGAAGGTCGAGCCGCCGCGCACCGAGGTCGGCTTCCTCGAGGCGTTCGCAGAGCGCAACGACGAGCTTGCCGATGTAGCGCGCGATTGTCTCGGCCGCCGAGATCGGTTCGGCGAAGCTGCGCCGGACCTCGATCAAATCGGCTGGCCGGACTGGATCGATCGGTTCCGCCGCCGCTCCGACCGCCTGGTCGAGCCGCCGGCCGAGCTCGTGACCGAAGCGAAGCGTCAGCGGTGCGCGCGGCTGCGCCAGAAGATCGCCAACCTGCTGAAAGCCGAGCACGCGCAGATCGTGGTTTATCGCCGCAGGCAGACGCAGGGCTTCCAGCGGCAACGAGGAGACCATGTTCGGCCCATGCCCGGCTGCCGCCACGAAGCCCGGGCTGGCAAGGTAACGGGCAAAGGCATGCGCGGCGCCCCAGCTGTCGGCCACGGCGGCGCGCGCGGCGATGCCGGACATGGCAAGACGCCCGATCAGCGCATCGAGCATCGCTTCTTCACCGCCATGGAGATGATCGGCGCCCGTGGTGTCGATCACGATCCCGTCGTCGCCATCCACCGCGACGATCGGGGCAAAGCGCTGCAGCACCCACAAAGCGAGGCGCTCCAGCGCCTCGGAATCCGCGATCGGGTCCGCATCCTGGATAAGCAGGTCCCGGACGAGGACCTGCGCCTTGGCGACCGGCATGCCGGGCCGCAAGCCAGCCGCCCGCGCGGCGGCATCCGCCGAGACCACCACGCGCCGGCTTCCTTCCCGGCCGATCAGGACGAGCGGGGCCTCAACCGGAGGCGCCGCGTCGCCGGCCTTCCGCCGCAGCCGATCGGTCGACCAGCTCGGCAGGAAGAGCGAGACAACCCGTGTCATCGCAAGCCTCCAACTCGAAATCTGCACTCTCGCCCGCGCGGGCGCGGATCAACTCGACAAGCCAGCGATGGCGGCCGACACCAGGAACGGGCAGCGCCGCCGAGGGCAGGACCGAGATCCTCCAGCGCGTCATCGCGGCGGTTGGTTGTCCAAAATCGGCGGCCTCTGTCTGGCGCCGCCAGCGCCGAAGGGCGATGCCGATCGTCCCGGTGCCTTCAGCCGAGAGCTGCAAGCGCCGGGAGGCGGTCATGGATAGACGGGCGACCTCGCCGACGACGGCGCCCAGCCCGCCGTGCCGGAGGCCTTCCTCCATGCAGGCGAGGATCGCCTTGTCGTCGCCTGCCTCGACGTAGATCACGCGATCCGGCGGCAATCCTGCCTGCGCGAGCGCCGGCGCGAAGAGATCCGGGCGTGTGATGCACCACAGGATCTTGCCCGTCGTCCGCGCGGCGATGCCGCCGGCGAAGAGGGCGGCGGCCGCACCGTCGACGGCACCAAATCCGCCGCCCGCAATCTCATGAAGAGCGCCACGCGCCAGCCCTCCGCCGGGGAGTCGCGCGTCGACCTCGGCAATCCCGAAAGGAAGCACCGATTTCGCGCGCAGGGTTCGACCCTCGATCTTCTCGATTTGCGCGCGCAACGACTCTATGGCGGGCTCCGGCCGCAAGCTGGTCCTTGACCTCCTGGGATGGCTCTTGCATCATGTTCTCTATTTGTTCTCCAAACAGGGGGTATGAGTCAAGAGCGACGATGACCTTGCCTCGAAGCGAGGCGGCCACGCGACGCGAAAAAAGCCCCGCCTTTTCGGGCGGGGCCTTGGGAGCGGGTCAGTCGCGGTTGGGCCGCGACCAGATGAGCTGGAAGCCTTCCTCGCCGTCGATCTCGACCAGAGTGGCATAGATCGGAGCCGGGAAGCTCGGATCGTCCAGCTTGACCGAGAGATAGTCGCGCTCGCTGTCCTTAGCGGTCTTCTGCCAGGCGGCACCGAGTTCGACGGTGCCGGCGAGGATACGGAAGTGAGGACCCTTGTCGGAGGGGTTTTCGATCCGGACCAGCTTGGCCTTGACGTTGAGCGTCAGGGTGCGGATCGACCCGGTAAAGCCGTTGCCGTTCGAGGTGAAGGTGCCGATGGTCGCCATTGTCGTGTCCCTTTCAGGTTCCGGGCCGCGCCTATCGCGACCTCGATGGCGGTCGACAGACCGGAGGCGATCGGCCCGCACCCCCGGGGCCGCAACAGCGTGAAGGGCGGCCGGGGCGCGACTTTGTTGCTTCGCGAGGAATGACGGCGCAGCCGGCAGGGGAAGAAAGTCGCGACCGGCCGTTGCGGGCGTGACGATCGAGGCGGCGCCGCAGCGCCGATGCCCTTCGGTCAGACATGCCTGATCGAGGACGACGTGGGCGTGCCCTCAGAACCGACCGGGGACATGCAACCCGACCATCGGCATTCACGGTTCGCAACACAGCGGCCGCAGGGCGATCCCATCATCTTGCAATTGCGAACAAAACAGGAATCTGGGATCGTGCAAATACCGAAACAGGAGGTGATTCGAAACTTGTCCGCTGCCGTCGCCTATCTCGATAGCCTGAATTCAGAACAGCGCCGCGCGGTCGAGCACGGCGTCGTTGAGGGCAAGGCGACGGCTGCAAACCCGCTGCTGATCATTGCCGGCGCCGGTTCGGGCAAAACGAACACGCTGGCCCATCGCGTCGCGCACTTGATCGTTGGTGGCGCGGATCCTCGCCGCATCCTGCTGATGACCTTTTCGCGTCGTGCGGCCGCCGAGATGAACCGGCGGGTCGAGCGCATTTGCAATCGTGTCATGAACGGCAACGGAAGCGTGATGAGCGATGCCCTGACGTGGGCTGGCACCTTCCACGGCATCGGAGCAAGGCTCCTGCGCGACTACGCCGAGCAGATTGGTCTCGATCCCGCCTTTACGATCCACGATCGCGAAGATTCGGCCGATCTGATGAACCTCGTGCGGCACGAGCGCGGGTTCTCCAAGACCGAAAGCCGTTTTCCCGCCAAGGGCACCTGCCTGTCCATCTACTCGCGCGCCGTCAACGCCGAGCTGCCGCTCGACGATGTTCTGCGACTGGCCTTCCCGTGGTGTTCGGGCTGGGAAAAGCAGCTGCGCGAACTCTTCGCCGCCTACGTCGAGGCGAAGCAGGCGCAGAACGTCCTCGATTACGACGATCTCCTGCTTTACTGGGTTCAGCTCGCGAGCGAGCCGGCGCTTGCCGACGACATTGGCGATCGCTTCGACCATGTGATGGTCGACGAATATCAGGACACCAACCGGCTGCAGGCTTCGATCCTGCTGTCGCTGAAGCCGGGCGGTCGGGGATTGACCGTGGTCGGTGACGACGCGCAGTCCATCTATTCGTTCCGTGCCGCGACCATCCGCAACATCCTGGATTTTCCCCAGCAGTTCAGCCCGCCTGCCGAGGTGATCACGCTGGACCGCAATTACCGGTCGACGCAGCCCATTCTCTCGGCCGCCAACGGCGTGATCGAGCTTGCCAGCGAGCGCTTCACCAAGAACCTCTGGACCGAGCGCCAGTCGGCCGACCGGCCGCGGCTCGTCACGGTCCGCGACGAAGCGGATCAGGCGCGCTATGTCGCCTATCATGTCCTTGAATTTCGCGAGGTGGGCGTTGCGTTAAAGCAGCAGGCCGTACTGTTTCGCGCCTCGCATCACAGCGGCCCGCTCGAAGTCGAACTCACGCGACGCAACATACCCTTCGTCAAATTCGGCGGGCTGAAGTTCCTCGACGCCGCGCACGTCAAGGACATGCTGGCGGTGCTGCGCTTCGTGCAGAACCCGCTGGATCGCGTCGCGGGCTTCCGCCTGATGCAGATTCTTCCGGGCGTCGGGCCGACGTCGGCCCAGCGCGTGCTCGACCGAATGGCGAGCGAAGCCGAGCCGATCGCGGCGCTATCTTCGATTCCCGCACCGGCGCGCTCGGGCGGCGACTGGACCGGCTTCGTCGCGCTGCTTCAGCAGCTGCGGTCCGGCGGAAGTGGTTGGCCGGCCGAGATCGAGGCTGCACGGCTGTGGTACGAGCCGCACCTGGAGCGGATTCATGAGGACGCGGCGATCCGCAACGCCGATCTCCTGCAGCTGGAGCAGATCGCGTCGGGCTATGCGTCGCGCGAGCGCTTCCTCACCGAGCTGACGCTCGACCCGCCCGATGCGACCAGCGATCAGCCCGGCGTGCCGCATCTCGACGAAGACTATCTGATCTTGTCGACAATCCATTCGGCCAAGGGGCAGGAATGGAAGAATGTCTTCGTGCTGAACACGGTGGATGGCTGCATCCCGATCGATCTCGGCGTCGGCAGCAAGGAAGAAATAGAGGAGGAGCGGCGGCTCCTCTATGTCGCGATGACGCGTGCCAAGGACAGCCTGCACCTCATCACGCCGCAGCGTTTCTTCACGCACAATCAGAATGCGCAGGGCGATCGCCATGTCTATGCGTCGCGCACGCGCTTCATCCCGACTGCGCTGCTGGCGCAGTTCGAGTGCAAGGGCTGGCCCGCCGCGGCGGCCGAGACGGCGCAGCGGGACGTTCGCGGAGTGCGCGTCGACGTCGGCGCACGCATGCGCGGCATGTGGCGTTAGGAAACAAGATCATCCATTGCGCCACCGCTGCGCGGGGCACAATCAAATGCCGCATCATGGAGGGGAAGCAATTGACCGAAGAGGAGAGACGAGCCAGGTGGAACGCAATGTGCGACACCGTTGCGGATCAGATGAAGGTTTACACGCGCCCCTATGTGAACATTCTCGCCGGTCAAGTTGATCTAGGAACCGGCACGTTTATCGAAGATGCCGATATCGGAATATTAACGTGCGAGCACGTAGCGTGCCTCTCCCCTTCGGCCTTCTTCATTGACGGCACGGGCAGCGTGCAACTCCAACCCGGCCCATGGCGTACAGAGCCCGATCCAAAAAAGGATGTGGCACTTTCAGCTGTGCCTGCGGCGGAATGGATGAAAGTGGCCGGAAGGGCACGCGCGCTTCCAAGATCGCGATTTGCGGCGCGTCATGAGGCGACAAAGGACGAGCTTCTTTTCTTTCGGGGCATTGCCGGCGAGAACGTCGACTACGTGGGCAATTTCGGCGTCGACGCAATCATTACCGGGTACTGCTCTCAAGAGAAGCATGACACCGGAGACAGCGAAATTTTCGAAATGCTGTGGAAAGCCGGCCGTGCCACTGTGACAACCGGCACCGAAGATCCCGTTCGCGATCGCGTTCTTTATGACCATCCGGGCGGTTTTAGCGGTTCACTCGTGTGGAATACGAGGTTCGTCGAGCTCGGCTGTGATCTGTCGACCTGGACTCCTGACCAGGCAATCGCAACTGGCCTGTTGCGCCGTTATGATGAAGCTACAGAGACGTTGCTTGTTTGGCGGATCGAGCACGTGCGCGCGTGGCTCTGAGAACCCTTGCCCGTTCGAAGCGGTGCCGTGAGGTGGGAGTCCACTTCCGATAGGCCCCGAGCCAACACGCGGAGACTGCTCGGCGTGGCCTGGCCGCCGCAAGAGGCGAGGTGTTCACACGCCGCACATCCCCTCGCACTCATTGCCGAAGAGGTCGAGCTGACCGTGATCGGCGGCGGTCGACAGATCGGCAAGGTCGAGCGGCACGCACGAGCGATGCAGGAACACATCGCCACGAATGCCGCGAAGACCGGAACGCAGGGCGTGATCGACTTCGACAGCGTCGGTCCACGCCTCGGCATCGTGATCACGCATGTCGCGCCAGCGCGCATTGTCGTGGAATGGACAGCCGATGCACGCGCTCTTCGGCGGGATCGGATAGCCATGTCGGTGTAGCCACGCCATGCAGTCCTGCCGGCACATGCGCCGCTCGATCAAGGGAAAACGCTTGATCTGCCAGGCTTCAAAGCTCGGCTTGGCCCGGATGACCTCGTCGGCGCTGATGCCGATCCATTGTTCGACGATAGGGGAGGGCGGCGACCGTTTGCGGGTAAGGCCCGCGAGCTCCCGGACCTTGCGCCGGATCGGAACGATCTTGAACTCCGTCGTGCATTGCCTGCGGATCATACCGATCGAAATGACGTCGTTCGCACTGCGGCGCTCGCCGATCTCGATCACCTCGCCCTCATCATCCTCATCGAGGATGGGAATGCGCGTGCCGGCCGGCCGCACAGTGCGGGTAAAAGCTGGAATCGATGCCCATCGGCGGCCCTCGCCGGCGGCAAGAAGATGGTCGCGAATATTGCCGGCCGACACGACGTGCACGGGAAACGGCAGGACATTTCCCGACATAAGCCAATCGAGATGCTCGTAGACGCCGGTAGGCTCCCACCCTGTGTCTGCAAAGATCGCGCAATCCGGCATGGGGCCGATTTCGCCGTGGGCCGCGAGCAGCGCCATTGTCGTTGATTGGACGCCGGCGCCAAGTGAGAGCACGCGCAGGCGGATCGGGGAGGGCGCGAGACCCTCCCCAGCAGCAGGCGGAACGTGGAACATTACGCTGCCTCCCGCTCTGCAGCTTCCGTCGGCTGGAGACCATGCAGGAAGGCGGCGGCGCGCTGCGCGTGTGCGGCGGCCTGGAAGACCGCGCGCTTGTCGCCTTGTAGGACCTGCAGCCACGATTCCACGTAGCTTGCATGGTCGGGCCGCGGTTCGAGCTCGGGCACGATGCCGAGGTCAGCGCAGATCAGCGCCGATCCGATCTCGGCGATGAGCTCTTCGCGCGCGCGTTCGCTGCGGTCCTTCGCGTAGCGGCTGAGGTCGCGCCCGACGCGGCGCGAATCTGCCGTCCAGTGGACATGCTCGTGGCTCAGCACGGCGACGTAAGACGCGGCGTCCCGAAAAGCTTCGAACGGCGGCATCTGGATATGATCGGTCGACGGCGCGTAGAACGCGCGCGCACCGCCGTGCCGGATCACCGATCCGATGTTGGCGAAGAAGCGGTCCGCGTCCGCGATGCGCTCTATCGGATCGATCGTCGGCGCCGGCTGCCGATAGAAGTGCTCGGGCAATCCGGCGATCTGCTCGACATTGAAGACCGAATAGGTCTTCAGAAACGGGATGTCGCGTTCGACCTCACCGCCATTGCCGTCGGTCTCCGTCCGGGTGAAACGGCTCGCATAGATGACGGTCGCGCCTGACTCGCCCTTGCGGACATGAGCGTCGAGCTCGATCGCCTGCTTGAACGTCATCCAGGTCGGCGAGGTGAAACCGCGCGCGAGTGCCTCCGACCAGAGCAGCAGCACGTTCATGCCGCTGTAGGGTTCGCCGTTGTGGCGCAGCGGCCTCGTGATGCGCCGTCCCGCGTGGCCGGCGCTCCATGGCTGGATCCAGGGCCGGACACCCTTTTCCAGATCCGCGACGATGCGATCGGTGATGCGCGCGTAGATATCGGCGCGTGAGCCTTCTTTCTTCTCAGTCATTTTCCTGAACCTCCGTTTGGAGGTCGCGCCCATCGCGACCCCGTCACGGCGGTCCATCGCCAGGGAAATCAGGGGAACGGCGCACCCCTGGGCCGCAACGAAGTGGAGGGCGGCGAAGCCGCTGCGCCGTGCCCCGGCCCTGGCAGGACCAAAAGCCGGACGGGTGTCGCGATGCGTGCCGTCCCTCTCGTTTTCTCCATCCCATCTTCTTGAGGAGCGGCCGCGTGACGGGCGTCGCCTACGGCGCGCGCTGCGGCCGCGACAGCGACACGAAAAAAGGCCGGTCCCTATCGGGGCCGGCCCAGAGCCGTGGCTTCGAAGACGGGCGAGGCCGAAGCCTCGCCCGATGCGATCAGCCGAAGGCGGCCAACTGCATTTCGGCCGCCTTGCGATCGAGCGTGTGGCCGGGATTTTCGACCGGGCGCTCGAACGGCTTCCAGCGCTCGCCGACGACGTGCTCGTAGGCAGCGACGGCGCCCTCGGCCGCCATGCGCAGGGCGTGCGACTGCAGGGCCATGTCCGCGGCGAACTCGCGCTTGCGCTGCGCTGTGCTGTCGAAACCGACGGGACCGTCGAGGTCCTCGTCGCGCAGGTCGTTGGACGCCTTGGCCGTCGCGTCGCGGGCTTCGGTCACCGCGCGGCTGTAGAACTGGCCTGCGCCGTGCGCGGAGCCGACATAGGCGCCGACGATCCGCTGCAGATGAATCTGCATCGCTCGTTCGCCGAGGCCTTCGCTCAGGCTGTCGGCCGTCTCGACGATCATGCGCTGATGGAGTTCGCGAATCCCGTCGCCGTCGAGAACGGGAAGACCGAAGCTCTCGGAGATGAGCGTCGCCTGGGCGGCGTCGGGGCAGGCAAGCCTGACCATTTCGAGCGTGGTGCTCTTGCGGAGCTGGACGACCTTTGCGGGCTGACGTTGGGTGCGAGCGGCTTTGGTCATGAGAACTTCCTTTCCTTCGGTTCGCCTGAAGGCCCGGATCGGCTCCTGCCGGTCCTCCCTTCGGGTGCGATCGACCGAAACCGGCGGAATGACGGGCGCTTCAGGGTCCGGGGCGGCCGGATCGAGCGCAGTGGGTTTGCGCGCAAGCAGGGCTTCCAGCCCTCGCGCGGCGCGCGGGCCCGCTGTGCCGAGATCGGCAGCTCCGGCCGCAACGCGGCGCGGCACGCGGCCTTGAAGCGACCGGCCGCCGGTTTAAGAGCGCAACAAAACCCGAGGGGAGGACCGGCGGGCGGGGACCTCCATCAACAATGGAAAACGAGACGGGAAGAACCCCTGTACCCCGCCCCCCCCCCCACCACCCCCCCCGCCGCC